>WBZY01001248.1_pt1 | contig 13891 bp, 13 predicted proteins | sample 5204191 | NCBI WGS metagenome assembly WBZY01 (sample SAMN12344363, study PRJNA552823) | activated sludge metagenome | biome: Activated sludge suspended growth; feature: Anammox Sidestream; material: Wastewater; isolation source: activated sludge from anammox sidestream of wastewater treatment...
CTAATGTCTGCCGCGTAATTAATCACTTTTATGTTGACGGCGTTTGCTCGCAGTGTGGCTCGATAGAGCCGCCGCGCCAGTAACGCAAGCCGTTATGCGTCTCGTATATTGCGGGCGGGCTTCATGCCCGCCGCCGTGAGGTAACACGGCTCGCCATTGGAAAAATCTGCACAATAAGTAGAAAAAGTATTGAAAACAAAAGCGCACTTGACGCCGACGAGAATCCAGCGTTCCCGTAAGGCTGGCTACCGCCAACCTCCAAATACCCGCTTTTGTGGGCGTGGGACGATCTTCGGTAATCCTTACGTTGTTATCCCTATACCGAAGCGCAGGGGAGAGGCGGCGCAGTACCGAGTCGCAATGAAGGCGGATGGATTCGAGTACGTGTCGGAGGTTTTTTCCAGCAAACACGCCGCCCATCGCCACGCTTGCGACAAGTATATGGAATGGGCGCGGGGCAATGATCCCGCATGGTGGTTCAACCTGTACGATCTATCGCAGTATGAGCATCTTTCCTGCTTTTGCCCGTTGGATTATCCGTGTCATGTGGACAGGATTATTGAAATCTTGGAGGAAGCGGAGCGCAGGGCGAGGTTGACGTATGGCTAATAATTTCCCAACACCCTCTCTAAAAATAAGGAAAGAAATCACCACCCGCACAAATCCGCTTCGGCAATCCGCACCGCGCCGAACCAAACGGTGTCATCGCCTGACCCGCTATATGTATCGCGGTCTGAGCCGTGATTGTGCCAAACAATAATCTCAACGTAGTCATCCACGCCATCGAGATACACATCCAACGCGCCACCAACTCCCACCGTTGTCGCCGCTCCCCCAGCCACAAGACCGATCCAGCGCATGGTTGTGCCGTTTTTGCGGACGCCGACCCAGATTGATTTCCCGTCCGCCAGCGATCCAATCGCCACATGGGTCGTGATTCGGTATGTTCCTTTGTGCGTTGTGGAGGTGGGTAGGAACTTCCCCGTTGACCCGTCGAAATATCCGTTTGTGTCCTTGTCCTCCTGCGGGAACTTGACCACCGTGTTTGTGCTGGTGACGATCCCCGTTTGGTCGCTTGTCTGCCGCGCATGGACGGCGACATCGTGATACCCGCCGCTGGCGGAGACCACAAAGTCCAGTTTGCCGTTTGTATCGTCATACGTGACAGCAATCCCCGTTTCGGTATTGCCCGAGACCATCGCCCCGACAATATCTTGTATATTCTCGTCGGCGAGTCCAAGCAATGTTTTCACCGCCGCATAATCCGCCGCCTGTAAAATCGAAAATACATTGCTGCTGCTGGATACCTCCTCCCAATCGCCAGCCGACGCCGACGCCCTCGCCATGATCTTGTATTGCCCTGTGGCATCCACGATTTTCGCCAGCGTCACCGCGCCCGCGTCAATCGTCCACGTTGCGCCCGAACCGCTAACCGTGATGTCGCCTTTGTCACCGTCGGATATGCCGCCTCCGCCTGTGCCAAGCGGACCCGTAATCGTCCCCGCATCGTCTTTGACATAAATACCATCGGGACGAAAGAAGCATACCCACTCGCCCGTGCTGGGTGTGGTAGGCGAGTCCCCTGCCCCATATTCGACCATATCGAAAAAGAGTTTATTGAATCTAGCCGTCATAATAGCACTACCTCCGCGTCGCCATTTAGGATTATCTCATACTCTCCAAATTCCATGTACTCCGCCAGCACGAGGGACGCGCCGTCGGCAAGCGAGAAACTTTCCTTCAATTTACGCTGAAACGCCATCGCGCTTCCGCGTCCCAACCCGTCAGAGCCGATGGTGTGCGCGAGGGTCAAAGTGGTTGAATCAATCGGCGTCGTGTAACTTTCAATCCGCGTCCCGTGTCCCGTCGCGTCGTGCGTCTCGTCCGCCACGTGCCGAATCTCTGCGGAGGTATTTCCGTAGTTTGTGCCATCGTGGAAACGCCCGCGCAATTTCAGCGCAATGTCACCTGTGAGTGCCTGCGTGGGCGAGGCTTTTGTCCCGCGTGAAAACATGCCTGTGATGAACGATGCGAAGCCAGTTCCCCACGTCCATAGAAAATTACCAACTGACACGCCCTCCTGCGCTTGTGAAATACCGCCGTCAGTCCCAGCGATTGGCGGGTCAATACCGACGCGAATTGAATCGCTGAAACGCTTGATTCCTGCCGCTGTTTGGTCGGTGGTCAAGTCCATGAACACACCCGCCAGTGTCGCCTTGACATTCGCCCACGTCACCTTTCGCAATAATTGAACAGACGCCTTCCACAACGGGAACTCATCCGCATCCAGTGGAGTCGTAATCGCGGTCGCGCCGTGTATGCCATTGCCTAAATCATAGGTGCCGCCCGCTGTGTGGTTGAGTTGGTTTGCGAAATTATCAAACTGCGTAAAATAGCCAGCCACGTGGTTGACCTGCACGCCATCCGCCAGCGTGATGTCCGTGCCGCTCACAACGACCGTCGTGTCATGGACAACAATCGCGTACACGTTGCCATCCACGCCGCCCGAGAGACTGTACAACTGCCCGCCGCTATATCTTTTGATCCCCTCGGGAAAATCACCACCGACATACACATCGGACAGATATTTTGCGAGACTCCGTCCTTTGTCGCTAATGCCTGGGATCGTGACCCACGCGCTCCCGCTATAGTACGCAAAATATCCCGTAAACTCTCCCGCCGCGTAGACAGTCCCATCCACAACAACCAACGCATTGATTCTGTCTCCCAAATCAGCGCCTACCTGCGTGATGGTCGAGCCGTCCCATACATAGACCTTGCTCGTGCCGCCGATGTACAGCAGGGTGTTATCCGCATCCCACGCGAGGGAGTATATTGCGCCGTGCGCATATCCCAAATCGACAAAGGTCGCAGTATCGGTGTCATATTCCACCAGCGGGCCGCCCTCGCTGACATTATAAAATAACCCTCCGAGGTACATTTTCGTTCCATCACCGCCCGTCATGGCATAGATGGAGGAAAAATCAACCACGCCCAGCGAACTCCCGAAACTCGTGCCGTTCCAGAACCAAAACAGGTCGCCGATCAGCGCCTGCGCTCCGAGGTAAAACTCGGTCTCGCTGATCGCATACAACGCGCCAGGCTGTACGCTCACAGGATACACTTTGCGCTCGCCTGTCAGCATGTTATAGGACTCCACGCCAGAGCCGCGATAATAAAAAACCACGTTGCCGTAAATGGTCATCCATTGGGGCCAGTCGGCGAGGATCGTATCCGTCAACGGAGTGAGCGGCATCCAGCGACGCACCTCCAGCAGGTTGGCGTCGCGGGCGGTATTCCATTGCTTTGTGAGCCAGTCTAAATCGCGCGCGCGTTCCAAATCGGAGTTGTAGAAGATGGTATTTAATTCTAAGACTGCGTTCGCGTACCCCTCCTCTTCAAAATCCACCTGCATACTGAGTATACGGTAGGATACCTGCGTGCCTTTGACATCATAGGTGACGGTATCGCCAATCGTGTAATCCAAAAAAATAAACGGCGACGCGCCATCGTAAGCGCGTATTGTATGGCTTGTTTTCGGGTCTTTTGTTTCTGCTAGTTTTGCGGCGGCGTAAGTCGTTGCCGAATCCAACGTTTGCGCTTGCTCGATATTGATAATCTTTTCCCTGCGCCCGTAAGACGAAATAGACGCATCATCTTTGACAACGGTAAACCCGTTTTTGTATTTAACAAGATAGGTATTGACTAAATCGTCCCCACGCACATCGGCTGAAATTTCCAGACAGTTTGTGCCTGCCCTAAAAAAAACGGTAGTGGATTTATTTGTGCCAATCCCATTTTTGTAAGCAGACAAAACAAACCCGCCGCCGCTCAGTGCGATGGAAAATTCAAACCCGCCGACCTCCGCGAAGTTCTGCGCGATCTGCAAGATGGATTCACCCGCTGTAATCTGGTACTCCTCTGAATCCCCCCACGCCACCGAACTACTATCCACCGAAGCCGTGAAATTCCAAGTCAACGTACTTAACGCGCCGCGTGCCTGCGCTTCTGTCAATAATTGAATCAAAATAGCGGCTTTGGTCATGCCGTTAAAAATGCGAGTTGATTCGGTTGTATCCTCGTTCCAGACAATTGGCTGGTCGAGTAACGCCAATGCGCCGCGCCCAGAGAGAGACATCCATCTGCCCGCGTTTTCACCCGCGTCTACCTGCGTCTTTTTTATATTCTCCACAAAAAAACCGCCGCGCTCCGCCCCGCGATAATTGTTTTGAATGAACATGCCCGAAGTGATGACGCTAGCCGCTTCGCTCTCCAATGGAATTTTCACCTCCCCCGAACCCGCGCCGTTCATCTCCAAATATAAATGACCCGTGCTGGCGGGCAAAATCCGCATCCTTGTTGTGAGGTCGGCGGCGTATAAAATCCATTCAACTTTATCTGTGTTTGCCATAATTTATAAATAGGGTGGATAAAACTCAAATTTGACCGTGCCAGTGGTAGCCACACTGGAGGTAATGCTCATGCTGTTATTTCCAATCGCCAAAACCATCAGCGCGGTATCGCCTGAGTGAGTCACTTTGCCGATCACGTTCCCACTGACGCTATGCGTAGCCGTGTACTGTCCTGTGGAATCTTGCGTAATGATGACGGTATGCCCTGCGGAGATCACACCCGTATACGTGAGACTGACGCCGTTCGTTATGTTTGTGATAACTGGATTCGTGAGCGGACCCGTCAGGGTGATGGTTGGGTTACGTTCCTCGAACGTTCCGCCGTTGGCAACCGTTCCCGTTTTGGGCGAGGCGTCAATCGTGATAATTGTAGAAGTTTGGGTACTTAACCGAAAGAACGGTTGATTTAAGACAAACTCCACAGCGATTCGCGCAAACGTATCATGGATGCGTTCCGTTTGAATCGGCGCATCTACTGAAGCGTTTGCATTATAAATAGTGGCGTCCTCGCGGGTGTACTGCAACACCTTTTGACTGCGAACGCCGAATAACTTTTTCAGGTTATCGAAAATAGTATCCTGCTCAGTGGCAGTATTAGATACGATAGCCATACCAATCGTGATGATTCGCTGGTCGTAAAATTTTGGAACATAGAATGTTCCGTCATTGAACGGCAGAGAGATATTCTCTCCGCGCCGTTGGGGAATATCCAAATAATCATTCAAGACGGTCACAACCCCGTAAGAGGTCAGAGAGTTTCCGTCATATTTCCAAGTAATCGTCATGCCGCCGTTCCTAGATAACTAAGTTTTTTCAGTGTATTGCGGACGCTGTTCTCTGAACGTTCGGGTATCGGGTTGTTGATCGTGATGTTATAGGTTGCGCCCATTTTGTCTGCGTTCGGCACAAAAGTACCGTTTGTATTCGGGACAAACATTTCAGGCTGTGCGCCTGTGCCAATCATGTACGGTGTCCCTGCCACGCCCGATCCGCCGCTGTCCCTAGACCTCGGTCTGCGTGTTGCTGGGGGCAAACTCGCGCCACCGCCAGCAACTCCAGGATTGTACGAATATGGCGTGGGCGTTGTAATCTGCCCCGTCTGATTAAAATTCACGCCGAAATTAACGTATTTGCCGTCAAAGGCGGCGATCTGTTGCATGGTTGTAAGCGTCTGATTCATTACAGGTTGCGTTTTCTGAAAATTCGCTACCATTTCATCGGCGGCGCGGCTTTCCGCAATCGCTTGATCCGCCGCCGCGCGCGATACCAGACCGCGTTGAACGGCTATATCTTGCAGATATTCAAATTCGCCGCTGTCTATCAAGCCGTCCGCCGCTAGACGTTGTTGTGTCAAATCATAAACACGTTGTTGCGCCGCCTTTTTGGTCTGCTCCTCCAAACCCGCCTTGCTTTGCTGGTTCTCTTTCTCCTTTTGCGTGATCGCGTCCAACTGTTGCACATAACGCAAATATTCATCGTTCGTGAGTTTGCCAGCGCGTTGCTGTTCCCACATTTCCAATGTGAGTTTGTTTTTTTCCGCCGCAAGTTCGGCGTCTTTTTTCGCAAGGTCTTCGGTCGTCTTGGCGAAATTGTCTATGTCTTTTTGAATCGTGAACATGGACGATAACATGCCCGTCAATTCCGCGCTAAACCTTTGCGCGGCGGCTTGGGCGTCATCCATCTCGCCCGTCAAACCATTCACCGACTCGCCCATCTCATCGGCTTCATCGCCGCTCGCCGCCATCGCCGCCGTGTTTGCGTCTATCTCGTGAGCGGTATCGCGCAAGACGTTAAACCAATTCGTTGAGTCAACCGTGCCGTTTTTCGCCGCTTCGCTGAATTTTTGCGCGACAGTCAATGCCCACGTCCAACTGTTGACCAACTCGTCCAATATCGGCATGAGTTGGTTGCTTATGGACGAGCCGACGCCTTGCAATGTGTCCTTGAACGTGTCCCACGCCACCTCTAGGCGGCGGGCGTCGTTCACGTTCTTTTCGTTCAGCACAAGGCTTTCGTCTACCTCGTCGTTCATCTTGCGGATCGCGTCGCCGCCCTTTTCTAATACCTCGGCGTATTCCAGTCCTGCCCTGCCGAGGTTCTTGATAATGTATTCGTTCTTTTCCTGCTGTGAGCCTAATTTCCCATATTCATCCGCCATCGCCGCGAGCGTTTCCACTGTAAGCGTTTTGCCCTCGCTGGTCATGGCGCGGACGGAGGTCAGGAGTTTATCGCTGGATATACCAAAGTCGTCCATGACCTGAATCAAGCGGCTGGTGGATTCCGCGCTTTCCCCATTGACATTAGACAATTGACGCACCGCGTTGGCGTATTCCAATTGCGCCCCGATGGTCGCGTCAAAGGCGGCTTTGGCGTACTGCAACCCCATTTGCACAAGCCCAAGAGCCGACAAAAATTCGGTGTACGAATTTTTCAGCGTGACACTGGTCGCCTGCGTCTTTTTTTGTTGCTGTTCAAGAGTGTTCAAATCGCGGGTAACAGAGTCGATCTTTCCCGCGCCTTGAACAACCTCCTGAATTACAACCTTTACATTTGCCATGTTGCGCCTTTGCGGGTCTTTTCGACCATCGCTATTTTTTCCTTCAAGTCAATTTCATACGCTAGTATCGCGTCCATCCATGCCTCGGGGATGTCGTTCATCTGGTCAATCGTGATCTCGTATCCTGTCGCGTCATAAACCAACGGGCGGAGGGTACGGAACTCGATAATCCTTTGCAAATACCAATCATCCGTTCTGCCTCCGCTCGCCAGTATCATCGTCTCTTGTCTCAGTTTTTTTTTTGCAGTAGACGATGCTCCTTGATTTCCTGTAAGACTCGGTTATTGAACCAAATCCAAAACTGCGGGTCGGTGTCGGCGGTTTCCTTGACCATTTCCATCAATTCATCCGCGTTCCAGCCCGTGCCTTCCGCGCCTTGCGAGAGTATCGCGGAGAGTTTTTCAAGGTATGGATTCAATTGCTCATCGCCGCTTTGCACGTATGCGCCGAAGGATTCCATCAGCGAAAGCAACGCGCTGATAGGTGGATTGACCCAGACGTAAATTTTCTCGTCCGCGATCTCAGGGGCATACTCCGAGATGGAAAACGACCGCACCAAACGCGGCAAGATGATCTTTCTCATGGCATGGACGCTAACTCATTCGCCACGATAAATCGCGCTTTCAAGCCCGCCAGTGTGGAGTAGCCCGCGCGGAATACGCCAACCACCTGATCGTTGCCGTCATTGTCCGAAAGAGCCTCGAACGATTCCCACTTGCCCCACAGGTCTATGATGTAGGTCTTGACGTTATACGCCGCGCCCGCGTCGGTGGTACTCATGGCGTTGCCTGTGAACTTCAAGCGGATACATCGCTCGGTTTGAGACCGCCACTTGTCTTTTTCCGCGACTGCCGAACTGTTATGCTCGAACGTTAGCGAAAGGGTGATCTCGTCTTTGACGCGCTTGATAAACGAGAAATCCGTGCGCCCATCGGCGGCAGGGTAGCCTTTCCAGCCCGTTGTGTGATTCAACTGCGCCTGAAACAACGTCTGCGATACCTGCGTCACGCCAATATCGGTGGAGGATGTAACGTCGTCGATATACAGTTCGCCGCTTGAAAACAGGATACTGTCCGCGTCAGCCAACGGCGCATCGGTGGAGGGGGTGTAATCCGTTGTGCCTGTCGCTCGCCCTTCCATTGTCGCCTGAATCATCAACGCCTCGCGCACCGATCCCGATAATGTGTATTCGCGCGTGAAGCAGTACGTCGAATATTCGCATTGCGTATTGTCGCCATATTCCAGCGTGTAGGTTTGCAGGTCCGTCGTGGCTATTGGGTCGGTGGAGGATACCTGCGCGTTCCATGTCCACACCTGCGCGGAGCCTGCGTCCGTTGTCGGCGTGGTGGCGTACAAGCCAGACTGATAGATGTATCCCAACTGCTCGAAAGAGGCAACGCCATCGAGCGAAATTTCGCTCCCTGTTTTGGCGATATAGGTACGGCTTGCGTCGCCCATCAACCCTATATCCTCCTCGACAAACGTCACCTCGGTCATGTCCCTGCCGACGCCTGTACCGCGCCAGAGCCATGTCGCGGCGACCTTTGTACCCGCGACACTTTCCGCGCCGCCTTGAATCCTGCGTAGTGCTTTTATGCCTGCCATAGTTCACGCTCCTGTCTGATTTTCATATCATCGTCTAAAACATTGCCAATGTGCCTGCATAACCGTTCAATGGTGGACAATCGCAAACCGATCTTGTCCATCCAAATATCGAAAGGTTTTTCGTCGCCCATCGCCTTGTTGTCATACTGATTGATCTGCGCTATCACCGCGCCAGTGGTTACGAACTGGCAATGATGAGCCGTGCAGTATGCAGTCTTGCCGTTATAGGTCACGCGATAATCTACATCGTCCCGCGTATAATCTTCGTGCCATTTTGGGTCGCGTCCGACGGATACCGCAAAGTCGTTCTCTCGCTCGCGCGGAATGAACATTCCCATGTCAAGCGTCGCATTTTCCTTCGCCCATTGCAAGGTATTCTCCACGCCCCAACGAAACGCGGTACGGACGGCGTAGCCGCTTACACAGGCGACATTGGGAAAGTGATTCATCAGTTCGATCTGCGGGCGCAACCAATCCCGCTCGTAATATATATCATCGTCCGAGAAGGCAATGACCGCCTCAGGCGGCGCCATGCGCCCGATGGTTGTCCGCGCCGTGACTTTACCGACATTATGCGAGAGTATCAGGATGTCGGGTTTGTAAACGTCTTGTAACCAATTCCGCAACTTTGGAATCGAGCCGTTATCCCATACGATAACCGTCGCGTCCATCTGCGCGTTGTCCCGCATGGTTTGAAGGCATGTTTGAATTACCTCCATGCGTTTCGCGTGGTACGCGGTTGTCGTATTTGGCAAATGCGTGATTACGGCAAGGAAAACTTTTTCAAATCCCTGCACCGACGCAGACCGTAAAGGGTTTTGACCGACTCGCATTAGCGCACTCTCCAAAATTCGGTGACAAGGTATCTGCCCGTCTTGCTCGATGTAAATTCCAAGTCGGCAAACTCGCGCAAGCCATCGCGTTCCTTCGCGTATTCGGGACGGTTGGCATTGTCCAGCACCACCCAACCGCAGCTTTTGACCAGACGTTGCGCCTGTCGTAACCATTCGGCGCGGTCGCGCACAGGTTCGCCGTCAATCAAAAGCAGGTCGTATTTGCGCCTGTTCTTGATAGGTAAGGCGGTCTGATACAACGTCACATTCTCACCGCGATGCGCGTCAATCACGTTGTACCACTCCAGTTTCTGTTCGTGGCATGTCACGCTTTCGACCCGTTCGGAAAACCATAACGTGGACCCGCCGCCGCCGTGTTCGATGACCTTGAAGTCGCGTTCGATAATCTGTTCAAGATACGCTACTGCGTCAGGAGGAAGCCAGGGCGTCGGCTTGATCTGTTCGGGTCGGCTGGGGTCATACCAATTCATGACTCATCGCCTCCAACATGACCGCCTCGCTTTTCGCGCCGCCCGCCGCCGTGATACGACCGTCCAAATATTCGAGGTATGCGCGATTCTCGCCAACCACGCCCTGAAAGATCGCCCTGCGATTTTCCGCCGCAAAATACTGTTGCATCGTCTGGCGGTACAGGTCGAATAATTTGGCGCGTTTGGGCGAACCCTTCGCGGCTTGCAGGGCGTTGCGCTCGATATGCCCAAGCGTGGTGGCGACGGAGATGTACTCCGTTTCTGCCGCCGTCATTTTCTTGCTGGCATTGTGCAGGGATGTTTCAAACTCCTGCCTGCTGAAAACAAATTCATTACCCGATTCCGCCCGCATAACATCGGCTCGCTTTTGGTATCGCTCGTTTTCCTGTTGCGCTCCGTTGACCATGCCGAGATTACCCGCGATATTCGACAATGCGCGAATGTTATCCATAAGCCTTTGCTGTACCGCGTGGCTCCCGTCGCGCTCCATCTCACCGACGATGTTATTCACAATGACGCGCTGTTTTGCGTATTCGTCGGTTAGTTTGTCCACTTCGATTTGCAGGCGTTCAATCCGTTCACTGAATCGCTCATACGGTATCGCCACTTCGCCATCGTACCCGTACACGGGACAAGCAAAGGTGTCGCCCTCGAAATGCACTTCAATACCCACGCCGCGCATGATACCGAGCCAGTACGCGACGCCCTCGCGCTGAAACTTGTACTCCGTATCGGTCTTCATGCCGACGCCATATATCTCAACGCGCTTGTAACAACCGAGATAAACAGCCAGAGCCAAAGCCATCGAAACGGACGACGACAGGAAGTGATCGCCGCCGAACATCTCTTTGACGCCTTGCAAGGGATAGGCTTTTGAATTAGGCACATCCGCGCAAGCCTCTTGCATGTAGACGGTTGTGTTCAGCCTATCAGCGCGAGGGGTGTATACGCCATTCCTGCATGATGGACAGCCCTTGCCCATGCACGCATTACACGCGCCGTTGACGTTTTTCATCCACAAAACATGATTTGGGTCATTGCGATTCAGCGGATTGCTCCATATCACACGGTCATGCAGTTGGAATACCGTATCGGCGCGTTTGCACCACGCCGCGTTGATCGCCTCGTTGAATACCCAAATATCGCAGTCCTGCCGCGAAAAGTCAAAGGCAGTGCGAGTGGGAGTGTATGAGCCGACAATAGCAAGAGTCTTTTTCATGGCGTGATCGGGCTTTCCACGATCTTAACAACGATTTCAAAAATTAGCATCTGCGTAAAAAAGTCCACGTTCGAGCCTTGCGGGCGTCCCCAGTTATATGGGCGGACGGCAAACGGGACTCCCGCGTCCGCTGAAAAAAGCGTATCCACCGCGCCCGATAATGTCGGATCGCCTGATAATCTTTGCGAAAATTCGTATGCCACCGCGTTGATCTGCTGATATGCCTGTTTCAAATTCAAGCGCGAGAAATGAAACTCGATATTGATCTGCGGAAAAATTTCAAGCATCCCATAATTGATTTTCATTAAATTGCCAGCCGCGAGATAAGCGACCGACATCGGCAGAGGGTCAATGTTCTCGATGGGATAGGCGGGCGCGGATTTTATGTCCACGCTGGTCATTGCCAACGAGAGGGCTTGTAAAGCGTTCACCGCGTTATCAATCGCGTTGCTCACGAGAACTCCAGGAATATCGGTTTGAGAATGGTCAGCACATTATCGTCCAGCGCGTAATTCAGCGCGGAGGCGGTCTCTCCTCCGCTGTTGACCATCTGGTAGCCCATCTTAGCCTTCATAAACCATTGCACCGCTTGAATCTTTGTCGCTTTGGCGACAATCGCGGGAGGCGAAGCGGAATATCCAGCCACGCCCACCACTTTGACGGATTTCTGTCCGCTGTAAAACGCGCCTTTTGTGCCTGCGTAATCCACTAAGCCCAGCGCGGTAAATGGTTTGCCTAAAGCCGACGCATTGTACGGGTAAGTGATGTAATCTGTCCCCTCGACCCATGTCGTGTAATCGGTGGAGGACAACCCGCCGCTTTCAGCGACCGCAACAGAGGAGATCGAAACAAATTCGTCAATGTACTGCGTCGCTCTCCCAGAGCCGTTATAGTAATAGGTCACTTCATCGGTTGTCGGATAAAAGAATCCAGCCACACGCCCAAAGGCGGCGTCAATCTGGCGCGAAGCAAAGGTTACAAAGTCCGACATCACAGGATAATCGGAGGTCGTATACGATCCCTCCGATATGTCCGCGAAGGCGTCGGTGGAGGAGGTATAATCATTTGCCATGCTTTAGACCGGGGCGGAATTTCTCCCGCCCCGGATCCATTAACTAACTCGAACTCGGCTGGGCGTTCTGCGCTTTGCGCGGAATGAAACGCCCCACCGCGCCAACAACCGTTGAGGTAAGGTCGGCGGTCGGCGTGATAACCGCGCGGACATACTTCTGCCCGATAACGGCGGGGTCAACGTAGATAAGCAGGGACTTGTTGTCGTCCGTGTTCGCCACCACCGCGCCTGTTGCGCTTGCTTGTGTGATCGCGCCCATCGCGTCCGTGCCAACTGCGCCAGAGAGACGGTAACTAAACGCCGCCGCCACTTCGTTGTTATCGCTGGTGGAGGTGTCGTTCGTGTCGTTGCCGACAACGGTTACAACCACCTCGCCAGTCGAATCGGTCGTAGTCAACGCGCCTAAGTTGACTTCGATTTCCAACTGCCCGCGCCCGATGCTTCCGAGTTTGACATACCGCGTGACTGCGGCAGTCGCCACAATGTCGGCGGGCGCGAGAAGCGGCACAACCTGATACTCTTCCGCAAAGTTAAGTTTGCTCATGTTATTTTCTCCTGATTCGTTTCTGATTACGTGGTAGCAAGCAGGGCGACAAACGGTGATTGCGTTGCGCCGCCATTCGCGGGAGTGATCGCCGACGCCAGCGCGGTCTGCCCGTCATTGCGATAGATGAAGCGGAAGGCGGTCTGGTCGGTCAGGAACTGCACGTGAATGGACGAAGCCGCCTCGACCGCGTTCTTTTCCCAATACAGGTACTGCGACATATCCGCGAGGAAAATATCGCCGAGCGTACCCAGCGCGGGATTGAACTCAGTTTCCACAACTGGCTTACCGTAAATCCGCATCACGCCGTCCGCGCCATAGGACACATACGGGGAGAGAATCCCCGTTGATCCGCTGGTAAATGTCAGTTGGTCAAGTTGCGCGTGGACATCTGAGGAGATGTACCACTTCGCGTTTGCCTTTGAGCGAGGGAGCATACGCGCCCACATGCCGACAATATCCGCGTGCGAAATAGCGGAGGTCGCGGCGCGCGAAATACTGATAAGCGCGGGGGAGAGCAATGCGCCCGAAGGTCGATCTCCGCCAACGCCGAGCAGAACATCGTAGTTTGCCAAGAAGTCCAGTTCCTCCATCGAGGACTGCTGGATAATGGCGTTCATCATGCCGACATCCGCAAGCAGTTCGTCGGTCGCGTATTGCAGGACGTAGGTCTTGTGTAGTTCCCAATTGATCTTGCGGAACTTCGGTTGCGAGGCGGTCATGCTTGCCGCTTCCGCCGCGTGATACCCACGCACACCGCCCCAGCGCGAACCTGCCGCGCGGGAAGTTTCGTCAACGCCGGGTATCCAACCGCTGTTACTGTTGGGTCCAACAGGGAGACGATTCACGTCCTGCGTGAACACACCCGCTTCGTGGATATTCTGCAACAGTCCCGCCGTAATGGTTGGCTCAAGCAGGAATTCACCCTGTGACGGGATCGCTTCATTCGAGCCGAGAGCGGCTTTCGCTTCCATCGCTTTCAGCCCGCGAATACGTGGAGCGACGCGCCCATTCCGCGCATTGTCGGCAATGGCTTGCAATTGTTCGCCGAGGGACTTGAACGGGCGGTCTGCCTCGTCTACCTCGACCTCGACTTGCACGCCGCGCGCGGCTTTGACCTCGGGGAGCGCGTTCAAGACTTCCTCCACTGCTGTCTTT
>WBZY01001249.1_pt1 | contig 13891 bp, 16 predicted proteins | sample 5204191 | NCBI WGS metagenome assembly WBZY01 (sample SAMN12344363, study PRJNA552823) | activated sludge metagenome | biome: Activated sludge suspended growth; feature: Anammox Sidestream; material: Wastewater; isolation source: activated sludge from anammox sidestream of wastewater treatment...
CGGGATCGGTGATGCTCGGCCGCCCACAGTCGGCGGGCCTGCTTGTTGGCGAGCGCGACCGCCGCTTTGTTGTGGCCGACACGTTCGGACAGGGCCAGCGCCCAGGCGCGCGTGCGATCGAGCGGTTCGGCCAGCGTTCAAGTCGGACGACGAAACCGCCGTTCGCGACGGTTTCGCCGTACCGATCGCCGGCAATTACCAGGTGTAGCGCACCGCGTAACGGATCTTCTGTTCGCTGTCGGCTGGAACGTTCACCACGAAATCGACAGTGTTGGCATCGCGCTTGTCGTGCTTCAAGTTTTCCTCGGTAATCGCCCAGGTACTCCAGCGGTACAGGTATTCGCGCACCCGGATCGTGGCGGCCTCTTTCTTGCGGTTGCGCACGCTGATTTCGATGGTTTCGTCGATGCGCTTGGCCGAGGTGTCGATCTTGTAGTCGATCTGCTTGCGCTCGCCGACCACGTCGAAGGCTTCGCCGAGCTTGATGCGCAGGATTTCATTGCGCGGCGTGTGCTTGATCACGTCCTCGCCGATGAATTCGAGGCTGCCATCCTTGCTGGCCTGGTTGACGCGCACGCGCCCCGCCGGCAGGGGAATGCCGAGACCGTTCGCTTCCTTGTTCTCGAACTCCAGCCAGGCACCCACGGTTCCGCTTTTGGTCGCGCCATATCCCTGGTCGCTGATCGGTGATCCCCAGAAGCCATGAGGTTGGGGCGAGGCCGTGAAGACCAGTTCGCGCTTGCATTTCATGCCAACGGCGGCTGGAAACAGTTCCAGTTGCTTGGTCGAGTTCTGTGGCAATTCGGTGCGACGGCCGAGCGTGTACAGGTGATATTCGAACAGTTCCGACTCCTGGAAGCCGGCGCTTTCCTTCTCGACCTTGGCCAGCATCGCCGCCACCGGTGCCGGTGCGGTCGGTGCGGCCGGTGCACGATTGACTTCGCCGGCGACCAGCTTGAGTTGCGCGTTCGGATAGCTGGCACCACTCTGGTTGACCACGGTGACCCAGGCCGCGAGATCCATGCTGCAGGCGTTCGCTTCGCCTTTCAGGATCACGTTGTAGTCGCTCCACCAGGTCATGCCCTGGGTTTGATACGAGACTTGCGCATCGTGCTTGCCGCCGCGCTTCGCATCGACCAGCCAGACCAGGGTGGGCTTGGTGATGAGTCCGCCAGGAAGCGAAGGAAACGCGATGTTTGCGTAGTGCGACAAGGACTGCACTTCGCCGTTCGGCCGCATCAGGATCAGACCGCCCGTGGCCGAGAGCAGCTTGCCGCTGACCGATTCGACCTTCTCCCCGCGAATCTGGTCGACTCGAATGGTCTCACCGACATAGCGCTGCAGGAGCTTTGCACCATCGACCAGGTCGAACTGGTAGTTCTGTTCGATCACGCGGGTGCCGTCGGGGTCGGTGATCGAGGCGAAGCTGACCGTGGTCGGGTCGATGCGTGTGGCAACATCGCTGAACCGCACTTCGCCGGTGCCATTGGGCAATTCCAGTTCGCGGCGGTCGCGCACCAAGGCATAGCCCGGCAGACGCAGGCCATAGCTCGCCAACTGTTCCGAGGTCAGCGATCCCGGCGCAGCGGACGAATAGACGGTGATTGAGAAGTCCGGCGAAGCCGCAGTGGCGGTGGACATGGCGAGGGCGACTCCGCTGGCAATGAGAGAACGGCGCATGGCTGTGGGTTCCTGTGGGTTGTGGTCCGAAAAGCAAGAAACGCGGCGCTTGCCGTTTCGGGGTTACTTCAGTCGTTCCCAGAGGAAGATGTAGCCGATCGCATTCATGCAGGCCGCCTGGCGATTGTTGGTCGATCCACCATGCCCGCCTTCGATGTTTTCGTAATAGGTGACGTTTTTGTCGAGTTCGAGCAGCTTCGCCGCCATCTTGCGGGCATCCACCCGGAGGGCCTGACAATTCGCGCATGGGCTCCTCCTGAACGTGACCGGGCAAATCGCCCGTGGGCAAGCGATGCGGTCGCAGTGGATGCGGCGTCGTGGTGAGCGCGCCTCTGACCTTGGCGCAGCTCGCCTTCCATCCGTGTGGCCTTCGTCTATTCCGCGTTTCAAAACGCTTTCGGTGCTTTGCCAGCGCGAGGCGCGGATACGGGCGCAGATGGAAGCCAGGACGGTGAGACGCCAGAGCAGCAATGGGCGTGGAGCTCGACGTTTGCGCGGGTGACTGCATCTGCCTATGATTGCAGTCACAGACAGCAGATGAGTGGTTTTGCAGCATGGCCATCCTCACCGTAAGGAACGTGCCCGATGACGTGCATCGCGCTTTGCGCGTGCGGGCGGCCCAGCATGGCCGCAGCACGGAAGCGGAGGTGCGCGAGATTCTGGCGGCCGTGGTCAAGCCTTCGAGCCGCGTGCGTGTCGGTGATGCCCTGGCCGCCATCGGCCGCAAGATCGGACTGACCAACGACGATTTCGCCGTCCTCGAGAGCGTGCGCGACAAGGCACCGGCCAAACCGTTGAGCTTTGACTGAATGATCGTCCTGGATACCAACGTCGTTTCCGAGGCGATGAAGCCGGAGCCGGACGCGGCCGTGAGGACCTGGCTGAACGACCAGGCGGCGGAAACCTTGTACCTGTCGAGCGTCACGCTGGCCGAGTTGCTGTTTGGCATCCGGGCGCTGCCGGCGGGCAAGCGCAAGAACATGCTCGACCGCGCCCTGAACGAACTGCTGGAGCTGTTCAAGGATCGGGTGCTGCCGTTCGACACGGATGCAGCGCGCCACTATGCCGACCTGGCCGTGGCGGCCCGGAACGGCGGGCGCGGCTTCCCGACGCCAGACGGCTACATCGCGGCCGTTGCGGCCGCGCGGGGCTTCATCGTGGCATCGCGCGACACATCGCCCTACGAAGCGGCCGGTGTGGGCGTCATCGATCCATGGAAGAACCCATAGGGCCAGGGACACCCGCAAGGGTCGAGAACAGAATCGCCGAAGCCCGAGCCTTGGCGCCAAGGGCGATACCGATCAGCCGGTGGCGCAGCCAGCGGAGAAAACGCAGAACAACACACGAACGACAGCAACCAGGCGGTCTCGCCCCGAGCGGGGGCTGCACGCCCATGAATGCGGTCGAGATCGAACAGGCCATCACCGACCTTGCGGAGCAGCCTGTGCAGCCTGAGGAATGGTTCCTCGTTCCGCTGATCGTCATCGATGAGGCCGTGGCGCGCATCAAGGATGGCAGCATTACTGGCTACGTATACGATCCCAAGGCCGCGAAGCTGGTCAAGGCATAGGGCAGACCAAATGCATGATTGGGAGTGATCGGCGCGCCGGCGACCACGCGGGCAGCGCACGGAACGACCGGCCGGGGTTGACCTGGTCTAGCGAGGCACGAATCCCTGCGCGGTGAGGCGCGAGGCCTTGAGATCGAATCCCTTGCCTGTCTCGTGTTGCGCGTAGGCGGCCAGTTCGCGCAACGCCGGGGTGTTGCCGGTACGCTGTGCGTCCTCGCGCAGCAGGATCATGGTCACCAGTTTGTACATCAGGCTTTCGGCCAGGCGTTGGCGCTCGGCCATGTCGTGGGGCACGCCTCGCGGGCCTTCCAGCAGTGCACGCACCTGCCGCTGCAGCCCCGCCACCTGCGGCTTCGCGGGCACCGGGGCCTCGTTGGCCACCATCCACATCACGGTGAAATAGGCTGTGGTGACATCGACCAGGTCCTCCTTGCGCAGTCCATAGGGGTCGGCGGCGATGGCGAACTGGCCGTGCATGGGCCGGTCGCGGAAATGAGCGCCGAAACGCTCTGCCGCTGCCGCTCCCGAACGCCGCCCGAGACCGGCGAGGAACTCACGCTCGACCTCCCGCGATATGGTGCTGTCGTAGCGCACCCGGGTATCGACCCGGCTGCGGTTTGCGCCGCCGCGCATGCTGCTGCCTGTGGGAGCAGCGGTTCTACGGCCGGCCAGCGTCGAGCGCATGACCGACTGGGCCAGTGCCGAGCTGCCGTGGTCCGGCACCGACCACATCATGCTGTCGCCACCGATCATCACCCCATCCTGGGCCGCTGCCACCGGCAGCAACGCCATGGCGAGCCACGCAATGCTCCTGCGCATCGTGACACCTCCTTCCGTCGGCGCATTGGGGGTCGAAGTGCTCGATGGTACACCGCGAGCGCTTGTGGGCACGCCGCGCATCGCTGGCGAAGCCCCATACCGGCTGCCTTCTGCATTGATGCACAATGGTCTGATCGAATCCCGGTGCAACGCCCTCCGGATGAAGACCCTGTCTGCCATCAAGTGGTCAATCGTCGCCGGCCTCGTGGTCGCGGTACTCGGCGTGCTCAGCATCGGCTTCCTGGGCCTCGGGCTCTACTACCTCACCTATCCGATCCACTATCCGCTGCTGGGCGACATCGACACTTGGCAGGGCGCCGACCTGTTCTGGCCGGCGATCATCGTTGCCGGCATGCTCTGGTCCCTGTGCTTTCCCGCTGCCGGGCTGGTCGACCTCGGCCTGGAACGCCGTGGCGCGTCACGCACCATTCGTGTCGCCTGCTATCTCGCGATCCTGTGGCTCGGCGCCGGCCTGATCTGGCTGCTCGTGGCGACCGGTTCGGGCTTCCGCTTTGCGGCGTAGGCTGACACCGCTTCAAGAGCCAGCGACATGCCATGCGCGTCATCGGCGGCGCATTGGGAATGACGACGCCGGACCAGGCGTCCACATCAGCCGCGCTGCCTGAGCGAGACCGGCTGGGTCATGGCATCGGGCCGTTCAAGGGGAATGGCCATTCGAGAGCCGGAACCGGGCGCTGTCGATCATGCGTATCCAGGCTGACGTGCGGACCTTCCGGATCCCATTCCGACAGTGCATCGCCGCGTCCGCATGGACCCGCGGAGGCGACACGCCAGGCGCGCAGCGCCGGCGCGGGTACGCGTGCGGGTGGTGGTGGACTTGAGGCAAACTCGCGCGGCGCTGCGCAGTCGCGCGCGAGGACGGAGCACGATGTGACGATGCAACAACCGGCGGAGGCGAGCGATGCGGCGATGGATGACGCGGCGTTCATGCGGCGCGCGCTGGAGCTTGCGCATTCGGCGCAGGCGGTCGATGACGAGGTGCCGGTGGGTGCGGTGCTGGTGCGCGAGGGGCAGGTCATCGGCGAGGGGCGCAACCGCATGATCTCGCGCAACGATCCCAGTGCCCATGCCGAGATCGAGGCGCTGCGCGATGCGGGGCGGCGCGCGGGCAACTACCGGCTGACCGGCAGCACGCTGTACGTGACGCTGGAACCGTGCGTGATGTGCGCGGGGGCGCTCGTGCATGCGCGGGTCGCGCGCGTGGTGTACGCGGCGGCCGACCCCAAGACCGGCGCCGCCGGCAGCGTGTTCGACACGCTCGTGAGCGAGCGCCACAACCACCGCATCGCGGTGACCGCGGGCGTGCTGGCCGAGGAAGCCGGCGCGCTGTTGCGCGACTTCTTCCGCAGCCGGCGCTGAGGGCAGGGCGGGGCAGGCCGGCGCCGGCGTGGTTCAGGCCAGTTGCTCCTTGGCCCACGCCACATCCAGTGCTTCCATCGCATCGCGCGGCTTGAGCCGGGCGGCCTTGTCCCAGGCTTCGGCGACCTCGTCCTCGCGCTTGTCCCCGTACAGCAGCATGAGGCCATTGCCATACTCGATCCACGCGATCGGCGCGGCGGGCGTGAGCTTGAGCGCGTGCTTGAGATGTTTTTCGGCCTCGGCCGCGCTCGCGCCGTAGGTGAGCTTGGCCAACATGCCGCCGACCTTGCCCACGATCTCGGCGTGGTACAGGCCAAGCGCGGTGGTTGCCTCGGCATGCTTGGGCGCGCGTTCGAGCGTGGCGTCCAGCGACGTGCGCACCTTGCCGGCCAGGCCCTGCGCGAGTGCCTTGGTGATCGACATGGCCTGGCTCAGGCGCCCGAGCGCGAACGCGTGGCGGTAGTGGCTGTTGGCCTCGTCGGGCAGGCCGGCGAGCGCAAGCTCGGCCAGGCGGGCCAGTTCCTCGTAGCGCGCGGTGCGCGCCTTGTCGTCGCCGAGCAGATAGCTGCCATGGATACCGCCGGCCTTGATCGCGACCGAGGCGCCGAGCGCCTTGAGCGCGACGCCCTGTTCGAACGCGGCCTGGAAATCTCCGCGATGGAACGCGCGCCAGGCCTCCTGCAACTGTGTCGCAAGCGCGCCGGCGTCCTTGCCCAGCTTCGGGTTGCGCTTGAGCAGGGCGGCCACGTGGCGCTCGTCGGGGAACGGCTCCTGGTCGCCTGCATGCAGGTCCTTCCACGCCTTGGCCAGCTTGTCGCCGGCATGGTCGAACGCCTTGTTCGGATGTGGAAACGCAGTCCAAGCCTTGTTCGCCATCACAGCTCCTCCTTCGGGATGCACCAGTGTGCCGGGCGCGGCGCGCACCCGTCACGCCGCCCTGCGGCAACTGGCTACACTGTGCCCATGAAACCATCTTCCGATGTCGCCGAACAGGCCGCCGCGCTGCGCGCCCGCATCGAAGACGCCAATTACCGCTACCACGTGCTCGACGATCCGACCATCGCCGACGTCGAGTATGACCGCCTCATGCGCGAGCTGGAGGCGCTGGAGGCGGCCCATCCGCAGCTGGCCACGGCCGACTCGCCCACGCGCCGGGTCGGTGCCGCGCCCGCACGCGAGTTTGCCCCGGTGCGGCACCAGTTGCCCATGCTGTCGCTGGCCAACGCGTTCAGCGCCGGCGAGGTGCACGATTTCGTGCGCCGGATCGAGGAGCGGCTCGGCCGAGATGCGATCGTGTTCTCGGTCGAGCCCAAGTTCGACGGACTCGCGATCAGCCTGCGCTACGAGGACGGGCGCTTCGTGCAGGGCGCCACGCGCGGCGATGGCGAGAGCGGCGAGGACGTCAGCGCCAACCTGCGCACGATCAAGGCGATCCCGCTCCGCCTGCGCGGGCAGGGCTGGCCGCGCGTGCTCGAGGTGCGCGGCGAGGTGTACATGCCCCGCGCGGGCTTCGAGGCCTGGAACGAACGGGCGCGCGCCTCCAACGGCGCGATCAAGCCGCTGGCCAACCCGCGCAATGGCGCCGCGGGCAGCCTGCGCCAGCTCGATGCGCGCGTCACCGCGCGCCGTCCGCTCGCGTTCTATGCCTACGCGCTCGGCGTGGTCGAGGGCGGTCACCTGCCGGGCTCGCATGCAGCGATGCTGCGGCGGCTGCGCGAATGGGGCCTGCCGGTGTGCAGCCTGGTCGGCACCGCGAGCGGCGCCGAGGGCTGCCTCGACTACTACGCCCGCATCGGCCGCGAGCGCGACGCGCTCGCCTTCGACATCGATGGGGTGGTGTACAAGGTCGACGACCTCGCTGCGCAGGAAGCGCTCGGCTTCGTCGGCCGCACGCCGCGCTGGGCGATCGCGCACAAGTTCCCAGCGCAGGAGCAGCAGACCACGGTGGAGGCGATCGACGTGCAGATCGGCCGCACCGGCGCGGCCACACCGACCGCACGGCTGGCGCCGGTACGGGTCGGCGGTGTCACCGTCACCAACGCCACGCTGCACAACGCCGACCAGGTCACGCGCCTGGACGTGCGCGTGGGCGATACGGTGATCGTGCGCCGCGCGGGCGATGTGATCCCCGAAGTGGTGCGCGTGGTGCCCGACCTGCGTCCGGCGCACACGCGCGCGTGGCGGATGCCCAGCCACTGCCCGATCTGCGGCTCGGCCATCGTGCGCGAGGACGGCGAGGCCGTCGCGCGTTGCAGCGGCGAACTCGTGTGCGCGGCGCAGCGCACCCGCAGCCTGTTCCATTTCGCCAGCCGCCGTGCGATGGACATCGACGGCCTGGGCGAGCGCTACATCGAGGACCTGGGCGAGTTCGGCTACGTGCGGGCGGTGTCGGACCTGTACCGGCTCACGCTGGCCGACCTGCTGGAGATGAAGCGCCGCGCCGACGAGCGCGATGGCACCACGCCCGAAACGGTCAAGGCCGGCAAGGTCGCGACGCGCTGGGCCGACAACCTCATCACCGCGATCGACCACAGCCGCCGCACCACGCTGGCGCGCTTCCTCTACGCGCTGGGCATCAGTCAGGTCGGCGAGGCCACCGCCAAGGCACTGGCCGGCTGGTTCGGCGAACTCGCGCTGATTCGCGCACTGCCGTGGCCCATGTTCAAGCTCGTGCCCGACATCGGCAGCACCGTGGCGCGCGCGATCGGGGCGTTCTTCGAGCAGCCCGGCAACCAGCAGGTGATCGACGACCTGCTCGCGCACGGCGTCGTGATCGGCGATGCACATGCACCATCCGCGCGCCTGCGCGACGGGCTCGACCTGACCACGCTGCTCGTGAACCTGGAGATCCCCAAGCTCACGCCGCTGCGCGCGGCCACGCTGGCGCAGTGCTGCGCGCCAGGCGAATTGCTGCTGCAAGCAGGGCAGGCGCAGCTCGACGACGCGGGGCTGCCGGCCGAGGTCGGCGCGGCATTCCTGGCCTGGCGCGATGAGCCGGGGCGGCGCGAGCTGCTGCGGCGCTGTCTGGAGGCGCTGGCGAGCCTGCAGCAGTCCCTGCGCGACGTGGTGCAGGGCGCGGCGCTGCCGCTGGAAGGTCGCAGCGTGGTGCTGACGGGAACGCTGGCCACGCTCACGCGCGAGGAGGCCAAGGCGCGGCTGGAGGCGCTGGGCGCCAAGGTCGCGGGCAGCGTCTCCAGGCGCACGGACTTCGTGGTGGCGGGCGCTGCCGCCGGCTCCAAGCTCGACAAGGCGCGCGAGCTCGGCGTGGAGGTGTGGGACGAGGCGCGACTGCTGCACTACCTGCGGCAGCAGGCAGCCGGGGAGGGCGCCTGAGCGCAGCTGCGCAGGCTTTTCGCAGGTCCCGTGCCTTTCAAGCCCCTTTACCAGGAGCTGCCCCATGAAACTTCGTCTTGTAGCCCTTGTTGCACTGGCCTTCGCGGCTCCGCTGTACGCTGGGACATGCAACACCACCATCCCGCCCAGCAATCCGGATGGCATCTACATCGGCCGCACCGATGACACCGTAACCGACACCCGCACCGGCCTGATGTGGAAGCGATGCGAGGAAGGCCGAAGTGGCAGCCAGTGCATGGGTGGCGTCCGTGCCACGCATACCTGGGCCGAAGCATTGGCGCGGGCAGAGGCTTCCAGCTTCGCCGGGTACACCGATTGGCGGCTGCCCAGCATCAAGGAGCTGGTGTCGTTGGTGGAGCTTTGCAGGACTTACCCGGCCATCAACGATTCGATGTTTCCGAATACGTCAAGTTCGAGCGTCTGGTCGGGTTCGCCCAATGCCCTCTCCTCGCTCCATGCGTGGGGCATGGATTTCTCCGTTGGCTATGACGACGAATTCCACGACCGAAATTCTCTCCATGGCGTTCGACTTGTACGCGACGTACAGTGATTTGATACTTTGATGATGCTGATCGTGCCGATGTGTGGTGCAAGGCGTGGCATATCAAAACACGCAGGCCAGAAAACGAGGCACGCGAATAAAGGATGCGCCCATCTTTCTGCCTGCAAACCAGCCCGATGAAGCCAATGAAACGCGCCCTTTTCTGCCTGCTGCTCATGCTCCAGACAACGACATGCCTCGCCATCGAGCCATTGGCCTGCGCACGCAAGGCGTTCGCGCAGGTGATGGCTGCGGTTTACGGGGTCGATATCGAGAACATGGTCGTCCAGCCACAACATCCTGGCCTGCCCGACAATCCCTACGATGCACTGGCAACGCCGCCCTTCTTCGCTTTTCGTGCAGATTGGCCTGGCATGGATCCGGGGCCGCGCGGCTTTGCGGCAGCGGATGGGCGCGTCGTTGCGGCACGATCTGCCGATGCCATCCGTGACCTGCTCGAAGCGGCCGGCATGGCGCAATCGCCTCCGCCTGCCGAGGCGATCGTTCGGCGGCTGATGTGGCTCTACCAGCCAAATCCTGGCGATCGTCTGATCACATCTCATCCCGAAAAGCTGAAAGTGACGCCTCCTGCGATCCAGCAAAATGGTGACGGGTCGATCCGTATCGTCTGGTTCGTGCAGCGTGGCGGCCAGACAGGCTTCACGGGTGTTCACCGCGCGGTCTTCACCCTGACAGCCCAAAACGGGCCACGCTTCACCGAGAGCCGCCTGAAATGAGCATGAGCACCGCCACCTCCCGGCCATTCCTTCAAGGATTCGTGGCGATGCAGAGATTCGCTACCCGCACTCGCCATTCGCTGGCCGCCGTGCTCGTTCTTGCCATTCTGTGGGCGTCGCCGGCAGCGGCGGGCGCGGAGCGCAGCGCGGACATCGCCCGCGACAACTTCGCGCGCAGCCTTGTCGATTCGCTGGGGCTGGCACCTGGCAGCTTCAAGATTGAGCCACCTGCGGGTGCCGAGGACGTGGGCTACCACGCGGCACTGAAGACCGGGCCGCTGTATGCATGGACCGCCTACGATGCCAATCTGAAGCCACTCGTCAACGGTTTTTCCGCACCGGGGCCGGATGCCCAAATCGCCTTCGAGGGTTACAAGGGCGGTATCGGCCGTCCCGGCGGTCTGTCGGCGCTGATGCGCGCAATGCATGTTCTCGATCCATCGAACCGACTGCCGATCGACGATATCGCTCGCAGAGTGGCCTTCTGCCTCAATCGCACGGATCGGGCCGAGTTCCTGTTCGACGAGGATGTGATGCGCAGTTCGGGCTTTGCGCCACCGGCGGCGGTCCATCCGCCCGCGATCACCACCCGGCGCGGCCAGGTGACGCTCACCTATTTCACCCTGGTGCAGGGCTTCACCGGCACCTTCGATGTCTGGAAGATCGTGGTGAAGGTGGGAACGGGCTACCGCGTGGCCGTCACACGCGACGAGGTGCGCTGGTGATGCTTTCCCGGCATTCGCTCGCCCGGTTCGAGATCATGCTCACCGTGGCCGTGCTCGTCGTGATTGGCCTGCTGGCATGGTTGAATGGTCGCGCCGACAGCGACGGACTGCGGCTGATCCTCGCCAGCGTCATCGTCGTGACGGGCATCGGGCTGGCGCTGCTTCACCGCAGGCACCTATGGCGTGTGCCCATCATCGCCGTCCTGTCTTCGGTTGCGCTCGTTGTCGTCTTCCTGACCTCGCCGGACGCAAACATCCCGATCTTCGAGGAGTTCATGTACTTGGCCATTGGGGCGGCATTCGTCTGGCTGCTGGTGTGGGTGCTCGTTCGCATGGTTTTTCCGCGCACAACGGCCAAATACCAGGCACTGCCGATGCTGATTCTCGCCTGTGTCTTTTCCTTCGCACTGCTGGCGTCCAGCCTCGGTGCCTGGCTCAAGGCCGCCGATATCAACGCGCTTCCGAAAAATGCCATCGCCACGACCGGCGCGGAGATCGCCGCACTGTGGGAACAACCCTGGGGCACGCGCTACAACGGCATCTTTGCGGTCGGTCGCATCGGTGATCCTGCCAAACGCCAGAGCACCGGGGGCCGAGACTACCTCGCCTACTACAATGCGCCTCGTTCTATCGGATTTACCCGTGACTCCGCCACGCATCTACCTGTTTCCTACGTGATGCAAATGGCCGATGGCGCGGAAATATGGGTTCAGGGCATCGCCGGGAGAAAACAGGCGAGCAACTGGCCGGATTGCGGCCCCTATCTTTACCAGCACTGCTTGCGGGAGGGCGATCCGGTCGTCATCTGGGCCGATCCCGGTGAACTGCGCACCGTGACCGGTGGCGAGCCGAGCAGCGCCCTGAACAATACGCGGTTGATCGCCTATGGCAGCCTTGATGAGTTCCGCACGGGCTATCTTGCCCGAGCCGTCGCAACCGCTCGTATCTTCGGCTGGATCGCGCTGGCCTTCATGCCGTTTTCCCTGCTTCCAGCGTTCCTTGGCTGGCGACGCTACCTGCGCACGCATGGCTCGGACGAACCCGCGCGAATCACGATCTCATGGACATGAGCATGTTTTTTTTCTGCACAGGAGAGGCATGAATGAAGGTGATTGGTGATGTGATCGACGCGACGTTTGCACCATTGGGCATGATCCAGGCATTCGTGATCCTGGCTCTGATCCTCGCCACGATGGCCGGCCTCTATTTCTTCCTTGTCCGGCCCAACAAGTTGGACTCCGAAGCGCTTCAGCGGCTCGCCGGCAAGCGAGGCTGGACGATCAAGCGCAAGATGGCAGGGGTTAGCGGAGCCGTAAGTCAAAGCGGTCGCGGTTATCGCATCGAGGTCCAGCCGACAGATGGATCGGGCTGGTCGTGCGAGGTGACCCGTTACCAGAACATCGGCAGTGGCGGCCATGTCTGGAAGACCGAGTTTGTCGATCCAACCACCGGCCCGTTGGACGGTATGGTCGTCATCGGCCCTGCCATCCCGAAAAAAGAAGCCGAGGCAGCCGCCATGCTGCTCGGTTCGTTCGGTGGCGGGTTTGGCAAGATGCTGTTGTCCAAACTGCTCGGCGACGAATCCGAAAGCGTCGGGAATCTTCAACTCCTCAAGGATGCCGGAATTTCTGGCGCGACAGTGTTTGCCACGCCGGATGCACCAGCGGACCGAATCGGCGCCGCCTATGCGCCTTTGCTCGAACGCTGGCTCAGGACGCATCGCCACGAAAAGGAATTTCCGATCCTGATCGCAGGGCAAGACAGGCTGCGCATCCGGCTGCGCACCGATGCTGATAAGGCGGACAGTCTCGAAGCCTTTCTCGACCATGCGCTGGCGGCCAGAGCGGCGCTTGCGCAGTGATAAGCCCATTGCCCATGCACGAAGCCAGCGTCAGTGCGTTGCGCCGGTGCAGTGGTCGCCGGTTCCGGCTGATGTGGTTGTGCGATGTTCGATGCGACTCAGCCAACCCGGCCCAGGCAATCGTCTGATCACCTGATACCCGCAATACCTGCTGGGAGGCGTGGCTCTGCGGATGGAGGTTGCCGTCGACTGGAAAATGCTGCTGCTGATGTTGGCTTTGATCTTGTCGGGAGCCGTCATCACGTTGCGTTGGAACAGCTGAGGTGGCGCGCGGGCAGGCGGCGAGGCCGACAGCGGCGTATGCGTAGCGTATGCGTATAGGAAGTTCAACCGCCCTTTTCGGCCAGTCTGCCGGCTAGGCAGGGTCGTGCAACCGCCGGTTTGGGCACGGATCGTTCGCCTTTGAGTGGGATTCCGGACCGTTGAGGCCCGCCGTGGGTAGCCGTCCGCGTCCATTTCTCGCCGATTCCCGACAGCGGGCCGAGCGCAAGCCAGCGGGATCGTGGCCGCGTCGGGTCGAGTTGGGATTTCACCGTCGGCTGGGCAGCCGTCGGCGTGTCACGCAGCCGCAGCGGGTGGCGCGCGCGCTGCGGGCCGGTAGTGCGCCTACTCCAGCGCACCGTGCTTCGCGAAGTGCGCCAGGATGGCGCGGATGGCGGCGGGTTCTTCGATGCTGGCGACAATCCGCACGCTGCCGCCGCAATGGGTGCAGGTGGTCACGTCGATGTTGAAGACACGCTTGAGGCGTTGCGCCCAGCTCATCGCGCGGCGCTTCTCCTCGGGGCTGCGCGGCGCGTCGTTGGCGCTGACCTCGACCGGTGCGGCATCGGTCGCAGGCCGCTTGCCTCGCCCCGAGGGTGTCAGCTGCGCAGGCAAGTTCGCGTTCGGGGCGAATACGCCGTGGAAGCGGGTCAGGTGGGCGCGCGGTGGCGGGATCAGGGCTGCGAGTTTGGCCATGAACTCGATGGGCTCGAACTCGACGTGCGTGGTGCCATCGCGCCACGGCGTCTTGAGCTGGTAGCGTTGACCTGCCCCCCGTTTTCAGTGCCAGTCCGACTTCAGTAGAGTCCGCCAACCCAGCGAGGGCGGACATGAAGAAGCGGTTCACCGAAGAACAGATCATCGGCTTTCTGAAGCAGGCTGCGGCCGGGGCACCGATCAAGGAGCTGTGCCGCAAGCACGGTTTCAGCGACGCCTCGTTCTACCTGTGGCGGCGCAAGTTCG
>WBZY01001254.1_pt1 | contig 13864 bp, 11 predicted proteins | sample 5204191 | NCBI WGS metagenome assembly WBZY01 (sample SAMN12344363, study PRJNA552823) | activated sludge metagenome | biome: Activated sludge suspended growth; feature: Anammox Sidestream; material: Wastewater; isolation source: activated sludge from anammox sidestream of wastewater treatment...
GCCGCGCAGGCGCTGCGCAGCGCCGACGCGAAGGCCCGCATCGCGCTGCTCGGCGCGGAGCCCCACCCGCCCTACGACCGCCCGCCGCTCAGCAAGAAGCTCTGGAAGGACGGCCAGGAGGCGGAGATCTGGCGGCCGATCGAGACGGTGCGCGCGGACCTCGCGCTCGGCCGCCGCGCCGTCGGGATCGACCGCGCGGCGCACGTGGTGAGCGACGACCGGGGCGACACCTGGCGCTACCGCAAGCTCCTCCTCGCGACCGGCGGCACGCCGCGCAGGCTCCCCTTCGGCGGCGACGCGATCCTCCCCTTCCGCACCGTCGACGACTACCGGCGCCTGCGCGAGCGGGCCCGGCCGGGGGCGCAGGTCGCCGTCATCGGCGGCGGCTTCATCGGGAGCGAGCTTGCCGCGGCGCTTGCGACGAACGGCTGCCGGGTGACGATGCTGTTCCCCGAGGAGGCGATCGGCGCGCGCGTGTACCCGAAGGCGCTCGCCGCGGCGGTCACCGCCTACTACCGGGAACGGGGCGTCGAGGTGCGGAGCGGCGTCACGGCCACCGGCTGCCGGGCCGGCGGCCACGGCGTGGAGCTCGCATGCTCCGACGGCGCCTCCCTGCGCGCCGACGCGGTGGTGGCGGGCCTCGGGATCGTCCCCGACGTCGAGCTCGCGAAGGACGCAGGGCTCGCGGTGGACGACGGCATCGTGGTCGACGCCTGCCTGCGCAGCTCCGACCCCGACATCCACGCGGCCGGCGACGTGGCCTCGTTCCCGGCGCCCGCCCTCGGCCGGCGCATCCGCGTCGAGCACGAGGACGCCGCGAACACGATGGGAGCCCGGGCCGGCCGCTGCATGGCGGGCGCACACGCGCCCTACGAGGAGCTGCCCTTCTTCTACTCCGATCTCTTCGACCTCGGCTACGAGGCCGTGGGTCTCCTCGACGCGCGCCTCGAGACCGTCGAGCAGTGGGTGACGCCCTTCCGCGAGGGCGTCGTCTACTACCTCGAGGCCGGCCGCGTGCGCGGGGTGCTGCTCTGGAACACCTGGGGCCGGGTCGAGGCCGCCCGCCGCCTGATCGCGGCGCCCGGCCCCTTCGACGCCCGCAGCGTGCGCGGGCGGCTGCCCGTGCCCGGCTGAAGGCCCTCAGGTGCGCTTGCGGAACTCGAGCCCCTCGAACTTCCCGGAGCTGCGCCAGCCCTCGATGTAGGAGAAGTAGGCGACCGGCCCGGCCGGGTACCCGCTCGCGTTGAGCCGCTCGCGCCGCCCGATCGGCCCCCCTTCGTTGTTGTAGTAGCCGGGCGTGCAGTCGGGACTGCCGAGGAAGGCCCGGGGGCTGCTCTCGAGCAGCTTCACCCACTCCTCCTCGGCGACCTCCGTGGTCTCGACCTCGTCGGCGCCCGCCGCGAGGGCGTGGCCGATCACGGCGGCGATCGTGCTGCCCGCCTCGGTCAGGTTGTGGGTGATGTTGGAGATCAGGTTCGCGCCCTGCGCGAGGCTCACGACGAAGAGGTTCGGGAAGCCCCGGACGTGGATCCCGTGCAGCGTCCGCATGCCCTCGGCCCAGTGCTGCGAGAGCGTCTCCCCGCCGCGGCCGATCGTCGGGAAGCCCGATCGCCGCGCCGTGTCGGTACCCACCTCGAAGCCGGAGGCGAAGACCAGGCAGTCGAGCGGGTAGTGCCGCCCCGCGACCCAGACGCCCGCCGCGTCGATGCGCTCCACGCCCTTCCCGTCGGTGTCGACCAGGTGCACGTTCGGCCGGTTGTAGGCCTGCAGGTACTCGTCGTGGAAGCAGGGCCGCTTGCAGAGCTGGCGATACCAGGGCTTCAGCGCCTCGGCGGTGGCGCGGTCCTTCACGATCGCGTCCACGCGGGCGCGGATCTCGTCCATCTTCTCGTCGTCACTGTCCTCGTAGGCGCGCTGGATGAGCTCCATCCCGGGCTGCGCTCCCGGTACCCGCAGCGCCTCCAGGACGCGATCGCGGATGCGTTGCGCGATGTCGGTCCAGCCGTCCTTCACCAGGTCCTGGTCGGCGAAGCCCCCCGTCTGGAGCGTCGCGAAGTTGAGCAGCCACTCCTTCTGCCAGCCCGGCGCGAGCGTCGCGAACCACGCGGGGTCGATCTCGTGGTTGTTGCGCACGTCGATGGACGAGGGCGTGCGCTGGAAGACGAAGAGCTCGCGCGCGTCGCGCCCGAGCGGGGGGATGCACTGCACGGCCGTCGCGCCCGTGCCGATGATGCCCACGCGCCGGTCGGCGAGCTTCGTCATCGGGGCACCGGCTGCGTCGCCGCCGGTGTAGGTCCAGTCCCAGCGGCTCGTGTGGAAGGCGTGCCCCGCGAAGCTCTCGATGCCGGGGACGCCCGGCAGCTTCGGCCGGTGCAGGGGCCCCGTGCCCGTGCACACGAAGCGGGCGCGGATCTCGTCGCCGCGGTCGGTGCGGAGGACCCAGCGCGCCGCGGCGTCGTCCCAGGTGAGCGAGGTGACCGCGGTCGAGAAGAGGGCCTTCTCGTAGAGGCCGAAGTGGCGGGCGATGCGCTGGGCGTGCTCGAAGATCTCGGTCGCGAAGGTGTACTTCCGGCTCGGGCGGTGGCCGGTCTCCTCGAGCAGCGGCAGGTAGACCATCGCCGCCGTGTCGCACATCGAGCCCGGGTAGCGGTTCCAGTACCAGGCCCCGCCCACGTCGCCGCCGCCTTCGACGATGCGGAGGTCGTCGATGCCGCGCTCCACGAGGCGCGCGCCGACGCACAGGCCGGAGAAGCCGCCGCCGATCAGGGCGACGGTCACCTCCTCCCGGATCGGCGCACGCTCGACGCGCGGGGTGTAGGGGTCGTCGAGCAGGTAGGCGTAGCGGCCCTTCGGCTCGAGGTACTGGTCGTTGCCGTCGGGCCGCAGGCGCTTGTCGCGCTCCGCCCGGTACTTCGCGCGCAGGGCCTCCCGATCGCTGGGGCTCGACATGTTTCCTCCTCCGCGGGCGCGCGCGCTGGCCCGGGGGAGTATCCTCGGCCCCCGGCCGTGACGCACCCTCCTGCTCCCGCCGCCACCGACGCCCACTGGCTCGGCGTCCTGCCCGGGCCCGCCCGCGCGGCCGCCCCGGTCGCGCGCGGCTCGCGAATGATTCCGATGCGAGACGGCGTCTCGATCGCCATCGATCATCACGTGCCCGGCAACGGCCCCGCGCCGGCGATCCTCCACCAGACCCGCTACCTGCGCTCGCTCGCTCCGCGGGGTCTCCTCGGCCGGCTCCTTCCCGTCGGGACGCTCTTCGACGTGCACCGCGCGATCCGCCGGCGCTTCCTCGCCGCGGGCTACGCCTGGGTCGACGTCGACGTGCGCGGCACGGGTGCCTCGGGCGGGCGCTGGGTCACGCCCTGGCACGCCGGCGAGGTGCGCGACGGCGGCGAGGTCGTCGAGTGGATCGTCCGGCAGCCCTGGTCGAATGGCCGCGTGGGCTCGCTCGGGATCTCCTACGACGGCACCTGCGCGGACCTGCTGCTCATGGCGGGGCATCCCGCGGTGCGCGCCGTGGCGCCCCTGTTCTCGCTCTACGACGCCTTCACCGACGTCGCCTTCCCGGGCGGGATCCAGCTCGCCTGGTTCACCGCCGCGTGGGCCGCGTACAACCGCGCCCTCGACGAGGACGCCTTCCACCGCGCCGCCACCTGGCCGCTCTGGATCGGCCTGTGCTCGGAGCGCGCGGCGCCGCGCCCGGGCCCGCTCGGCTGGCTCGCGGCGGGTGCCGGCCGGCTCCCGGAGGACCGCGTCCGCCGGCTCCTCGCGGGGGTGATCGGAGGGCTCGTCGCCGGCGGCTCGGCGGTGTCGGGTGCCGGCAGCGCTGCCGACCGGGCGCTGCGCGCGCGCAACCTCGACGTGGACCGGATCGGCTCGCAGGTGGTCCATCGCGACGACGCCGGCTTCGATCCCGAGTGGCCTGCGCTCACGATCGACTCCTTCAGCCCGCACCGCTTCGCCGAGGCGCAGCGGCGCTCGGGCGCCGCGGTCTACTCGTACAGCGGCTGGCGCGACGGCGCCTACGCGCGCGCCGCGATCGAACGCTTCCTCACCGTCGGGACGCCCGGCTCGCGGCTCACGCTCGGGCCCTTCACGCACGCCGGCCTCGCGCGCGTCCACGCCTTCGCGCGCAGCGCCCCCTCGCGCTTCGACCACGCGGGGGAGCTGCTCGCCTTCTTCGACGAGCACCTGGCCGGGCGCCCCGCCCGCGGCGACGGGCGAACCGTCCACTACTTCACGACCGGCGCGGAGCGTTGGAACGCGGCGGACACCTGGCCGCCGCCGGGCCACGAGCCCCGGACGCTCTTCCTGTGGCCCGAAGCGCTGCGCTCCGATCCGCCCGCCGCCGAGACCGTCCTCGCGCGCCCCGTCGACCGGACCACGGGCTCGGGCATGCGCTCGCGCTGGCGGGCGCTGCTCGGCCCGTCCGCGGGCGACTACGCCGATCGGCCCTGCGGCGACCCCCGCCTCGTCGCGTTCACGTCGCCGCGCTTCGCCGAGCCCTTCGAGTGCACCGGCCAGCCCGTCCTGGTCCTCCGCGTCTCGTGGGACCGCGGCGACGACGGCCACGTCTTCGCCTACCTCGAGGACGTCGCGCCCGACGGGCGGGGCTGGCTCGTGAGCGAGGGCCAGCTCCGCGCGCTCCACCGCGCGCTCGCCCCCACGCCGCCCGCGGCGTGCGCGACGCCGCCGCGCAGCTTCGAGCGCGCCGCCGCGCGCCCGCTGCGCGCGGGCGAGCTCGCCGAGCTCGTCTTCGACCTCCTGCCCTTCTCGCACCGCTTCGAGGCCGGCCACCGCCTGCGCCTGGCGCTCGCTTCGACCGACCGCGACCACTTCGCCCCGCCGCCGCCGGCTGCGACCGAGCTGCGGCTCCACCTGGGCGGCGCCCGGCCCGCCCGGTTAGATCTGCCGGCGCGCGCAGCCCCGCGCTTCGCCGGCTGACGGCCGCCCGGCGGCGCCCGACGCCAGGGGCTTCGCGGGCTAGCGTCGAGAGCATGCGGCTCGTGCCCCGCCTCACGCTCTACCTCCTGGTGCCGATCGGCCTCGTCTTCGCGCTCGACACCGCGCTCAACCTGCGCGCCGATCTCGCGCTGCTCGACGCCGACACCCGGCGCGACACCGGTCTGCTCGCGCGCGAGCTGGCGATCGCGGTGGGAGAGGTGTGGCAGGAGAGCGGCGAGCAGGCGGCCTCCCGGCTGGCCGAGCGCTGGGACGAGCTCACCGCCGGCGTCGAGGGCCGGCTCGTGTTCCTCGACGCTCCTCCCGGCGCGCCGGACGCCCCGGAGGTCGCGATCGCCGCCTCGCGGTTCGGCGCTTCCGATCGTCCTGTGCAGGTCCGGAGCCTGCGGGGCGGCGAGCCGCGGCTGTTCACCTACATGCGGATCGACGCGCCCGGCGGGCGCCCGGCCGCGCTCGAGGTCTCGGAGCCGCTGCGCTTCGAGGAGACGCACGTGGCGGAGCGCATCCCGCCCAAGCTCGCGACGGCCGCGATCATGGTGCTGCTGTGCGGGATCGTCGCCTGGTGGGTGGGCCAGCGGGTCGTGGGCCGGCCCGTCGAGCAGCTCATCGCGAAGGCCCAGCGCATCGGCGCGGGGGACTTCACGGGACCGCTCCGGATCCCGGGACACGGCGAGCTCGCCGCGCTCGCGGGCGCGCTCGACCGCACCGCCGAGATGCTCGCCGAGTCCGGGCGCCGGCTCGCCGCCGAGTCCGACGCTCGCATCGAAGCGCTCGAGCAGCTCCGGCACGCCGACCGGCTGACCACCGTCGGCAAGCTCGCCGCCGGCATCGCGCACGAGCTCGGGACGCCGCTCAACGTGGTCTCGGGCCGCGCGCAGATGATGGCGACGGGCGAGACCGAGGGCCCCGAGGACGTCCTCCACTCGGCGCGGGTGATCCGCGAGCAGGCCGAGCGGATGGCGCAGATCGTGCGCCAGCTCCTCGACTTCGCGCGTCTCCGCACGGGCGAGCGCAAGGCGACGGAGGTCGGCCGGCTCGCGCGCGACGCGATCGGCCTCCTGTCCTCGTTTGCCGGCAGGCACGGGGTCCGGCTCATCGGCCTTCCCGCGGACGAGCAGCTCACGGTGCGCGCCGACGCCGACCAGATCCAGCAGGCGCTGACGAACCTGATCGTGAACGCGGTGCAGGCCTCGCCTCGCGGCTCCGAGGTCGCGGTACGGGTCTTCGCGCGCAGGTGCGACGCGGCGGACGGCTCGGCCCGCGCCGCCACGCGCTACGCGGCGATCGAGGTCGCCGACGAGGGCACCGGCATCTCCGCGGAGCAGATGCCCACGATCTTCGACCCCTTCTTCACGACCAAGCCGGCCGGCGAGGGAACCGGCCTCGGGCTCTCGGTCGTGCTCGGGATCGTCGAGGAGCACGGCGGGCGGGTCGAGGTGGCCAGCGAGCCGGGGCGCGGGAGCCGCTTCACGCTGCTCCTGCCGGCGGAGGACGCATGAGCCGCCGCGTCCTGATCGTGGACGACGAGCTCGAGATGCGCGACCTCCTGTGCGCCCGCCTCGCGCGGCGCGACTTCGAGGTGGCCGCCTGCGACGGTACGGACGCCGCCATCGCGGCGCTCGGCGCCGGCACCTACGACGCCGTCGTGACCGACCTGCGCATGCGCGGCCCGAGCGGCATCGAGCTGTGCGAGTGGCTGCAAGCGAACCGGCCCGACGTACCGGTGGTGGTGATCACCGGCTTCGGGAACCTCGAAGCGGCGATCGCGGCGATCCGCGCCGGCGCGCACGACTTCCTGCCGAAGCCGCTCGAGGTGGAGGAGCTCGCGTTCCGGCTCGAACGCGCCCTGCGCCACCGGCACCTGCTCGAGGAGGTGAAGCGCCTGCGCGACGCCCGGGGGCCGGACGACGCCGGCGAGCTGATCGGCGAGAGCGCCGTGATGCGGCGGCTCCGGCAGCTCGTGCAGCGCGTCGCGGCGGCGGACGGAGCCGTCCTGGTGCAGGGGGAGACGGGGACCGGCAAGGAGCTCGTCGCGCGTGCGATCCACCGGCTCGGGCCGCGGGCGGCGGCGCCCTTCGTGGCGGTGAACTGCGCCGCCCTGCCGGAGGCGCTGCTCGAGAGCGAGCTCTTCGGCCACGCGAAGGGCGCCTTCACGGACGCCCGCGAGGCCCGCGCCGGCCTGTTCGTACAGGCCCGCGGCGGCACGCTCTTCCTCGACGAGATCGGCGAGCTCTCGCCCGCCCTCCAGCCGAAGCTGCTGCGCGCGCTGCAGGAGCGCCGCGTGCGCCCGGTCGGCGCCTCCGAGGAGATCGCCTTCGACGCGCGGCTGGTCGCCGCCACCAACCGGGACCTCGAGTCGGCCGTCGAGGAGGGGCGCTTCCGGGGCGACCTCTTCTTCCGCCTCGACGTGCTCCCGGTCGAGGTGCCGCCGCTGCGCGCGCGCGGCGGTGACATCCTGCTGCTCGCGCAGCACTTCGCGCGCCGGCTCGCGGAGCGCAGCGGCCGCCCCGTGCTCGGCATCTCGCGGGGCGCCGCCGAGAAGCTCGCCGACTACCACTGGCCGGGCAACGTGCGCGAGCTCGAGAACGCGATCGAGCGCGCCGTCGCGCTTGCGGACCACGACCACGTCCTCGCGGAGGACCTGCCGGAGCGGATCCGCGCGCATCGCCGGAGCGACCTGCTGCTCGCGGGCGACGATCCCGCGACGCTCGTCCCGCTCGAGGTGATCGAGCGCCGCTACGTCGCACGCGTCCTCGAGGCGACCGCGGGCAACAAGACGCTTGCCGCGCGCATCCTCGGCGTCGACCGCAAGACGCTCTACCGCAAGCTCGACCCCGAGCCCGGCGCCTGACCGCCCGTGGAGAAACGCCACGCGGGGCGTTTCTCCACGGTGAGGACGGGCCGCCCGGCGCGGAGGAGGCCGCACAGCGGCACGCGGCGTGCAGTGGCCCTCTGCGCGAAGGGAGGCCACGATGCTCACGAGACGTGACTGGGCGCTTCGCCAGCGCTTGCTCGAGGAGGAACGCAAGCAGCTCGTCCCGGTGGCGGGCGGCGCGACGATCCTGCTCGTCGAGGACGACCACGAGATGCGCGAGATGCTCGCGCGGACGCTGCGCCGCGACGGGTACATCGTGATCGAGGCGGCCGACGGCGACGACGCGCTCGAATGGCTCGGCATCGGCGCACTCGCGGGCGAGCCGGCGCGCCGGCCGGCGCTGCTCGTCTCCGACATCCGCCTGCCGCGGATCTCGGGCTTCGATCTCGTCGAAGGGCTGTCGCTGGCGGGCGAGCGCCTGCCGATCGTCCTGATCACCGGCTTCGGCGACGCCGAGACCCATGCGCGCGCGAGCGAGCTCGGCGCGAGCTGCGTGCTCGACAAGCCCTTCGACCTGACCGAGTTCCGCTACGCGGTCCGTGCCGCCCTGCGCCACCGCACCCGGCCCGCACCCTCCTCGCGCGACGGCGATGCGCTCTGAGAGCAAGCGTCCGGTGACGATCCGCGGTGCGCACCCGGACCGCCTCGGGGCGGGCTACCGGCTCTCGGCGCCCGGCCTCTACCTCTGGGAGGAGCGGCTGGCGGAGGTCCTCGTCGCGGGCGCCGAGCTCGGAGCGCTCCCCGCGCGACACGCCTGGCGCCGGGATCGGCAGCCCGCCCCGGTCCCGGCGCGCCGGGGCGAAGCCCGCTCCGGCCGGTCGCACGCCTGACGGGGACCGGCGCTCGCGCCGGCGCGTGGCGTGCGGGTCCGCCGCTGGAGTAGCGTCGCCCGCGCCCGCCTCCGGAGGCCGCCATGCCCCCCAGCGTCCCGATCCACGGCACCTGCGACGAGCGCTTCGCGCGCGTGCGCGAGGTCTTCACCGCACAGCTCGAGGAGCCTGCCGAGGTCGGCGCGTCGCTGGCGGTCACGCTCGAGGGCCGCACGGTGGTGGACCTCTGGGCGGGCCACGCGGACACCGCACGCACCCGTCCCTGGGGCGCCGACACGCTCGTGAACCTCTTCTCGACCACGAAGGGCATGACGGCGCTCTGTGCGCACCGGCTCGCCGACCAGGGCAAGCTCGACCTCGACGCGCCGGTGGCGCACTACTGGCCGGAGTTCGCGCAGGCCGACAAGGGGACGCTCCCGGTGCGCTGGCTGCTCGATCACAGCGCAGGCCTGGTGGCGGTGGACGCGCCGCTGCAGCCGGCCGCGCTCTTCGAGTGGGACACGATGTGCGCCGCGCTCGCGGCGCAGACACCCTGGTGGGAGCCGGGCACGGCGCACGGCTACCACGCGATGACCTTCGGCTGGCTCGTCGGCGAGGTCGTGCGCCGCGTGAGCGGCCGGAGCGTCGGCGCCTACTTCCGCGACGAGATCGCCGGCCCGCCCGGGGCCGACCTCTTCATCGGCACCCCTGCCACGTACGACGCGCGGATCGCCGAGCTGATCCCGAGCACGCTCGCCCCCGACGGCGGCGGGGAGGACCTGATCGGGAGGATCCTGGCCAGCGCGAAGCCCTACGCGCTGAAGGCGTTCCTGAACCCGCCGATCTCGGCCGACACCTTCAACGGGCGCGCGTGGCGCGGTGCGGAGATTCCGGCTGCGAACGGACACGGCAGCGCGCGCGGGATCGCGCGCGTCTACACCGCACTCGCCAACGGCGGCGCCGCCGGCGGCGTGCGGGTGCTCTCGCCCGGGCAGATCGAGCGCGCGCGCGCGGAGCAGCGCAGCGGGCCGGACCTCGTGATCCCGCTGCTGCCGACCCGCTACGGGCTCGGCTTCCAGCTCGGTACCGAGGCGGAGCCGATCGGCACGGCCCCGGGTGGCTTCGGACACGCGGGCGCGGGCGGGTCGCTCGGCTTCGCCCATCCCGAGGCGCGCGTCGCCTTCGGCTACGCCATGAACCGGATGGAGGCGGGCCTGTTCCTGATCGGCCCGCGTGCGACCGCGCTGATGGAGGCGGTGTTCGCGAGCCTCTGACCGGCGCCAGCCGCCCGGCGGATCCCGGCGTTCGCGCCGGTCGTCGGCGCGCGCGGCGCCCGCCACGCGCAGGGCGTGCGCGCGCCCGGTCCTCGCCGGCCTCCTGGCAGTGGCGCTCGGCCCGGTCCTCGCGCTACGTCCGGGTGGCACCCCGGAGGAGAGGTCGATGTCCGACGAAGACCTGAAGGTGGAGCTCGAGCGGCTGCGCGCCGAGAACGCGGCCCTCAAGAGCCGCGGCCAGCGCAGCGTCTCGCTCAAGGTGAGCGAGAAGGGGGGCGTCTCCGTGTACGGCCTCGGCCGCTTCCCGGTGACGCTCTACAAGGAGCAGTGGGCCAGGCTGCTCGACATGGCCGACGACATCCGCGCCTTCATCCGCGAGAACGAGCCCCGCTTGAAGACGAAGGAGTGACACGGCGCCTGCCCGCGCCTCAGCTCGCGCGGTGCCCGGACTTCTTCCGGCCGTCGCCGGGCCGGCGCAGGATCCGGCCGACGATCCCCTGCTTCGGCTTGCGCATCGCGAGCAGGCGCAGCTCGCGCAGTGCCTCGGTCGAGTCGGGGCGGCGCTCGACCGCTTTCGTGAACATCTTCTCGGCCATCTCGAGGCGCCCCGCCGCCTGGCACAGCCGCCCGAGGAAGAGGTAGGGCTTGTCGCGCTCGGGGGCGAGCTTTGCGCCCCGCCTCACCAGCTCGAAGGCCTTGCGGAAGACCTGCTCGTCGTGGCCGTGGGTCAGGTAGTAGGACCAGCCGTAGAAGGCCAGGTACTCGCCCTCGTCCGGGTAGAGCTCGCAGGCGCGCTCGAAGTGCGCGAGCGCACCGGCCCAGTCGTAGGCGCGCAGGCGCGCCTCGCCGCGCTGGAACTCCTGCTCGGCCGCGAGCGCGCGCTGCGCCTCCTCCTGCGCCTTGGCGTTTCGGGCGTCGCGGATCGGGTCCGCACGGTAGGCGGCGAGATCGCTCGGGTCCGAGAGCGCCTGGTAGGCGCGCGTGATCTCCCGGAAGGCCTCCTCGGCGAGGTCGCGGACGACCTCGCTGGCGGCGGCGAAGCGATCGGGGTGGGCGCGCTTGGCGAGTTCCGTGTAGGCGGTGCGGATCTCGAGCGCCGTGGCATCGGGACGCAGCCCCAGCTTCTCGAAGGGGCTCGGCGATCGCAGCCGTACCAGGAGGGCGGCGAGCGCGGCGCGCTGCTCGTGGTCGGCGGCGTAGTGGGCGTGCTCGGCGGGCTCGCCGGCGGCGGCGGTCCTCGCGGTGGCTGCCGTGGCCGTTGCTCGCGGGGTCGGCCTCGGGGCAGGCGCCTGCGCGGGCGCGGGATCGGCGGCGGGGCTCGCGGCCGCCGCGCGGGCGCCTTGCTGCGCAGCCGGCGGCGCGGCGCCTGCGCCGGCCCTGGGGGGCTGTCCGTGCAGGCGCACCCGAGCGGCGGGCCCGCGGCTGCGGACCGACGCACCGTCGCGCAGCTCGAGGAGGGCGGTCTCGAGCAGCGCGTACGCGCTCCGGCGCACCTCGATCGGCCGCACCAGCAGCGAGCGCAGGGCGATCCCGCGCTCGCCCTCGACCAGCAGCTTCACGTCGGCGTCGTCGAGCTCGATCTCCTGGAACGAATAGAAGGGGTTCGAGCTCGCGAACGCGAAGTGATCGGCGTGCGAGCGCAGCACGGCGTCGATCCGCTCGATCGGGAAGCGCGTTGCGACCCCCACCCGGATCACGTCGGCAGGGCTGCGCCGCACGGCGAGCGTGCTGGCGCGCTCGAGGCGTGCGCCCAGCGTCAGCTCGTAACGGCCGCGGCGCCAGGCGAAGATCTCGAAGAGCTTCTCGTCGGCGTGCTGCTGGAGCGCGTCGGCCAGCTCCTCCTCGGTGAGCGCCTGCATCGCGCGCAGCACCTCGCCCTGGAGGCCCTCGCCGCGGTGCATGCGGCGGATCGACTCCTGGAAGACCGTGCGGTCGATCCGGCCGCTGCGCAGCAGCCACTCCCCGAGCCGCTCGCCCGGCAGGTTGGAGCGCACCGACGCGGCGCGGCCGTCGACCAGCTCGATGTCCTTGCGCCGCGGGCCGTCCTCGAAGCGCAGGACCCCCGATGCCCGCAGTCCGTGCACCTCGTGGAGCAGCGCCGGGAAGGGCAGCGCCTCGAGCGCGCCCCGCAGCGGGGCGGTGCGTACGGCGCGGCCGCGCGGTGCTGCCGCGGGTTCGGCGTTCGCGCGCGGCAGCAGCTTGCCGATCCGGCCCGTCAGGTTGTCGAGCGCCACGGGCTTCATCAGGATCGCGCTCGCACCGAGCTTGCGTGCGCGCTCGACCTGCGGCGCGCTCGGCGCCGCGGCGGTGAGGAAGATCGCCGGCATGCCCGCGCACGCGTCCTGCCGCGCGCGGATCGCGCCGAGCACGGCGAGCCCGTCGCGACCCGGCAGGCCCAGGTCGATCACGACGAGCTGCGGCCGCGACTCGGCGACCACGCGCAGGGCCGCCGCCCCGTCGTGGGCAGCGTGCACCCGGATCCCATCTGCCCCCAGCGCACGCGCCAGGACCTGGCAGAGGTTCCGGTCGGGATCGGCGCACAGGATGGTGGGCGACATCACGGCGGTCCGGGGCACCTGATCGCACGGTCGGGGCCGCAGCTTGAGGGCTTCTGGGGGGTTGCGCCCTCACTGCCGCTGGCCTGCCGGCGGACGGTGCGGGGCTGCGCTGCGAGCGGGCGTGACAGGCGCAGGCGGAGCATGGGAAGATCCCGGCAGTGCAGGAGGTCGAGTCATGGGAATCCTCACGTGGATCCTGATCGGACTGCTGGTGGGCGTGCTCGCCAAGTGGCTGATGCCGGGGGACGACCCCGGCGGCCTCGTCGTCACGATCCTGCTCGGGATCGCCGGGGCCCTCGTGGGCGGCTGGATCGCGCGGCTGATCGGCCTCGGGACCTTCACCGGCTTCGGCATCGGGAGCCTCGTGATCGCGGTGCTCGGGGCGATGCTGCTGCTCTTCGTCCATCGCAAGCTGCGCGCGCGCTAGAGATTCCCGGGCCGGCCGGTTCAGCCCCTTCGCCGGCGTACCGATGAAGGGGCATGGAGCGGCGACCGCGCATCCTCGCGAGCTTCGTGAGGTCCGTGCTCGATGGCGTCGATCGTAGTGATCTGTGCCTGGGCGAGCGCGTGCGCGCCCGCATCGGCGAGGCCACACGGGACGCGCTCGCGGCGGCGGGCCCCATCTCCTTCGTACCGGTCGAGCTCGACGTCGAGGTGACCGAGGCGCTCTTCGCGGAGGCCGGCGAGGCGCGCGGTCGCGAGATCGAGCGCGAGAACCTGCTCCTCACCTTCGATGCGCCGATCCTCTCGTCGTTCATGAACGGCGCCCTGCGCCTGCTCGGCCGCGACCCCGCCCGCCTCTTCGGCTGGAGCGCCAAGGTGTGGGGCCAGCTCTATCGCGACTGCGGGACGATCCGCTTCGTGCCCGAGGGCGAGAGCCGCGGCCGGCTCGAGCTCGACGGGCTCCCGGCCTGCATCGCCGCGAGCCGGCCCTACCTCGCGGGCATGGAAGCCGCCTTCGACGCTGCCTTCACCCTGCTCGACGTCGAGGGCTCGGTGCGGCTGGAGAGCGCCGATTCGCGCGGCCGCGCGAGCTACGAGGTCGCCTGGAAGTAGGGCGCAGGCGTGCGGTGCACGCGGGCGGCTGCCCTCCGAGCTACCGCCCCTCGCGCATCCACCAGAACGGCTTCGCCTCGAGCAGGCGGCTGATCCGCTCCGGCTCCACGCCCTCGCTGAACAGGTAGCCCTGCATCCGGCTGCAGCCGTAGGAGGCCAGGAGCTGCATCTGCTCGATGTTCTCGACCCCCTCGCCGACGGTTGCGAGATTGAGCGCGTGCGCCATCTGCACGATCGTCGAGGTGATCGTGGCATCGGCGGGATCGGTGGCGAGCGCGCGTACGAAGGACTGGTCGATCTTGAGCGTGTCGACCGGAAGCTGCTTCAGGT
>WBZY01001255.1_pt1 | contig 13863 bp, 11 predicted proteins | sample 5204191 | NCBI WGS metagenome assembly WBZY01 (sample SAMN12344363, study PRJNA552823) | activated sludge metagenome | biome: Activated sludge suspended growth; feature: Anammox Sidestream; material: Wastewater; isolation source: activated sludge from anammox sidestream of wastewater treatment...
CTTGTTCGGCAGGCCGTGCAAGAACTCGGTCGCGTCCTTGATGAGACCCTGGACGCGTTCGTTGACGATGAAGTCGAGCTGGACTTTGACCTCGCCGCCGCCCACGTTCTTGGGGTTGTCGCCATAAAGTGAAGCCCAAAGCACCTTGCGATCGATCTGCTCGGTCTGCTTCTCGGCCATCTGCGAGACCTCGGTCGCGTTCTTGAGGTCGGCCATGAACAGCTGAGCATCGAGCTCGGCCTCCATCCAGCCCCTGTGTGCGTCGGGACGCTGGCTGATGAGGTCGTTCAGCATGATCAGGAAGCCACCGTCGAGTGCGTCGAAATCCTCGCCACTGGCCGCGCGCCGGGCGAGCCCCGCCTGCACGATCTTGGTCGCGGTCGGCTCCCAGATGACCGCCGCGTCGAGCTTTCCGGCGCGGAAGTTGGTGGTGATGACCTCGATGTTCTGGTTGAGATAGCTCTTGGGCGTGATGCCGGCCTTCTTGTAGGCGAGACGCGCAAACCGGTCGGTGCACGAGCCGTGCGGAGAGGATGTATCCTTTCCTTCCATCCACTTCACGGCCTCCTGGCCGTTGGCGAACTGGGGCGCATCGTTGCGGACGAGGAAGATGTTGCACTGCTGCTTGGAGGTCCCCAGCACGCCGACGATGCGGATGTCGGTACCGCCGCGATCGGGCAGGTTGCGGAACGTCGAAACGATGCCGGGCATGTCTCCGACGTAGCCGATGTGCTGCTTCTCGCCGGTCATCGCATTGACGATGATGGCGCCCTGCAGGCCCACCTGGAATTCCGCGCTGGACCCGGCGGGAAGATGCTTCTTCCACAGCTCCTTGCCGTTGATCACGACGCCGGACCAGCTCTCGGTGTAGTAAGGCTGATAGCCCACGACCACCTTGATCGGCTCGCCCTGCTTGCCGAAATCGACCTTGGCCTCGCTGCTATCCGCCAACGCCATTGCGCCGAGCGCAACGACCGCGGCCGCCAGAGTCGGCCTGACCACTCGGTTCGCCATCCTAAAATTCCTCCCGGAGTTGTGGCCAGCTTTGCTGACCAACGTTGTTGTTGTGAGCCACTGGACTTGAGCTCCGGCGCGGTATCCCGCGCTCATTGTCGGCTTGCTGCTGGTTTGGACCTTGGATTTGCTTCCCCGACACGTGCCAACCCAGCCACCGGCTCGCGCTCGCAATCGGTCCCAAGGTGCCATCGCTGAAGAGTGTGGAAGTCCTCCTGTCATTTGGGCCATGGCGGGCCGGTTGCTCGTGTCGCTCCCGCACCATCTGGTGTCTGGGAACGTCTGCCTTGGCCGGTTTCACGGCCAACAGTTCAGCCTGTCGAACCTAGCGACGGGGTGGCCTCTTCCTTCCGAAGCAGGCCCTCCGACGCGGTTACGGCCAAGCACGAACGAGGCTGGGTGGGCTGCGGCATCCAGACGCCGATCACGAGCGATTCAAAATCTCCCGTCAGATCAACAGATTGTGCCGCCGCGCCAAACGCTGCCAACTTGTCGCACCCCCCTCTACGAAAGTCCAGCCCTATCGCACAACACTCAGTGCTCGCCTGTAAAATCGTTCGTCTTGATAGGCCGATTTGTCGCGCCTATCAGAATGCTTTGATGTATTTGTGCGATGCGGAAAATAGGTGCCCAGGGAAATATGCAACTTCGATCATGGTATAGGGACTTTTGATTGGAGCGCGACCTCCTGTTGCGGCCCTCTTCTGTTAGAAACTGCCCGCGACTTCTTGGGTAACCTTCCTGCTGCGAGCAATTTGTGCTCGATCGGGCTGGATGACCAGGAACGGTGATCCCTGGGATGGTCGGGGACGGGTTGAAAAACGCCAAGCTCGAACAACGGCTCGTACGAGGAGGTCTGGGAATGCCAGCACGCAACCAAGCTCAGTGGAATGCCAAGCCGCCGCTTCAGATCAGCGAGTGGGTGGATAGCCGCATCTATTCGGATCAGAAGATCTTCGACGACGAGGTGGAGAACATCTTCAAGAAGGTCTGGGTGCCGGTCTGCCACGAGTCGGAGCTGCCGGATCCCTACAGCTTCCGTACCACCTCGATCGCCGGCGAGCCGATCATCATCGCCCGCGGCCCCGACAACGAGATTCGCGCCTTCCTCAACGTTTGCCCGCATCGCGGCATGCTGCTGGAGCGCCGTCCGGCCGGCAACTTCATGGAAGGACAGCCGAGCGGCAACCCAAAGCGCATCACTTGCATGTTCCACGCCTGGCAATTCGACATGAAGGGCAACTGCGTCTACGTGGCGCGCGAGAAGGAGGGCTACCAGGACCGCCTGTGCAAGGAGGACGTCGGGTTGCGGCGGCTGCGCTGCGAGGTCAAATTCGGTGGCTTCGTCTGGGTCACGCTCGACGACAATCCCAAGATCGGTCTCGAGGAGTGGGCGTCGGAGCCTTTCGACTGCCTGCGCAAGAGCATCGATGCCGAGCCGCTGGAGGTGTTCCACTATCACAAGGCGATCATCGATACGAACTACAAGCTGTGGCACGACACCAACAGCGAGTTCTATCACGACTTCATGCACTACCATAACCGCGTGACGGGCTTCAACGACGCCTACTTCGCGCGCAAGAACTTCGCCTTCAAGAACGGTCACGTCGTGGTGGGAACGTTCGAGGTGAACTATCAGAACTACGAGGGCTTCGAGAGCCGCGCGGCGCTTTCCTTCCCGCACCTGCCGCCGAACCAGTGGTACATGGTCGACCTGTTCCCGGGCTTCAACTTCAACCTGCGAGGCTCCGCGCTTCGCTGCGATATCGTGACCCCGCTCGGTCCCGACAAGGTCATGATCGAGTTCCGCGGACTGGGTCTGAAGCGTGACACACCCGAGGAGCGGCAGACCCGCATCAACCACCACAACTCGATCTGGGGTCCGTTCGGCCGCAACCTGCACGAGGATCTGGTGGGCGTCGCTGGTCAGGGTGCAACCATGCGTCCGGGCACCGAGCCCCGTCGCATTCTGCATGGACGCCAGGAAGGTCAGACCATCCATGACGAGATCGGCATGCGCCACTACTACGACGAGTGGGGCCGCTGGATGAACCGGCTTCCCAACAGCCCCGATCAATCCTGGCACGATCGCGCCTCGGGGGCGGAGGCTGTGGCAGCAGCGGAGTAGAGCCCCGCACCGGCGCGGCGGCCGGCCTCGAGGAGAGGCTGCCGCGCCACTTCCAGGGATCGCGCGCGGGTGTCGGCGCGATCGCGACCGAACGACAAGGACCGAACGACAAGGCCGGACAAGTCTAGTTCAACTGAAATGCGCAGAGGCGCGAGGCCCGAGATCGACGGCGCCTCATCACACGCCTCCAATGCGCGGCATCGCGAGGCAGTACCATGGCAAAGAACGGGATCGACGCCGCGTCCACCGTACGCGACACCATCTATCGGGCAACGATGATGCTCGACGACCAGAAGTTCGAGGATTGGCTGGATCTGTGCGCCGACGACTTCCACTATGCGATCACGGCGTTCAGCCCCGAAATCAACAAGGACATGATCTATCTGCAGGGTGGCCGCAAGGACATGTCGACCTTGGTGCGCCTGCTGCCCAAGCACAACACCGATCATTCCCCGCTGCGGCGCCACACGTCCGTCTACACCGTCGATGTGGCGGAGGACGGCAAGTCGGCGGACGCGGTCAGCTCGTTCGTGATCTATCAGAACATGCTCGACGGCATCAACTCGCACATCGATGCGGGTGAAAGCCGTCTGTTCCTGGTTGGCAAGTACCTCGACAAGTTCCGGATCGAGGACGGCAAGGCCAAGTTCGTCAAGCGCGAGGTTCGCCTGGACAACCGCCGCCTCGACAAGGGCTCGCACTGGCCGATCTGACAAGCCCGGAGGGACAGCGCGCACGACGGCCTTGAACCGTCCGAGGGGCGCTGCTTCAAGTGGCACGCAAGGCCGGCAGTCGATGGGGCATAAGCGCGGCGGCTTGGCACCTGGGACGGCGCCTTGCGACGGCGCCTTGCCGAGCCGAGCCGCCGCGCGGCCGGACAAGAGCCGGACAACGCCGGACAAGAAATGCACGACGAGAAAAGTGACAGGGGAAGCAGGGCGCTCATGAGCTGGATCAAGATCTGCAAGACATCTGAAGTGCCCACCAATACCCTCAAGAAGTTCAGGACAGCCGGCGGCATACCTGTGGTGATCGCCAACTACGGCAGCGGGTTTGCCGCCTTGCCGCCCGTCTGCCCTCACATGGAGGAGCCGCTCGAGGAGTCGGGGATCCTGGCCAACTGCATCCTCACCTGCACGAAGCACCTGTGGGCCTGGGATCTGCGCACCTGCGAGATGCAGGGAACGGAGACGCGCAAGCCCATCAAGACCTATCAGTCGAAGGTGGAGGACGGCGAGGTGCTGGCATTCGTCGACAACGAGATCGTCTACGAGTTCGACGACGAGGACGACATGGACGACGATTCCTTCTTCACGAAGTCGTAGGGCGCTCGCTCCCGGCCGAACTCCTCGGCGAGGCTTCACGAACCCGCCACGCCGAGCGAGGCTTCACGGACGACCAGAAGCAGCAGGGGCTATTCAAGGCAGCGGCCGTCATGAAGGTAACCGTTCAGAGCAAAGCCGGGATCACCACCTTCGAGTGCAGCGAGGGGGAGAACCTGCTGTACGCCGGCCTCAAGGCGGGCCATGCGCTCCCCTACGAATGCGGCACCGGCACGTGTGGCACCTGCCGCGCCCGCGTGATGGACGGGGATGTCGACCTCGCATGGAAGGAGGCTCCGGGTCTTGCCTTCGTCAAGCGCGAGAAGAACGAGGTGCTGCTGTGCCAGACCCACTGCCGCTCCGACACGACAGTCCGCGTGCCGACCCCGGTCGGCGCCATCGGTGACGGGCTACCCGTACCGGCCACGTTTGCAGGACGGATCGGTGAGGTTCGCCGGCTGACACACGACGTAGTCCAGTTCGAGGTCGTGCTCGATCGGTCGATGTCCTTCCTTGCAGGGCAATTCGTGGCGATGAGGTGCGCTGCGGTCGAAGGTGCGCGCGCCTACTCGATGGTCAACTACGCGAAGGAGACAGATCGGCTCGTGTTCGTGGTGAAGCGGAAGCCGGGCGGCAAGTTCTCCGACTGGCTGTTCGACACGGATGTCACGGGTACGCCGCTCGACGTCTTCGGCCCTCTTGGTCGCGCAACCTTCCGGCCGGAGGAAAACAAGAACTTCGTCTGCATCGCGGGCGGGTCGGGCGTCGCAGGCATGATGTCGATTGCCGCGCATGCAACCCGCAACGGGTATCTCAGTCACAACCGCGGACACGTGTTCTTCGGGGTCCGCACCTTGGCCGACTGCTTCTACACCGCCGAGTTCGCGGACTACGTGCGCCGCTCCAACGGCGGATTGGAGGTCACTGTGGCGCTGTCGCACGAGGCCGCGCCGAACGAGCGCCATCCGGATTTCCCGGAGATCCGTCTCGCCAGCGGCTTCGTTCACGAGGTCGCTGCGCGCTCCATGCAGGGCAAATTCGACAACATGGTGGGTTTCGTGGCCGGCCCGCCACCGATGGTCGATGGCGCGCTCAGAATGTTGATCATCGAGGCGAGGCTGCCGGCACAGTTCATCCGTTACGACAAGTTCGGATAGAGCGCGTCTCACGCCCTCTCGGGCTCGGGTCGAACGGACAGGTTGTGGGATCAGGCGGCGTCATGGGGCCGCCAGCGATGGGCAGGTTTGGAGAGGTCGATGAGCGACACCAGCAAGGCAGTCGAGGTGCTGGGCCGGTCCAGCCTGTTCGTGGGTTTGAAGCTCGATGCCATCGCCGCAATCGCAGCGCTGGCGCGGGAAGTACGGCTCGAGGAGGGGGACGACGTCTATCGCCTCGGCGATCCGGCAACCGCTGTCTACGTCGTCGTCTCGGGCCGGGTCCGGTTCTCGCTGGGCGTCGGCAATCGCGCCGGGGCGCACACCGTCATGGAAGCCGGTGAGGCCTTCGGGTGGGCGGCGCTGCTCGGCAACGAGCCACGCCGCGTGGCCACCGCGACCTGCCTTGAGGATTCGGTCCTGCTCTCGCTCGACGGATCCGCGCTGACTGCGTTGTTCGAGCGCGACACCGCGACCGGGTTCACCGTCATGCGCCGGCTGGCCGATCGCATATCGCGTGACCTGTTGAGCGCGCTGACCACCTGAGCCTGCTCAGTCCTCCCGCAGCAACCGGGTGGCGACCGGATAGAGCCCTTCCTGTCCGAGCATCCATACGGACATGCCGTCGTTTCCAAACAGCGGCTCGAAGGCTTCGCCGAGGACGTTGAGGCCGCCGGTGAAGGTGCCGAAGGCCGGTAGGACCAGACGGCGGCCGTTGCCGACGAAGCAGGGGCGCCGCAGCGAGTAGCCGTGCATCACGAGACGTGCCGCCGGATGTAGGTGTCCCGCGATCTCATGGGTGGCGCGGCCCTGCGTGGGCTCGTGCGTCAGGCGGATGCCTGCGACGGTGAGTTCGTGCAGCACGTGTCCGCCCAGGCGCCCCGGCACGACGGGATCGTGGTTTCCCGTGATCCAGATCCATTCCCGATCGGCCTGGATGATGCGCAGTGTCTCCAGGTCTTCCTCGGCGATGCGTTCCGCGCCGGCGCTGTCATGAAGGCTGTCGCCGAGCGCGATGATGGTTTCGGCCTCGTAGCGGTCGATCACCTCCGCGAGCCGCTGCAGCGTCTCGCGGGTGTCGTAGGGGGGAAGCATCACGCCCTTGGCCGCGTAGTGCGATCCTTTCTCGAGGTGCAGATCCGCGATGATGAGGCTGTCCTCCGCCGGCCAGTAGAGCGCGCCCGACATGTCGGCCTGGAACGCCTTCCCGCACATGGACAGCGGCTGGAACGCGAAATCCTCGGAGGCGAGCCGTTCGGGCTTCAGCTTCAGCATGCTCATTGTTCTCCCCGGGCCTCCCTGATGAGCGCCTCGGCCGCGTTGCGCAGTATGTCCTCGCGGCGAAGCTGAGCGACGGGCTCCTTGCCGATCTCGAGCAGGATCGGAACCGACAACGGCGATACGCCCGAAAGCCGTTGATGCCTGATTCGGGTGCGGATGCGTCGGAGGAAGTCGCCCAGTCGGGCGATATCGAGCAACCCCGTTGCCGCATCTTCACGCGCGGCCTTGAGCAGGATGTGGCCGGGCTCGTGACGCATAAGCACGTCGTATATGAGGTCCGTCGACATCGTCACCTGCCGGCCCGATTTTTCACGGCCCGGGTGCCGCCGGTCGATGAGACCGGCAATGACGGCGCAGTTCCGGAAGGTGCGCTTCATGAGGCTGGATTCGGCCAGCCACGCCTCGAGATCATCGCCCAGCATGTCCTCGCCGAACAATTCCGCAAGATCGATCGTGCCTTCGGCGGTCAACTGCGAGAGATCCTCGATCGACCAGATCGAAAGCCCGTAGTCATTGGCAACGAAGCCGAGAGGACGGGCGCCGATCCGCTCCAGCCGGCGTGTCAGCAGCATGCCGAGCGACTGATGCGCAAGCCGCCCCTCGAAGGGATAGGCAACCATGTAATGGCGGTTCCCGCGCGGGAAGGTCTCCACCAGCACCTCGTCCGCGCGCGGAAGCAGCGAGCGCCGGCGCTGCAGATCGAGCCATTGCGCCACGGGACTTGGCAACCGGTCCCACGACGAGGTGTCGGCGAGCATGCGGCGGACCTTGGCCGCGAGGTGGGTCGACAAGGGAAACTTGCCGCCGTTATAGCTCGGGATCATGGCTTCGCTCGCATTCGAGCGGGTCACGAGCGCCTCGGTCTCGCGCAGGCCTTCGAACCGCAGGATCTCCCCCGCCAGCACGAACGTCTGCCCCGGCGTCAGCTGCTCGACGAAATGCTCGTCGACCTCGCCGAGCACCCGTCCGCCTGCGATCGCGGTCCGTGCGCGACCTGCGGCGCGTTGCGAGACGAGCCGCACCTTGATTGCGGGATTGTCGATGATCGTTCCGGCGTTGAGGCGGTGCTGGTGGGCGATGCGCGGGTGCGCGATCCGAAGCGTGCCATCCGCATTCGGCTTGAGGCGTGCGAAGCGGTCATAGGAGGACAGCGCATAGCCGCCGGTGGAGACGAACGCGACGATCCGATCGAAATCCTCGCGCGACAGGTCCTTGTAGGGGGAGGCCCTGCGAACCTCGCCATAGAGGTCGGCGGGGTCGAATGGAGCCTGGCAGGCCATGCCGAGGACGTGCTGGGCGAGCACGTCCAGTCCACCGGTACGTTGGATGGAGGCATCCTGCTCGCCGGCCATCGCGGCCTCGATCGCGGCGCGGCACTCCAGCACCTCGAACCGGTTGGCGGGCACCAGGACCGCCTGGGAGGGCTCGTCGAGGCGGTGGTTCGCCCGGCCGATCCTCTGGATGAGCCGGCTCGCGCCCTTGGGCGCGCCGACGTTGACGACGAGATCGACGTCGCCCCAGTCGAGGCCGAGATCGAGAGTGGACGTGGCGACAACGGCCTTCAGCGCGCCCGCCGCCATGGCGGCTTCGACCTTGCGCCGTTGTCCGGCATCGAGAGATCCATGATGGATCGCGATGGGCAGCGAACCCTCGTTGATGCGCCATAGCTCCTGGAAGATCAGCTCGGCCTGCATACGCGTGTTGACGAACACGAGTGTAAGTCGGTGGCGCGCGATGATCCGGTAGATTTCATGGATCGCGTAGGAGGCAGAATGCCCGCCCCAGGGAACGGGGACGTCGAGTTCGAGGATCGAGATGCGCTCCTTGGCACCGGGCGGTGCGACAATGAGACCGGAAAGCCGCGTCTGCGTCTCAGGAGCGTGCTGCGGTGCCAGGAACGCGCGCAGCTCGCTCGGCCGGGCGACGGTTGCCGAAAGACCGATGGCGATCATCGAGGGCGCGAGCATCCTGAGCCGCGCCAGCCCCAATGACAACAGATCTCCCCGCTTGCTCGGCGCGAGTGCGTGCAACTCGTCGAGGATCACGGTATCGAGAGCGGAGAACAGGTGGGGCGCCTCGGGATGGCTCAGCAGGAGGGCTACCTGCTCGGGTGTCGTCAACAGGATCTGCGGGGGGCGCGAGCGTTGGCGGGTGCGCCGCGCCTGGCTCGTATCCCCTGTTCGGGTCTCGATCCGGATCGCGAGGTCCATCTCCGTCAAGGGCCGCGCGAGATTGCGCTCGATGTCGGCAGCGAGCGCCTTGAGGGGGGAGACGTACAGCGTATGGAGGCGGCTCGAGCCGCGTGTGCCACGTTTCGTCCCTGCGAGCGCGACGAGGCTGGGAAGGAACCCGGCGAGCGTCTTTCCGGCGCCGGTCGGCGCGATCAGTAGTGTCGAGCGTCTTGCGTCAGCGGCCGCGAGCAGAGCGCGCTGATGGGGGCGGGGTTGCCATCCACGCGCTGCGAACCAGGCGGCGAATGGCTCCGGCAAGCTCGCGGCACACGGATGTGCGCAGCTCTCGGCATCGGCGGAAGAAAGGGCCCGGCTCGGCTTCGGCTTGCTCATGTCACGGGGCGATGCATACGTTTGCGCGAAGGGGAGAGCGTGGCACACCTTGTGCCCCTGCGGCCCGGCTCGCTACAACGGGTTTGAACTGGGAGACCATTTGCGATGATAGACCGCAAGACGCTGTTCGGGGGCAACCCCATCGGTGTCATCCTGCGCCTGGCGCTGATCTCGATCGTGGTCGGGATCGTGCTTGACGCGCTGGGCATCACACCTCGGAACTTCTTCTACCGCCTGAACATCCTGGCACGGAATCTCTACGATCTGGGCTTTGGTGCGGTCGAATGGGTGCTGCAGTACCTGATGCTTGGCGCCATGATCGTCGTTCCGATCTGGATCGTCGTTCGGCTGGTGGGCCTTGGGCGGTCGCGCCGCGACGAGGCGGGCTGATCCCATCACGCCTCGATCGGCTTGCTCGCCCAGTCCGCGGTTGCCTGACCGGTCAGATCGGCAATCGAGCGGGCACCTTTCCGGCGCACCGCCTCGGTGAGGTGCTGCTTGATGCGGCCGATCAGGCCGGGACCCTCGAAGATGAGGCCGGTGTAGAGCTGTACCAGAGAGGCCCCCGCCTCGATCTTGGCCAGCGCCGCTTCTCCGCTGTCGATGCCGCCGATGCCGATCAGTGGCACCTTGCCCCCGGTGGCCTGCCGGAACCGCGCCAGCATGATCGTCGAGCGGGGGAACAGGGGCCGCCCGGACAGCCCACCCGCTTCTTCTGGTGCGCAGGACGAAAGCCCGGTGCGCGCAAGGGTCGTGTTCGACACGGCGATGGCATCGACGCCGTGGGCCACGAGCCGTTCGGCGATGGGCGCGATGTCGGCCTGCGCGATATCGGGGGCGACTTTGACGAAGACAGGGCGCCTGGGCTCCCCGCGGGAAACCAGGGTGCTGCGGGCGTCCATGATACGCCCCAGCAAGTCGTCGAGCGCGGCCGGCGCTTGCAGATCCCGCAATCCCGGCGTGTTCGGCGAGGAGATGTTGACGGTGAAGTAGCTCGCGACCGCGTTGAACGTCTCGAGCCCCTTCACGTAGTCGGCCGCGCGATCGACACTGTCCTTGTTGGCGCCGATGTTGACACCGACGATGCCCCCCCGCGCCTTGCGCGCCAGCAGTCTGTGCAAGGCAGGCGCGTGACCGGAATTGTTGAAGCCGAGCCGGTTGATCACCGCATGGTCGGCCGCGAGGCGAAAGATGCGAGGTCGCGGGTTTCCCTGCTGTGCCACTGGCGTGACCGTGCCGATCTCTGCAAAGCCGCAGCCCAGGCCCAGCACGGCGTCCGGAACGCGGGCATCCTTGTCGAACCCCGCCGCGATGCCGATTGGATTTGGAAAGGCGAGACCGGCGATCGTGACGGCGAGTGATGGCTCATCCGGCCCCGCCGCCCGCGGATAGGCGCCGGCCTCCAGCGACCGCAGCGTGATCTCGTGCGCCCTTTCAGGATCGAGAGCAAACAGCAGCGGGCGGGCGAGACCGAACAGGGCTGAACTCATGGCTCGAGCTCCTTGGGCAGCAGCGGTATGCCATCCGCACCCAGAGGAAGCGGCCGGGTCCAGAGCGCGGCGCTGACCGGCAGGGGGGAATAGAGATGCGGGAACAGATCTCCACCCCTTGACGGCTCGAACCGCAGCGCGCTGCCGAGCGGCGCGCGATCGACGGCGACGAGCAGCAGATCCTCCTTGCCGCGGAAGTGCTTGGATGCGGTGCCTGCGAGTTGATCCGCCGTCGAGAAATGGATGAACCCGTCGCGGCGGTCATCGGGCGAGCCCTGGTAGCTCCCACAGATCAATGCCTCCTGCCAGTCCGATGCTGGCAGGATCTTGTAGACGGGCGTCGTCGGGCCGGCGGGTTTGTTGATCATGCGATCGGCTGGGGGTGGCTCGGGCTGCGGCACCAATACAGGGGCTTGTTGCGCTGGGAAAGATGCTGACGGTTTGGAAGTACTATTTAGCCGCAACACACGTGATTGATTGGGCAATGATCGCGATGTTGGACCATGTTTGCCGGATTATGGTGGTTGTTCTGCCGAGCGGGGCGATGATAGTCTCCGCGCCCCGGCGCTGACGACGACATCACATCCGTGAGGGGGGATGCTCACGGCGGGGTCCCGCGTTTCTCTTGTCCCAGATCATAACTATCGCTCGACGAAGATCGACAACATGTTCGACGCGTTGCCCACCAAGTCCCTGCGGCTTTCCGATCTGCTCGCCCGACGCCATCACTTCACGATTCCAGGCTACCAGCGACCCTATTCGTGGACCTTGAAGGAGGCGGGCCAGCTTCTGGAGGATGTGCTCGCGGCGTCCGGCGTGGACGACGAGATGTTGAAGGAGCCCGACTATTTTTTCGGTGCCATCCTCCTCTACGACAGCTCGGGTCGCGATCTCAGCGACAGCGATCCGAGCGAGGAGGAGCGCATCATGGAGATCGTCGACGGGCAGCAGCGGCTCCTGACCTTGACGATCCTGAGCGCGGTTCTGCGCGATCTCGGCCTGGGCGAGGACCTTGCCCAGCTCGCTCAGGTCGACGATCTCATCGCTCAGCATCTCGTAGCCTCCGACGGGCGCAACAGGCGCAATCGCATCATGTTGCGCGGCCGGGGCGAAGAGTTCTTCATGAGGTTCGTGCAGGAGCCCGGCGGCTGCGGCGTGATGCCCGACGAGGACAAGGAGCTGACCGAGGACGAGGAGCTGATCCTCAATGTCCGGGAGGCCTTCGTCACCGAGTTGTCGCGGCTCAGTGCCGAGGAGCGGGCCCGTCTCGGCGTGTTTCTCCGTGAACGGTGCCATGTCGTCGTCATCCTCACGCACGATCTCGATCGGGCACTGCGGATGTTCACGGTTCTGAACGAGCGCGGGCGCCCCCTGCAGCGCAATGACATCCTGAAGGCGGAGGTGATGCGAAACCTGCCGGTCGAGCGGATGGCCTGGGCGCTCGACATATGGGAGGGAGCGCGGGTGCGGCTCGGTACCGATTTCGAGGGCTTCTTCAGCCATTTGCGCACGGTCTACGGCCGTGTCAGGCCTCAGGTGATCTCCGGCGTCAGGGACGTCATGACCGAGGCCGGCGGGGCGGAACGCTTCATCGGCAATGTGGTGGAGCCTTTGTCGATCGCCTACGCTCAGGTCCTGCAGCGCCCCGCCCCCCGCGAACCGATGGACACGCGTGCGCGGATGCTGACCTACCTCAATCGGCTTTCGGGCGGCGACTGGGTGCCCGCGGCCATCGCCGCATTGGACCGCTTCAGCGCGGAACCTGCGCGAGCCGACGGGGTGCTGGTGGAGATCGACCGGCTGGCGCACCTGTTGCGCATCATGGGGCTAGGCGCGGGCAAGCGCGTCCGCCGCTTCGGACAAGTCATCGAGGCGATCCGATCCGACCGGGGGCTGGGGCGAGACCACGACGTCTTCCGCCTGTCGCGCGAAGATCACCGCAACCTGCTCTACAGCCTGCGCGATCTGCATGGCCGCAATCCCCAGGTCTCCAAGTACGTGCTGATGCGGCTCAATGACGAGCTGGGCGGACAACTGACGCGTCTCGATCTCGAAAACTACAACGTCGAGCACATCCTCCCGCGACGTCCCGCGCAGAAGAGCCAATGGCGCAAGTGGCACCCCGACAGTGGGCTCAGGGAGACCTCGACCTGCAGCCTTGGGAACCTGATCGTCGCGCCGCAGAAGCTCAACGATCTTGCGCGCAACAAGGAGTTCCAGCAGAAGCAGCAAGTCTACCGGGACGTGCCGAAGTTCGGCCCGCGCCTCGCGATCGTGGACGACGTGCTGTCGTCGGTCTCATGGATGCCGGAAGATATTGCCGCGCGGGAGGAGCGGATGATCGCCATTCTCGGCCGGATGTGGCGCTTCGAGAACGACAAGGTGGCCGGCGAGTAGCGTGGCTACAACTCGCATGGCGTAACAACAACCGTCGACCCCGCGTATGTTCGATCTGATGCGCTCGGGCGGCGCGCGGGCTATGCTTGCCGTGCGCGCCGTTGGCCCGACCTTCTTCGGAGGCTCAGGCGTAGACTTCATGGAATTCAGGAATTGATCCAGGCGATGAGCCAGATGTCCACGCCCCAGATCGAGCTCGATGAGGACGCTCCGCTACTCGTGTTCGGCGGACCCTACTCGAACCTTGCCGCGACGCGGGCGTTGATCGAGGAGGCACGGCGGCTCGCAATTCCGGCGCGCCATGTCATCTGCACCGGCGATGTCGTCGCCTATTGTGCCGAGCCGGAGGAGACCGCACGGGCCATCCACGACTGGGGCTGCCATGTTGTGCGCGGCAATTGCGAGGAAAGCCTTGCGAGCGGCGCGAACGACTGCGGCTGCAACTTCGAGGACGGTACGGCGTGCAATCTGCTGGCCCGCGGCTGGTATCCGTTTGCCCTTTCACGGGTATCG
>WBZY01000949.1_pt1 | contig 13847 bp, 17 predicted proteins | sample 5204191 | NCBI WGS metagenome assembly WBZY01 (sample SAMN12344363, study PRJNA552823) | activated sludge metagenome | biome: Activated sludge suspended growth; feature: Anammox Sidestream; material: Wastewater; isolation source: activated sludge from anammox sidestream of wastewater treatment...
TCATCTCCGCTGCTTCGATTTTCCGACAGCGGAGAGGTTTATTCAACCAAAGGGATTCTCTCCGTGGGCGATCGATCGGCGAATTTCCGTTTCTTCTCCCTGACTGAGGGCCCGAACCAAAAAGGCAGCGCGTCCCGTTGTGAAGCTCGGCAGCTGTAGATTCACGGTTGCAACGCCGTTCTCGTCCGTAAGGGCGTGGAACAGAACGGGGCGGAAGCTGGAACCAAGGATCTTGACCATTATCTCGGCCCCGGGAACGATCTTTCGCGAGGAACCGCGGCTCACCATAAAGCTCACGGCCTTTCGTTCGCCACCCTTGAACCGGCCATCGCCGAGGATCTCAAGGCAAAGTTTGTTGTTCTCGGGACGCTCTTGAAACCCAGGTTCCGCAACGATCTCGACGGCATCGTCCGGGATAAGGATCGCGTCGTCCTCGATGATCGTCACGGCCTCGATGATCGGCTCGTCGATCAGCCCCATGTCCTCTAGCTCTTCCTCCGCACCGATCATCGGCTTGGGGATCGGCTCTTCCCGGCCCTGGAAATCCTCTAACGAATGCCCGTCAGGTTTTGACGGACGCGACTCTGACGATGGCTCGTTAGTAACCGGCAACTCCTGCGACGGGACCGGAACAGGCCTTGCTTCCGGAGACGCGGCCGGCGCGGTTCGGGCTGCCGATTCCCGGGCCGTCATTTTCTTCAGGTCCTCGATCCGTCCGGCCTGGATCGCGGCGCAGATCAACCGGTGCTGCTTGTTTAGCCGCTCGGCCAACACAAGTTCACTGAAATTTCCCTTCAGCAGATCATCATAAGGCGATCGCTTGCTCGCAAGAATAGTTCCCCGATGATAGACCAATGACACGATAATGGGCTTTTGCCTGCCCTTATCCTCGGTCTGAACGTGGTACACCACGCCATCGTATTCGATGTCTGTATTGAAGCCGGTTATCACAAATTCTTTTCCGCGCGGAGGGGAATTCTGCGAGGGGGAGAACGGCAAGATAGCCAATTAAAAGCTAGCATAACAGCGGTTTAGCGGTCAATGTTTTTCCTGCGAACAGCGGCCGGTCATCCGCCTATTATCGTCTTTGCACCAAGTGTGTGTTGCGCGTCTTGATCGCGGCTTGGGCAACGGGCGCGGCAAAGCGCACTGCCTTGACACTCAAACAGCGTTAACTTACGATTAGTTTGCGGCAAAAATCCCTGTTTTTACTGATGTAAAGGACGATTTTTGAGCAAGATTGCGCGATCTTTTGGCGAACTGATAGAGGTTTCGATGTCAGACTTCAATTTAATGGAATACGCTCCGATCGCGATCATGTTCCTGATCGCGGCCGGATTTGCGGTCAGCCAGTTGCTGGTCACCCAGTTGATCGGCCCTCGCAAGAGGACAGCGACCAAGCTGATGCCTTATGAATGCGGCAAGGATCCGGTCGGAAGCGCTCGTGACCGTTATTCGATCAAGTTCTATTCGGTCGCGGTAATCTTTCTTCTGTTCGATATAGAAGTCCTTTTTATGGTCCCGTTCGCGGTCGCGTTCAAGAGCCTGCTGCTCCAGGAGGCATCAACCGGCGTTCAATACGGCACCATCGCCCTCATTGAGATCCTGGTGTTCATCGCGACCCTTATCGTTGGATACATTTACGTTTGGAAAAAGGGCACATTCGATTGGGGGCTACAGGCACGGGCCGAGGCACGAGCCGAAGCAAAGGCCCTGGCCAAGGAACGCCGTGAGGCCAGGCTGAAGAAGGCCGCGTGAGGAACCAAAGTGATCGCGAAGGCCCCGGCCGCAGCTTGATTTTGTTATGGGCTTAGAAAATTCACTCTTCGAATCGCTTCCCGATGTTGTCACCGTCAAGCTTGATGCGGTGATCAACTGGGCGAGGAAATCGAGCATTTGGCCCGCGACGTTCGGCTTGGCGTGCTGTGCGATCGAGATGATGAATACCGTTTCGGCACGCAACGACCTTTCGAGATTCGGGGCGGAAACATTCCGGGCAAGTCCGCGGCAGGCAGATGTGATGATCGTTTCGGGACGCGTTTCGCGCAAGATGGCCCCGGTGCTGCGGCGAATTTACGATCAAATGCCTGAGCCAAAATGGGTGATCTCGATGGGAGCGTGCGCAACGTCCGGCGGCGTATTTGATAACTACGCCATCGTTCAAGGTGTAGACAAGGTTGTGCCGGTCGATGTTTACGTACCCGGCTGCCCGCCTCGGCCCGAAATGCTGGTCCATGCGATCACCATGCTCCAGGAAAAGATAATGAAGGAATCGGTCAAGGACCGAAACGACACGTTCGAAAAGGAATCGCGGGTTTCCCAGGTCCCCGGAACGCTGCCCGTGACCGAAGGCACTGCACTTGAACGGGAAACGGAGGTCGAGGTCGCACAAAACCAGGCATCACGGCCGTACACGATCCCGTCTCGGCATGAACGCCGGCGAAGTTCGTAAAAGTTTGAATTGCCCGGTGCACACAGATGAACGCCGATAAGGCTCGACTTTATCAATCTGTACTTATCTGTGTCCACCTCTGGTTAGGGTCTATTTTATGAGCGAGAAACTCCACGCTTACGTGGAAAAGCTAAAAGCGGAAAACGCGGCGTGGGTAACCGATGTGACTGAAGCTCACGGCGAAGTTACTGTCGTGACCCCGCGCGGATCGATCGTGGATGCCTGCGGATTTTTAAGGTCCGAATGCGGTTTTGACATGCTTGCCGACCTTTGCGGATGCGACCGCGGGCCGGAAGAAGATCCAAGGTTCGAGGTCAATTACCACCTCTTCTCGACCACGCATTATCAAAGGCTTCGGCTGAAGGTGCTGTTGTCGGAGGAAGATCCGTCAGTCGAAACTGTGACGAGAATTTGGAAAACGGCCGAATGGCATGAACGCGAAACATACGATCTGGTCGGTGTCACATTCAACGGCCACCCCGATCTTCGCCGTATCCTTTTGCCGAGCGACTTTGACGGATACGCGTTGAGAAAAGACTATCCGCTGCGCGGCTACGAGCCGTACAGCATGAACTGATTTGGCCAGATTGGCAGCCGGGCATGCAGCCACCAAAGTGCAGGGCCGGTATGCAGTACACAATATGAGCACCGCAGTCGAAAACCTACCGAGCCAGGCTGAGCTTATTGATCAGCCGCTCGAATCCGAGATGACGCTGTCGATGGGCCCGCAGCATCCATCAACGCACGGCGTGCTTAGGCTCGATCTCAGGCTTGATGGCGAACTCGTGATCAAGGCCGTTCCCGACATCGGCTATCTCCACACCGGAATGGAGAAGCTCTTTGAATACAAGAAATACCAGCAAGGCATCGTCATCACGGACCGAATGGATTACCTCAATCCGCTTGGGAATAATCTCGCCTACGTGATGGCGGCGGAAAAATTGCTTGGGATCGAGATCCCGGAACGGGCACAGGTCATTCGCGTTCTGATGTGTGAACTGCAGCGGATCGCTTCGCATATGGTCTGGTTCGGAACGTCGTGTCTCGACATGGGCGCAATGACGCCTTTCTGGTTCACTTTCAAAGAACGCGAGAAGATCCTGAATATCATCGAAAGCGCTTCGGGCGGGCGAATGACGCCAAGCTATTTCCGGATCGGCGGTTTGATGATGGATCTGCCGGCTGGGTTTGAGAATCGTGTCAAACAATTCCTTGATGATTTTCCTGATGCTTTGAACACCTTCGATACGCTCATCACCGGCAATACGATCTGGCAAAGCCGGACGCAGGGCATCGGGGTGATTTCGAAGGAAGACGCGATCGATTGGGGCCTGACCGGCCCGTGCCTGCGTGGCAGCGGTGTCGAGCTCGACTTGCGTAAGGCCAATCCTTATACAGGTTACGAAACTTACGATTTCGACATCCCGACCGAACCCGATGGCGATGTTTGGTCGCGTTTTCTCGTCCGAATGCGTGAGCTTCGCGAATCGCACAAGATCGTCCGGCAGGCTCTTGAACGGCTGAAACCAGGCCCGACCAAGGCAGACGCGCCGAAAGTCGTGCTTCCCGACCGGAACGATATGCGGAAGCACATGGATTCGCTTATCCACCACTTCCTGATCGTCGCCGAAGGCTTCAATGTCCCGGCGGGCGAGGTATATCACGCGATCGAAGCATCAAAGGGCGAGCTCGGCGTTTATATGAAATCCAACGGCGGCTCGAAACCCGAACGCGTCCATTTCCGCGGGCCGAGTTTTGTGAATCTCTCGGCACTTCCGGTAATGAGCGAGGGCGAAATGGTCGCGGACGTTGTGGCGATCATTGGGAGCCTGGATATTGTGTTGGGAGAGATCGACCGCTAACGAATGGTAAATGGTTGAATTGTAAATGGTGAATGAACGAGAGCATTCTGAGTACAAAATCTTACGCCTTTGCCCTTCGGATCATAAAGTTGTATCAGTTCATGGTGGACAAGCAACGCGAATTTGTTCTTTCCAAACAGGTTCTTAGATCTGGAACGTCGATCGGAGCAAATATAGAAGAATCTGTGCATGCCCAGTCGAAGGTTGATTTTATTCATAAACTATCGATCGGACAAAAAGAGGCGAACGAAACCAATTACTGGCTCAGATTGTTAAGGGACAGCGGTTATATCGAGGCAAAGCTTGTGGATTCAATTCTCTGCGATTGTGAAGAGATTCAGAAAATGCTTGCCGCGTCGATCAAAACTGCAAAATCAAATTTGAAGAAGGCCGCAGGAGGTCAATTGTGATGGGATGGCGAATGAAGGTTTCGCTCTGATTTATCATTCACAACTTACCATTCACCATTAATAAGATGGCAACAGCAGCCCCGACAACGTTTACAGATCAGGTCGAATACACCGAAGAAGTGGCCGAATTCTCGCCCGAGATCATCGCCGAGATGAATGAGCATCTGGCGAAATATCCGCCGGACCGGAAGCGGTCGGCGTTGATCCCGATATTGATGCTCATCATCCAGCGCGAGCGCGGATGGGTGGATAACGCAGGCGTTAATTTTTTGGCGAAGTTCCTCGATCTCGAGGTGACGGACATCTGGGAGACGGCGACGTTCTATTCGATGTTCAATATGCATCCGATCGGACGCCACCATATCCAGATCTGCAAAACGCTTTCGTGCCGCATTATGGGCGAACCCGAGATAACGGAGCACATCTGCACGAAACTCGGCATACACCCCGGCGAGACCACGCCCGACGGTAAGTTCACCGTCTCGCTGGTCGAATGCCTCGGAAGCTGCGGCACGGCGCCGATGATGCAGATCGGCTACGATTTTCATGAAGATCTGACGGTTGAGAAGGTGGATAAGATCCTGGCGGACTGCAAATAGCTTATGACAAACTCCGAGATTATTCGCGGTCTGTACGACGCATTCGCAAATGGCGACGTTCCGGCCGTGCTGGGTGCGTTTGCTGAGAACATCGCGTGGACCGAGGCCGAAGGCTTTATGTACGGCGGCACGTATCATGGCCCGAATGCTGTGCTTGAGAACGTATTTATGAAACTCGGCACCGAATGGGAGGGTTTTGCTGCTGTTCCCGACAAGATCGTCGATGGCGGCGACGGCAATGTTATCTCGACTGGCACGTATTCGGGAAAATATTTGAAGACAGGCAAAACGACGAAGGTGCCGTTTGCCCACGAATGGGAATTGAGCGGCGGAAAGGTCGTTAGATTCCGACAGCATACAGATACATTGGTGATCGAGCGAGATCTGGGTATTTAGGATCTTGCGGACGGTGGCGTCCGCGTTCCAGCTATGGAAATCAAGGCAATTGGCTGCGAACCATTATCTCTCAAGCGCGTCTTCGTCAAAGACGGACACACGCTGAAGGTGTATCGCGAAACAGGTGGATACTCGCAGCTTAAGAAGGCGCTTGATATGGCGCCGGCGGACCTGATCGAAGAGGTCAAAACCAGCGCACTGCGCGGCCGTGGCGGAGCGGGCTTCCCGACCGGAATGAAATGGTCTTTCGTGCCGAAGGAAACGTCGAAGCCAAAATATGTCGTATGTAACGCCGACGAATCGGAGCCTGGTTCTTTCAAAGATCGTTATCTGCTCCAATACGACCCGCATGCCCTTATAGAAGGAATGATAATGGCCGGTTGGGCGTTGGGATCGAACACCGGCTATGTCTATTTCCGCGGCGAGTATAACTACCTTATACACATCCTGGACCGGGCGTTGGCGGAGGCGCGCGAGGCGGGTTATCTCGGAAAGGACATTCTCGGGTCGGGATTTGCCTTTGACATACATTCGCATACAGGTGCGGGAGCATACATTTGCGGCGAAGAGACCGCGTTGCTTTCAAGCCTTGAAGGTTTTCGCGGCCACCCGCGAATGAAGCCGCCCTTCCCCGCGGTCGAAGGCCTTTATGCGTGCCCTACCGTGGTGAATAACGTCGAAACGCTGACCTCGATCCCGCAGATCGTCGAAATGGGCGGCATTGCCTGGCGCGACCTTGGCACTGAAAAATCGGGCGGCACCAAACTTTGGTCGATCAGCGGCCACGTAAAGAAGCCGGGCGTTTATGAACTTCCGATGGGCTATGCCGATATGGAAAAGTTCATATTTGAGGATTGCGGCGGAATGCTTCGCGACGATAAGAAGCTCAAGGCCGTTATTCCGGGCGGTTCGAGCGTTTATATTATGAACGCCGGCCAGATACTCGGCAAAAATGTCACGCTCGATTACGAAGGCCTTGTCGCGGCAGGCTCAAGCCTCGGTACGGGCGGGATGATCGTGATGGATGAGACGGTCGATGTGATGGAATCGACCAAGAACCTGAGCGAGTTCTACAAGCACGAATCGTGCGGCTGGTGTACACCGTGCCGCGAAGGGACTGATTGCATCGTAAAGATATTCGATCGCATCGCCGACGGCGGCGGCCGGCCGGAAGACGCCCAGCTTCTGCTTGATCTTTGCGACAACATGGAAGGCAGATCGTTCTGTCCGCTGGCCGATGCTGCGGCATGGCCTGTCCAGAGTGCGATCAAGCAGTTTCCGGATGATTTTAAGAAGTGGATCGCGGGCCGCGCGAACGACAGCCAGAACTAGTGTTTGCTGCTCGCCGCGGATACGATTCGTTCATTCGGCTGGGTGTATGAAGAGAATGGGCTTCGGAAACTCTGCTAAAAGCCTGGTAGTAACCGGGTTAGCTCTCATCCTTGGGTTCGCTGCCTCGGCGGCGGCCCAGGGCAATGGTTTGGTCGCTTCGCAACGCGTGGCGACCATTTCGGCGGACCAAGCCAATCGGCGGATAGTCGAAGTTTTCGGATCATCGGCTCCGGCACCGCTTCGTGGATCTTTGAACTTATACAAGGTCACCTATCGTTCGGTGGACGCGCAAGGCCGAAGTGCCTCCCTAAGCGGGTTGGTCGTGGTCCCGTCGGGAGGAGCACCGAACGGCCTTGTGGTCTTTAATCATGGAACGATGGCCTATAACGGGAGCGTACCGTCGCGCACAACCGCTAAGACCAAAGGCAGTGAGGGAGAGCTCGCAATGCTCGCTTTTGCCTCCGGCGGTTACGCTATTGCGATGCCGGATTATATCGGCCAGGGCGACCACAACGGCGGCCATCCGTATCCGGCCAATGTGACGAACGCCCGAGCCGGGATCGATCTGATCAAGCCCGCGCGTGCCGTAGCCCGCAAGAATCGGCTTGAAATCGGTACGAACCTGTATATTACCGGTTACTCCGAAGGAGGCGGCGTTGCGATGGCACAAACTCGGGAGCTTGAGCGATCGAACGACCCGGCCTATGGGGTGACGGCATCGGCTCCCGCCTCAGGCCCCTACGATCTCTCGGGGGCAACGCTCAAGTGGATGATCGCTCAGCCGACCGATCAGGTGGGGTTCATCACGCGGACATATTTGCTCGGGTATATGGTCTATAGCCTGCACAAGATAACGGGAGTGAAGATCGTCGATTACTTTAAGCCGTCGATGGCGTTCGCGATCAACAACTCTTACGGCGGCAAGACCAAGGACGAGGACATTATTAAGCGAATTGGCGTTACGGCAGTTTTGATGCGGTCAAAGAACAACCTGTTCAATGTCACGATGCCAAGATTCAAACGCGTAGCAGAATCGGCCGACGCAAGAGACCCGGCGATAAGGCTGCTTCGCGACAACAACTGCTTCGATTGGTCGCCTCGTTCGAGGATGTTGATGATCTATCTCGAAGGCGACGGGGTCGTCACGGACGAAAATTCAAAGAATGCGTTCCGCACGATGCGGAACCGAGGCGTCGGTCGAAACACAATGCGACGCTCGGTGATCAAGGACTCGAGCCTTAACCACCTAACGGCTATGCCGATCGCAATGATAAGGGCGAGGAACTTTTTCGATCGCGGATTCGCAGGGGTTCGCGAGCTGGATGAAAACTAACTTAGATCAAAAGAGGTAACTGATAAATGGGAAAGGGTGATAAACGGACGCGTCGCGGCAAGATATTTGCCGGATCATACGGCAAGGCTCGGCCGAAGAAAAAGACCGGCTCGACCGAAAACAAGGAAAAGAAGGATTAGCGGAAAACTACTCGGATGTCACAGGAAATCGTAAAGGTAACGATAAACGGCGAAGAGGTCGAGGCGGTGAAGGGCTCCGTTTTGATCGACGTATGCCGCGCGAACGACGAAAGCATTCCATCCTTCTGTTACTACAAGGACCTTGCGGTACAAGCCTCATGCCGGATGTGTTTGGTCCGCATCGAAAAGATGCCGAAACTTCAGCCGTCGTGTGCGATAAAAGTGACGGACGGCATGGTCGTGACCACCAGAAGCCCTGAGATCGAAAAGATACAGCGGGCGATGGGCGAATTCCTTCTTGCGAACCATCCGCTTGATTGCCCGCAATGCGACCGCGGCGGCGAATGCGAGCTGCAAGAGGTGATCTTCGATTGGGGCGATGTTGAAGAGCGGTTTACGGAACCGAAGAATGTAAAGCCCGATAAATATCTTTCGCCGGTCATCGCAAATGATCCACAGCGATGCATTGTTTGCAAGCGCTGCACCCGCGTCTGCGATGAGTGGATGGGCGAGGATGCGATCGAGGCAGGCAATCGCGGCGTCAATACCGTGATCGGGACCTACGGCGGCTGGCTCAACTGTTCGCAGTGCGGCAATTGCGTCGAAGTTTGCCCGACCGGAACGCTGCTCGATGCAGTTTATCGCCACGAAACACGGCCGTGGGAACTTGACCAGATAACGACTACCGACACCTATAGCTCTGATGGAATGCAGATCTCGATCGGCGCCCGCAGCGGCCGGGTGCATCGGGTGGTCGCCCGTGATCGATATGTCAACGGGCTGAACGGCGAATTTCTCGATGTAAAGGCCCGCTATGCCCACGGCTTCATCAATCATGACGACCGTATCAAGACACCGCTGATCCGTTATTCAAAAGGCGGAAAGCTGATCCCCGCGACGTGGGATGCGGCGATCGCGCTCGTCGCGGAAAAATTTGCGGAGAACGAAGGCGCACTCGGCGTGATCGCGACACCGCGATTGACCAACGAATCGCTGTTCACGCTTGGCCGCTTTGCGAGCGAGGCAGCCAGGGGCAATATCGGCGTTGACGACCGCGCCGATATGTCGGCCTTTTTCCAAAACCTGAGTGCTCCGCTTGCGACGCATCATGATATCCGATACGCCAAAACGATCGTCCTGATCGGCGGCGAGCCGGAAGAAGAACAAACGTACACTGCCAAACAGATGCGGCAAGCAGTCAACAACGGCGGAGCAAAGCTCATTATTGTCAATGACACGCCGATCAACCTCGTCCGCCAGGCCGCGACGCAGTTCATCCACATTGCACCGGGTTCTTACGATGCGTTTGCCCTTGCTTTCTTCGGCGGCATCGACGATGGTGCGGCGGCGGAAAAACTTGGTATCGAAAGTTCGGAACTGGCCGATCTGCGCAAGGCGATCGAGAATACCGACGGCGACCTCGTTATCGCTGCCGGCAATAACCTGTCGCCCGAAGCTCAGGCCTTCATTGCCGCATCGGCCGGCACATTCGCCTCGGATGCGGGCCGCGTTCTGCTTCATCCGCTGCCGCTTTATAACAATTCTGTAGGGGCGATCGATGTGCTTCCCGATGCTCTCACCGCCGGCGATGCAGCCGCAAAATCGAAGGCGCTGTTGATCGCGGGCAGCCTGCAGGACCCGGCCGTGCTGCAGAACAAGGACTTTATTGTCGTCCAGGAACTGTTCGAAACCGAGACGACCGCACTTGCCGACGTCGTACTGCCGGCCGCTTCGTTCGCGGAGGTTGACGGCACTTACACGAATAACGCAGGGAACGTCCAGCGCGTGCGGTTGGCGATCGATCCGGTGCATCAGTCGAAACCGGACTGGATGATCACTAATCTGATCGCCCGCGAGATGGGTATTGATCTCGGCGTCGAGTCGTCAGCTTCGGGCGTGTTCCGCAAACTCGCGGATTCAGTGGCAGCCTATGAGGGCTTGCGTTATCCAGCCCTGAAGGATGAATCAGCCCCGGTCCAGGCGAAATATTCGGTGGTTGGGAACCGCGATGCTTCGGCGGCGCGAGATGCCCTAAAGAAGAATGTCGATGCAATTGGACAATCGGCGGCAAAGATCACGGAAACACCGCGGATCGGGCACAAACTCCACCGGCTGACGACGATGACCAGCAAAACGCCGGAGTTCCATCTGCTGGCGCACGGCAACCCGAAACCGGAGAATTTGTTGCTTTCGCCGCTTGAACAATTTGACATGGACGGCCAGCCTACGGCAGAGGGAAAGGCCGAGGCCGCCTCGGTAGGCTTGTATGACCGAAGTAATCCTCGTGTCTGACGGAGGAGAGATTCGTTTTTCGCGCTTCCTCTCGACAGGTTTGATATTGTGCCGGTGTGATCAGGGGAAGTACTAGAAGATACAGTCAACATGGAATCTGCACTTAAGACAGCTTTTCCGTTTATTGTAACGACCGTTGGGGCGCTTGTGGCGTTCCAGATGGTGCTGATGATCGTGGCATATACTGTGCTCGCGGAGCGCAAGGTGCTTGGCTGGATGCAGGGGCGTGTCGGCCCGAACCGGGTAGGGCCTTGGGGCATTCTCCAGCCGTTCGCCGATCTGCTGAAGTTCATTTTCAAGGAAGACCTCGTCCCGGATAAATCAACTAAGTTCGTATATTTGCTGGCGCCGATGGTTGCCCTGAGCTGTGCATTGCTGCCGATGGTGGTCTATCCGTTCGGGCCGCGGATAGCCGATCCTCTCGGCTGGCTGGTACCATATGTGGCCGATTGGCCGACGCTTGGGCCCGCGATCGCATGGATCGCGGAGCAGGCGAAAAATATGCCGCTGACACTGGCACAGATCGATGTCGGCGTTCTCTACGTTCTCGGCATTACGTCGGTCGGCATCTACGGCATTGTTCTGGCGGGCTGGTCCTCGAACAGCAAGTATTCGCTGATGGGCGGCCTGCGTTCGTCGGCACAGATGATCTCGTACGAACTTGCGATGGGCGCCTCGGTGCTCGGCGTGGTGATGCTTGCTGGGTCGCTCGACCTGAACAGCATAATCTTCGCGCAGATCCGATCGCCGTTCCGGTGGTTCATCATTCCGCAGTTCATAGGTTTTGTTGTCTTTCTGATCGCCGCGTTTGCCGAAACGAACCGCGTTCCGTTCGATCTGCCTGAAGCCGAAACGGAACTTGTCGCCGGTTTTCATACGGAATATTCGGCGTTGAAATTCGCTCTGTTCTTTATGGCCGAGTACGTGAACATGTTCACGGTATCGGTGATGTGCACGGTGCTTTTCCTCGGCGGCTGGTATGTGCCTGGTTTGAGTCATATCTTCGAGGTCGGCTCGATCCCTTATGCCGTGGTAAGCCACCTTGCGTTTATCGGAAAGATCTGCGGGTTCTTGTTCCTCTATATTTGGGTGCGCGGAACGCTGCCGCGATTTCGCTTCGACCAGCTAATGAATTTCGGCTGGAAGTTCTTGCTGCCGCTGGCACTGGTGAACGTTATTGCGACGATCGTTGTCGTGTACTTATTGAATTAGGTTGTTCTTATGGCCGCTGACGTCCTATTTTTTCTTTTCGCCGGATTCGCGATCGCTTGTGCACTTTCCACCGTTTATCACAAGAATCCGCTGTACAGCGCCATTTCGCTGATCGGCGTTTTCATCGCGCTTTCCTGCATATACGTCACGCTCGCCGCACCGTTCATTGCGGCTGTGCAAGTTCTGATATATGCGGGTGCGATCATGGTGCTCGTCGTCTTTGTGATAATGCTCTTGAATCTGGATCAGGACCAGCCATTGACGCGCTTGAAACATTTGTACTGGGTTGGAGGAGGCCTGGGTTTGATCTTGCTGGTGCAGACGTTCTTTGTTTTCTACGCCGTTATGCGGGCGCCGAATCAGGCGGTGAACGCGGAAGAAACGGTCGGGAAAACGCTCAGCATAGGCCAGGCGATGTACACGGAGTACTTGCTGCCGGTTGAAATAGTCGGTGTGCTGCTTCTGATGGCGATCATCGGCGGCGTTATCCTGGTCCGGCGGCTTGAACCGACCGCACTGAGATTGGTGATCAACGAAGAACTCGACCGGCGAAATGAAGAAGAGCAGAAGGATGATTACCGCATCGCTTTGTAGGATTTGAATTTGCTTCTTCCTCGCCAGCAGCGATCAGTGTTAGTGAAGATTGGACACGCTGGCAGATAAAGAAGGGACGGAATAAGATGGAACCGAGCTTAGCCAGCTACCTGGCACTTTCAGGAATACTTTTTACCATTGGAGCCGTTGGCGTCGTGTATAAGCGCAATGCCATTGGGATGTTCATGTGCATCGAGCTTATGCTCAACGCCGTAAACCTGACGTTCGTGGCGTTTTCGAGGTACTACGCCGATGTTACGGGACAGCTGTTTGTATTCATGGTAATGAGCGTGGCCGCCGCTGAAGCGGCCGTCGGGCTCGGGATAATCATCGCATTCTTCCGAAACCGTATCTCGATCGACGTGGACGACGCGAGTATTTTGAAGAATTGATGCTAAACGCAGATGTCATTTCATTCCACGAGTTTGTGATGCACGAACCGCTGCCGCTATCGAAGATTCAAGAGGCCGTTCTTGAATTTCTGCAAGGCCGCGACGATGCTGTGCTCTTTTGCGCTCAGGCCGTCAATGCCTACGTCGCCGAGCCGCGAGCCACGGCGGACGTCGACATTATGTTGAACCGAGCGCACGAATTTGCGGACGAGCTTCGTGCATATCTTAATGAGCGGTTCCACATTGCGCTACGTGTCAGAGAGATCCGAGATAAAGGCCTACGCAATTATCAGGTCAAGAAAGAAGGAAATAGGCATTAACTCGTTTGAAGGTTGCGCCTGACGCCCTGAAGTTCTGGAATGAATTGGTCGATGAACGAATCGTAGAACCTGAGGTCGATGACGATCTTGAATATTGAGAGAGTATTTTTCAGTGACTGAAAACAACCTGTTAAGCCTAATAATCTTCGCTCCGTTGGCCGGTGCGGTCATCAACTGGCTGATCGGCGGGCGGTTGAAGAATGAAACATTCAGCGGCGTTGTTGCGTGCGGGACGATCGCGGTTTCGACGATCGTTGCGTTCATGATCGCGTTCGGCATAGCCACGCCGCATCAGGGAGCATTGTTTGCGGACAAGCCGGTGCTCGATCAGATCTGGACGTGGATAAATGTCGGCAGCTTTCGGGCTGATTTCGGGCTCGGGATGGACCGGCTTTCAGGCATCTATGCTTGTTTCGTCACCTTCGTCGGCCTTCTGATCCACATCTTCGCGACCGGCTATATGCACGGCGACAATGGGTTCTATCGCTTCTTTGCGTACCTGAACCTGTTTAT
>WBZY01001259.1_pt1 | contig 13833 bp, 7 predicted proteins | sample 5204191 | NCBI WGS metagenome assembly WBZY01 (sample SAMN12344363, study PRJNA552823) | activated sludge metagenome | biome: Activated sludge suspended growth; feature: Anammox Sidestream; material: Wastewater; isolation source: activated sludge from anammox sidestream of wastewater treatment...
GACCGGATCCGTCACGGCGCCCCGCGAGGATCACGGGGCGCCGCGGCCGGTGCGCGACGGCGGCGGGCGGGCTCGAGGGTCGTCCCGCCCGCCCCGGAGCCATCTCCACCCCTCACGCCGGCCGCGGCGCGCCAACTTCCCGTGCCGGCTTCGCGAGTGCCGACTTCAAGGCGGGTAGCGGCGCACTCCGGGGCCCTGGAGCCGAGCGGGATCGCGGCGCAGGCGCTCGAGCCGCTGGCGGTTCTCGAGGTCGGAGCGCTCGCGCTCGAAGGCGTCGCGGGCGGCGGCAGTTGCCTCGGGAGGGGCCGCCCGGGGACCGGGCAGCCGCTCCGTAGCACGTTCGATCTGCTCGTTTGCGTCGACCGCCCGCTCGATCGCTTCGCTCTCGCGGTCGCGCCGGAAGTCGCGCTGGCGATCCTCGGCACGCCAGCGTCTGTGCGCACGCTCGATCGAGATGGGATCGCCGATGTGGCGCAGGCGGTCCGCTTCGAGGCGCCGGTGCGCGCCGGTGCGCAGATCCTCGAGGCGCATGCGCTGCTCCTGCGCCTCGAGTCGGCGCAGGCCGTCGCGCGCAGCGTCACCGGCCTGCGCCAGGCCCGGCACGAACAGGAGGGCTACGAGCCATCCTGCCGGTGTCGGGTACCTCCTCACGACAGCGCCTCGTAGCCCACGCCGGTGAGCTCCACCGACGCCGCCCAGAGGCGCGCCGCCACCTGTTCGTTGCGTGCCCGCCTGCCGGGGCGGACCCGGCGCGGATGCCCGCGCATCTCGAGCAAGCCACCGGGGCCGAAGAACTCGCCGCCGCGGACGCCGGGCGCCGCCGCCGCGTAGAGCGAGGGGAGGGCGCCCATCGCCGCGCTCTGCGCGAACAGGCGGTTGCCGAGCCCCGCGGCCCAGGTCATGAGCGCCGCGTTGCGGGCTCTCGGGCCCACCACCTGGAGCTGGGTGGCCGCGTAGCCGGGGTGTGCGGCGACCGCGATCGCGCGCGTGCCGGCGAGCCGGCGCTGGAGCTCGAAGGTGAAGAGCAGGTTGGCGAGCTTGCTCTGCTGGTAGGCGCGCCATGGCCGGTAGGAGCGCTCGCTCTGGAGGTCGTCGAACGCGATCCGGCCCGGGCGGTGCATCGAGCTGCTGACGGTGACGATCCGCGCTGCGGGCGCCGCGAGCAGCAGGTCGAGGAGGCGGCCCGTCAGCGCGAAGTGCCCCAGGTGGTTGGTGCCGAGCTGGATCTCGAAGCCATCCGCGGTGCGCTGCAGGGGGGTCGCCATCACGCCCGCGTTGTTGACGAGGAGGTCGAGGGTCGCATGCGCGTCGCGGAACGTATCGGCGAAGGCGGAAACCGAGGCGAGGTCGGCGAGGTCCAGCGGGAGCGAGAGGACCGCGGCGGGCGCGGGTGCCGCCTCCTTGACCTCGCGCTCGGCGGCGCGCGCCTTCTCCGGGTTGCGGCACGCGAGCACCACCCGCGCACCGCGGTGAGCAAGCGCACGCGCCGTCTCGAGGCCGATTCCGCTGCTGGCACCCGTCACGATCGCGACCTTGCCGCCGAGCGGCGGGATCGCCTCCGTACCCCAGCGCTCCTTCCTCAAGACGAGACCTTCCAGCCGCTGCCGGACGGGTCGCTCCATCCATGGTACGGATGGCGGGCCACGAGCTCGGGCTTGCGGAGGACGAGCACCAGAAGCGTCCCCGCCGCGAAGCCTCCTACGTGCGCCCAGAACGCCACGCCAGCTCGCTCGTCACCGATCGCCATCGCGCCCCCGATCAGTTGGATCAGGAACCAGTACCCGAGCATGAACAGGGCCGGTACCGCGATCGTCGTGATGTAGAAGCCGAGCACCACCAGCATGTGCACCCGCACGCGCGGATAGAGGACTACGTAGCCGCCCATCACCCCGCCGATCGCGCCCGACGCGCCCACCATCGGGACGATCGAGTCGGGCTTCGAGACGATCTGGAGTGCGGCGGCTGCGAGGCCACAGAGCAGGTAGAACAGCGCGAATCGCGAGTGCCCCATCGAGTCCTCGACGTTGCCGCCGAAGATCCACAGGAACCACATGTTCCCGATCAGGTGCATCCAGCCCCCGTGCAGGAACATGTGGGTGAAGAGCGTGATCCACGAGGGCTGCGGATCCACCACGCACGCGAGGCCGGGTCCGAGGGGCACGGAGGCGCCCGCGGCGACGTTGCCGAGCAGCTCGCCCGGGACGAGGCCGAGGTCGCACACCGAGGTCACGAGCGGAATCTGGCTGCCGAGCCCCTGAAGGAAGATCCAGGCCGCGATGTTCAGCGCGAAGATCGCGTAGGTGACGAAGGGCGTGAGGATCTGGGGATTGTCGTCGCGGAGCGGGAACACGGGCGCTCCTACACGAGCCGGCCGGCGTGGCCCTGCCAGTAGCGGTCGCGCAGCCTGCGCTTCTGCATCTTCCCGGTCTCGGTACGCGGAAGCTCGTCCACGAAGTCGATCGTGCGCGGGCACTTGTAGTGTGCGATGTGAGCGCGACAGTAGCCGATCAGCTCGTCGGCGAGTGCGGGGCCAGGCGCGCAGCCCGCAGCCGGCACCACCACCGCCTTCACCGCCTCACCCATCTCGTCGTCGGGCACGCCGATCACCGCCACGTCGTAGACCTTCGGATGCGTGACCAGGTGGCTCTCGGTCTCCTGCGGGTAGATGTTCACCCCTCCCGAGATGATCATGTTGGACTGCCGATCGGTGAGGTAGAGGTAGCCCTCGGCGTCCAGGTAGCCGATGTCGCCGATCGTGAAGAGATCGCCACGGTAGGTGCCGGCGGTCTTCTGCTCGTCCTTGTAGTAGTTGAAGCGGGCTGCCGGATCCGGCGGCGCCTCGAAGTAGATCGCCCCCTCCCGGTTGGGTTCCTCGACCTCGCGCCCTTCGTCGTCGAAGAGATGGATCTTCCCACCGGTCCAGTGACGTCCGACCGATCCCTTGTGCGTCAGCCATTCCTGGGCCCGGATCAACGTTCCACCCCCTTCCGTGCCGGCGTAGTACTCCTGGATGGCATCCCCCCACCAGCCGATCATCGCCTCCTTCACGGCGATCGGACAGGGAGCAGCCGCGTGCACGGCGACGCGCAGCGACGACACGTCGTAGCGTGCGCGTACCGCCTCGGGTAGCGAGAGCAGGCGCTTGAAGTGGGTCGGCACCCACTGGGACGTCGTCACGCGTCGCTCCTGGATGATCTGCAGCGCTTCCTCGGGCTCGAAGCGCCGCATCACCACGGTCGTCGCCCCGATCCGATGCTGCGAGGACGCAAAGAGCAGCGGTGCAGCGTGATAGAGCGGCGCAGGCGACAGGTAGACGTCGCCCTCCCTCATTCCGAACATGCCGAGCAGTCCCACCGCCACGATCGCCGCCGCGGGATCGCCCGCCGGCACGCGAGCGAGCGGCCGCCGCACGCCCTTCGGGCGCCCCGTCGTGCCCGACGAGTACAACATCACCGAGCCCTCGAGCTCCTCGACAAGCGGAGCATCGGCCGGCGCACTCGCCACCTCGTCCTCGAGCGCCCGGAACCCCGGGATCGCCCCGCCGACGCTCGCCGAGACGCGCAGCCGAGGCGCCCCGTGCGCCACCTCCGCCGCGATCTCCGCGAACCGCGCGTGCGCGAGGAATGCCCCCGCATCGCAGTTCTCGACGATGTACTGCACCTCGTCCCGCTGCAGGTGCCAGTTCACCGGCGTGAAGTAGAGGCCAGCCCTGTGGCACGCCCAGAACACGTCGAAGAACGAGTCATCGTTTCCGAGCAGCAACGCGACGCAGTCGCCAGGCTCGAGCCCCCAGCGCCGGAACAGATGAGCAAGCCGCCGCGACCGCTCCTCCAGCACCCCGTAGCTTTCGACGTTCTCGCCATTCCCATAGACCACCGCGGCGCGGTCCGGATGCTTCTTTGCGTGCGTCGTAACGGTGAACATGAGTCGCGTGCTCCCTCTGATGATCCCTCTGGTGAGGCGCCCAGGTAGGGTGGGCAGATCCGAGTCGCGGTCGCAGACGATGTCGTAGAGGTGCATGTCGGAGAGGGCCAGTGTAGGTGCGGTTGGCGATAAGGAATCGTACCGGCCGTCTCGGACGAGAACCCCCTTTCCACTCGATCCTATGCGAGGGATATCCCTTGCGGCAAATGCGCTCAGGTCCCCATTTCCGAACTGCGTTCTCCGATCAGATGGTCCGGGCACCGAAGGCGAGTGGGACCGATCGGGCGGGGCGCAATCGGCAGGTTGATGAGCCCGGGAGCTGGTTAGCGACCCTCCCAGGAGAGGAACTGTCGTTCATGGGAGTAGGAGCTGGGATCAGTGGCTGGTGACACAGAAACAACCTCCAGGAGTAGTCGAGCTATCGGAGCCGATATAGACTGGCTTCAGCATGAGGGACCCCTCTGGTGACGAACACGATCCGTCTCGGTAACTGCGAAATCGATCTTCGGCTCTTCGAACTGCGGCGCGGTGGCCAAGTAGTCCCGATCGAGCGCAGGGTCTTCGACCTGATTGCCTACCTTCTTCAGAATCGTGGTCGAATTGTGCCAAACGACGAGCTATTTCGCGTTCTCTGGAAGGGCCGAGCGGTATCGAAGGGATCCTTGACCGTCGCGATAGCCGCAGCGCGTCGGGCTCTCGGAGATAACGCGAAGAGGGCTCAGGTAATCATTACGCATCGAGGGCGGGGATATCGCCTTCACACAGAAGTCGAGGACTGCCAGAAGGAGCCCCTAGGTAGGGACGCTACGACATCGACATCGTTCGTCGGCCGAGACTTCGAGCTGTCAGCTCTTACAGATCTACTCTCGAGCCGGGGCGGTTCGCGCGCCCGGTTCGCGTGCATCTTGGGAGAGCCAGGAATCGGTAAGTCGCGCCTGACCGAGGAGTTCGCCTCGATCGCGTGTGACGTGGGTGCGCTCGTTGCAGTTGGACGGTGTCGCGAAGAGGAGGGTGCTCCCTCGTTCTGGCCATGGGGCCACATCGCGAAGCAGCTCTGCGAGGGCGAAGTGAATCGGGATGCAGCGCAGATGCTCGCGTGTGATGCTCCAGAGATCGCAGCATGGGTTCCTGGGCTGCGATCTGCCTCCGAATCGGCTTCCAATGTGCTGCCGCCGGCTAACGCACGATTTCGGCTATTCGACAGCTTCGCTCGGTTTCTTCGGCGAGCAAGCGCGGGCCGTGTTCTTGTACTGGTTCTCGATGATATCCATCGAGCTGATATGTCGACATTGCTCCTCCTCGACTTCGTTCTGCACGATCTCCAAGAGGAGCACATGCTCGTGCTGGCTACGTACCGGCGGCTGGAGCTGGAGTCGGAGCAAGGTCGATTGGATCTCGTGTCCACGATCTCGCGACGTGTGGATGGTATCACGTTGGCCCTTGAAGGACTGGGATCGAGCGACATTGCAAAGCTGATACGGAGAGCGACGGGGCGAACGCCGTCGCCTGAGCAGACGGATGCGATCGGGAATCTTACGAACGGGAATCCCTTTTTCTTGTGGCAGCTTCTGCCATTTCTGCCGAGTGATCCGGAAGCGACAGGGCGGGTCGCGGGCGCATTGCCGCGGACAGTCCGGGATGCGGTCGTGCGGCAGGTTGACGCCTTAAGCTCTGACGGTAGGAAGTTGCTCCGAGTAGCGGCAGTTGTGGGGCGTGAGTTCGAGAGCTGGCTCGTCCAACGTGCTGTCGGATGGAATAGCAACAGGGTGTGCACGGCTCTGCGTGAGGCCTCGTCGGGAGGGGTTGTCACACGGATTGGCGGGGACAGGGAGCGGTGGAGGTTCTCGCATGCCCTTGTGCGAGATGTGTTGTACGAGGGCCTCGACGATCCGGAACGTACTCAACTCCACGCCGCGATTGGCGAGGTTCTTGATAGATTTGAGCCGATGCGGCGTGAGCGTTTGCCGGAGATCGCATACCACTTCGGGGAGGCGATCGAGGTTTGTGGAGCTGAGCGAGCTATTGATTTGGCTTGCGAGGCTGGGCGTGCCGCGAGTGATGGATTGGCATACGAAGAAGCGTCGGTCCACTTTGGGCGGGCGTTGCGGATAGCCGAGGGCGCGTGGAGCGAAGGGTTTGAGCGCCATTGCGCGATCTTGCTGAGGATGGGCACAGAACAGCTTCGCTCGGGCGACCGGGCAGCAGCCCGGCAGACCTTCGAACGTGCGGCGAGAGTGGCGGACTCGATCGCGGCACCCGGGTTGTTGGCGGAGGCCGCGATCGGTGCAGCGCCAGGGTTCTTTGCGGTCGAAGCGGGAGTGCCAGATGAGTTCTTGGTTTCGGTTCTCCGCCGAGCACTGGCCTCGTTGGATACGGGTGAGGAGCAGTGGCGTGCTCTAGTGATGGCGCGTCTAGGGGCTGCGCTGTTCTGGTCGGAGGACGGAGAGGAATGCATTGCGCAAAGTCGGCACGCAGCAGCCTTGGTCAGAGGAGCATGGGATCCGGCAATAAGGCTTCAGGTCATTCTCGCCAGGTGGCTGGCTGAATGGACACCATACGAGGTGGATGCGCGTCGAGAGTTGGCGACTGAAGCAGTCGGTATTGCTCGTGAGATTGGCAGCAAAGAAGCGCTGGCGGTATCCCTGCTGCACCAGTGTGTCGGTGAGCTCGAGTGCGGAGAGATGGGCGCATTCGATAGATCGGCTGCGGAGTTCCGCGTGTTAGCACGTGATCTCAAGCAACCGCAACCACTCTGGTATGGGCATTTGCTCGACGCGGCGCGAGCGCTTCATACAGGGCGGTTCCTTCGCGCGGAAGAGAGTATGGCGCGATGTGTAGAGATTGGAAGGCGAATTGGGGATGCGAATGTGTTCCTGAGTAAGATGGCGCAGTCGATCATACACGCGGCGGAGAGAGGGGCGGGAGCGGAGGTCGTTGCGATATCGGAAGCGGCGAGCAACCGTTATCCCGTGTTCATTGGCTGGCGTGCGAGTCGCTGTTGGGGGTTGGCGTTGAGCGGAGAAGCTCGTGCAGCCTCAAGGGAGCTCGATGAGCTTCTCGCAGAAGTGAGTGGGAGAGCGCATCGACGTCTCGATTGGCCGACCGCGCTAGTGGCGATGAGCGAGTCGGCGGTGTTGCTTGGGCGCGCGGATGCTGCTGAAGTGCTGCGGGGGCTACTGCTTCCTCTTGAGGGTCGCGTTTTGGTTCTGGGATTCTGTGTAATGACTTGGGGTCCCGTAGCGCGGTATCTCGGAATGCTCTCCGAGACGATGGGGCTCTATTCGGAGGCAGAGGCGTGGTACGGGCGCTCAATCGAGGAAGGCGCCCGGTGCGAAGGCGAGCCTTGGTTGGCGCACTCGGAAGCGGGACTCGCCCGGGTATGGCGGCGGAATGGGCGCGCTCCAAGCGAGATCGAAGCTCTACGCGGGAAGGCTCGCGCACGCGCGGCGAAGCTCGGTATGGCGCACCTCCATCAGAGAATCGCTTCGGGCTGACGCCCCCCCCCCCCCCCCCCCCGGGGGGGGGCTCTCCGGGCCCCGCAGCTCTGCGCGTAAAGGCCCGTAGCACTTCTTGGTTCAACCTCGGTAGGCTTGTCGCGTTCGACGCAGGAATCCGATGCGTCGCCATCAGTCGCGGGGGGGGACGTGGCACTCCAGCCCGATTTCGGGGTTTCGAACACCACCCTGAGTCGATTGCACGCGGGCGCTGTTTCGGACGGAGCCGTGATACGCGAGCTCTTCAGAGTCGCCTGTACCTCACGCCTGGTCCTGAGCGGCCGGCGCACGATCACGGGTGAGGCGGAACAGGCGCGGATCCGAGCGGTCGAAGAAGATCATCTTGTCGTACGAACTTCAGGTCTCGAGGGTTCGGCAGGAAGCAGGTTCCTGCTTCGCTTTGGAGTGGATGGGCGGGTCTTCTCGTTCACCACGCTGGCAATCGACGACCTCTCCCAGCCCGCGGCGCGCATCTCGATTCCCACGATTCTCTACGTCGCCGAAAGACGGGATCGTAACCGTTTAACAAGCGACGGTCCTTCGAAGTGGACAGTTCGAGTTCGGAGCATTGAATCCGGTTGGTCTTCGGATGCTGTTGTCGAGGACTACTCACCAGTGGGTCTCAACGTCTGCTTGGCTGGTCATCCGAACGTTCGTCTGGGTGAGACGCTCGAGGTTCGCTTCGAGAATGGCGACCTGGCCGGTACCATGCGTTGGGGTCAAATCAAGCACCTCAAGCCGATGGCTTCGCCTCGCAATTGGACGTGCGCGGGAATGGCGATCAGCGAAGCAAGACATACTCCGCCGCTCGCAGTGGAGCGTCGGGAACGAATCGCGGATTCCAGCCGTTGGCAGCGTGTTCGAACAGGAGTGAACCTGTTGTCGGCCGGGGCAGCCGCGGCCAGAGCACGCGTGTGGTCTCGCGGGAGCGCGATAGCATCGCACCCGATTGAACTCGTCGACTTCGAAAACTCTCGTGGCGAACGCCTTCGGGGGATCCTCGATCGCACGGAAGCGGAGGGGCCGATCACCAGCGTCGTGATTCCTCCTGCATGGGGCCGAACAAAGGAAACCCTTCTGCCCCTCGCCCTCACGATTGTCGAGACGTTTCGAAAGGCAGGATGCGGCGTAGCGGTGTTGCGATTCGATGGGACTCGACGAAGAGGGGAGTCGTATAAGGAGCCTGGCTTCAGTGCGTCCAGCTCGGAGCATCTTGCCTTCAGGCTGTCGCACGCGATCGAGGATATCTCCGCGGCCGCGCAGTTTATGACCGAATCCGGTCAACTCAACTGCGCCAAGGTCGTCTTGATTACCTTCAGTGCAGCATCGATTGAGGGACGGCGTGCCGTTCTGCTCGACGGCGGCCGGACCTTCGCTGGGTGGGTGAGTGTCGTCGGGACACCTGATCTTCAATCGGGCCTACGCGCTGTTTCAGGCGGAGTGGACTACGTCGGCGGTTTTGAGCGTGGCCTGGCTTTTGGATCACAAGAGGTGATGGGGGTAAGGGTGGACGTCGATGGGATCGTCCGCGATGCGATCGACTTACGCCTACCATTCCTCGAGGACGCCCGCCGGGATATGGAGGCAATTCGCGTACCGATCACTTGGATCCACGGAGCTTACGACGGTTGGCTCGAGCTAGACCGGGTTGGAGAGATTCTGGGTTGCGGTCAACGTGAGGGTCGCCGTTTGATCGAGGTCCCGACAGGGCACCAGTTACGAAGCAGCCTCGAGGCGTTGGAGGTCTTTCAGCTTGTGGCTGCCGAGACTGCTTCGATAGCGACGGGACGCAAAGTCGCTGGCGTACTTCCAGACCTGAGGCTTCTTGAGGAAAGGCGAACAGCTGAACGGGCACGAGTGCCCAAGGTATCCCTTCAGCTGCGCGATTTCTGGCGGAGCTACTTGATTGGCCAAGACGGCCACCTCGGGATCGAGCTGATGAACGCCAGCAGCGCGTATCGGACTCTGATGAACGTGCAGATTGACGCACTGAGACTAGTCGACGGCGACAGAATCGCCGATGTAGGGTCCGGGACGGGTTCGTTTCCTCTTGGCCTCGTCGAACGTGGCTACGAATTGCGAGGTATCTCAATCGACGAGATTGATTTCGTAGAGGAGGCTCTTGAGCGAGCAAGAGCCCGACTAGGAATCGCGACTTGTATGAGGATGGGAGTCACGTTCGAATGCTGCAATCTCGAAGATCACCGAGATCGACAGCGGATCTTCACTCCGAAGCGATACAGCGCGGCGTTGCTCTCGCTTCTTCTTGGGTACGTCAGTGACCCAGCCGATCTTCTCCGGGATCTTCGGCCAGCGATCCGACCTGGTGGACGCGTAGTAGCGTCGACCATGCGGAAGGACACGGACCCCTCAAGGGTGTTCTTCGAGGGAGTGGACGAGCTACGTGCGGGTCGCGCCCGTGAGGTATTCGGTGAGGCTTCCGAGCGCATGCTCGAGGCATCCACACGGCAGTTTTTAAATGAAGCAGCTCGGATCCTGGACTTGGAGGAAGCGGGGGTGTTTCGGTTCCTCGATAGCGACGAGATGGCCTCGATGCTGGAAGACGCGGGCTTCGAGGTCGTTGACTGCTTGCGATCATTCGGAGATCCCCCGCAGGCCATTGTGCTTGTTGCTAGGGCGCGAGACTAGCGCTGCGAGAATAGCGCTGCGGTACGCGTTGGCGGATCGGCTGTTGCTCTCGCACCCACACCTGCTTCGGCGGATCCAGCGATAGCAGCCGATGGTCTTTAGCGTTTCATCGTGGGTCTCGCTGGCTCATGGAAGGGAGCGCGTCGGCCGATGTAGCGGCCGATGGATCCCTCGAACATCAAGGAGCCGTCAGCGTACCTCGAGTTCCGAGCGGAACTCGACCGTGTTCTGATGCCCAACCATGTCCGAATAGGTGCTGGTGTCACGATAGGTATCAACATCATTTTTAGCGGACTGGATAGATTTGCGTTCCCGATCCAGTCGTGGGACATGCTCGTATGGCGAGGGCTGCTCTTCTTGGTCCTGTTCGCGGTTCTGTTTCGTGGGTACTCATTGCACCCGGTTGGAGCCATGTGGACCGTCACCCTCGCAACACTGGGGATGCTGGTCGCCGTGGTGTATCAGACGGACTCGCCGAGCACGACTGACTACTATGTAGGCCTGATGCTGTTCGTGATGGGTGTGCCGGTGATGGTGCCGGTGAATGCGAGGCAGACAGCGCTACTGGTTGCGCTCGCTCTCGGGGCGTTCGTGGCGGCACCAGTGTTCGGACTAGGTGGGTTCTCGAGAGCGTTTGCGATTCATCTGATCTTCTTGGCATCAGGTGGGATTGTGGGCATGGCGAGCGCGGCCATGCTTGATTCGGGGCGTTTCAAGGATTTCGTGCGACGTCGGCAGATCGAAAGCGCGCGCGATCAGCTTCGCCAGCTGGACGAGGCCAAATCGCGGTTCAGCGCAAACATCCACCACGAGCTGCGGACGCCGCTGACGTTGATGCTTGCGCCGCTCGATTCGATGTTGGCGGGGGAGTTTGGGGCGATCCCGCCGGCGCAGCGGTCCTATCTCGAGACGATGCACAAGAACGCGCTGCGGTTGTTGAAGCTGATCAACAACCTGCTGGACCATGCCCGGATCGAGAGTGGGCTCATGGAGGTGCACCGGCAGCCGCTCGAGCTCGCGAGGGCGGTGGAGGAGGTGGTCGAGAGCGCGCGAGCGATGGCGGAGCGGAAGCGGGTGGCACTCGAGGCGGAATGGGTGAGTGGGCTGCCGATCGTGAACGCGGATCCGGACGCGCTCGAGAAGGTGCTCGTGAATCTGGTCGGGAACGCGCTCAAGTTCACGGATCCCGGCGGGCGGATCACGGTGAGCGCGCAGCCAGCATCGGGAGCCCGGGCGGAAGCAGCGGAGCCGGGAGAGGAGCTCCCGGCGGGCGTCGAGCTGATCGTCGCGGACACGGGCGCGGGCATCCCGCCCGATGAGCTCGAGCGGGTGTTCGACCGCTTCGCCCAGGTGGACGGCTCGGCGACACGGCGGCACGAAGGCACGGGGATCGGGCTCTCCCTGGTGCGCGAGCTCGTCGCGCTGCACGGCGGGCGGACGTGGGCGACGAGTGAGGGCCTGGGGCACGGCTCCCAGTTCCACGTTTTCCTGCCGCTCGGCACCGAGGACGCGGACGCCGAGGAGGTGGTGCGGACCGACGACGGCCGCGGCGTGACGCTCCGCCGCTCGTTCGACGCGATCGCTGCGGATCTCGATCACCACGCCGAGGACGATGCGCGCGGATCGTTGCCGATCGACGGGGACAGCTACGCCGCCCGCTACAAGACCGTCGAGCTCGAGCGGACGGTGGAGCGCTTCGAGGCGGCCGAGGGCAGGACGCCGGATGCCGCCGCTGTGTCGCCCGCGCAGCGGCCGGAGGTGGTGGTCGCCGAGGACAACGCCGACATGCGGCGCCTGTTGGCCCACCTGTTGGGCGCCGAGTTCGCGGTGCGGCCGGCACGCAACGGCCGGGAGGCGCTCGAGCTCGTGCGCGAGCGCATGCCAGCGCTCGTCGTCACCGACGTGATGATGCCCGAGATGTCCGGGACGGAGCTGTGCGAGGCGATCAAGGGCGACGCGGCGCTGGCTGGCGTGCCGGTCATGCTGGTCACGTCGAAGGCCGAGCGCGAGATGAAGATCCAGGGCCTCGAGCTCGGGGCCGACGACTACGTGACGAAGCCCTTCCATCCGCGCGAGCTCCTGGCCCGGGCGCGCGCGCTCGTGCGGCTTCGCCTCCTCCAGGAGGAGCTCGCGGAGCAGAACGCGGCCCTCGACCGCGCGCTCCAGCACCTGCGAGCGACCGAGGTCCAACTGATCCACTCCGAGCGGCTGGCGGCGGTGGGTGAGCTGGCGGCCGGCGTGGCGCACGAGGTCAACAACCCCGTGAACTTCGCCCTGAACTCGCTCCGCGTGCTCCGCGAGACGGTCGGCGAGGTGCGCGAGTTCGCCGGCCGGCTGGCCGCGATCGACTGGTGCGATGCGTCGAAGCTCCCCGAGCGGGTGGGCGAGCTCCAGCGGCTCGAGGGCGAGATCGGGCTCGAGGAGGCGGTGGCGACGCTCGACGAGCTGGTCGCGATCGTGATCGAGGGCCTGGAACGGACCGGGCGGCTCGTCGCGGACCTCCGCGACTTCGGTGCCCCAGGGGAACGAGGGCAAAGGCACACGGACGTGGCCGATGCCCTCGGGTCGACCCTCGCGATCGTAGGCTCCTCCCTCGCGAGCAAGGGGATCCGCCTCGAGCGCGAGATCGCGCCCGACCTGCCCCTGATCGAGGGGGACGCCGGCGCCCTCAAGCAGCTCTTCCTGAACCTGCTCAAGAACGCTGCGGAAGCGCTCGAAGAGACGGGGGGCACCGTCCGGGTCCGGGCGGCCCGCTCGGCCTCGGGCCGGGGGGTCGAGGTCACGGTGTCGGACGACGGCCCGGGGGTCGAGCCGGCGCAGGCCGAACGCATCTTCGAGCCGTTCTTCACCACCAAGGCCGCCGGGCGCGGGACGGGGCTCGGTCTCTCGATCTGCCGGCGGATCGCGGAGGCGCACGGCGGCTCCCTCGCGGTGCGCTCCACCCCGGGCGCCGGCGCCACGTTCACCCTGGGATTGCCGGTGGAGGCTCACGATGCGACCGCGTCTCGGTCCTAGGGTCGATCGGCTCCTCGACCATCGCGAGTACCCGATCCTCTTCGTCGACGACGAGCCCGAGAACCTGCGCGTCTTCGAGCTGGGCTTCCGGCGCGAGTTCCAGATCCGCACCGCGCGCAGCGGCGAGGAGGCGCTCCAGAGCCTCCATGACCACCCCGCCGCGCTCGTGCTCTCGGATCATCGCATGGGCGGGATGAGCGGCGTCGAGCTGCTCGCCAAGGTGCGCGAGGTGGACGAGCGCACCGTGCGCATCCTGGTCACCGCCTACGGTGACGCTGCCACGCTCTCCGAGGCGATCAACAACGGCTGGATCTATCGCTACGTCGCGAAGCCGTGGCGGCCCGAGGAGATGCGGCTCGCGCTCCGCACCGGCATCGAGATGTACGCGCTCCTGCGCGAGCGGGAGGAGCTGCTCTACGAGATGGAGGCGCTCAACCGCGCCGCGAAGCTCCTGAACCGCGAGCTCGAGCTGATCCCTCTCCTCGACCGCATTCTCGCCACCGTGACCGGTGACTTCGGCTTCGACGGCGGCATCGTGTTCCTCTTCGACGAGACCCGGACGCGCCTGCAGGCGATCCGCTGCTCGGCAGGCGCCGGCGACGGCCCGTCGGCGCGCCTGCTCGACCTCGACGTGCCCGCCAGGACGGCGCCCGGCTTCGTCGCGCGGCTGCTCGAGAACCGCACCCAGATCGTTCGCATGAGCGAGCTCACCGAGCTCGAGGGCCCGGTGCGCCGGCCCGCCACCGAGGTG
>WBZY01001260.1_pt1 | contig 13831 bp, 15 predicted proteins | sample 5204191 | NCBI WGS metagenome assembly WBZY01 (sample SAMN12344363, study PRJNA552823) | activated sludge metagenome | biome: Activated sludge suspended growth; feature: Anammox Sidestream; material: Wastewater; isolation source: activated sludge from anammox sidestream of wastewater treatment...
CTGCGCCTGGCGCGCCTTGGTCGCCTTGGCGCGGAAACGCGCCACGAAGGACTCGATCTCGCGGATGCGCTGCTGCTGCTTGTCGAAGGCCTGCTGTTGTCCGGCCAGGCGCTCGGCGCGCTGGCGTTCGTAGGCCGAGTAGTTGCCGCGGTAGAGCGCCAGCGTGCCACCCTCGAAGGCGACGATGCGGTTGCAGACGCTGTCGAGGAAGTCGCGGTCGTGCGAGATCAGGATCAGCGTGCCGGGATAGCGTGCGAGCCAGTCTTCCAGCCAGATCAGCGCGTCGAGGTCGAGGTGGTTGGTCGGCTCGTCGAGCAGCATCAGCTCGCTGGGACACATCAGGGTGCGCGCCAGCGCCAGCCGCAGCCGCCAGCCGCCCGAGAACTCGCGCACCTCGCGCTCGCGCTCGGCGGGCGTGAAGCCGAGTCCGTCCAGCAACTCGTGCGCGCGTGCCGCGGCGCGGTAGCCGTCGATGGCGGCGAAGCGTGCGTGCAATTCGCCGAGCTCGGTGTCGCCGGCGCCGGCGATCGCGGCCTCGAGCGCGCGGAACTCGCCGTCGCCGTCGAGCACGAAGTCGATCGCCTTGCGCGCGGTCGCCGCGACCTCCTGCTCCATCGCCGCGATACGCCAGTCGGCGGGCAGTTCGCAGTGTCCGGCGTCGGGCTGGATCTGGCCGCGCAACAGCGCGAACAGCGTGGACTTGCCGCAGCCGTTGCGGCCGACCACGCCGACGCGCTCGCCGGCGTGTACGCGCAGCTCGGCGTCGGCGAGCAGGCTGCGGGCGCCGCGCGCGAGCGCGACGCCGCTCAGGAGGATCATCGCTGTGGAAGGGCGAACCGGCGGTGCGTGGCGCTCAACGCGTCACGATCACCGAGGAACCGTGACCGAACAGACCCTGGTTGGCCGTGACGCCGACCCGCGCGCCCTCGACCTGGCGCTCGGCGCAGGCGCCGCGCAACTGCCAGGTCAGTTCGCAGACCTGCGCCAGCGCCTGCGCCGGCACCGCTTCGCCGAAGCAGGCCAGACCGCCCGAGGGATTCACGGGGATGCGGCCGCCGATGCGTGTCTCGCCGGCGCGCACCAGGCTCGCCGCCTCGCCGCGCCCGCAGAGCTGCAGGTCTTCCATCCAGTCGAGTTCCAGCGCCGATGACAGGTCGTAGACCTCGGCGACGTCGACGTCGCGCGGCGAGATGCCCGCCTCCTCGTAGGCCTTGACCGGCAGCGAGGCGCGGAAGCGGTGGGTCTCGATGGCGGCGGCGGCGGCCGAGTCGGTCGCGATGTCGGGCATCTCGAGCACCTCGTTCGCGAAGGTCGGTGTGACGGTCGAGACCGCCGCCACGCGCACCGCGTCGCCGCGGCCGATGCGTCGCGCATAGTCGAGGCTGGAGACGACCAGCGCGGCACCGCCGTCGGAGGTCGCGCAGATCTGCAGCAGCCGCAGCGGGTGCGCGACCATCGGCGAGGCGTGCACGTCGTCCATCGTGAACTTCTTGCGGTAGCGCGCGTTGGGGTTCGTGAAGCCGTGCTCGCTGTTCTTGATCTTGACCAGGCCGAAGTCGTCCTCGGTGTCGCCGTAGAGGTCCATGCGCCGGCGTGCGTACAACGCGAAGTAGCTCGGGTTGGTGATGCCGATCAGGAAGCGCACCCAGTCCGGGTCGTCGGGACGGTAGCCCTTGGCCGGCGCGAGAAAGCCCTTGGGCGTGGTGTCGGCGCCGACGACCAGCGCGACTTCGCACTCGCCGGCGAGGATCTTCGCCCGCGCGGCGGCCAGCGCCTGCGAGCCGGAGGCACAGGCCGCGTACGAGGTGTTGACCTCGGCGCCCTGCCAGCCGAGCGCCTGTGCGAAGGTGGCGCCGGCGACGTAGCCGGGGTAGCCGCAACGCATCGTCGCCGCGCCGGAAACGAAGCGGATGTCCTGCCAGCGCACGCCGGCGTCGGCGATCGCCGCGCGCGCCGCGTGCAGCCCGTATTCGACGAAGTTGCGCCCCCACTTGCCCCAGGGGTGCATGCCGACGCCGAGGATCGCTATTTCCTTGCCCATGTGCCTGCGTCTCCCCTCAGCCTGCCGGCTTCCACTTCCAGATGAGTTTGTCGCTCTCCGCGTCGCCGTAGAGCGTGTCGAGCACCAGTTCCATTTCCTGCCCCACGCGCAGGTCGGTGACCGACACCCCCGTCACGACCTGGCCCAGCACCACCATGCGCTCGGCCTCGAGCTCGACCGCGGCGATCGTGAACGGTTCGAAGGGTTCCGCCGCGACGTAGGGCTCCGGCGGCTTGTACTCGGCGTTCGTGCACGACCACACGCGCCCGCGGCGCGACAGCGGCACCTCGTCGAACTCGGTGCTGTCGCAGGCCGGGTTGCGGCAGTAGGTGGTCTGCTTCGGGAAATAGCAGGTGCCGCACTGGCGGCAGCGCGATCCCAGCAGGCGTGGCTCGTGCTCGTCGAGCGTGAACCAGCCCTCCAGGGCCGCGACTCGGGGTTTTGCAGTCATCGGTATCGGCTCCGCGCGTGCCGCGCGCGGCGGCGTGCCGCCGGCGGCTGCTGGTGGGTGATCGGGGCGCGGCGGACGACCGCGCCGGAACGAGCGCGAAGGATACATCCCGGTGCCGCGGCCCAGCAACCGCACGCGCCGGCGGCTGATCGCTTTTGTCAGCGGGCGCTGAGTTCATTTACGGCTTGTGTGCGGCCGCGGCACGGGGCAGGATCAGGCACGATCGGGATGCCTTCGACGGGAGAGCACGGCATGAGGATAGAGTTCACGCCCGAACAGAACGGGCTGCGCCAGGAGTTGCGCGCCTATTTCCGCGAGTTGATCACGCCGGAGCTGGCGGCGGAGCTCGAGCTGAGCCCCGGCGAGGGCGGCGGTCCGCTGTGGAAGGCGGCGATGCGCCGCATGGGCCGCGACGGCTGGATCGGCACCGGCTGGCCGAAGGAACTCGGCGGGCGCGGCATGACGCCGCTCGAGCAGTTCATCTTCATCGAGGAGGTGATGCGCGCGGGATTCCCGTTCCCGTTCCTGACCTCGGAGTCGATCGGCCCCACGCTGGCGGAGCACGGCAACGAGTACCACCGCACCGAGATCGTGCCGAAGATCCTCTCCGGCGACCTGTGCATCGCGATCGGTTACTCGGAGCCGGGTGCCGGCACCGATCTGGCGGCGCTGAAGACCGCCGCGGTGCCCGACGGCGACGGCTGGGTGATCAACGGGCAGAAGATGTGGACCAGCCTCGCGCACATCAGCGAGTACGTATGGCTCGCGGTGCGCACCGACCCCGACGTGTCGAAGCGCCACAAGGGCATCTCGATGTTCCTGATCCCCACCAGCACGCCCGGCTGGAGCTGCACGCCGGTGCACACACTGGGCGGCGTGCGCACCAACGCCACGTACTACGACAACGTGCGTGTCACGCGCCAGAACCTGGTCGGTGAACTGCACGGCGGCTGGAAGCTGATCACCGGGCAGCTGAACCGCGAGCGCCTCAGCCTGATGAACTACGGTTTCACCGCCGTGCTGCTCAATACGGTCACGCAGTGGGCGATCGACACGCAACTCGCCGATGGCCGGCGCCTCGCCGGGTTGCCGTGGGTGCAGGCGAACCTCGCGCGTGCCCGCGCCGGCATCGAGGCGCTGAAACTGATGTGCTACAAGCAGGCGTGGGCGATGACGCACGGCACGCTGCAGATGGCCGACGCCTCGGCCGTCAAGGTCTACGGGTCGGAGTTCTTCGTCGAGTTCTACCGGCTGGTGGGCGAGGTGATCGGACAGGCGTCGCTGGTCAGCCGGCACTCGGAAGCGGGGCAGGTGGCGCATGCGCGCGTGGAGCAGCTCTACCGCACCACCTCGATCCTGACCTTCGGCGGCGGGGCGAACGAGATCCAGCGCGACATCATCTCCGCCGCCGGCCTGTGGATGCCGCGCGCGGCACGCTGATCGACACGACTTCCAGCGAGGACTAGACCATGGACTTCGGATTTACGGAAGAGCAGCGCGACATCCAGAACCTCGCGCGCCAGATACTCGGCGACAACGTCTCGGCGGCCGGCCTCGCCGCCTTCGACGACTACGCCAGCGAACGCTTCGACGAGGCGTTGTGGGCGAAGCTGGCCGATGCCGGCCTGCTCGGGGTCGCGGTGCCGGAGGAATACGGCGGCATGGGTTTCGGCTTCCTCGAGGTCGCGCTGCTGCTGGAAGAGGCCGGTCGTACCATCGCGCCGCTGCCGCTGGCCGTGCATCTGGCCGCTGCGGCGATGCCGCTGGCGCGCTTCGGATCGGCGGCGCAGAAGGAGCGGCTGCTGCCGCGCGCCGCGCGCGGCGAGATCGTGTTGAGCGCTGCGCTCGAGGAGCAGTTCACGCGCGATTTCACGGCCCCCGCGCTGCGCGCGCGGCGCGACGGCGCGGGCTACCGGCTGAGCGGACAGAAGTTCGCGGTGCCGTTCGCGCATCGCGCCGAGCGCGTGCTGCTCGGGGCGGCGAGCGACGAGGGCGTGGTGGTGCTGCTGCTCGATCCGCGCGCGCCGGGCGTCACGCTGACGCCGATCAGGACCAGCAGCTACGAGCCGCAGTCGCTGCTCGTGCTGGACGAGGTCGCGGTCGCAGCGCAGGACGTGCTGGCCGGGCCGGACGACGGCGCGGCCGTGCTGCAATACGCGGTCGAGCACATGACGGTCGCGCTGTGCGCGCACCAGCTCGGTGTCACCGACGCGCTGCTGCGCCAGACCGCGGCCTACACCTCGGAGCGCAAGCAGTTCGGCGTGCCGATCGCGACCTTCCAGGCGGTGGGCAACCGCGCGGCGGACCGCTTCATCGACGTCGAGTGCCTGCGGCTCACCACGTGGCAGGCGGCCGCACTGCTGGCCGCCGGCGCACCGGCGTCGGTGGAGGTCGACATCGCGAAGATCTGGGCCGGCGACGTGGGGCACCGCAGCAGCTACACGGCGCAGCACCTGCACGGCGGCGCCGGCGTGGACCGCGGCAACGCGCCGTGGCGCTACTGCCTGTGGGCACGCCACAACGAGATGACGCTCGGCCCGACCGCATCACGCCTCGCGAGCCTCGGGGAGCGCTGCGCACGCGGCGAGGCGATGGTGGACTGAACGTTCTGCCCGTGGCGTGATGGCACGGAGGGACCTGCCCGATGTGCGGACGCTACAACCTCCACGACGACCCGTGGCTGGCCGGGCTGCTGCGCCGGCTCGGCGTCGAGGTGCGGCTCGCCACGCGCGCCAACATCGCGCCTACCGAACACGTGCCGGTGATCGTCGAGGAGCACGGCCGGCGCGAACTGCGTTCGATGCGCTGGTGGCTGGTGCCGTCGTGGGCGCCGGCGATCGACCAGCGCTATTCGATGTTCAACGCCAAGGCCGAGACGCTCGCGGGCAGCCGGGCGTTCCGCGGTCCGTTCCTGCACCGGCGCTGCATCGTGCCGGCGTCCTCGTTCATCGAATGGACCGCCGCCGACGGGCGCCGCCAGCCGTGGCTGATCCGTCCCGAGCACGACGCGATCGCGTTCGCGGGACTGTGGGACCGCTGGGAGAAGGAAGATCCGGCGCTCGAGTCGTGTGCGATCGTCACCGTCGCCGCGGCGCCGGGGATCGATCGCGTGCATGCGCGCATGCCGGCGATGCTCACGCCCGGGGATTGCGCGCGCTGGCTCGACGTCGGCCACCCGCTGGCGGATCCGGCGGCGCTGCTGCGCCCGCGGCTGCCGGGCGCCTTCGTGCTTGCGCCGTTGTCGCCCGCGGTCGACAATTCGAGGCACAAGAACGAGGCGCTGCTCGAACCGGTGGGTGAGGCGTGGCGTGTCGAACCGATGGACACGCGCTGAACGGCGCCATGACGGAGGTCTGGGGGATGACGACGGCGAACGAGGCTGCGGGCGCTGCCCGTGTTCCACTCGAGGGTCTGCCGCCGTGCGACCAGGTCGGTTTCGTGGTGCGTGACCTGGAGCGCTCGATGGCGATGTACGAGCCGCTGTTCGGCCCGTTCCACACCATGGACGGTTCGGTGTCGCAGGCGCTGTTCCGCGGTCGCTTGGCCGACGTGAAGCTGCGCATCGCGTTCGGGCACAGCGGTGAGCTGCAGATCGAGCTGATCGAGTGGGGCGGCGGCGAAAGTCCGCACGGCGAGTTCATCCAGGCCGGGCGCGAGGGCATGCACCACATCCGCTTCCGCGTCGAGGACACCGATGCCTGGATCGAGCGCGTGCGCCCGTACGGCTACGTGCCGATCTGGTACAAGCGCTGGTCCGACGAGATCGTGTTCGCGTACCTGGAGCGTGAGGGCGATCCCACGCTGATCGAGTTCCTGCAGATGCCCGAGGGACATCCCGGATGACGGGCTACGTGGCGGCGCGGGCCGCGGAGGACGTGGTGCCGGAGCTGCCGCCACGCATTCCCCGGTTCGGCAACACGTACACGCGCCGCGCGGCGTGCGCGCTGCTGCGCTGGCTGGGCTGGCGCGTGACCGGAAACCTGCCCGACCGGCCACGGCTGATCGTGATCGCGGCGCCGCACACCTCGAACTGGGACTGGGTGATCGCGATGGTTGCGATGCTGGCGCTCGGTATACGCATCAGTTACCTGATGAAGGCGTCGGTGTTCGTGTGGCCGCTGTCGGTGCTCCTGCGCGCCAGCGGCGGCATTCCTATCGACCGAAGTTCGCCGGCGGGGCTGGTCGACGACGTGGTCGCGCGCCTGCGCGCGACCGAACGTATCGTGATGGTGATCACGCCGGAAGGGACACGCTCGCGCGTCGAGAGCTGGAAGACCGGTTTCCTGCGCATCGCCGAACGGGCCGAGGTGCCGGTGGTGCAGGTGGCGTGGCATTATCCCGGCAAATTGATTCACCTGGGGCCTGTCGCCGAACTCAGCGGCGACCATGAGCGCGACATCGCGCGCATCCGCGCCTGGTACCGCCATTTCACCGGCCGCAACCCGCAGAACCAGTCGCCGTGATCGAGCTTGCCGACGGCATCGAGGTGCCGGACGAGGAGATCGCGATCCACGCGATCCGTGCGCAGGGGGCCGGAGGGCAGAACGTGAACAAGGTTTCCAGCGCAGTGCACCTGCGCTTCGACATCGGCGCGAGTTCGTTGTCGCCGGAGTTGCGCGCGGCGCTCGCCGCGCTCAGCGATCAGCGGATCAGCGACGACGGCGTGATCGTGATCAAGGCACAGCGATTCCGCAGCCTGGACCGGAATCGCGAGGACGCGCTCGAGCGGCTGCGTTCATTGGTGGCGCGTGCGCTGAGCCGCCCGGCGCCGCGCATCGCCACGCGTCCGGGGCCGGCCGCGAAGCGCCGGCGGCTCGACGCCAAGAGCCGCCGCGCCGGCATCAAGGCCGCGCGCACCCGGGTGCGCACCGACGAGTGAGAGGACCGGAATTCGCATGGACCCCGTGATTCTGCTGTGGATCGTGGCCATCGCGCTGATCGCCGGCGGTCTCGCCGGACTGGTGCTGCCGGTGCTGCCCGGCGCCGCGCTGCTGCTGGGTGGGCTGGTCATGGCAGCGTGGATCGAGGACTTCCAGTACGCCGGTGCCGGCACGCTGGCCGTGCTCGCGCTGCTCGCCGGGCTGATCTTCGCGGTCGATTTCATCGCCGGCGCCTTCGGCGCAAAACGCTTCGGTGCGTCGCCACGGGCCGCTGCCGGTGCGGCGATCGGCGCGCTGGTCGGGCTGTTCTTCGGCATTGCGGGTATCGTGCTGGGGCCGTTGGCCGGCGCGGTGATCGGCGAGCTGAGCGCGCGCCGCACCTGGTCCGAGGCCGGTCGGGCCGGCGTGGGTGCGACGATCGGGCTGGTGCTCGGCGCGGCGGTGAAGTTCGCGCTCGCGATCACGATGATCGGCGTCTACCTGCTCGTGCGCCTGGCGGGCTGACCCGTGCGCAGAAGCATGGCCGGCGCGCTGTTGCTTCCGTTGCTGCTGGGGGGCTGCGGCTGGCTGGGCGGGCGTGAACAGCCGCCGCCGGTGGACCACCGCCATGCGCCGCTGCCGGGGCAGGTATCGCTGGCCGACGGCGAGGCGACGCGCGCGGCGTTGCTCGAGCAGTACCTGGACTGGGCCGGAGTGCCGTACCGGCTGGGCGGCAACACGCGCGAGGGCACCGACTGCTCGGGCTTCATCCAGCTCACGTACCTGCAGCGTTTCGGCATCGCGTTACCGCGCGATACCTCCGCCCAGCGCCATGTCGGCCGGCGGGTGGACGACTCACGGCTGCGACCCGGTGACCTGGTGTTCTTCGACACCGCGGTGCGCGAGCGCCACGTCGGCATCTACCTCGGCAAGCGCCAGTTCCTGCACGTCTCGACGCGCGCCGGCGTGATGCTGTCGCGTCTGGACGACGGCTACTGGGGGTCGCGTTTCACGCACGCGGTGCGCGTCGCGCCCTGAGAGACTCTTTGAACAATTCCGCTGTTCGGCCGCTCAGGCCGCACGCGGGCGTTTCGGCCCCACCAGCAGCGTGGGGATCATCGTCGCGAGGAAAGCCAGCGCGAGAATCGCGAACGCGTCGCGGAAACCCGCCGCCAGCGCCTGCTGCTGCAGCATGCCCTGCAGCAGCGCACGTGCTGCGTTCCAGGTGTCGGTACCCGCGTAGCCGATCGCGTACGCGAGTTCGCGCAGCATGGTCAGTGTGTAGAGCGTGTCGCTGCCCCCGGGTGTCTGCGTCGACAGCAGGTAGTCCGCATGCGTCACGGTGCTGCGATCCAGCACCACCGACATCAGGTTCACGCCGAACGCCCCGCCGAGCTGGCGCACGAAGTTGAACGAGGCCGAGGCCTGCGTCAGGCGGCTGACCTCGACGTGCATCAGCGCACCCATCTGGATCGCGGGCATCACCAGCGAGACGCCGACGCGGCTCAGCACGTTCCACCACGCGAAGGTCCAGAACGCGGTGTTCGCGTCGGCGCCCGACGTGAGCCAGAACGACACCGCGCAGAACACGATGCCGACACCGATCAGCAGCCGGTGGTCCAGCGTGTCGGCGAGGCGCCCCGCGAACGGAAACACCAGCAGCATCGCGATTCCCGGCGGGATCATCAGCGCGCCGGCCCTGGTCGGCGACAGATGCTGCACCATCTGCAGGAACAGCGGCACCAGGTAGCTCGAGGCGTACAGGCCGGCGCCGAACACGAATCCGTTCAGCGCCATGATCGAGAACTGGTAGTTCGTGAACAGTCCGAGATCGAGCAGCGGGTGTTCCACGCGCAGTTGCCACCAGACGAACGCCACGGCGAACGCGGTCGCCACCACGAAGCAGCTCACGATGTAGTCCGAGTCCCAGCCCTCGCGCTGGCCGTTGCTGAGCCCGACCAGCAGTGCGATCAGCGCGACGTTCAGCAGCAGGAAGCCGTTCCAGTCGAAGGGCATGCGCACGACGCCGACGCGCGCGGGCAGGAAAGCGAACGCACCGACGATGGTCAGCAGCGAGAACGGCACCCCGAGGAAGAAAACGTAGCGCCAGTTGAGCCCGTCGATCAGCACGCCGCCGACCGCCGGGCCCACGGTGGGCGCGAGGATCACGCCCACCGCGCTGATGCCCATCGCCAGCCCCTGGCGGCCGGGCGGGAACACCTGGAAGATGATCGTCATCGACAGCGGCGTCAGCATCCCGGCGGTGACTCCCTGCAGGATGCGCGAGAAGATCATCACGTCGGTGTTGCCGGCCATGCCGCCGAACAGCGAGCCGGCCAGGAACAGCAGCATCGCCACCAGTACCGTGTCGCGCATGCCGATCCTGCGCAGCATCCAGCTGCTGGCGAGCATCGCCACGGTCGAGGCGGTGAGGTTCGCCGTCGACAGCCACTGGGCGTCGGTCTGGCTGATGCCGAAGGCGCCCATGATGTTCGGGATCGCGACGTTGATGATCGTCCCGGACAGCATCGCCGCGATGTTGCCGGTGACGACTGTGCCCACCGCGAACCAGCGATAGTGGACTCCCCAGGTGCGGAACAGTTCGGCGAACGCGGGGTTCGGCGTCAGTTGCGCGAGGTAGTTCTCGAGTGCCTCAGGGGATTTCAATCGCCACCTCGACCATCATGCCCGGGCGCAGCAGGTCTTCGGACTGCGCGATCGATATCTTCACTGGCAGGCGTTGCGTGACCTTGGTGAAGTTGCCGCTCGGGTTGGTGTTCGGCAGCAGGGAGAACTGGCTGGTCGCGGCGTTGCCGACGCGCACCACCTCGCCCTCGAAGCGGCGGTCGGGGTAGGCGTCGACATCGATCGCCACGCGTGCGCCGGGCGCGACGTGGCGGATCTCGGTTTCCTTGATATTCGCGTCGATCCAGATGTCGGCGGGGTCGTGCATCAGAAGCAGCCGCTGGCCTCCGACCACGTATTCGCCGGTGTGCACGAAGGTCTCGTCGACCAGCCCTGCGCCGGAACTCGTCACGCGCAGGTCCGCGATCATCACGTGCTGCTTGTCGATCGACGCGGCGATGCGCTCGAGTTCGTGGCGCCGGCCGTCGAGTTCGTTGCTGAGCACCTTCAGCTGGCTCAGCGACGCCTCGGTCTCGGTCACGCTGGCGCGTGCGCTCTGCACCTCGGCGAGCGCGCGCTGGTGTTGTTGCTCGGACTGCTGGAAGGCGTTGCGCGCGTTTTCCCACTGCTGTTGCGAGAGGATCTGCCGCTCGCGCAGCGACTGCGCGCGCTCCCATTCGCCGCGTTTGAACTCGAGGTCCGAGGCGGCCGAGCGCAGCGAGGCCTCGACCCCGGCCAGGCGCGAACGCGCGGCACTGAGACGTCCGCCGGATTCGCGGTCCACCATGTCGATCTGCGTTTCGAGGCGTTCGCACGCCGCGCGCATCGCGCGGTACTGCGCCTCGAGTTCGCGCAACCCCAGGCGCGCCGAACGGTCGTCGACCTGCGCGATCAGGTCGCCGGCCGCGAGACGGTCGCCCTGCGCGACCGGGAATTCGGTGACCTGTCCGGCCAGCTTCGCGCTGACCTCGATCATGTGCGTGGCGATGCGCGCATCGTCGCTGTAGACGTGCGTGTGGCGTTGCCAGATCCACCAGGCGCCGGCCATCAGGCAGCCGAGGATCGCCGCGATCGCGATATGTCTGCGACGGGCGGCGCGTGAAGCTGCCACGGCGTCGGCGTCGGCGTCCGGCGCCGCGGTCTGCGTCTGCGGTGTCGGGGTGCTCATCGTTCGGCTCCGGCGCGTCGTGCTTCTTGGGTGGGGAGTGTCTGTTCCAGAAGGCGCTGGCGGATCCACGCCAGCGTGCCCGCCAGGCGCTGCTGGCGGCTGGGTCCCAGCGGGCGCATCAGACCGGCGTGCAGCAGTTCGAAGCGCTGGCGCATGCCGGCCAGCAGGTGTTGTGCGCGACGGCTGAGGAACAGTCGGTTGGCGCGGCGGTCGCTCGGGTCGCTACGCCGTTCGAGCCAGCCGTCGGCCTGCAGCGCGTCGATCAGCCGCCCCAGTGCGGCCGGGCGGATCTCGGTCGCCTCGGCGATGGCCGACTGGCGTAACCCCTCCTGGCGGCGGACCGTGTTGATCACCAGCCACTGGTTGCGTGTGAAGCCCAGTTCGGCCAGCCGGGCGTCGAAGCGCCGGTTCAGCAGCCGTGCGCATTCGAACAGTACGCCGATGTAGGTCTCTGCGGCGGGGGTGGGTGGTTGCGGTGCCGTCGTGATCCCGGGCAGTGCGGGGAGCGGCGCAGGTCGCACCGGGGGAGCACAAACGGGCGTGGTGCCGCTGCGCAGGCCGCTGCGGATCAGGAGCAGACCCTCCAGCATCTCGGCGATCTCGTCGGTGTCGAAACCGCGCAGGTAGTTGGCCTCGACGGCCCGGAACCGTTCGTTCATCCGGTCGAGGATCGGGCTGGCCTCGTCGAGCAGGTAGGCGCGGCGGATCCGGCGGTCCGCGGGGTCCGTCTGGCGCCGGATCCAGCCCGCCTGCTCCAGCCAGTCCAGCGCCAGACCCAGCGGAGCACGTTCGATATCCAGCCGTTCGGCCAGTTCGGATTGGGATATGCCGGGGTTGCTGCGCAGCGTTGCGAGCACGCGCCACTTGGCCTGGGTCAGGCCGAGATCGCGAATCGCGAGGTCGAAGCGGCGCCGGATCAGCCGGACCGTGTCGTGAATCAGGAATTCGCAGCTGTGTTCGAGATCGGACAGAGCCATGCCGCACGCATCGGGCGCAATTAGTAACTCAGATATACGATATACATGCGTGACTATACCGTCGAGTTACATTTTTCACAGGCACTGCAGCACGCCCTTGGCGCCAGGAATCCGCCAAGTGTTGACTGGGGGCGTCTCAGCGATCGGGGATGTCGATCACGCCGGACGGCCGGCAGGCATCGATCAGTTCGCCCAGACGGCGAAACTCCTCGCTGCGGGCGCTGCCTTCGCGCCACACCAGGCCGATGTCGCGGTAGGCGCGTGCGTCCAGTGCCTGGGTTTCGATATCGGTGCCTTCCAGCAGCGACGAGCCTTCGGCCATCGCCGGCAGGTAGGTCACGCCGAGGTCCGCGGACACCATCTGCACCAAGGTCAGCAGGCTGCTGGCGGCGAAGCGGCTCAGGTGTTCGGCCTGTCGCAGGCGGCAGGCCGACAGCGCATGGTCACGCAGGCAGTGGCCGTCCTCGAGCAGCAGTACACTCTCCGGCGCCAACCGGGTTGCCCGGCCCCGGCCGGTCGCGACCAGCGGCGATCCCCGTCGGCAGGCGAGCCGGAACGGATCCCGGAACAGCGGCAGCACCTCGGCATGGCGGGTCTCCCATGGCAGCGCCAGCAGCAGCGCATCGAGGCTGCCCTCGGCAAGCGCTGCCAGCAGGCGCTCGGTCATGTCTTCGCGCAGGTACAGCTTCATCTGCGGGAAGGTCTCGGCCACGCGCGGCATCAGCCGCGGCAGCAGGAACGGCGCGATCGTCGGTATCACGCCCAGCCGGATCCGGCGCGCGAGCGGGGTGCTCTCGCGGCGCGCGAACTCGAGCAGTTCCTCGGCGTCGGCCAGGCAGTTGCGCGCCAGCGCCGCGATCTCCTGTCCGATCGCCGTGATCGTCACGCGCTTGGAGGTGCGGTCCACCAGACACAGATCGAGCTGGCTCTCGAGCTCGCGGATCGCGATCGAGAACGCCGACTGCGAGATGTTGCACTCATCCGCGGCGCGGCCGAAATGGCCGTGGCGTGTCAGCGCAAGGAAGTACTGCAACTGGCGCAGCGTTGGCAGATGGCTCATGGCCGGACTCCGTGCTTGATTGAATCAATTGAACGAAATCATAGACACAATCCATTTTACATGCACTCTGAGCCGGGTGATCATTCTCCCGGACAAAGGCGCCTGGCGGGCGCGACGACACGCAGGAGCAACGACATGAAAACGGCAACGACCATCGACATCGGCATTCCCGAGGCGCAGCGGGCGCAGATCGCCGCCGGCTTGTCACGACTGCTGGCCGACACCTACACGCTGTACCTGAAGACGCACAACTACCACTGGAACGTAACCGGCCCGATGTTCAACGCGCTGCACACCATGTTCGAACAGCAGTACGACGAACTGGCGCTGGCGGTGGACCTGATCGCCGAACGCATCCGCGCGCTGGGACACCGGGCGCCGGGATCGTACCGGGAATTTCTCGACCTGACCTCGATCGAGGAGGAGACGGGATCGCCGGATGCCGTGACGATGATCGCAAACCTCGTCAAGGGGCAGGAGGCCGTGATCCGCACCGCGCGCGGGCTGATCCCCCTCACCGACGCGGCGCACGACGAACCGTCCGCGGACCTGCTGACGCAGCGCCTGCAGGTCCACGAAAAGACCGCCTGGATGCTGCGCAGCCTGCTCGACTGAAGACGCGGGCGCAGCTACCCCGGAAGCGCGCGGCG
>WBZY01001261.1_pt1 | contig 13824 bp, 11 predicted proteins | sample 5204191 | NCBI WGS metagenome assembly WBZY01 (sample SAMN12344363, study PRJNA552823) | activated sludge metagenome | biome: Activated sludge suspended growth; feature: Anammox Sidestream; material: Wastewater; isolation source: activated sludge from anammox sidestream of wastewater treatment...
CCTCGGTCGGGATGTTGGCGCGCTTGTCCGCGTGCTTCACCGCTTCGATCGGCGTGGAGAGTTTGGGGGAGGAGGGTTTCTTTTTAGGAGGCATGGAAATTCCTATCGTGAAATAACTTGTGGTAACGGTAGTAACGACTTTAGTCGTTTGATGCCTTTCGTCATTTGGTAACGAATGAATTCGTTACTACGTTTTATCTTTCGCCGTTTTGTAACGAGTGAACTCGTTACTACAGATCATCCCATCCCGCGCCAAAATCTTTTTCGGGCAGGTGGGATTTCCATTTTTCGCGCAGCCAATCGCGTCCGTGATCTTCGTAATACAAAGACAAACTCGACCATGACCAATCGGCGGCGTTCTCCACGTAACCGTGCTTGACAGGGTTGTAATGGATGTAATTCAACGCCCGAAAATAATGCGCGTTGTCGCGGATCATGCGGTCGGCAAATTTGTACCAGACCCTGCGCCTGCCTTGCAGTCCGTCCGCCTTATTCCATTCATGCGAAGTGGAGCCGTGCAATTGTTTGAGCGCCGCCGAAACATCGTCCAACGATTCCACGCCGGCGAGGAAGTGGTAGTGATTGGCTAGAACGACCCAGCCGACGATCTCTGCTTCGATTTCACGCAGCGCTTGAAGCAGCCGTTTTTCGAATTCCGAGCGCCGAGCGGGAGATTCCATCACCCGCGCGTGTTCATAATTCGCGGCGGTGATCAGGTAATACCCCGCCTCGCGAAACGGGTGCGGCGGCGCGTGCAGCGGAAATCCCATCGCCTTTCTTCGAGCGAGAACTTCCTCGCGCTGTTCGGGAGTAAGCGTACGATACTCGTAAGGCATAATAAGATAAATTGTAGTGGCTGTAGTGGCGACCGTAGTGGCGACTTCAGTCGCACTAATGACTAAAGTCATTACTACGTCCGCGTAACAACGACATTAGTCGCTCCTCCGCGTAGTAACGACTTTAGTCGTTTCTCCACATCGGCGCGACGCCGTCCGCGTTCTTCCCCTGCAAGAACGCCCGAATCGTCTCCTTCGCGTCCCACGGGTCCACGATCTCCAGAAACTTCCAGCGTCCGAACCCGCCGTGGTTGTTGATGGCGGGAATCCACAGGTTGCGCGCCGCCTCCACTTTGGCGGCTTTGTCCTTGCGCGCCTCTCCGCTCACCTCCAGGATCAGGTTGAGCAGGTCGTCTTTTCCGTGCCCGTCATCCACGTGCAGGAGATAATCGGGTAGATAGGCTTTCTCCTGTCCGTTGAACGTATACGGAATGGTGAATCCCAACTGGAAATTCTTGGCGTAGTGGATCACTTCCTCCATCTCGTCATCGAAAATTTCCGCCAGTTTCGCCTCCCAATTGCTGTCCAGGACCACGTGCGAGATGTGCGATTTGTCTGGCCGCGTGCGATACACATCGCGCGCCGTGTCGAAGTCCACGTAACGGGTGGAACCCAGCGCGTCATACGGACGCAGGATGGGCAGCAGCCTCTTCTCTTTCTCTCCCTGGGAGAGGGCAGCGGAGGGGGCGCTTCCCGTAATCGCCTGGTAAATCTTCTCGGCGGCGTTGTGCGCGAAGGCCGTCACCAATACCATTTGCGGGAAGGCGTTGTCTTTACAGATCAAATACTTCTCGCGCCATTCGCGCGCTGCATTCAACAACTGCGGGAACAACCACGGCCTGGTCTGCCCGTCCTCCGAGAAATACTTGCCCATCATCAGCGAGGCAAGGTGAAAATCCACCGTATTCAGGCGCTTTTCTTTCAACCCATACAGGTCGTGATAACTCGACTCGCCGATGATGGACTGCATCTCGGTGCGCGTCGGCAGATCGGCAGTGGAGAGAACCATCTTTGAATCGTTCGTGAAATGCGCCGTCAGTTTTTCGCTCTCGAACTTATACCGATACCCGATGACGCGCGGGAATTGGATTTCTCGTTCCAGGCGATCCTCCAACGCCCGCACCCGCGTCGGCGTCGGACCCGGCTTCGGGTCTTTCTCGGACCCCGCGCTGGGGATGAACGAAAACGGGACGCCGTACACCTCGGCGTATTCCGCGTCGAACATCCCTTCCGCGTTCACCGCATAACTCCTCCGCCTCAGCCCTCGACCGACAACCTGCTCGCACAACAACTGGGTTCCAAACGCCCGCACGCCGAGGATGTGCGTCACTGTGTTCGCGTCCCACCCCTCCGTGAGCATCGAAACCGAAACCACACAGCGGATATTTTCACCGAGTTTGCCCGGCTTGCCGACCGTGTTCATCACCTCGCGCAGAATATCCTCGTCGGTCAGCGAATCCGCGTCGCGGCCCGGGAAGCGGGCGCGGTATTCCTCCTTGAACTCCTCGATCTCCACCGCCGCCATCTTCTTGAACTCGTCGCTCATCCCTTCGCCCGATTCCAGCTGCTGGCTGTCGATCAAAATCGTATTCGGACGCGACAACCAGCGTCCGCCTTCGACGTTGCTGAATAACGCCAATTTGCCGGGGACGGGGATTTTTTGTTCCCCTCTCCCGTCGGAAGAGGGGCCGGGCGCGAGGGTTTTCTCCCACCCCGCGATGTAATCAAAAACCATCTTGGAGACGTTGGTGTTATTACAAACCACAATAAACACAGGCGGGGTCAATCCCCGCTCGCGCGCTTCCTTGTTCTCCTCCCACTGCTTGAACTTCTTTTCATAATTGCTGTATAGGCTTTGAAGCGCGCCTTCCAACTCTGGAGGAATAACGATCGCGCCGCCTGACGCGTCTTCGGTTTTTCGCCCCTTCCTGGGCAGTTGCTCGCGAATGCGAAGCCACAGATCGCGGTATGTGGGCTGTTCGCCTGCCATCGAATCGTCCGCCACAGGCACGCGCGGAACCTTGACGATGCCGGATTCGATTGCGTCGATCAAGGAGAAGTCCGAAACCACCCACGGAAAGAGCGTCCCCTCGGCGTAGCCCGACCCGCGCAGGAAGAACGGCGTGGCTGAAAGGTCGTAAACGACCTTCACGCCCAGTTTGGCTTTGACCGCCTCGATGCCCGAAATCCACACCCGCGCCTCTTCGTCGCGTTGCTCTGCTTCCTTGCGTTCGTCGCCTTTCAGCGTTTCTTCCTCTTCCGTGCCTTCTGGTTTGCGGCGATAGCAGTGATGGGCTTCGTCGTTGATGACGATGATGTTTTTCTTATTGCCAAGTTCTCGGCAGACGCGTCGCGCCATCTGGTCGGGCGTTTCGATAAAAGGATTCTCGTGGTAGTAACGACTTAAGTCGTTACTACGGTCGTTACTACGGTCGTTACTACGAAGCAATTGCCTGGTCAATTTGTTGGCTTGTTGCCGTTCCCGCTGTTTGAAAGCATGGAAATTCGTAATAACAAACTTGGCTTTGTCCAGTTCAGGGAGCAGGTCGGAGGGAACGATGTCGTGCTGTTTGTAGTAGTTTTGCGGGTCATTCGGCAGCAGCACGCGCAAGCGGTCTCGGATGGTGATGCCCGGCGCGACGATCAGAAACGCATCAGAGAAGCGCGCGTCCTGCGAGTTGGCGATCTTGTTCAGCGCCTGCCATGCGATCAACATTGCCATCACAACGGTCTTCCCCGATCCCGTCGCCATCTTGAACGCAATGCGATAGAGCAGGGGGTTGGATTGCGCGTTCTTGTCGCGTAGTAAATTTTCCACCCATGCTTCGCCGTATTTCGGCGCGACTTCCGTGATCCAAATCGCCGTTTCCAGCGCCTCGATCTGGCAAAAGAACAGCCTGCGTTCGCGTCCCTCGCGCTTCCAATATTCCAATAACCGCGCTGTTGTTTTGGTGATGCCTACATATCCGCCCTTGCGCCAGATCGCCACCCGCTCGCGGATGCGGTTGATATCCTTGTTCTCTTCGACGCGGTCGGCGGTCCACTCGGTTTCAAAGGACAGTTGTTTGGCGCTTTTTTTCTTTGGGCGCGGAATCGGCACGAAATACTGGCTGACGCGGCGCGCTTCCACTGTTTCATCCGTGATGCCGTCTTCTGTAAAGCGGAAGTGGCGCTTCGGCTCTTCGAACGGTGAATTAAGTACCGGGTTTTCGATGACGACTTGTTTCATTTCCGTCCATATCCCAGGGGTTTTGTCCGATAATGTCTCAATCCTACCCTCAACTTTCTGAATGGACAAGGGAAAGATGATCTTCTCATGGATCGAAAACTCGCCGATCTCGATTCTTCTCTTGCGAACCCGGGCGACTTGCTTAATAGCGCTTCTAAATTCAGAATGTTTGTGCTATATTCGAGGCGTCGTCCTATGCCTCGCTTTTCTGATCCGCTTCTCATCCAGGCTGCCGGCCTGCGCTCGGGTCTTTACGCCGCTGAAATGACCCCGCAGGAACTGTTCGCTTTTGAAGACCAACTTGGCGAACGCGTTGACGCTCGTCAACTCATTCTGATTCAGATTCTTCACAGCGTCTTGAATCAGACGAAGAGCCTTGCGGATGATGATTTTGACGGCGCTCTTAAAGTGATGCATCTGATAGTGAGAATACTTGCCAAACTAAACTATCTGGAGAGGTTTAAGTCCTATCTTAAACGTCGTCGCCAGTTTCACAAGGACCTGGATTGGGCATTGCTGCTCCACGAGGCCGATTTTTCCCCAGACTGGGATCAGAATCGTTCCTCCATAAAAACAAAAAAAATCTACTCAAAATTCCCTCCAAGGCAGGCCTCTATGGACTTGACAGATGAGCAATGGCAACTGGTGGAAGGCGTTCTTCCGCGTAAAGATATTGTGTCTGTCGGACGTCCGCCTCAATCGATGCGCGAAGTTCTTAATGCTATTTTTTGGAAAATTCGCACTGGCGCGCCTTGGGATAGAATTCCGTTTGAATATCCCTCTCATCAGACGTGCTATCGTTATTATCAGGCTTGGATGGATGATGGGCGGTTGGAGCAGATCATCAAGATTCTTGGTAAGGATCTCCGAGATCGCGGCGGTGTTGATCTTCGCGCCGCGCTATTGTCAGGCGCGGTTACAGCTACTCAGATCGGGCGAAAATTCTATCTTGCTATTCCGCCTCACTGGCAGGACACTTGGAGGGGATCTACTGCCTGTGTAGTTTTTCAGTTTTTATTCAAGAAACTGCCTCCGCCTATGGTTCCCGCTCTTGAGAAGAAGCGCCCGTCGAAAGCGCGCGTAATCCAGGAGTTCGTTGCTGGCAAAAAAGCGTAGGAAGAAACTTGATCATTTTTCTCATTCCGGGAAACCCGACGCGCCTTGCTTTGCCGTTCGCCTCATGATGCCTGGCGCCTGAAACCTGAATCCTGAAACTTGAAACCTGACACCTGACACCTAAAACCTAAAACCTGAAACCTGGAATACCCCCATGACCCTCCCAACTGCCATCACCGTAATCGGCGCGGGAAGCGCCTCGTTTGGCGAGAACACCCTCTCCGCCATCCTCCGTTCGGAGCGCCTGCGCGGGTCCACCCTGCGCCTCGTGGACCGCAACCCCGACACGCTGGACATCGTCCATCGCCTGGCGAACCGCCTCAACCGCGAGTGGGACGCGGACTTTCGGATCAGCGCGCATGCCGATCACCGCGACGCGCTCGACGGGGCGAAGTTCGTCGTCAACGCCATCGAGGTCGGCGCGCGCGAAAATCTGTGGCGGCGCGACTTCGAGATCCCCATCCAGTTCGGCGTGCGACAACCCTACGCCGAAAACGGCGGTCCCGGCGGGTTCGCTCACGCGGCGCGCAACATCGGGCCAATCCTCCAGATTGCGCGCGACATGGAGCAGGCTTGTCCCGAGGCGTGGTTCGTCAACTTCACTAACCCGATGATCCGCATCTGCGACGCGGTGAATCGCCGCACGAAGATCAAAGCGGTGGGACTCTGTCACCAGATCTACGCCGGTTATGTGATGGTCGGCGCGGCGCTGGCGAAGGACTACGGTCACGAGATCCCGCCCGACCTGACGGGCATGCACGCCGCGGTGGACCAGTTTGCCGCGCACGCCGCCGTCCGCGAGTGGATCGTCCCGCTGGTGGACATCCGCGCCGCGGGCCTGAACCACTTCTCGTGGATTCTCTCCATCACCGACCGGCGCACGGGCGAAGACCTCTATCCGCTCTTCCGCAAACGCTTCTTTGAACTTTCTCCCGACTTCGAGCCGCTGACGCGAGACGTGTTCTCCGCTTTCGAACTTTTTCCCGTGCCGGGCGATACCCACCTGTGCGAATACCTGCCGTGGATGAGCGACCCCGCCGCCCGGCCGTGGGAGAGATACAACATCCGCCTCTACGACTGGGACTTGATGGCCGCCGTCCGTGATTTTGAACTCGACCGCTTGAACGAGATGGGACAGGGCAACCTCTCCGTCGAAGGGCTGCTGGAGACCGACTCCGAAGGCGCCCTCGAAATGATCGAGAACATCGCCGGCGGGACGACTCACTATCACCTCGCCGCCAACCTGCCCAACGTCGGGCAGATATCCAATCTGCCGCTCGGCGCGGCCGTCGAGACTCCCGTCGTGGTGGACGGCGCGGGGATCCACCCCGTCCACGTCGGCGCGCTGCCCGAACCGATCGCCGAACTCTGCCGCCGCGAGACGACCGCCGCCCAGCTCTGCGTCGACGCGGCCGCCGAAGGTTCACGCGAGAAAGCGCTGCAATGTCTCCTGCTCGATCCCGTCGTCCCCGACATCCGCGTTGCGCGTCAGATCCTCGACGCCTATCTGACCGAATTCAAAGCCTATCTTCCGCAGTTTTGGAAGTAGGCTTCGCCGTCCAGTCTTAAATCTAAAATCGCAACTTGTAAACCTCAATGCTCTCCCGTCTCCTCCGTCAAGCGGACATTCCGCGCGAATACCGCTCCAACTTCCTCCACCTCTATCTCGATATCGGCTGGTTCGGCATTTTAAGCGGCTCGGCTGTTAACTTCCTGACCATTTACGCAGCCCGCCTCGGCGCTTCGGCCCTCGAGATCGGCCTCATCGGCGCGGCCTCCGCGGTTGTCAACCTGCTTGTCGCCATCCCAGCCGGACGCTGGGTGGCGAAGCGCAACACCGGCCTGGCGGTATTCTGGTCTTCGGTCTTCTATCGCCTCGGCTACGCGTTGTGGATTCCCCTGCCGTGGCTCTTCAACGCGCAGGGACAGGTCTGGGCGCTCATTGTCCTCACCTTTCTGATGGCGATCCCCTTAACGCCGCTGGGCGTGGGCTTCAACGCGTTATTCGCCGAAGCCGTCCCGACCGAATACCGCGCCCACGTGGCGGGCGGCCGCAACATCGTCCTCTCGGTCGCGTATATTTTAAGTTCCCTCGTCTGCGGACGCATCCTCGACACGGTCGCTTTCCCCGTCGGATATCAGATCGTCTTTGCGATTGGATTCATCGGCGCGGCGATGAGCAGCCTGCACCTCTACTTTGTGCGTCCTCTCAAAAAGGATCGTCCCCCGCGTCTCTCCGACCTTCAACCGGCCGCGTCCTCGCCGGCCAATCCGCCCCGTCAGGTTTCCTCCTCCCTCCGCCTCGACATTTTGCGCGGCCCCTTCGGGGCGATCGTGGGCGTCATGTTCTTTTTTCACCTGGCGCATTACATAGCCAGCCCGATCTATCCGTTGTTCAACGTCAACGTGCTGAAGCTCAACGACGACAACATCGGGATCGGGACGGCGCTCTTCTACGTCACCGTCCTGATCGGCTCCGCGCTGCTAAAGCGCTCGGTGAAACGCCTCGGCCACCAGCGCGTCACCGGCTGGGGGATGATCGGCATGGCCTCTTATCCGTTTTTCCTGGCCCTGTCCAGCCAGGTCTGGCATTTCTACGCGGTCTCCCTGCTGGGCGGGTTTACCTGGGGACTGGCCGGCGGCGCGTACGCCAATTACCTGCTCGAAAATATCCCCGACCACGACCGCCCCGCATATCTGGCGTGGTACAACATGGCGCTTAACGCGGGCATCCTCGCGGCATCTTTCCTCGGTCCGCTCATCGCGGATTCCGTCGGCCTGTCCGTTGCGCTCATCCTCTTCGCTGTGATGCGGGCGCTGGCGGGCGTTGTCATCCTGCGGCGTGGATGAAAAAGAACAACCCGGCATTTGCCGGGTTGTTCTTTTGGCGGTCCCGACGGGATTCGAACCCGCGATCTCGGCCTTGACAGGGCCGCATGTTAGGCCGCTACACCACGGGACCAGTCTCCTAACAGCGGGCGAGAGTTTACCATACGCAATTAGGCGTGTCAATATGCCCCGCCCTGATACAGCGCGGGATCGGTTGGCGTCTGCCCGGAGGGGTCGTGGATGTAGACCCAGTCGCCGACGTCTGCCCAATCGAACAGCCAGCGCGCGTCCCCGATGGATAGGTTGATGCAGCCGTGCGATTGGGGATAGCCGAAGCGCGTCCGCCAGTAGGCGCCGTGCAACGCGCGCGCGCCGTCGAAGTACATCGTGTACGGAACGTTTTCCAGATAGTAGAAATCGGACGGGTCGTTATTCCGCATCGTCTCGGTCTCTTTTTTCTCAAAAATCTGAAACAGCCCCGGACGCGTCCAGAACGGCTCTAGGCCGGTCGCGATAGCGGTGGCGTAGACGAGTTGGTTGTTGTCGTAGACTGCGAGCGTCTGTTCTTTGAGGTCAACGTCGATCCAGCGGTTTGTGGACGCGCCCTCCGGCGGCGCGGGGTTCGGCGTGACGAGCGCCACCCGGCGTCCTTCCACCCACTGGTCGGGGCCGATCATATTCCACTCCATCTCGTTAGCCATTTCGGTGCGGTAAACCTGGACCACCGTAAAGGGCTGGAGAATTTGACCGGTGTCCGGCGCGTTGTAGCCCGGCGCCGATTTGACGGGAATCTGCTCGAAGGTCCAGCCGAAGGCGACGCGGGGCGTCCCGCGGAAGAGCAGCCCCTGAAACTTCGAGATGTCGCCGATGCGGTTGCCGTCTCCGCGCAGCCAGTATCCGCTTTGCGAGAGGAAGTAGTGGCCGCTGTCGTCCATGCTGGTGTAGGAAATATAGACGAAGCCCGGGGTATACGTGAGCGCGTTTTCCGATTTGGCTTGCGCGTCGGCCAGCGAGGAATAAAAACGGGCCGGCGTGTCGTCTGCCACGTGGAAGTAGCGATAGGGGACCCGCGTCAGCGCGGGGTCGGGCGGATAGGCGGGCAGCGGACGCGGCGGCAAAGTCAAGCCGAGGCGCGCCAGTTCCGTCAGATATGCGGACGGGCCGGCTAGCAGGCAGTCGCCCGGCGCGGACGGATATACGCCCGGCGCGCAGACCACGGCGCCGCTTGCAATTTCGTCGTCCGGCGCGGCGCCCTGCGCGTTCGCGGGGGCCGGCGTTATGGTCAGGGTCAACAAAAGTAAGACGCGAACAATATTTTTAAATCTCATGCAGCCTCTGTGAGTTCGCAGGATTATAGCATGTTCGCCTTACGATTCTGTTGGGTTGACGCCCGTTTTTAAATCCAAAACTTGACACAATGCCCTGCGTGTTCTAAAATAGCGTCATCAAATTCAAGGATATTCCGTTTCCGCGCACGTATACGCGCGAAACCCTGCAAGGAGGGTTGCCTTGTCGAAGTCCCGTACGCAACAAATGGTGGATCGCCTGCGCGAGCTGCAGGCTTCTTCTCCAGACATCGAAGCCTCCGCGGTCGTCAGCGTGGATGGTTTGAGCATCGCCTCGGCGCTGCCGCAGGGCGTGGAGGAGGACCGCGTCTCGGCCATGTCGGCGGCCATGCTGTCCCTGGGCGAACGTATCGCCGGCGAACTGGGGCGCGGCTCCCTTGAACAGGTCTACATCAAGGGCGAGAAGGGTTACGTTGTGCTGATGTCGGTCGGGCAGGAAGCCGTGTTGACCGCGCTGGCGCGCGAACAGGCCAAACTCGGCCTGATCTTCCTGGATATGCGCCGCGCCGCGGAAGACCTGTCGAAATTAATATAAGTGGAGATTGTATGCCCTTCATCGAAAAAAGCGGTTTGGCTTATCCCAACAAATTCGGCGCCATCCTTTTTCGCGCCCTCGAAGACGTCATGGGGCGCAACGGCCTCAACGCCATCCTTAACTTGGCCGGCTTGAACCAATATATTGACCAGCCCCTGCCCGACAATCTGGAAAAAGGCTTCGATTTTGCCGAGGTGGCCGCGGTGAATACGGCCCTCGAAGAGATGTACGGGCCTCGCGGCGGACGCGGCCTTTCCCTGCGCGTGGGCCGCGCCCTCTTTGCCGACGGCCTGCGGAATTTCGGCGCGCTGGCGGGCGTGGGCGACCTGGCCTTCAAAGTCCTGCCCCTGGGCGCCAAACTCCGCATCGGTCTGCCGGCCATCGCTAAGATCTTTTCGCAGATCAGCGACCAGCACAGCATCGTGGAAGAGAGAGAGAACGAGTTCATCTACACCATTCACAAATGCTCCGAATGCTATGGCCGAAGAGGACAAGACAAACCCATCTGCTTTATCGCCACTGGCATCCTGCAGGAAAGTCTGAAATGGGTCTCCGGCGGAAATGAATTCCGCGTCAACGAATCGAAGTGTATGGCCGCGGGCGACGACGTGTGCGAATACGTGATCCAAAAAGAACCCCTGGCTTAAGAGGGACCGTGCCAAAAGCCAAACAGAAAATCCTTGTTGTCGAAGACGACGTTGACGTTGCCGAGATGTTGACGGCGTATTTCCGCGCCCAGGGTTACGACGTGTTGACCGCCAACTGGGGCGAAGACGGCGTGCGCGCCTGCCAGGCCAGCCATCCCGACCTCGCCATCCTCGATATCCGCCTGCCCGACATTGACGGCTACGAAGTGGCCCGCCGCCTGCGCAGCGAACGCCGCACCGCCGACGTCCCGATCATCTTCCTGACCGAGAAACGCGAACGCGCCGACAAGCTTCAGGGACTCGAACTCGGCGCGGACGATTACATCACCAAACCATTCGACATCCAGGAACTGCGCCTGCGCGTCCGCAACGCGCTCCAGCGCATCAGCCAGGGGTCGCTCACCAACCCCGTCAGCGGGCTGCCCGAAGGCGCGCTGGTGGACGAACGGCTGGCAGCCGCGATGCAGGCCGAGGAACAGGCCCTGCTCCTCGTCGCCCTCGAAAATCTCGACGCGTTCCGCGAGATGTACGGCTTCGTGGCCTCCGACGACGTGCTGCGCGCCTTCAGCGTGATGATCCAAAACACGATAACGGAACTGGGCGCGAAAGACGGTTTCCTCGGCCATCTTGGCCCGGCGGAATTCGTCGTGGCGCTGCCCATCGCAAACATGCCGGCTGTATACGAACGCCTGCGCAGCCGCCTGACGCAATCGCTCGATTATTTCTATCCCATCAAGGACCGCGCCCGCGCGGCCGGGCGCCCCGACAGGCTGACCGTCAAAATGGGCGAGATAAGTCCCGTGAAGCGCTTCCCCAGCGTGGATAAACTCAAAATGGAACTGTTGCGACTCAAGCGTTAGAGGACATTTGAAGATCGTTGTCATCACTCCCACCTATAACGAAGCGGAGAACCTACCCAGGCTGGTCTCCGCTCTTTTTTCGCTTCCGCTCGACTTGCGCGTCCTCGTGGTGGACGACGCCAGTCCCGACGGCACCGGTGCCGCGGCCGACGATCTCTCCCGACGTTACGCGGGGCGCGTCTCCGTCATCCACCGCGCCGGGAAGCAGGGCCTGCGGACAGCCTACCTCGAGGGGTTCGCGTCCGCCCTCGCGTCCGACGCCGACGCCATCGTCCAGATGGACGCGGACTTCTCCCACGACCCGTCCGCGCTGGCGGGGATGGTCGAACGTCTCGCCGCCTGCGACGTCGTGCTGGGTTCCCGCTACGTGGAAGGCGGCTCTGTGGACGAACGTTGGCCGCTCTGGCGGAAGGGACTGAGCGCCTTCGGAAACTTCTACGCCCGCGCCATCCTGGGCCTGCCCCTGCGAGACGTGACGACGGGCTACCGCATGTGGCGCCGCGAGACGTTGGAAGGCCTGCCGCTCGACCGCATCCGCGCGAACGGCTACATCTTTTTAGTGGAAATGGCTTATCTGGCGCGCTGTCTCGAGTATCAAATCGGAGAAGCGCCCATCCATTTTGCGGACCGGCGCTGGGGAAAATCGAAGATGTCGTTCAAGATTCAAGCCGAAGCCGCCGTGCGCGTCTGGCAGGTGCTATGGCGTTACCGCGATTTAAGGAAAAGGGGAAAGAGCGCGAGGCTGAACGGTCGTTCGTAGGCGGAGCGCCTACGCTCTGGCCGTCAACTCGCGCCACTCTTCGAGCGACAACGTCTCCGCGCGGCGCATGGGATCGATACCCGCCGCGCGCAGCAGGGACTCCGCCTCGGCGGGGGACTTCCGCAGCCCCGCCGAGAGCGAATTGCGGAGCGTCTTGCGTTTCTGGCTGAAACCCGCCTTGGCGAGCGCGAAAAATGTATCCAGCAGGCTGTAGGGGATGAATGGGGCAGGGGAGAGGTCTATCCGCACAACGGCAGAGTCGACTTTGGGCGCGGGATAAAACGCCCCAGCGGGAATAGCCGCGACAACGCGCGGCGTTCCGTACACCTGCACGGAAAGCGCCAGCAGGCTCATGTCGCCGGGGCCGGCGCAGATGCGTTCGGCCACTTCCTTTTGGACGGTCAGGACTACGCGGCGCGGACGGGGCGTCGTCTCCAGCAGGCGGCGCAGGAGCGCGGACGTGATGTAGTACGGGATGTTGGCGACTACGAGATAATCCGTCGCGGGGACGATCTCGGCAAGCGGCAGCTTGAGGACGTCGCCGCGGACAATTTTAACGTTCGTGTAGCCAGTTAATACCTCTTGCAAAACCAAAATCAACCTGCCGTCAAGTTCGACAGCCACCACTTGTCCTGCGGCGGCGGCCAGGTGACGCGTCAACGCGCCGAGGCCGGGGCCGATCTCGAGGACGGCGTCCGTAGGGCGGATCTCCGCCGCGGCGACGATCTTCTCGAGCGCGTACGGGTCTTGCAAAAAATTCTGCCCGAGGGATTTATCGGCGCGCAGGCCGTGCGCTTTCAGAATCTGCGCGGCGTTGAGAGGGGGGAGGGGTTTGGCGAAGCGGGATGGCATGTTTTACGATTTCACTGAAAATTTGGAATCCCGAAGTTCTACTTCGGGAAAGCCGCAAGTAGAACTTGCGGAATCCTTTTTGTTCATGTCAGTAATTTCACTTCAAAAACCAGGGAATGTCCAGCGGGGCGGGGGCGAGGAAATACACCGTCACGTAACTGCTCCAGCCGACATAGTTGCCCTGGTCGTAGCCGAGATCGATCCAGGGTTTGCCCACGCAGCCAGGGCAGACGTCGCCGACCACGCCGAGGCCGTAGCCGGGGATGTAGACGCGCACGCCTTTCAACGCGCGGTACCAATCGAGGTTGAGCGCCACCACGCCGTATCCCGCCTTCATCCCGCTCGAAGTGCCGTAAGAGCAAGCTCCCGCCACGCAGGGATGATACGAGGTGGCGTACATTTCCTTCGCGGCCCAAAACGAGCTGCGCGCCACGCGCGTGCGCGGCTGGCGGACGACAGTCTCGCTTTCGACCGCGCGGCCGACTTCGACGCCGTCCTCGAAGCGGAGGCGCGTGCGGCTGAGGGCGAGTCCCACTTCGCCCGGGTCGAGGACGTCCTGCGCGGGCGGCTGGAGTTCGGCGGAGACGATCAGCTGCGTCTCGTAGGGGATGACTTTGTACGCGCTCGTCACGGATTCGGCGACGCGCACGAGGCGGATCTGACCGTCGGCGGGGAGCGCGTCGTTCTCCGACGGTTCGGCGCGGTCCAACCCCATGAGCGGAATCCCAGCCTCGGCCAGCGCCTGCCCGACCGTCGCGGCGGAGGAGTGGACGCGCGTCGAGCCTCCCGCCGCACGGACAAGGAGGTCGCGTCC
>WBZY01001263.1_pt1 | contig 13799 bp, 14 predicted proteins | sample 5204191 | NCBI WGS metagenome assembly WBZY01 (sample SAMN12344363, study PRJNA552823) | activated sludge metagenome | biome: Activated sludge suspended growth; feature: Anammox Sidestream; material: Wastewater; isolation source: activated sludge from anammox sidestream of wastewater treatment...
GACGGGAGTAGTCTACGATCCGCTAAGTCTTTGAAAAACCAAGTCCGGCGTGTTTGGTAGTACATGAGCGCAATCATGTACCGCTGCTCCGAAGGCAGGGGTCGTGGGTTCGAATCCCGCCGGGCGCGCCAACTTCCAATCCATGTGCCCGAATGCACAACCGCGCGGGCAATTCAGGCCTTGCGCGCCTTCGCGACATACGCATCGATGATGCGCGCGAGCACGACCATCGGCACGCCGCCGCCCCTGACGACCGCGTCGTCGAACTCGCGCAGATCGTACGCGGCGCCGAGCGCGGCGCGCGCCTGCGCGCGCAGCCGGTTGATCTCGCTGTGGCCCACCTTGTAGCCGCAGGCCTGCCCGGGCCACGCGCAGTAGCGGTCGACCTCGCTCGTGACCTCCTCGAGCCCCGAGCCGTTCGTCGTCGCGAACCACTCGATCGCCTGCGCGCGGCTCCAGCGCTTGGCGTGCAGGCCCGTGTCGACGACGAGGCGGCAGGCGCGAAACGCGATCGACTGCAGGTAGCCGAGCCGCCCGACCGGGTCGCGCTCGTACACGCCGAGCTCGTCGGCGAGCTGCTCCGCGTAGAGCGCCCAGCCTTCCGAGTACGCGTTGAACGCGAGCAGCGAACGCACGAGCGGCAGCTTGAACGTGTACTCGCCCTGCCATACATGGCCGGGCAGCGACTCGTGGTAGATGAGCGTCGGCAGGCTGTACTTGCGCCAGAGATCCGTGGTGCGCAGGTTCACCCAGAACTTGCCCGGCACCTTGCCGTCGATGCTGCCGGCGCCGCCGTAGGCGCCCGGGGCGCCGATCTCGACTTCGGGTGCCATGCGCTTGACTTCGACATTGCCCGGCACGAGCGTCGTGAACGCGCGCGGCAGGCGCGTGCGGATGTCGGCGATGCGCGCGGCAATGAGCGCCATGATTGCGGCGCGGCCCGCGGCGTCGTTCGGGAACTGGTAACGGGGATCCCTGCCGATCGCGGTCATGCGCTCGCCGACCGTGCCCGTCCTGTAGCCCTCGCCCTTCAGGATCGTGTCCATCTGCGCCTGCAGCTCGGCGAGTTCGTGCTGCCCGCGCTCGTGGATCTCCTGCGGTGTCATGCGGGTGGTCGTCGCGGCGCGCAGCGCCCAGGCGTAGTACGCCTCGCCCTGCGGCAGCTTCCACACCCCGGCATCGGAATTGGCGCGGGCGCGGTGCGCCTCGAGTTCGGCCGTCTGGCGCGCGAGCGCGGGGCCGATGCTGTCCGCCGCGATCTTCGCGGCTTGCGCAGCGAAGCTGTCCGGCAGGCCCTTTGCCTTCTTCGCAAACGACGCAATGATCGGCCAGTCGGCCACCGCACCGCCCTGGGCGAGCCGGATCTGCGCGATCGTCTTGTCGAGCAGGAAATCGGGCGCGATCACCCCCTGGCTCGCCGCGGCCTTCAGCCGCCCGGTCTCGCCGTCGATCTGCCCGGCGTAGGCGGCGAGGCGCTCGAGATACGCCTCGGCATCCTCACGCGACGATACCGTGTGCGACTCCTCGAGCACGCTCGGGATCTCGAGGAAGGCGCCCGTGTTCTGCGCGACCACATAGGGCGCGTTGCGCCACGACCAGTTCTGGTTGAGGACCGCGACATCGCCGTACGGGAATGCGAAACCCTCGGCCGCCGTCTCGTGCACGGTGCGCACGACATCGAGGTCGATGCGCGTCGCCTCATCGAGCGCTGCGGTGTCCACGGCGCGCAGCTGCACGAGGCGCCTCTCCACGTCGCGTGCAATCTGCGCCTGTCCCGCCGCAGAGCGATCGGTGAGCTTCGCCTTGAGCGCGGCGTGCGTGCCGGTGTCGATGCCGAGCGCGGTCGCGTTCTCCGGGTAGTCGGCGAGCAGCGCGCCGGCGATGCGGGCGAGGAGCGCCTCGACGTCGGCAGGCGACGCCGCCTGCGCCTGTCGGGCGCGGGCCGCAAGGCTCGAGAGCACGGTGAGGGCGGCGCCGGTCGCGGCGATGAATTGACGGCGGTTGCTGTTCATCCGCCGATCATCCCTCATCGCCGCGGAACTTTCGACACGCCGGCCAGGGCAACGGGCCGGACTCCTCCGCGATGCGACGCAGGCCGTCACGGTCACGGACCGTGAGATGACCGCTCGAGCTCGCGAGCAGGCCCGTCTTTTCCCAGGCCGCGAGCGTGCGGCTCGCCGTGTGCAGCGTGGTCCCGGAAAACTCGGCGACATCCTTGCGCCTGAGCGGAATGCCGATTGCCCTGCCGCCGGCCGTGTCGGCGCCGGCGCGCGCCGCGAGTCGCAGCACGGCACCCGCGATGCGCGACTGTGCGCGGTGGGTCGCGAGGTCGCGCACCCGCTCCTGCATGTCGGCGAGCCGCACGCCGAGCACGGCGATCACGTTCATCGCAATGGCGGGATACAGGTCGATCATCCGCCGCAGATCCGCCTCGCTCCAGCTGAGCACGCGCGATTCCTCGCAGGCGAATGCCGTTGCGGGCAGGCGCTGGCGCGTGAACAGGGGAACGGTGCCGAACATCTCGCCGGCCGTGATGAAGCGGACGATGGCCGATCCGCCGTCACGACCCGTCTGCACGATGCGGATGCTGCCGGCACCGAGCGCGTATGCGCGCGTCGCGGGATCGCCCTGCCGGAACACGATGGCCTCACGCACGAAGGCCTCGACACGCATCGCACCGCGCAGCCGCTCGAGGGCGGCGGCGGGCAGCGACCGGAACAACTCCAGCTCATTCAGGTTCATGGTTCGATCCGACCTCCGGTCTCGGGCGGAATCACGAGGTGATTTGCGCTCGCGCAAGTCCGGCATCGGTGTGGCGCAGTATATTGCGAATGCCTCTCATTCTCAATAATGGGTGCGTCGATGCCAGAATCTCGCACGTTTTGTCTGACACGGGCGCTCCACGCGTGGCCCGCACTCGGCGCGCTGGCGGTCGCTGTGGCGGTCCCCGGCCCCGATGCGCGCGCGCAATCGGCGACACCCGGGGCATATCTCGAGGAGGTCGTCGTCAGCGCGGCGCGCAATCCGGTCGTGCGACGGCTCGATGCGTCGGCCGGTGGCACGGCCATCGTCGCCGCAAAGGACATGCCGGCCACGACGAACCTCACGCTCGGGCGCGCGCTCGCTGCGGTGCCAGGCGTCGTCGTGCAGGACTTCTTCGGGGGCAACGACCAGCCTCGCGTGCAGATACGCGGATCGGGGCTGCAGCAGAACCCCGTCGAACGCGGCGTGCTGATGCTGCTCAACGGCCTGCCATTGAATCGCGCCGACGGCTCGTACGTCGTCAGCCTCGCACACCCGGGCGACGCCGACGCGGTGGAGGTCTATCGCGGATACATGGCGAATCGGCTCGGGGCAACGGTCCTCGGCGGCGCGCTCAACCTGATCTCGCCGACCGGACGCAGCGCGCCGGGACTCGGGCTGTCCGCGGCCGGCGGGAGCTTCGGACAGCAAGCGCTCGGCGCGCGCTATGGCCTGTCGCACGGGACCACCGATCTGCTGGTGCAAGGCGATTACACCGCACGCGACGGCTATCGCACCTACAACGGGTCGCAACGCTCGAATGTCGGTGCGAACTTCGGCGTGAACCTCTCCGATACGCTCACGCTGCGCCTCTTCGCGGGCCACACGGATCTCGACTTCGATGTGGCAGGCCCGCTCACGCGGGAAGCGCTCGAGCGTGATCCGCGCTCCGTGTCGACGGGACCGACGGTCACGCCGGCGGGTGCCGTCAACCCCGGTCCCAATGTGATGCGCGATCGACCGTCACGGGAGGCTGCGCAGGACCGGATCGGCGCACGCGCGACGCAATTGATCGGTGCGCATCTCGTCGATGTCGCGATCGGCCGCACGCGCACCGACGACGAGTTCCGCTTCCCGATGTCGGCGGGCATCCGCACGACTGCGGGCGACGACACCACTGCCGTGCTGCGCTATGCGTTCAAGCCCGATGCGGATCGTGGCGCACTGCCCCTGTTCGAGGTGACTACACTGTACGTGACCGGCGCGGCAGACCGGGACAACTACCTCAATCTCTCGGGCCGGCGCGGGGCCCTCTTCGGCCGCAGTCGCCTCGAGGCCGAAACGTGGTCGCTCAATGCGAGTCTCAATCTCGCGCTGGGTGGAGGATTCACGCTGTCGCCGGCATTGTCCTGGTCGCGCGCGACCCGCGTGAACGACGACCGTTACGATCTGCCGACGCGACCCACCGCCGCGTACAACCCCGCCAATCCGCACGTTGCGCTGCCCCCCGGCGCCGTGCCCACCGTCGACACGAGCTACTCGCGCCGCTACGAAGGTACAAGTCCCGCGCTCGGCCTCACGTGGCAGCCGTCGGAAAATCAGACACTCTTCGGTGCGATCAGCCGCAGCTTCGAGCCCCCGACCCACGACGACCTGCTCGCCACCGTGAACGGCACACCGAACAGCAGCGCGGGGCGACCCAGCCCCGGCGCACCGGGCCTGCCGGCGGCCGTATTCGCGACGCCTGCGCTCGAGGCCCAGCGCGCGACGACCGTGGAGATCGGTTGGCGCGGCATCGCGGGCCCCATGACGTGGGACGCGGTCGCGTATCGATCGTGGGTACGCAATGAGCTGCTGAGCCTGCGCGATGCCTCAGGCGCTCCGCTCGGCGCCGCCAATGCGTCGCGCACGCGTCACCTCGGGGCCGAACTCGGCCTCTCGGCGCAGATCGCTCCGGACCTGTCGGCGCGACTCGCCTACACCTGGCAGGAGTTTCGCTTCAGCGACGATCCGTTGCGCGGCGACCATGCGCTCGCGGGCGCGCCACGCCATTGGATCCATGCGACGCTCGACTGGCAGCCTGCCGATCGCTGGCACGCCGGCGCGGCGCTGCGCTGGATGCCCGGCAAGACGCCCGTCGACAACTTCGGCACGCTCTTCAACGACCCGTTTGCGACGCTCGACCTGCGCATCGCCCGCCGCTTCGGCCGCAAGCTGTCGGTCTTCGCCGAGGTCACCAATCTCTTTGATGAGGTTTATGCTTCCTCGACCCTGGTCGTCGACCAGGCGCGCCCCGATCAGGCCGCGTTCATGCCGGGCGACGGCCGCGCCGTCGGAGTCGGCGTGCGGCTTGGCCTCTGATCACATTCCGGAGACAGGACACCACCATGCACCATCGCGCCTCGCTGCTCGGCACCCTTGCCACGCTCGCGCTGCCGAGCCTCGCCGCCGCCGGATCGACCCTGCTCGACCTCGACCGCCTGCGCTACGACACGGTGTACGACGCGGCACGCCGCACGATCCTCGCGGTCGATGCACAGGGCCGCCCACTGACACTGCTGCTGCGCATCGCGAAGGGGCAGTTCCTGCCGCCGCACGGCGCCGAGGGCGGACTGCGCGTGCTGACCGTCGTGAGCGGCACGCTGTCCTGGGGCGACGGCAACAAGGTCGATCCGGCCGCGGAGCGGACTTTCGGCCCCGGCAGCGTGATCATCCTGCCGGCGAGCGGCGGCGAGCACTGGGCCGCCGCCCGCGAGGACGACGTGCTGCTGCAGGTCGTGCTGGTGAGGGACGGCAAGCTCGCGGGCGAAGCCGGTGCGCAAGTGGCGCGGTGACGGCGATGAACGAGCTGGCCTTTGCGCGCGCACTGCACGTACTCGGCGTGGTCGTCTGGATCGGCGGCGTGTCGATGGCGACTTCGGTCGCGCTGCCCGGTATCCGTCGCGGCCTGTTCGGTCCGGACCGGTTGCAGGCGTTCCAGGCCGTCGAGGGGCGCTTCGTCTGGCAGGCGCGCACCGCCGTCATCGTGGTCGGGCTCACCGGCTTTTACATGATCGAGCGGCTCGACCTGTGGTGGCGCTTTTCCACCGCGCACTACTGGTGGATGCACGCGATGGTGGGTGTGTGGGCCGTGTTCATGCTGCTGCTGTTCGTCGGCGAGCCCTTCGTCCTGCACCGCTTCTTTCCGCGCTGGGCACAACGCGATCCAGAGCGCGCGTTCGCGGTCTTGCTCGCCGTGCACGTCGTGCTGCTCGCGCTCAGCGTCGTGACGATCCTCGGCGCCGTGGCCGGCAGTCACGGCTGGGTGCCCTGAGGCGCGATCGGGTCTCCGGCGGCGACCCCGGCCAGGCGCAGTCGGCGACGGAACTGCGGTCGAGGTCGGCGAGAAATGCTTCGTGCGCCGACGCGAGCCGTGATCTCAGGCGACAGCTCGGCGTGAGCGGGCAATCGCCGCCATCGTCGCGGAAGCATTCCACGATCGCGTAGCGCTGCTCGAGGAATCGAACCACTTCCCCGAGCGTGATCGAGTCCGCCGGCCGGGCGAGCCGAATGCCGCCGCCGGTGCCCCGCTGCGTCGCAATGAAGCCGCCGCGCGCGAGGTCCTGCACGACCTTGGCGAGATGGTTGTACGGGATGCGGAATTCCTCCGCGAGGCGCGCCGTGGTCGAAGGCTCCGCCGGCGCCGCAGCGAGGCGCATGAGCACCCGTAATCCGTAGTCGGTGAAGGCAGCGAGTCGCATGGCGAATGCTAATTGGTATTTACAATGCCTATTAGATGGGTTAACAATCGGTATCAGGAATACCTGTTTCGTGCGCGGCTGTCCACGTGATCCAGCGGGGCATGCCGTCGAGGGGGCAGCATGTCGGCACAACGCATCGTCCGCCTGGGACTCGCGATCGTCGCGAGCGCAGTGAGTCTCGCCCTGTCCTCGCCCTATTGGCGCGACTTCGGCTACTGGCCGGAATCGCGGCGGCTGTGGACCCTGTACTTCGTGCTGGGATTCCTGCTCGCCGTGTACGTGTTCGATGCGTTCCTCGGCCGGCTGCGCACGCTGTTCGAGCACGACGCGCTCGAGCGGGCCACACGCGAGGACGAGCCATGAGCTGCGCACCGGGCGAGCCGTGCGAAGAGGGCCGCACCCGGCGTCGTGCACTCGCGGTACTCGGCCTCATGGGCGTGATCTTCGTCGCACTGTCCACGGTGTCGTTCCTCGACTCGCGAGGCCAGGCGGTTCCCGCGGCCGTGAGCTATGCCGGCTTCGACGCCGTGCAGGGCAAGCGCGTGTTCCAGGCGTACAACTGCATGGGCTGCCACACGATCGTCGGCAACGGCGCCTATTTCGGCCCCGACCTCACCGGGATCTACGGCAAGGTGGGGCCCGCCTGGCTCGAGGCGTTCCTGCCGTCGGCCGGCGCCTGGCCGACGAGCGGCGCCGTGGCGCTGCAGCTGCGCAACGAGGCGATCGCCACCGCATCCGGCGTGCATTCGATCGACGACTATCTCGCGAAGTATCCCGCCGCCGCCGAACGCATCGAGCGGCGCGGCGGGCACGCATCGTCGATGCCGAACCTGCCGCTGTCGCACGCGGAGATCGGCCAGCTGATCGCGTTCCTCGAGTACACCTCGAAGATGAACACGGAAGGCTGGCCGCCGACGCCCCGCGTGAACGGACTCGCCTACTCTCGGGCTGCACCGATGGCCGCGGCGGCGTCGACGCTCGTCCCGGCATCGACGCCCGCAGCGGCTGCACCGACAGCCGCAGCCCCCGAGACTGCCGGGGCACGCGGTGCGCAGATCGCGCTCGAGACCGGCTGCACCGCCTGTCACGCCAGGGACACCGGGCGCCTGGTCGGACCCGGCTGGGGCGGCCTGTATGGCGCCGAGGTCGCGCTGGCCGACGGCTCGAAGATCCGCGCGGACGACGCCTATCTCACGCAGTCGATCGTGGACCCTGACGCCCGAATCGTGGCGGGCTACGCGCCGCACCTGATGCCGTCGTACGCCGGCATGCTCGACGACGAAGAGGTCGCGGCGCTCGTCGCGTACATCCGCAGCCTCGGGGGAGAACACCCATGATCCGCATCGAGTACCAGACCCAGCGCCTCAGCCTGCGCTTTTTCCTGCTGATGCTGGTGCTGTTCTTCTTCCAGGCCGGCTTCGGACTGCTGCTGACCGCGCAGCACATCGACCCCACCCTGCTCGCGGGCACGCTGAACTTCAATGTGGCGCGCGCCGAGCACACCAATCTCGGCATCCTGTGGGTGCTGTCCGGCTTCATCGGCGCGATCCTCTTCGTCGGCCCGCTGTTGTCGAAGCGCGAACTCGCCGCGCCGGGCCTGATCAAGTTCCTGTTCTACGCACTGCTCGCCGTCGTCGCATGGAACGTCGCGACGCAGTGGCTCGCGCAGCAGGGCAATGCCGGCTGGTGGCTCGGGCAGCCGATGCTGCAGGAAGGCCTCGAGTATCTCGAAGGCGGCCGGATCACCGATGTCGTGATCTTCGTCGGCTTCGCGATCCTTTGTTACGTCCTGCTGCGCACGTTCCCGCGCGTCTCGAACTGGAACGAAATCCACTGGGGCCTCGGCATCGGGGTGGTGGCGCTCACGCTCGTGTGGGTCTTCGGCATGTTCTTCGTCGAGCGGCTCGACCTGCAGGAGTACTTCCGCTGGTACGTCGTGCACTACTGGGTCGAGGGTGTGTGGGAAGTCATCCACATCTCGCTCGTCGGCTTCCTGCTCGTGCTGATGTTCGGAGCCAGCATCAAGTCGGTCGGCTATGCCGTGTTCTGGGGCATCGCCTTCGTGTGGCTGTCCGGCCTGCTCGGCAACGCGCATCACTATTTCTGGATCGGCACGCCCGAGTTCTGGCAGTTCTGGGGGTCGCTCTTCAGCGCGCTCGAGCCGCTGCCGCTGATCTTCTGCTTCTGGCACATCTATCTCGACGCCCACCAGGACCGCAAGCCGATCGGCAATGTGCCGGCCTTCGCTTTCCTGCTCGGCTCGGTCGTGCTCGAGCAGGTCGGCGCGGGCATCCTCGGCTTCACGATGACGTTCGCACTCACGAATGTCTGGTCGCACGGCACCTGGGTGACGCTGAGCCATGCCCACCTCGCGCTCTTCGGCACGTTCGGCATGCTCGGCCTCGCCGCCGCCTATTACGCGGTTCCGCTCATGCGCGGCGTCGTGCAGCAGTTCGACCAGCGGCTCGGCAAGCTCGCGTTCTGGCTCGTGTTCACCGGGATGCTCGGGCTCGGCTTCGCCTTCGCGATCGGCGGCACGGTCCAGGTGTTCGTTTACCGTACGCTCGGACTTGACTGGTTCGGCGGCGACGTGGCACCCGCGATGCAGTTCGCGAAGCTCATGGTCCCCGCCTTCGGGCTCGTCTTCATGATCGGCGTCTGCCTGCTGGTCTACGACCTGCTGACGCTCGGTCTGCGTGCGAAGGCCACCATCGATGGGCCGGCGGCGGCCCCGGCACCGACGGGTTGGGGCCGGCGGCTGTACGGCTGGGAAACCGGCCTGTGGCTGCTCGCGATGTGGGTGTTCGGCGCGATCATCACGCTCGGCCTGCTCTCGTTCAATCTGCACAGCGTGCAGGGCGGCCACAGATTGTTCCCGTACCTGATGGCGGGCATCGGGTACCCGGGACTCCTGCTGACGACGCTGCTGTTCGTCGGGCGCTTCCTGCGCTCGCTCGAGGCGCGCTGCCATGCAGCGGCCGCGCAGGCCGTCCTGCCGGCAGGGCTGCAAGCGGCGTCCGGCTGATCCGCCTTGCCGCCGCCTGCGGAATGGCGGCTGGACGGCGTCGCACTTGAACAGACTGCTCTTGCAATCCAGCGGGCCGCTGCTAAACTGAGCACACGCTCACTGAGTTGACACTCACTCAAATGATTGCATTGCCCGCCGTCGCCAGCCAGCGTTCGCGCCAGCGAGAGGCGACCCGTCGCCAGTTGCTCGAAGCGGGTCTGCGGATGGTCGCCACCGAGGGCTTCGCGGGCACGAGTACCGCGGCGATCGCGCAGGCGACGGGCAAGGCGCACGGGACGGTTTTCCTGCACTTTCGAACGCGCGATGCGCTGGTCGCCGAGATCGTCGCCGAAATCGGCCGGTCGATGTCCGACCGGCTCGCTGCGCTCGAAACCGCCACGCCGACACTGCGTGAAGTGATCGATGCCCATCTCACCGCGCTCGCGGAGCACGAGGTGCTGTACGCGCGCGTGCTGGCGGAGGCATCGACGCTGCCACCGGCTGCGCGCGCACGGCTGTTCGCCCTGCAATCGGCGATCGCATCCCGCCTGCGTGCCGCCCATGCGCGCGCGCGCACGGCAGGCGAGGTCCGGGCGCTCGACGCGGTCGTGGCGGCCAATCTGTGGATCGCGCTGACGAATCACTACCTGATGAACCGCGACCTCTTCGCGCCCGGTGAGAGCGTGGTCGCGAAATGCGGCGCAGATCTCGCCGCGCAGTGGCTTGCGCTGGTGAGCACCTGAAGGAGATTGCCGATGAGTACCGAACTGTGCAGTTCCTGCGGATCCTGCGGCTTTCCGATGCGTTCGGCAGAAGACCACGCGGGCGGCGATCCGCAGTGCGGGTACTGCAGCACCTGTGCCGATCCGAGCGGAACGCTGCGGCCCTACGAGGACGTCGTGGAGGCGAACGCCGATTACTTCGTGCGCGAACAGGGCATTGCCCTGACTGCGGCGCGAGAGATGGCGCGGGCGCTCCTCGACAGCATGCCCGCATGGAAAGCGCGTCCCTGAATGCCCGCACCCAACGGATGGATACCGCCATGTTTCAACCCGCTTGCCACGCAGGAAGGACTACCCTGCTCGCCCTCGCCGCCATGAGCGCCGGCGCTGCCAGTGTCCCGCCGCGTGATCTCGCCGAGGCGCAATTGCGTGCGATCAACCATCGGGCGGTGAATGCGCTCGCGAACGCCGATCGCAGCTACTTCGAGGTGCTCGTGGCACAGGATTTCCTGTCGACCGCGCCCAACGGCGAGTGGCTCGGTCGTGGCGCGCACCTCGAGCGCCTCGGCACGACGGCGCCCGCGGAATCGTTCGCGTATTCAGACGTGCGGGTGCGCGTGTTCGGCGACGTCGCACTCGTCCACGGGCTCAAGGGCGCGAACCGGGCGGGCGGTCCGCCACAGCGCGTGCGTTACACCGATGTCTACCAGTGGGACGGCATGCATTGGCATCTCGTCAACACGCAGCACACGCCGCTGCGCGACGGCATATCGCCGCTGCTGCAGCGAAGTCCCGCCTCGCCCCATCCCGCCTGGCAGGGCAGCGATCCAACCGGCGACGATCTCGAGGTGCTGCGCGAGCTCAACGAAAACTACGTGCGCGCCTTCCGGGAGGCCGATGTCGCCTGGTACGACGCGCACCTTGCGCCGGACTTCGTGGTCGTCAGCCCGGACGGCTCGATGCAGGATCGCGCGCGTGCGCTCGCCGATTTCGCCGAGCCGGCGTTTGCGACGTACCTGCGATCGTTCCCTGTCGACAAGGTCCGTATCCGCCGCTTCGGCGACATTGCGCTGATCCACGCCGAAAATGCCTACGAGCGCAAGGATGGTCGCCGCGGCGTGAATCGCTACACCGACATCTGGCAGAAGCGCCCCGACGGCCGCTGGCATTGCCTCGCGGCGCACATCACGGTGCGCAAGGCTCCTGCCTGAAACACGCCGCGGCGCGGGACACGCTAAGATCCGGCCGCAGATCCGGAGAGTCCCCGATGCAGCAGAGCGAAGTGCGCTGGCGTTCCCGTGACGGCCTCGGGCTCTTTGCGCGCGACTACGGCGCGGCACCCGGCGCCACCGCGCGCGTGCCGGTCGTCTGCATACCGGGTCTCACGCGCAATTCGCTCGACTTCGACGTCGTCGCGCCGTGGATCGCGGGGCTCGGCCGGCGCGTGCTCGCGGTCGATCTTCGCGGCCGGGGCGAATCGGATCGCGACCCGGATCCGCGCCGCTACCGGCCACCGACCTATGCCGACGATGTCGCGGCATTGCTCGAACACCTCGCGATACCACGAGCGATCCTCGTCGGCACGTCGCTCGGCGGCCTCGTATCGATGGCCTTTGCCGTGCGTCACGGCGCGCGCCTCGCCGGCGCGGTGCTGAACGATGTCGGTCCGACGATCGACCCGGCGGGCGCCGCGCGCATCCGCAGCTACGTCGGCAAGGCGCCGCCGATCACGAGCTGGGAGGGCGCGGTCGCCTACGCGAAACTGGTGAACGGAGCGGCGCTGCCGCAGTTCACGGACAGCGACTGGGATGCGATGGCGAGGCGCATGTTCCGCCGTGTCGAGGGCGGGCCGCCGCAACTGAACTACGACCCGGCGATCCTCGCACCGGTGGGACCGATCCGGATGCGCATCGCGGAATGGCTCGCGTGGGCCGCGTTCCGTCGCCTCGCGCGCGGGAGGCCGGTGCTGCTGCTGCGCGGGGCGCTGAGCGACATCCTCGCGCCGGCGACCGTCGCGCGGATGCGGCGCGCGGCACCGGCGCTCCAGTTCGCGGAAATTCCCGGTGTCGGGCACGCACCGATGCTCTCCGAGCCTGCAGCGCGGTCGGCGCTCGCGGCGTTCCTTGCGGCGGCGCCATAGGCCCGCACGGGTCGTATATAATGCGACGCCCTTCCCGGCCCTGACTCCCGGATCGAGATCGTGAGCAAACAAGACTCGCATTTCATCAATGTGTTCGGCCTCGTCCTCGGCATCCTGATCGCGATCGCGATCGTGATCTTCGGGGTCGCGCGGGCGGTCGGCAATTCGACCCAGCGCAAGGACGTGCAGCAGGAAGACCTCTACGTGAAGGCCGTCGAGGCGCGAGTCGCGCCGCCGGTGCGCATCGCGGTAGCCGGTGCCGACAATTCCGCGCTCACAATCGCCGCGCCGGCCGCGAGCGCCGCCCCGGGGTTGCCGGTTCCCGCCGATGGCGCGGCCCTGTACGACGCCGCGTGCCATACCTGCCACGGCGCGGGTATCGGCGGTGCGCCGAAGATGGGTGACAAGGCCGCGTGGGGTCCGCGCATCGCACAGGGCGACGCGACGCTCTACAAGCACGCGATCGAGGGTTTCACCGGAACGCACGGCGTGATGCCGGCCAAGGGCGGCCGCATGGACCTGCCCGACGACCTGATCAAGCAGGGCGTGGATTACATGGTTCAGCATTCCCGCTGAACCCGTCCACCGCTTCCCACCCGCGCCGCAGCTGAATCGCCTCGGCGAGGTGCTCCGGCGCAATCCGCGCGCAGCCCCCGAGGTCCGCGATCGTCCGCGCCACCCGCACGATGCGGTGCTGGCTGCGGGCCGAGAGCGCGAGGCGCCGCCGGCTCGCTTGCATCAATTTCTGGCAGGGCGCTGACAGCACGCAGTGCACGGCGAGCTCACGTGCGCCGAGATGCGCATTGAGGCAACCGGCGCGCGCCACCTGCCGATCACGTGCGGCCGCCACTTCCCGCGCCAGTGCCGCGCTGGCCGGGCCCTCGTGCGCGGAATCGCACACGGATCCGGCGACACGCGGCACCACGATGCGCAGGTCCAGCCGGTCGAGCAGCGGGCCCGAGAGGCGCGCCCGATATTTCGCGAGATCCCCTGGCCGGCAGCGGCAGCGGCCGGATTCGTCGCCGAGATAGCCGCACGGGCACGGGTTCATCGCGGCGACGAAGTGGAAGCGTGCCGGGTACTGCACTTCGACCGCGGCGCGCGTGATCGCAATGCAGCCGTTCTCGAGCGGCTCGCGCAGCGACTCGAGCACGCGCCGGTCGAACTCGGGCAACTCGTCGAGGAACAGCACGCCGAGGTGCGCAAGCGTGACTTCGCCAGGCCGCGCCCGGGGGCCTCCGCCCACGATCGAGTGGGCCGATGCCGTGTGGTGCGGACAGCGAAACGGGCGCCGACCCCAGCTCGCCCGATCGACCCGGCGCCCGCCGACCGATGCGATGGTCGCCACTTCGAGCGCCTCGGCGGGCGCGAGCGGCGGCAGGAGCCCTGGCAGGCGCTGCGCGAGCATGGTCTTGCCGCTGCCGGGCGGGCCGCACAGGAGCAGGCTG
>WBZY01001266.1_pt1 | contig 13788 bp, 10 predicted proteins | sample 5204191 | NCBI WGS metagenome assembly WBZY01 (sample SAMN12344363, study PRJNA552823) | activated sludge metagenome | biome: Activated sludge suspended growth; feature: Anammox Sidestream; material: Wastewater; isolation source: activated sludge from anammox sidestream of wastewater treatment...
AGGTTCTCAACGTCTATAACTGGTCGGACTACATCGACCCGACCGTGATTCCGGATTTCGAGAAGGAAACCGGCATCAAGGTCAATTACGACGTATTCGACTCGAACGAAGTGCTCGAGACGAAGCTGCTCTCGGGCAATACCGGCTACGACGTGGTGGTGCCGTCGGCCTCGTTCATGGAGCGCCAGATCAAGGCGGGCGTGTTCATGGTCCTCGACCAGTCGAAAATTCCGAACCTGAAGGATGCCGACCCCGACATCACCCAGCGCGTGGCGTTGCACGATCCGGGCAACGAGCACTCGGTCAACTACATGTGGGGTACTTCGGGCGTCGGCTACAACGTCGCGAAGATCAAGGAAGCCATGCCCGACGCGCCTGTCGACAGCTGGCGCATGTTCTACGATCCAGCGGTCGTCTCGAAGTTCAAGGACTGCGGCGTCACGCTGCTCGACGCGCCCTCGGAGGTGGTCGGCACCGTGCTGATCTACCTCGGTCGTGACGCCAACAGCGAGAAGGCCGAGGATCTCAAGGCCGCCGAAGACGTGCTGATGAAGATCCGCCCCTACATCCGTTACGTGAACTCGTCGAAGTACATCGACGACCTCGCGAACGGCGAGATCTGTCTCGCGCTCGGCTGGAGCGGCGATGTGCTGCAGGCGCGCGACCGCGCCAACGAGGCAGCCAAAGGCATCGAGATCAAATACAACATTCCGAAGGAGGGCGCGATCGCCTTCTTCGACAACTTCGCGATCCCGAAGGATGCGAAGCACGTGAAGAATGCGTATCTCTTCATCAATTACATGATGCGTCCCGATGTTGCCGCGAAGAACTCGAACTACGTCAACTATGCGAGCAACAACTCCGCGGCGCTGCCGATGATCGACGACTCGGTGAAGAATGATGTCTCGATCTACCCGACGGCCGAAGTGAAGGCGAAGATCGTGCCCGATCTCGCCGAGAGCCCGGAGTTCACGCGCCAGCTGACGCGCTCCTGGACCCGCTTCAAGACCGGCAAGTAGCCAGGGCAGGACGACGGACGCCCGATCGGGCGTCCGTCTCCGCCTCGCGGCGACCTCCTCGCATCACTGGAAGGCTTCCCGTGGCCGAGCGACGCAACGACAACAAGAAAGAGCCCTGGCGCGACCCCTCCGCGCAGGCCTATGTCCAGATCGAGAACGTCACAAAACGCTTCGGCGACTTCGTCGCCGTCAACAACGTCTCGCTGAAGATCTATCAGCACGAGATCTTCTGCCTGCTCGGGGGGTCGGGTTGTGGCAAGACCACGCTGCTGCGCATGCTCGCCGGCTTCGAGCCACCGAGTTCCGGCCGGATCCTGATCGACGGCAAGGACATGGCCGATACGCCGCCTTACGAGCGGCCGACGAACATGATGTTCCAGTCCTACGCACTCTTCCCGCACATGTCGGTCGCGAAGAACGTGTCGTTCGGCCTCGAGCAGGAGAAACTGCCGAAGGCGCAGATCGCCTCCCGCGTCGAGGAGATCCTCGACATCGTCAAGATGCGCGAATTCGCAGGCCGCAAGCCGCACCAGCTCTCGGGTGGCCAGCGCCAGCGCGTGGCGCTTGCGCGTGCGCTCGCCAAGCGTCCGAAGCTGCTGCTGCTCGACGAGCCGCTCGGCGCTCTCGACAAGAAGCTGCGCGAGCAGACCCAGTTCGAGCTGATCAACATCCAGGAGCGACTCGGTGTCACCTTCGTGGTCGTCACGCACGATCAGGAAGAAGCGATGACCCTGGCCTCGCGCATCGGCGTGATGAACCGCGGCGAGATCGTGCAGGTCGGTACTCCGAGCGAGATCTACGAGTTTCCGGGGACACGCTTCGTCGCCGACTTCATCGGTTCGGTGAACATGTTCGAGGGGCAGCTGATCGAGGATCTGCCCGACAGGGTGCGGATCCGTTCGGCCGAGCTGGGTGGCGTCGTCTATGTGGATCACGGCATCAGCGCGGCACCCGGTTCGGTCGTGTGGGCGGCGATCCGGCCGGAGAAGATCAATATTTCGCGCACGGCGCCGGCCGATGCGGCAGAGAATTGCGTGTCGGGCGTCGTCAAGGAGATCGCCTACATGGGTGACCTGTCCATCTATCTGGTGAAGATCGCCTCGGGCAAGATGGTGCGCGTGACTTTGCCCAACACCGAGCGCCTGTCGGACCACGAACGCATTCTCTGGGACGAGAACGTCTTCCTGTCCTGGCACAGCTCGAGTCCCGTGGTGCTCCCGCAGTAGGCGGTCGTCGTGGCTCGACCCTCGATTCCGAAGCCGACCGCCCGCCTCCTGTCGGGGCGGCTGGGTCCGTGGTGGGAGCTGTTCTACCGCTTTGGCCCCCCGCGCTGGACCACCTACATGCGGCACAACTGGGCGGGCAAGCGGCTCGTGATCGCGCTGCCCTATCTGTGGCTGCTGCTCTTCTTCCTCGGTCCATTCATCATCGTCTTCAAGATTTCCTTCTCTGAAGTGCGGCTCGCGATGCCGCCCTACGCGCCGCTCTGGCAGTGGGTGACCGAAAAGGCCATCGATGTTCATCTGAACCTCGGCAACTACCTCTTCCTGCTGACCGACGACCTGTACGTGAGCTCCTACCTCTACTCGCTCAAGGTCGCGGCGATCTCGACGGTGTTCTGCCTGCTGATCGCCTATCCCATGGCGTACGCGATGGCGCGCTCGAGTCCGGCGACGCGCAACATCTACCTGATGCTGATCATCCTGCCGTTCTGGACGTCATTCCTGCTGCGTGTCTACGCGTGGATCGGCCTGCTGAAGAACAACGGCGTGATCAACAATGTGCTGATGGCGCTCGGCGTGATCGACGAGCCGATCACGATGATGCAGACCGACTTCGCCGTGTTCATCGGCATCGTCTACTCGTATCTGCCGTTCATGATCCTGCCGCTCTACTCAAACCTCGAGAAGCACGATTTCACGCTGCTCGAAGCGGCAGCCGACCTCGGCGCCGGGCCGGTCACTTCGTTCCTGCGCGTGACGCTGCCGCTGTCGATTCCGGGCATCATCGCCGGGTCGCTGCTGGTGTTCATTCCTGCGGTGGGCGAGTACGTGATTCCCTCGCTCCTCGGCAGCTCCGATCAGCTGATGATCGGGCGCGTGCTTTCGGACGAATTCTTCGCGAACCGGGATTGGCCGGTGGCGAGCGCCGTCGCGATCGCGATGCTGCTCCTGCTGATGGTGCCGATCATGCTGTTCCAGCATTTCCAGTCGCGTGAACTGGCGGGGGCGAAGTGAGACGCCGCCACTGGTTTTCGAAGACGGGCCTCTGGCTCGGTCTCTCGTTCCTCTATCTGCCGATCGTCTCGATGATCGTGTTCTCGTTCAACAATTCACGCCTCGTTACGGTCTGGGACGCACCCAATTCGCCCACGCTCAAGTGGTACGGCGAACTCTTCCGCAACGAGCAGATACTCGGCGCCGCCTGGCTGTCGATCCGCATCGCGGCGATGACCGCGACAGGTGCGGTGATTCTCGGCACCCTCGCGGGGCTCGTACTCGCACGCTTCGGGGCGTTTCGCGGCCGGGCGCTGCTGTCCGGCATGACGACCGCCCCGCTCGTGATGCCCGAAGTCATCACCGGTCTCTCGCTGCTGCTGCTGTTCGTCGCGCTCGAGCAATTGACTGGCTGGCCGGAGGCGCGCGATGCCGCCACCATCACGATTGCGCACATCACCTTTTCGATGGCCTACGTGACCATCGTCGTCCAGTCGCGCCTCGCGGGCTTCGACAACTCGCTGGAGGAGGCGGCGCTCGATCTCGGCGCGCGGCCCGCGAAAGTGTTCTTCAGGATCACCCTGCCGCTCATCGTCCCGGCGATCATGTCGGGTTGGCTGCTGGCGTTCACGCTCTCGTGGGATGACGTCGTGGTGTCGCAGTTCGTCGCGGGCCCCGGCTCGACCACGCTGCCGATGGTGATCTTCTCGAAGGTGCGCCTCGGCGTCAGCCCCGACGTCAATGCGCTCGCCACGATCATGGTGCTGATCGTCGCCACCGGCGTCGTCGCCTCCGCGATCTGGATGCGCCGCCAGGAACGCCGTCGCGATCGCGAAATGCAGATGGCGGCTGCGGCGAACAAGTAGTCTGCTAGTCTGCGCCCGTGGCAGGCGTCAACCTCGGCATCGATTTCGGCGGCTCGTCGATCAAGGCGGGACTCGTCGATGTCGCGCACGGCCAGGTCAGCGGCGGGATGATCTCCGTGCCGACCCCCGCGCCTTCGACGCCGCACGCCATCGTCGAGGCGATTCGCGGCATCGATGCCAGGCTCCCCGGCGCGGCTGCCGTGGGGTTTGCATTCCCGTCGGTCGTCAAGCAGGGCAGGGCCTGCACGGCAGCAAACATCGATCATGCGTGGATCGGCACCGATGTCAGCACACTGCTCACCGAGGCGCTCGGGCGCCGGGCCGCGTTCCTCAACGACGCCGACGCCGCGGGGATCGCGGAGATGCGCTTCGGCGCCGGGCGCGGCGTGGCAGGCACGGTGCTCGTGCTGACGTTCGGCACCGGCATCGGTTCGGCACCGTTCATCGACGGGAAATTGCTGCCCAACACCGAGTTCGGGCATCTCCAGATGCGCGGCGGTGACGCCGAGCGGTGGGCGTCGGCGCGCGTGCGCACCGAGCTGTCGCTCGGCTGGCCCGAGTGGGGTGCGCGCGTCTCCGAGTATCTTGCGCACCTGGAGCGACTGTTCTGGCCCGACCTCATGATCCTGTGCGGTGCGGTCAGCGCCCATTTCGACCAGTTCGCCCCTTTCGTCGTCTCGCGGGCCCCCATCCGGCCCGCGGCGCTCGGGGCCGCCGCCGGCGTCATCGGTGCGGCCCTTGCAGCGGCCTGACGCCCGCGGCGACATGAGCCTTGCGGACAAGCTGCCCGACGTCGGCACGACGATCTTCACTGTCATGTCGCGCCGCGCCGCCGAACTCGGTGCGCTGAACATCGGCCAGGGATTTCCCGACTATCCGATCGACCCGGAACTGGCGGACGCGCTTGCCGCAGCGGTGTCCGCCGGCCACAACCAGTATGCGCCCATGGAAGGCTCCATGGCGCTGCGTGAGGCGATTGCCGCCAAACTGCGCGAGAGCCACGGGGTTGCGGTCGACCCACTCGCGGAGATTACCGTGACCTGCGGCGCGACGGAGGCGATCTATTCGGCCATTCAGGCCGTGGTGGGTCCGGGTGACGAAGCGATCGTTTTCGATCCGGCATATGATTCCTACGACCCGGCCATCCGGCTCGCGGGTGGACGCGCGGTGCATGTTCCGCTGGCACCGCCGCAGTTCCGCTATGACTGGGAGCGGGTGCGGGCGGCCATCACGCCGCGGACGCGGCTCGTGATCGTGAACACACCGCTCAACCCCGCGTGCACCGTGGCGCGCGCAGGTGATCTTGCGGCGCTCGCGGAACTGCTGCGCGATCGCCCGATCCTGCTGCTGGCCGACGAGGTGTACGAACACGTCATCTTCGACGGCCGCAAGCATGAATCGGTACTCGCGCACGAAGAATTGCGGGCCCGAAGCTTCGTCGTGTATTCCTTCGGCAAGACCCTGCATGCGACCGGCTGGCGCACAGGTTACTGCATCGCACCGCCCGCGCTGACGGTGGAGCTGCGCAAGGTCCACCAGTTCAACACCTTCAGCATCGCCGCGCCGCTGCAGGCCGCGATCGCGCACTTTCTCCCGCGGCACCCCGAATGCTGGCAGGGGCTTGCGGCATTTTTCCAGGGCAAGCGTGACAGGCTGCTGCGGGCGCTCGACGGCAGCGGTTTGCGACTGCAGCCGGCCGAGGGTACCTACTTCCAGCTGCTCGACTACTCGGCGATTGCGCCGGGCATGAGCGACCTCGACTTCGCGCAGCGGCTGCTCGAGGAGGGCGGGGTGGCGACCATTCCGCTGTCGCCCTTCTATCGCGACCCACCGCAGCTGCCATTCGTGCGTGTGTGCTTTGCAAAGCGCGATGCAACGCTCGATGCGGCCGGGCAGTGCCTGCGCGCGTTCGCGGTCCGCGCGGCGCGGTAGACTGCGCGCATGGTGCGTCGTGAAGCGGTGAACACGGTAGCCGTTGTTGGAACAGAAGTGTTCACGGCATGCTGCACTTCTCCAGCGGGTGCAAGTCCCGCTCCGGTAAGCATCGGTGCGCCGGATAGCAGGCCCCAGGTATGAAGGGAGACCTTCATGCCCGAGCGGGGCGTCAAGAGCCCGCGAGGCAACGAGAGTTGCGCAGCGGGGAGCGAGCACGCGGGCCGCAACATCAAGTGAAGCCTGCAGCCTCGACACATTTACAATCCGCAGGCCGAGCTGCTCATGTCACGGCGAAGGCAACATCGATCGTAGGAGCACCGAAGCCCACGCTCGACTGCGGCGGGGTAGGGGGCGCAGCACGTGTGCAAGGAGAGGTGCGGAACACGAGAGGCCCGTCTGCACAGCCCTTGTCGGGGCGAGGTGGTTCGTATAAGCCGAAGGCGAAATCGAGCGCCGTGCAGCGGGAGTCCGAGGGGATCGTAGTACCGCAGAGCGTGGGGAAGCCCACGCGAACGAACGCCGTGAAGAACAACGCGGCGGGAGGGAAGGGTCCCTGCGGTGGTCGAGCTGAAGGGGCAGGTAAGCGCGAGGGAATGGCCGGCAAGACCGGGCCTAACGACCCCGGCGGCGATGCGCTGCGCGACAAAGTGCGAGAACTGCAACGACAGCTATGGGCTGCAGCCAAGCGGGCACCGGGTAGGCGCTTTCACGCGCTGTATGACCACATCTGGAGAGGTGACGTTCTTCAGGAGGCGTGGAGGCGAGTGAGGAAGAACCGCGGCGCGGCCGGGGTGGACAGCCAGTCCCTCGGCAGCGTCGAGCAGTATGGCGTTGAGAGATTTCTGGATGAGCTTGGCGCACAGCTGCGAGCGGGCGAGTACCGGGCGCAAGTGGTGAAGCGGCGGTACATACCGAAGCCAGATGGAAGGCAGCGGCCGTTGGGGATTCCGACGATACGGGACCGGGTGGCGCAGATGGCGGCGAAGCTGGTACTGGAACCGATCTTCGAGGCGGACTTTCTGCCGTGCTCGTACGGTTTTCGGCCCCGGCGCAGCGCGTTGATGGCACTGGAGCGGCTGAGGCAGCTCGGCGCGAAGGGCGGACATCATGTGCTGGATGCCGATATCCGCGATTACTTCGGGAGCATCGATCACGAGAAGCTGATGAAGCTTCTCGCACGGCGCGTCTCGGATCGGCGGGTTCTGAAGCTGCTGCGGCAGTGGCTCGAAGCGGGAGTGATGGAAGACGGCGTCGTCACGAGGACGGGAGCCGGCACGCCGCAGGGTGGGGTGATCTCGCCCTTGCTGTCGAACATCTTCCTGCATGTGCTCGACGTATCGTGGACACGCCACAGTGCCCCGCTGGGGGAGCTGGTGCGTTACGCGGACGACTTTGTCGTGATGTGCCGCACGGCGAAGGACTGCGAGCAGGCCGAGGCGCGGATCAGGGTGATTCTGGAGCGCTTGGGTCTTGAGCTGCACCCGGACAAAACGAGACGAGTCGAGCTCTACGATGGCAAGGAGGGCTTTGACTTTCTCGGCTGTCACCTGCACAAGCGCTTGAGCGGACGGCTGTGGGAGCAGAAGCGCCGACGCCTCTACTTCCTGCAACGCTGGCCGAGTCAGCGCTCGATGCAGCGGGTACGACAGCGCGCGAAGGAGCTGACCCCAAGGTCGCGATGCCACGCGGATATCCGCGCGATCATCGCCGACCTGAACCCTGTACTGCGGGGTTGGGGGAACTACTTCCGCACGGGCAATGCCGCTCGCCAGTTCAGTGCTCTGGACAGCTTCGTCGTGCGACGGTTGCGTGCTTTGCGGGTCAAACGCAAGGGGCGCCACCTGCTGCCGGGGGAGACGCAGGGCTGGACGCGCGAGTATTTCGAGAATCTGGGCCTATATCGCCTGCGCGGAACGATCCGCTACCCGGGGCCGCCTTTCTGGAAGGTGGCCGCGTAATGCTGTGTGCCGACCGATCACTGGTAAGCCGTGTGCGGGAAATCCGCATGCACGGTTTGAAAGGGGGTCCTGCGGCGTTCGTCCCTTATTGGTCACGGAGGCCGTAGGATCTACCAATGCGCGTGACACTCGTGCAGACCGAGCTCGACTGGGCGAACCCGCCGGCCAACCGGGAGCGCTTCGCCCGGCTGCTCGCGCCGCTTGCCGGCGCGACTGACCTCGCCGTGATTCCGGAAACCTTCACCACGGGCTTCGACATGCAGGGTGGTGCAAGTGCCGAAGTCATGGGCGGCGCCACCTGCGAGTGGCTGCTCGCGCAGGCACGGCAGCTCGACGCCGCGGTGCTCGGCAGCGCTTTCATCCGTGATGGCACGGGTGTGCGCAATCGTGCGCTCTGGGCGACCCCCGACGGCACGCTCGCGCATTACGACAAGCGGCACCTCTTCCGCATGGGGGGCGAGCACGAGCACTTTGCAGCAGGCAGCGAACCGCTGCTCGTGAACTGGCGCGGCGCACGCATCGCGCCGCTCGTTTGCTACGACCTGCGCTTTCCGGTCTGGAGCCGGCGGCGCGGACACTACGACTACGATGTCCTGGTGTATGTCGCGAACTGGCCGGCGGCCCGCCATTACGCCTGGCAGCAGCTCCTGCGCGCGCGCGCGATCGAGAACCAGGCCTGCGTCCTCGGCGTGAACCGGATCGGCAAGGATGGCAACGGCGTCGCGCACGCCGGCGGCAGCGTCGCGCTCGATGCCTTGGGCCGCCCCGTCGTCGAGCTTGGCGATGCAGCTGCCGTCGAAACGGTTGTCCTGGATCTCGGCGCGCTGCGCGAGCTGCGACAGCGCTTTCCGGTCGCGCTCGATGCCGACGAATTCTCGTTTGGTTCCGCGGGGAGCCCATGAAGAAACAGACTCGCGTCAATCATCCGCCGGGCGTACCGGTTCCGCCGGACAACCACCCGGTCGTTGCGCCGATCTACCAGACCGTGAAGTTCGAGTTCGATTCGGTCGAGGAGACGGGGCGCAGCCTGCGCGGCGAGCGGGCGGGCTTCTACTACATGCGCACGTCCAACCCGACGACGCGACAGCTCGAGCTGACGCTCGCCTCGCTGCAGGACCGCGACGACTGCCTCGCCACTGCATCTGGCGTGAACGTGATCGCACAGACGCTCCTCGGCCTCACGAAGCAGGGCGATCACGTGCTCTGTTTCATCGAGAGCTATGGTCCGACCCGCCAGATCATCCGGCGCCTCCTCGGGCGTTTCGGCGTGACGCATACCATGCTGTCCATCGAGGATCTGGCCGGCATCGAACATGCGCTCGCGACTACGGCGACCAGACTCGTGATCTTCGAATCGCCGACCAACCCGATCACGAAGATCGCGGACCTCGCTGCGATCACGCGCCTCGCGCGCCGCCACGGCGCCGCCACCGTGATGGACAACACTTTTGCCGGCCTGCATCAGCACGGCGAGTATGAGGTCGACTATTTCCTGCACAGCCTGACAAAGTACGCTTCGGGGGCCGGTGACGTGATGGGTGGAGCGGTGATCGCGCGCAGCGAGCTGTTGCGGGCATTGCGCGCCGAGTTCCCGGTTCTCGGCGGCGTGCTCGACCCGCACGCGGCGTTCCTGATCCAGCGTGGCCTCAGGACCTATTTCGTGCGCTATCGGGAGCAGAGCGCGCGGGCGCTGGAGATCGCGAAGCGCCTGGCTGCGCATCCGGCAGTGGCGCGCGTCCACTATCCCGGGCTGCCGTCCCATCCGCAGCACGCACTCGCCCGCGCGCAGATGCGTGAGTTCGGCACGATCGTCAGCTTCGACCTGCACGGCGGCGCCGAAGCAGGGCGCCGCTTCACCGAGGCGCTCGCGCTGTTCGCGAAGACGGCGAGCCTGGGCTCGACCGAGTCGCTCGTGATGGCGCCGCAGATGCTGAAGTCGCGCGATCTCACGGCGGAGCAGCTCGCGATCTCGGCCGTCACCGATGGAACGGTGCGGCTGTCCATCGGACTCGAGGACCCTGAGGATCTCGCGGCGGACATCGGACGCGGACTGACGGCCGCCGAAGCGTGAGCCGTTCTGCGGTTTCAGGCGCCACGGCTTTACAGTTTTCCGCGGGCGATGCCAGATAGTCCCGACGAATTTCGGGACGCAAGCTTATGTTCAATCGTTCGGCGAGGGCCGCGGCCGCGCGGCCGGCGCCACTCGCGCTGCGCGAGTCAGTGCTCGATGGATTCGCTGCGGAAGGGCTGCGGGTACCGGCACGACCCGCGGCACTCGACACGTTGCTGCGCGGTGCCGCGAACGAGGCCGCTGCGCACGAAGTCGCCGACACGCTGTTCGTGGTGCCGGGTCGCGATCACGACGCCCGGCAACTGCGCGACAGCGCGCTGGCAACGCGCCGCAAGGCGCTGACCGTCGCCAGGCTCCTGCATGCACCCGCCGGGACGGTCGAGGCTGCAGGCCTGCTGCATCGTGCGGGGGAAGCCTGCGCGCTGCGGGCCCTGGCGCTGGCAGAATCCGGCGTCCACGTACGCCTCGACACACCCTCGCGCGCCGAGCTCTGTGCGCGTCACCAGGCGCAGTTCACCGAACAGCTCATCCAGGACTGGAATCTGCCGGCCCCGGTGGCGGATGTTCTGCGCCACTGGCGGCAGTTTCGCGCGACCACATCGCTCGCGGCGGCGATCGTCTATTACGCCCACCTGCTCGCCAGCGAAGAATTGCATCCCGAGTTCTTCGCGCCGGGCTTGCTGCGCAGCGTGGGCGCAGAGCTCGGTATCGATTCGTCGCAGCTCGATGCGGAAACCTAGGCGCTGCTCGCCACCCGCACGCGATGCATGTGGTAGGGCAGAACTTCCATCAACTCGCCCTCGACGTGCCGCTGCTGCACGCCCCGCCAGAACCCGGCCGTGAGAATCTCGCCATGCACCCGCATGAACGCGGCGCGCTGCGCGTCGTTGAAGGCAAGGAAATTGATGAAAGTCTCGGGAAACACGTCGCTGTCGGCGACGTAGAACCAGCTTTCGGCCCGCATCTCGTCTTCCTCGTTCGTGGCCTGCGGCAGCTCGCGGAAGCGGCAATCGGTCACCCGGCAAAGCTCGTCGTAATCGTAGAAAATCACGCGGCCGTGACGGGTGACGCCGAAGTTCTTGAGCAGCAGGTCGCCCGCGAAGATGTTCGTGTAGGCGAGGTCGCGGATCGCCTGGCCGTAGTCGAGCACGGCAAGTTCGGCCTGCTCCGCTGAGGCGGAGCGCAGATAGAGGTTCAGCGGCGTCATGCGCCGCTCGATGTAGAGGTGATCGAGGATCACGTCGTCGCCGTCGATGTGCACGGTATTGGCAGTCTCGGTGGCGAGTTCCTCGAGCAACTCCGGTGCGAAGCGCGCGCGGGGAAATCGCAGGCGCTTGAATTCCTGCGCATCGACGAGGCGTCCGGCGCGATCGTGCTTGAAAACATAGCTGTACTTCGCCAGCACTTCCTCGCGCAGCACGGTCTTGGGGTAGGCGAAACGGTCGCGGATCACCTTGAAGACAACGTCGAAGGAGGGCAGCGTGAAGCACACCATCACGAGGCCGCGCTCGCCCGCGGCGTGCTCGAACCGGTCGGTCGTGTGATCCATGTGATGCAGCAGCTCGCGGTAGCGCTCGGTCTTGCCCTGCTTCGCCCGCCCAAGCACCGTGAACAACTCGCTGACCGGCTTGCGCGGCAGAAGCGACTTCAGGAACACGACTGCCTCGCCGACGCGATCGAGATCGGCGTGAAAGTACGAGCGCGTGAAGCCGAACACGATGCTGACGTCGGCTTCGGCGAGCAGCACGGCATCGACGTGCAGACCGTTCTCAGTGTTCTTGAGCGCAATCACGAGAGGTGCCGTGAAGCCACGCCCCGTCATGCGGCCGACCAGAAAGGCGCGCGTCATCTGGTAGAACACGGGCCGGATCATGTCGATCCGTGTCAGCGCACGCCGCTCGCCCAGTGCGGCGAGGTGCGCGCCCACCTCCGCGGCGACATGCGCGACGCTCCGGTCGAAATCCTTCCACGGTGAGCGAAAGCGCAGGTCGCCCAGCAGGTCTTCGAAGAGCAGGGGCAGGGAGCCGCGGTGCTGGTAGCGGTTCGTCGCGACTTCAGCCGTGACGCTGGCGAGGGGATCGAGATCGGTCGCGACGAATTCTATCTCTGCAGCGACGCCCACGGTGCCGTACAGCCGGCGCGTGATCGAGCTGAAATAGGTCTTGTTGAATTCCGGATCGGGCAGGCCGTCGATCAGCACCGCGAAACGCGCGCGGATCTCCTGCCACAGGGGGCGATCGAGCGCGCGTTCGCCGAGTTTGAGACGCAGCTCGGCGATCGCCTGGTCGACCCACCGGTCGTAGAGTTCGATCCGCTCGACGGCATCGCGCTGGCTGCCCCGCCAGTCGCGCGCATCGAAGCGCTGCGGCGCGCGCCGCGTGATCGCGCGGAACTCCGCGTTGTAGTCTGCGAATGCGCCGGCAATGTGCCGCGCGCAGTCTTCAGCCAACGCGGTGTCCGCGGTCACGCGGGGCGATCCGCCGTCACTCAGAGGTTCTTGATCAGCGCGTCGGCAAACTCGCTGCACTTCACCTCGGTGGCACCCTCCATGAGGCGTGCAAAATCGTAGGTGACGGTCTTCTGGCCGATGGTACGGTCCATCGCGCCGAGGATCGCATCGGCCGCTTCGGTCCAGCCCATGTAGCGCAGCATCATCTCGCCCGAAAGGATCACCGAACCCGGATTCACCTTGTCGAGGTTGGCGTATTTCGGCGCCGTGCCGTGCGTGGCCTCGAACACGGCGTGGCCGGTCACGTAGTTGATGTTGGCGCCCGGCGCGATGCCGATGCCACCGACCTGCGCGGCGAGCGCGTCGGAGAGGTAGTCGCCGTTCAGGTTGCAGGTCGCCAGCACATCGAATTCGTCGGGACGCGTGAGCACCTGCTGCAGGGTGATGTCGGCAATCGCGTCCTTGATGATGACCTTGCCGGCCTTCTTCGCGGCGTCCTGCTCATCATTCGCGGCCTTCTCGCCGCTCTTTGCCTTGGTGCGCTCCCATTGTTCCCACGTATAGACCTGGGCGGCAAATTCGCGCTCGGCGAGCGCGTAGCTCCAGTTGCGGAACGCGCCCTCGGTGTACTTCTGGATGTTGCCCTTGTGCACGATGGTCACGCTCTTGCGCTTGTTCGCCACCGCATACTCGACGGCGGCGCGGAACAGCCGTTCGGTGCCCTCCTGCGACACGGGCTTGATGCCGATGCCCGAGGTCTCCGGGAAGCGGATCTTCGCGTAGGCCTTCGGGAAGGCCTGCTTGAACAGTTCCTTGAACTTGCGGTTCTCCTCGCTGCCCTGTTCGAACTCGATGCCGGCGTAGATGTCCTCGGTGTTCTCGCGAAAGATCACCATGTTCACCTTGCCGGGGTTCTTCACGGGGGAGGGCACGCCCTTGAACCACTGCACCGGGCGCAGGCACACATACAGGTCGAGCAACTGGCGCAGCGCCACGTTGAGCGAGCGGATGCCGCCGCCCACCGGCGTCGTGAGCGGGCCCTTGATGGAAACGAGATACTCACGGCAGGCCGCCACACTCTCGTCCGGGAGCCAGGTGTTGAACAGTCTGTTCGATTTCTCACCCGCGTAAACCTCGAGCCAATGGATGCGGCGCTTGCCGCCGTACGCCTTGGCGACGGCCGCATCGAGCACACGCACGCTCGCCCGCCAGATATCGGGACCGGTCCCGTCGCCCTCGATGAACGGAATGATCGGCTGGTCGGGCACTGCGAG
>WBZY01001267.1_pt1 | contig 13785 bp, 14 predicted proteins | sample 5204191 | NCBI WGS metagenome assembly WBZY01 (sample SAMN12344363, study PRJNA552823) | activated sludge metagenome | biome: Activated sludge suspended growth; feature: Anammox Sidestream; material: Wastewater; isolation source: activated sludge from anammox sidestream of wastewater treatment...
ACCTGGTGCGCTGAGAACCCCGCCACCCGTCCCGTAGGTTCGGCCCGTGGCCGAACGATTCATGTCCGGGCACATCACGTCCGGGCACAGCCCGGACCTACGAAAGGTGTCCGCGTAGGTTCGGCCCGTGGCCGAACGATTCATGTCCGGGCACATCACGTCCGGGCACAGCCCGGACCTGCGAAAGGTGTCCGGGCCCGGACCTACCCGAACACGGCGTCGCCAGTCAGGCCCTGGCGCTCGAGGATCTCGCGCAGGCGCCGCAGCGCCTCCACCTGGATCTGGCGTACGCGCTCGCGCGTGAGGCCGATCGCACGCCCCACTTCCTCCAGCGTCGCCGCATCGTAGCCCGCCAGCCCGAAGCGCCGCGCGATCACCTCGCGCTGCTTGTCGTTCAGTTCCTCCAGCCACGCGGCGATGCTCTCGCGCATGTCCTCGTCCTGCAGCAGCTCCGCGGGGTCCGAAACCTGCTGGTCGGCGATGGTATCGAGCAGTGAACGGTCCGAATCCGGCCCCAGCGGCACGTCGACCGAGGTGACGCGCTCGTTCAGTCCGAGCATGCGCTTGACGTCCTCGACCGGCTTGTCGACCAGCTCGGCAATCTCCTCGGCCGATGGCTCGTGGTCGAGTCGCTGGGTGAGCTCGCGCGCCGCACGCAGGTAGACATTCAGTTCCTTGACCACGTGGATCGGCAGCCGGATCGTGCGCGTCTGGTTCATGATCGCGCGCTCGATGGTCTGGCGGATCCACCACGTCGCGTAGGTCGAGAAGCGGAAACCGCGCTCGGGGTCGAACTTCTCGACCGCGCGGATCAGTCCGAGGTTGCCCTCCTCGATCAGGTCGAGCAGCGACAGTCCGCGGTTCAGGTAGCGCCGCGAGATCTTCACGACCAGCCGCAGGTTGCTCTCGATCATGCGCTTGCGCCCGGCCGCGTCGCCGCGCAGCGCGAGGCGTGCGTAATGACGCTCCTCCTCGGCGCTCAGCAGCGGCGAGAAGCCGATCTCGCCGAGATACATCTGCGTGGCGTCGAGCGTGCGCTGCACGCCCGAATCCTCGCGGCGGGTGGCGATGAACTCGTCGTCGCGCTCCTCGGCCCCGGCTTCCGCGAGGCCCTCGATGTCGCCGTCGAAGTCCGCACCGAACTCGGCATCCGCCGTGACCAGCACCTCGTCCTCGAACTGCACGCCTGCTTCCATTGCCATCGCGTTGTCCCCTTGCTACGAGTTTTCCCGCCGCCCGCTCATCGCCTGGGCAGCACCTGCATCGGATCGACCGGATTGCCCTGCCTGCGCACCTCGAAGTGCAGCTTGGTCCGGTCGGTGCCGCTGTCTCCCATCTCGGCGATCCGCTGTCCTGCCCGCACCGTGTCTCCCTCGGCCACGAGCAGCCTGCTGTTGTGCGCATAGGCGCTGAGCCAGTGCGCGTCGTGCTTGACGATCAGCAGGTTGCCGTACCCGCGCACCCCGCTGCCCGCGTAGACCACCGTGCCGCTGCGCGCCGCGACCACCGGATCGCCGGAGTTGCCGGAGATGTCGATGCCCTTGTGCGGTTGTGCGCCGTTCGCGTAGCCCTGCAGCACCCGTCCGGCACTCGGCCACTGCCAGGCTCCGGGCTTGCCGGAGGCCACCGGTGGTGGTGGCGGTGCACTCGGCCGCGACGCCGGCGCAGCCACCGTCGGCACCGGCCGGACCGGTGCCGCCGTGGCCGCCGGTGCGCTGCGGGTGGCCGATGCCACACCGGACGCGGACGCAGCGGGACGATCCGGTTCCATGCCGAGCGTCACCGGGGCGCCCGAGGCACTGAGCCGCAGCCGCTGTCCGGGGTAGATCGTGTACGGTGCCGCAATGCGGTTCAGGCGCGCTACCGTGACCCAGTCGGTACCAGCCGCGAACGCTATCGAGTGCAGCGTGTCGCCCCGCTTGACCGTATAGACGTTGCCTTGCTGGGCCGGGGTGTTGCGCGAGGCCCCCGGTTCCGGTACGGCGACAGGCTCCGGCAGGTCCGAGTAGTACGGCCGGCTCGAACAGCCCGCCAGACCGAGCAGCAGACCGGTTGCCAGGACGACGATGTACGGGCTCGCTCGACTCATTCATTCCGTTGGCTGGTGTGTCCCAGGCCATCCCCTCGTGGATCCGGCCCTATTTTATGCTTTTGCGCGACTTTACTGCGCGTCCTGTTTAAGAAAAGTTTTTATCGGTATGATTTTTCAACGATTTGCTTAAAGGCAATTTGCGCCGTTCACGGACGGATGTCAACCGTCCACGTTGGTGAAAGCGGTAGTTTTTCACATTTCTGTGGAAAATCCGGGAGGCCTGGACACCTCTCACCTGGCCATGAGCGGCATTCCGCGGCCCGGCTGCTGAGGCTGTCGCAAAAGCCCGCGAAGCGTGCGGCGGCGATTTCACACCGGTGGGCGTACGCCGCAGGGATGCGGCGTTCGAGCCTGCACGGACGTATTCACGGCGCCCCACGGGTGTGGAATCGCCGCCGCGCGCTGGCACCGTCCCACGGTGAGAGGTTTTGCGACACCCTCTGCTGGCTCTCAGCGCACCGTCCCGCTCACCAGCGGCACGAAACGTGCCGGTTCGACCTCGCGCGCCTCGTGCCCTCCCTCGGTACGCGTCACCACGGTCAGGCGCTGCGAGCGGTCGTCACCGATCGGGATCACGAGCCGCCCGCCGACACGCAGCTGGCGCACCAGTTCCTCCGGCACGCTGCGCGGCGCGGCGGTGGTGAGGATGCCGTCGAACGGCGCGCGCGACGGCCAGCCGGCGAAGCCGTCGCCGTGGCGCAGCGCGACGTTGTAGATCTTCAGCTCGCGCAGGCGCAGACGGGCGCGCTCCTGCAGCGCGCGGATGCGCTCGACCGAACACAGCTCCCCGACCAGCTGCGCGAGCACCGCGGTCTGGTAGCCGGAGCCGGTCCCGATCTCGAGCACGTTCGCCGGCCGACCGCCGGCGAGCAGCAGTTCGGTCATCCGCGCCACCGTGTAGGGCTGCGACAGCGTCTGGTTGAAACCGATCGGCAGCGCGGCGTCCTCGTAGGCGCGATGCGCGAGCGCCTCGTCGACAAACAGGTGGCGCGGCGTGGTGCGCATCACCTCGAGCACGCGGATATCGGTGATTCCCTGCTCGAACAACCGCTCGACGAGCCGCGCACGCGTGCGCTGCGAGGTCATGCCGATGCCGTCGCGATTCATGCGGCGTGGTCCTCCCTCACCAGCAGCACCACCGCGTGCGCGGCGATGCCTTCGCGCCTGCCGGTGAAACCGAGCCCTTCGCTGGTGGTGGCCTTCACGTTCACGTCCGCTGCGCGCGCGCCGAGGTCTGCGACGATGTTCGTGCGCATCGCCGCGATGTGCGGCGCGAGCCGCGGCGCCTCGGCGACGATCGTCAGGTCGGCGTTGCCGAGCCGGTAACCGGCCGCACGCACCAGTGCCATGCAGGCGCGCAGCAGTTCGCGGCTGTCCGCGCCGCGGTAGCGCACGTCCGAGTCGGGGAAATGGTGTCCGATGTCGCCGGCGGCGATCGCGCCGAGCAACGCGTCGCACAACGCGTGCAGCGCGACGTCGCCGTCCGAATGCGCTACCAGTCCGTGCGTGTGCGCGATCCGCACGCCGCCGAGCGTCACCGCCTCGCCGTCGCCGAAGCGATGCACGTCGTAGCCGTGGCCGATTCTCATGACTGCGCTCCCTGGCGCGCCAGGTGGTATTCGGCAAGCGCCAGATCCTCCGGACGCGTGACCTTGATGTTGTCCTCGCTGCCGGGCAGCAGGCGCGGCTGCAGCCCCAGCCGCTCGATCGCCATCGCCTCGTCGGTGATCTCCTCCCCGCTGGCGAGCGCCTCGTCCAGCGCGCGTTCGAGCAGCGCGAAACGGAACACCTGCGGCGTCTGCGCACGCCAGAGCGCATCGCGCGGCACCGTGGCCGCGACGCGCTGCGCGGCGTCGGCGCGCTTCAGCGTATCGGCCAGCGGCAGCGCGAGCAGCCCTCCGACCGGGTCCGCGTCCAGTTCGCGCAGCATCGCGGCGATCCGCCCGGGGCGCACGCAGGGACGCGCCATATCGTGCACCAGCACCCAGTCTCCGGGATCCGGCCGGCGCGAGAAACCGCGCAGCGCGTTCGCAACCGAGGCGGCGCGCGTCGCGCCGCCATCGACCACGCGCACGCGCGCACGCAGGGCTGGCGCGAGCGCCGGCCAGTGCGGGTCACCCGGCGCGATCGCGACCACGGTCTCGCGCAGCTGCGCCACCGCGAGCAGCGCGGCCAGCGTGTGTTCCGCGAGCGGCTTGCCGGCCAGCGGCAGGTATTGCTTGGGGATGCCGGCGCCCATGCGCGCGCCGCTGCCGGCCGCCGGAACCGCCACCCACACCGGGGTCGCTTCACGCGTGCCGTCGCTGCCCTGCGCGCCCACGGGTCAGGGTTTGACCAGCAGATAGAAAGTCTCGCCTTCGCGCACCATGCCGAGCTCCTCGCGCGCCATTTCCTCGACGCTGTCGAGCCCGCTCTTGAACTCCTGCACCTCGACCTCGAGGCGGCGGTTGCGATCGCGCAGCGCCGCGTTGCCCTGGCGGTAGGCATCGATCTGGCGTTGCAGCGCCACCACCTCGGCCACGCTGCCCTGCCCGATCCACAGCGCGGCCTGCAGCGCGAGCAGCAGCAGGCCGAGCGCGCCGCAGACCCACTTCCAGCGGATCATGCGGGCATTCCCGGACCGCACCGATGCATCGCGCCGGCCATCGTGTTCAGGCGCGCCGCAGTTCGGCGCGGCCGCGGTACGGCGCCCGCGCGCCGAGTTCGGCCTCGATGCGCAGCAGCCGGTTGTACTTCGCGACGCGGTCCGAACGGCACAGCGAGCCGGTCTTGATCTGCCCGGCCGCGGTGCCCACGGCCAGATCGGCGATGGTGGTGTCCTCGGTCTCGCCCGAGCGGTGCGAGATCACGGCCGTGTAACCGGCCCGGCGCGCCATCGCGATGGCGTCGAGCGTCTCGCTGAGGCTGCCGATCTGGTTGAACTTGATCAGGATCGAGTTCGCGATGCCGCGCTCGATGCCGGTGGAGAGGATCTTCGTGTTGGTCACGAACAGGTCGTCGCCCACCAGTTGCAGGCGCTGGCCCGAGCGGCGCGTCAGTTCGGCCCAGCCGTCCCAGTCGCTCTCGTCCATGCCGTCCTCGATCGACAGGATCGGGTAGCGGCCCGCGAGTTCGTCCAGGTACGCCGCGAAACTGGCGGCATCGAAGCTCTTGCCCTCGCCGGCGAGCACGTAGCGGCCGTCGCGGTAGAATTCCGATGCGGCGCAGTCGAGCGCCAGCGTCACGTCCTGGCCCATGCGGTAACCGGCCTTCGCGGTGGCGGCGAGGATCGCCTCGAGCGCGGCCTCGTTCGACGGCAGGTTCGGCGCGAAGCCACCCTCGTCGCCGACCGCGGTGCCCAGTCCGCGTTCGTGCAGCACCTTCTTCAGCGCATGGAAGATCTCGGCTCCGCAGCGCAAGGCCTCGGCGAAGCTGGGCGCGCCGACCGGCTGGATCATGAATTCCTGGATGTCGACGTTGTTGTCGGCGTGCTCGCCGCCGTTGATGATGTTCATCATCGGCAGCGGCATCGAGTACTGGCCGGCGGTGCCGTTCAGTTCCGCGATGTGCGCGTAGAGCGGCAGGCCGCGCGCGACCGCGGCGGCCTTCGCGGCGGCCAGCGACACCGCGAGGATCGCGTTGGCACCGAGGCGCGACTTGTTCTCGGTGCCGTCGGCCTCGATCATCGCGCGGTCGAGTCCGCGCTGGTCGAGCGCGTCGCGTCCGGCGAGCAGCGCGGCGATCTCGCCGTTGATCGCCCCCACCGCCTTCAGCACGCCCTTGCCGTTGTAGCGCGCAGCGTCACCGTCGCGCAGTTCGAGCGCCTCGCGCGAGCCGGTGGACGCACCCGAGGGAGCGCACGCCACGCCGACGGCGCCGCCGGCGAGCCGCACGCTCGCCTCGACGGTCGGATTGCCGCGCGAATCGAGCACCTCGATCGCCTTCACCTCACTGATCGCAGCCATCTGCAGTACGTCTCCTGTCACTGATGTGTTCCCTGTCTGCCGCCTGCGCGCCGTGTGCGCTCAGCGGATCTCCAGCGCCGGCATCGATTTCACGAGCGCGTCGATCGCCTTCATCTGCGCGAGAAAGTCTCCGAGCCGATCCAGCGGCAGCGCGCACGGGCCGTCGCACAGCGCGCGCTCCGGATCGGGGTGGGCCTCGAGGAACAGCCCGGCCAGGCCCTGCGACATGCCGGCCCGCCCCAGTTCCACCACCTGCTGGCGCCGCCCGCCGGCGGAGTCCGCACGCCCGCCGGGCATCTGCAGTGCGTGCGTGACGTCGAAGATCACCGGATAGCCGAGGCGCTTCATGATGCCGAAGCCGAGCATGTCGACCACGAGGTTGTTGTACCCGAAACAGCTGCCGCGCTCGCACAGCATCAGCTCGGCGTTGCCGGCCTCCTCGCACTTGCGCAGGATGTGCGCCATCTCGTGCGGCGCGAGGAACTGCGCCTTCTTGATGTTGATCGGTCGCCCCGTGCGCGCCATCGCGACCACGAGGTCGGTCTGGCGCGACAGGAACGCCGGCAACTGGATCACGTCGCATACCTCCGCGACCGGCGCGGCCTGCCACGGCTCGTGCACGTCGGTGATCACCGGCACGCCGAAGGTGCGCTTCACGTCCTCGAAGATACGCAAGCCTTCCTCGAGCCCGGGGCCGCGGAACGATGTGATGGATGAGCGGTTCGCCTTGTCGAACGAGGCCTTGAACACGTACTCGATGCCGAGCCGCTCGCAGGCGCGCACGTACGCATCGGCGACCTGCAGCGCCAGCTCGCGCGACTCCAGCACGTTCATGCCGCCGAACAGCACGAACGCCCGGTCGTTCGCGACCTCGATGGCGCCGACGCGCACCGTCTTCAGCGGCGCCTCAGACATCGCGTCCGTGCTCCGCCGCGTGGCGCACGGCGGCCTCGACGAAGCCTGTGAACAGCGGGTGGCCGTCGCGCGGCGTGGACGTGAACTCGGGGTGGAACTGGCAGGCGACGAACCAGGGGTGGTCGGGCAACTCGATCACCTCGACCAGCGTGTGATCGGCCGACCAGCCCGCCACGCGCAGCCCGGCTTCCTGCAGGCGGGGCAGGAAATTGCCGTTGACCTCGTAGCGGTGGCGGTGGCGCTCCATGATCTCGGGGGCGCCGTACATCGCGCGCGCCTGCGACGTTTCCTCGAGGTGGCAGCGCTGCGCGCCGAGGCGCATGGTGCCGCCGAGGTTCGACTCGCGGCTGCGGCGCTCGGTGCTGCCGTCGGCGTTCATCCACTCGGTGATCAGCGCGACCACCGGGTGCGCGGTCGCGGCATTGAATTCGGTGCTGTTGGCGTCGGGCATGCCGGCGACGTCGCGCGCGAACTCGATCACCGCCACCTGCAGTCCGAGGCAGATGCCGAGGTACGGAATGCGGTTCTCGCGCGCGTGGCGCACGGTCGCGATCTTGCCCTCGATGCCGCGCTCGCCGAAGCCCCCCGGCACCAGGATCGCGTCGACGCCGTCGAGCACGCCGGTGCCCTCGCGCGAGATCTGCTCGGAGTCGATGTAGCGCATCTCGATCCGCGTGCCGGTGCGGATGCCGGCGTGCGTCAGCGCCTCGTTCAGCGACTTGTACGCATCGAGCAGGTCCATGTACTTGCCGACCATCGCGATGGTCGCGCGCCGGTGCGCGTGCAGCTTGCCGTCGACCACCGCCTGCCACTCGTCGAGCTTCGCCGGCGGGCACTCGAGCCCGAGCTTCTCGACGACGATGTCGTCGAGCCCGTCGCGATGCAGCAGCAGCGGCAGCCGGTAGATCATGTCGACGTCGGGAACCGAGATCACGGCGCGCTCCTGCACGTCGGTGAACAGCGCGATCTTGCGCCGCGAGGACTCGTCGATCGTCACCTCCGAACGGCACAGCAGGATGTCGGGCTGCAGGCCGATGGCGCGCATCTCCTTTACCGAGTGCTGCGTGGGCTTGGTCTTGGTCTCGCCCGCGGAGCGGATGTAGGGCACCAGCGTCAGGTGGATGAACAGCGCACGCCCGGCGCCGAGCTCGCCGCGCAGCTGGCGGCTCGCCTCGAGGAAGGGCTGCGACTCGATGTCGCCCACCGTGCCGCCGATCTCGACCAGCGCGACGTCGAAGCCCTCGGCGCCGGCGAGGATGCGGCGCTTGATCTCGTCGGTGATGTGCGGGATCACCTGCACGGTCGCACCGAGGTAGTCGCCGCGACGCTCGCGGCGCAGCACTTCCTCGTAGACCTTGCCGGTCGTGAAATTGTTGCGGCAGGTCATGCGCGTGCGCACGAAGCGCTCGTAGTGCCCGAGGTCGAGGTCGGTCTCCGAGCCGTCGTCGGTGACGAACACCTCGCCGTGCTGGAACGGGCTCATCGTGCCCGGATCGACGTTGATGTAGGGATCGAGCTTGAGCAGCGTGACGCGCAGTCCGCGCGCCTCCAGGATCGCCGCCAGCGAGGCCGACGCCAATCCCTTGCCCAACGAGGACACTACCCCACCCGTGACGAATATCAAACGCGTCATGCCTGGCCTTGAACGTGTCGAATCTGACTGGTCTGGACGCGAGGCGACGCCCCGCGAGGATGGGAGGTCACCTTACCAGAAAGGTTCCGCCGCCTCAACGAAACCACCGCATCAACGAGGTCGCCGCCTGCCCGGTCAGTGCGGGCGCCGCGTGGGCCCGCGACCGACGATGTCCGCGATTCGGCATTTGCCCGAACATGCCCGCGTACGTTCGGCATTTGCCCGAACATGCCCGCGATTTGGCGTTTGGCCGAACATGTCTGCGTAGGTTCGGCCTGTGGCCGAACAATTCATGTCCGGGCACAGCCCGGACCTACGAAAACCGTCCGGGTGCAGCCCGGACGCTGTGGTGTGGATCGCTTCGCCCCGTCAGGCCCAGGCGCGAAAGCGCTCCACGAGGTCGCAGACGCGCTGCGAATAGCCCCACTCGTTGTCGTACCAGCTCAGGCACTTCAGGAAGCGCCCGCCGCGCACGGCCGTGAAGCCGGCGTCGAAGATCGACGAATGCGGGTTGCCGATCACGTCGGAGGACACCACCGGCTGCTCGGTGTACTGCAGGATGCCCTTCAGCTGCGCCGATCCGGCTGCCTCGGCCATCGCGCGGTGCACGTCGGCGACGCTCACATCGCGCCCGAGCTCGACGAACAGGTCCACCACCGAGCCGTCGGGGACCGGCACCCGCGAGGCGATGCCGTCGAGGCGCCCCTTCAGCTCGGGTAGCACCTTGCCGACCGCGCGCGCGGCGCCGGTGGTGGTCGGGATGATGTTCTCGGCCGCCGCGCGGCTGCGCCGCCAGTCGCTGTGCGGCACGTCGGCCAGGCGCTGGTCGTTGGTGTAGGCGTGCACGGTGTTGATCACGCCTTCGACGATGCCGAAGTTCTCGTGCAGCACGCGCGCCACCGGCGCCAGGCAGTTCGTGGTGCAACTCGCGTTCGACACGATCCGGTGCCCGGGCTGCAGGCCCGCGTCGTTCACGCCGAGCACCACGGTGTAGTCGATCTCGTCCTTGGCCGGCACGGTCAGGATCACGCGAGCAGCGCCCGCGTCCAGGTGGCGCTGCAACTCGTCGCGCTTCTTGAACTTGCCGGTGGCCTCGATCACCACATCCACGCCCAGTTCGCGCCACGGCAGCGCGGTCGGGTCCTTCTCGCCGAGCATGCGCGTGCGCCCGTGCGCGGTGACCAGGCAGCCGTCCTCGAGCGCCAGCGGTCCGCGGAACGGTCCCATCACGGTGTCGTAGCGCAGCAGGTACATCAGCGCCGCGTCGTCGAACACGTCGTTGATCGCGACCACCTCGACGTCGTCGCGGCGGTCGAGGATGCGGAACACCGAACGCCCGATGCGGCCGAACCCGTTGATAGCAACTCTCATGGCCGTCTTCCTCCCTCAGCCCCGGACCGCGTAGGCACGCACCACGTCGAGCACGCGGCAGGCGTGGCCGAGCGTCTCGTACCACGCCAGCGTCTTCACCATGCGCGTTCCGGCACGCTGGGTGCCCTGCGCATCGAACAGCAGCGACTGCCGGCAGCCGATCACGTCCGAGGACACGATCGGGTCCTCGGCGACACCGATAAGCTCCGGGCGCGCCGCCGCTGCCTCGCGCATCACCTGGTTGATGCGCCCGGCATCCGCCACCTCGCGCAGCACGCAGTTGAGGTCGAGCAGCGAACCGTGCTGCACCGGCACGTTCAGCGCACACCCCGACAGCCGGCCCGCGAAGCGCGGCAGCAGCTGCTCGATGCAGGCCGCCGACGCGTTGGCGTTCGGGATGATGTTCTGCGCGGCGGAACGGCTGCGGCGCTGATCTCCCTGCGCGTAGTCCTGCAGCGGCTGGTCGCTGGTGTAGGCGTGGATCGTGGTCATGGTCGCGTACTCGACGCCGAGCGCGCGATCGATCACATCGAGCAGCAGCGCGAAGGCGTTGGTGGTCGGCGAGCCGGCCGACACCACGCGGTCCGCGGCGCTGGCCTCGGCTTCGTTGATTCCCGCTATCAGCACGCGGTCGGGCTGCTCGGCCAGCGAGGCGTAGACCAGCCGCCGGCCGCCGGCGGCGAGCTGCGCCTCGGCGTGCGCGCGCTGGCGGTAACGGCTGGTCGCATCGATCACGCAGTCGACGCCGAAGGCATCCCACGGCACGTCACCCGGCGCCACCAGCTGCAGCATGCGCGTGCTGAACCCGTCGCCGCGCAGGTGATTGCCCTCGAGCCGGCACGAAAAACCGTCCTCGGCGCCGGTCTCGAGCAGGTACTGCAACACCTGCGGCTTGCCGATGTCGGCCACCGCCACGATCTCGACGTCGTCCGCCGCCGCGGCCAGCCGATAGATCTGGCGGCCCATCTGCCCCAGCCCCATCAGGCCGACGCGTTGTCTACTCTTGGCCTCGGGCATCCCGGTTCTCCTCCTTGCAGGCAACGTGCGACCGGCGCGCGGGTGTGCATCCCGCGCGCGGTCGTGTGTTCGAGTGGCGTATTCAGTCGATACGGACCTTGCGCGAGGGAGCCTTCTCGACCTTGGGCAGCACCAGCTCCAGCACCCCGTCGCGGAAGCTCGCGCTGGCCTGATCGCCGACCACCTCGACCGGCAGCGCCAGCGTGCGCTGGAAGCTGCCGCTGGCGATCTCGCGCCGGAAATAATCGCCGTGCTCCTCCTTGCTCTCCTTGTGCGTTTCGCCGCGGATCGTGACCGTCTGGTCGGTCAGCGAGATGTGCAGCTCGTCCTTGGTCACGCCGGGGATCTCGGCCCGGACCAGGATCTCCTTTCCGCGGTCGATCACGTCGACCTTCGGTGCGTGCGCCTGGAACGGCCAGCCCATGTCGCCGAGCGCCGGGAAGCCCATGCGCGACATCAGCCCGCGCGAGAGCCGGTCGAACAGCACGTCCATTTCCTCGAAGGGGCTCAGCGAGCGCGGTGCGCGCGCCTTGGCCTGCGCCGTCACCGCCTGCTGCGCCTTGCCGGTCTTCGGTTTGGCCGCAACGCCCTTGCGGCCCGGTTTCGACTTCTCGATTGCCATGATCGCGTCCTCCTCGCCCCCAACGATACTCACATCAGCCGTGCACGCTCGCGCCGTTGCGCTTGACGAAGGCGATCATCGCATCGGCTACCTGCACCTCGCCGGCATCGAGCTCGAGCGCCGCCCCGTCCTCGCCGGTACGCACCACCGAACCCCAGACGCACTGCATCGCCCCGGGGCGATCCTCGGCCGTGCGCAGCTCGCACTGCACGCGCTGGTGGCGGGCGAGTTCGCAGCATTCGGTTTCGATGAACACACCGTGGGTACTGGCGTCGCGTATGCGGCCGGTGGCGATGGGGAGGCCACGCCGGTAGATCAGCGTGGTAATTCCCACCGGGACGCGTGCATGGTGACGATGCTCCATGATCCGCCCTCCGCCGCAATGGTATCGGCGCCATTCTTTCCCTGCCTGCACGGGATTGCAATGACTCATGTCAACCGCCCGCAGCCGGCGCCAGTCTGCCGTAGGTGCCGAACAGCGCACGCAGCCGCGCGGCCAGTTCGGCCGTGAGCTGGCCGGGCTGGCACTGCCAGCTCCAGTTGCCGACCGTGGTGCCCGGGCGGTTCATGCGATGGCTGGAATCGAGCTCGAGCAGATCCTGCATGGGGATCACCGCGAGTCGTGCGACCGAGGCCAGCGCGGCGCGCACCAGCGGCCACGGCATCGCTTCGCCGGGAGCACCCAGATAGTCGAGCACGTGCTCGCGGGTCGGCTCGTCGAGCGCCTCGAACCAGCCGCGGGTGGTGTCGTTGTCGTGGGTGCCGGTGTACACCACGTTGAGCGCCTCGTGGTTGTGCGGCAGGTAGGGATTGGCGCCGTCACCGTCGAAGGCGAACTGCAGCACCAGCATGCCGGGCAAGGCGAAGCGCCGGCGCAGCGCCTCGACCGCCGGCGTGATGATGCCGAGGTTTTCGGCAACCAGCGTGCCTTCCCCCGCCACAGCGACCAGCGCACCGAGCACCGCCTCGCCCGGCGTGTCCTCCCAGTGCCCGAGCGCCGCCGACGGCGCCTCGCGATCGATGTGCCAACAGGCGTGGAAACCGCGGAAATGGTCGATGCGCACCAGGTCGAAGCGGCGGCGCTCGGCGGCGATGCGCCGCCGCCACCAGCCGAAACCGTCCGCGGCCATCGCGTCCCAGTCGTAGTGCGGGTTGCCCCAGCGCTGCCCATCGGCGCTGAAGTAATCCGGCGGCACCCCGGTGACGGTCACCGGCCGGCCCGCCGCATCGAGCCGGAACAGCCCGCGCGCCGCCCACACGTCGGCGCTGTCGTGCGCAACGAAGATCGGCATGTCGCCGAAGATCGTTACCGCGTGACTTGCCGCGTACGCGCGCAGCTCCTGCCACTGGCGGTCGAACACGTACTGTTCGAAACGCAGCGCCGCGATGCGCTCGCGCAGACGCCCTGCCACGGCCCCGAGCGCGCCGGCGTCGCGATCGCGCAGCCCCGGCTCCCAGTCGGTCCAGACGGTGCCGGCGCCGGTCTCGGCGATCGCGGTGAACAGCACATAGTCCTCGAGCCAGAGCTGCCCGGCGCACCAGGCCGCGAAGCGTTCGCGGCGCGTGCCATCGGTGGCGCACGCGGCGGCGAAACGCTGCGCCGCCACGTCCAGCGCCCACTGGCGATCGGCGCCACGCTCGCGCACCCGCTGCAACTCCGCAGCCGCCAGCAGGCCGCGATCGGCCAGCCAGTCCAGGCTGATCAGGCGCGGATTGCCGCCATGCGCGGAGGTGGCGTTGTACGGCGAGCCGTCGGCGTGCGTCGGCGCGAGCGGCAGCACCTGCCACACGCGCGCCCCGGCCGCGGCGAGGAACTCGACGAAACGGTAGGCGGAATGCCCCATGTCGCCGGCCCCGTAGGGCGACGGCAGCGAACTCAGGTGCAGCAGCACCCCGGCCGCGCGCTGCGCGAACAACGGTTGGCTCACGCAGCGCCGCCCGGCGCCGCGGCGCTGCGCATCACGCCGCCCAGCGCGGGGTCGCCGCCTCCGCGCGTGAACACGTCGGACAGGTAGCCGGGTGGTTCGACGCCGAGCAACCGGTACAGGTTGCCGAGGTGCAGCCGGTACAGGCGTTCGAAATCGCTCACCGACTGCCCGGGGTTGTAGTCGCCGAACCACCAGAACCAGTCCGAGCCCTCGCAGACCGCGAGCTGCTGCGTCGCGCGCTCGCGCAGCTCCGGCGCCAGCCG
>WBZY01001269.1_pt1 | contig 13780 bp, 10 predicted proteins | sample 5204191 | NCBI WGS metagenome assembly WBZY01 (sample SAMN12344363, study PRJNA552823) | activated sludge metagenome | biome: Activated sludge suspended growth; feature: Anammox Sidestream; material: Wastewater; isolation source: activated sludge from anammox sidestream of wastewater treatment...
TACACATAGGCACGCGCGGAGTTCAAGGCCACGTACATGTCCGCAATCTTGCCCTGTACGAGCTGGAACGAGCCGATGGGTTGCCCGAACTGTCTTCGCTCGCGCACGTACGGCAGGGCGAGATCGAGGGCCGCCTGCGCAATGCCGATGGGGCCGGCCGCCAGCACCACGCGCTCGTAGTCGAGCCCGCTCATCAGCACGTTGACGCCGCGCCCCACCTCGCCCAGCACGTTCTCGGCTGGCACCTCGCAGTCCTCGAACACGAGCTCGGCCGTGGGTGAGCCCCGCATGCCGAGCTTGTCCAGGCGCTGCGCCACGCGGAACGGCGTGATGGCGCGCTCCACGATGAAGGCGGTGATGCCTTTCGGGCCGGCGGCAGGATCGGTCTTGGCGTAGACGACCAGCACGTCCGCCTCGGGCCCATTGGTGATCCACATCTTGGTGCCGTTCAGCACATACCGATCGCCCCGCCGCTCGGCCTTCAATCGCATGGAGACCACGTCCGAGCCCGCGTCCGGCTCCGACATGGCGAGACCGCCGACGTGCTCGCCCGAGAGCAGCCGGGGCAGCAGCCGTCGCCTCTGCCCGTCGCTGCCCATGCGTCGGATCTGGTTGACGCAGAGATTGGAATGGGCGCCGTAGCTCAAGCCGACGGACGCGGAGGCCCGGCTCACCTCCTCCATCGCCACGCAGTGCTCGAGGTAGCCGAGCCCCGCCCCACCCCACTCCTCCTCGACCGTGACGCCGTGCAGGCCGAGCACACCGAGCTTGGGCCACAGACCGCGCGGAAAGCTGTCGGTGCGGTCGATCTCGGCGGCGACGGGCGCGATCTCGGCCGCCGCGAACCGGTGCACGCTGTCGCGCAGCGCGTCGGCCACCTCGCCGAGCCCGAAGTTGAAATCGGCCGCTGCCAAGGGGATCATCGCTCAGTCCTTCCTGCGACGGGCTGGCATACGTCCGCCGCGCCGATCTGCTATTAGGGTCTATCTGTTATAGAAAGCGGTCGCGAGATTGTCAGGAACCAACCATGCAGCACGAGGACCACAGCATCCGGCCGACACCGATACCATGGCCGCCCATTCTGCTGGTGGCGGCGTTCGCTTCGGCCATCCTGCTGAGGAGATACCAGCCCCTGTCCTGGCCGGGTCTCGACGACTGGCCCGCCCGCGCCATCGGCATCTCGATCGGAATTGCCGGGCTCGTGGTTTTCACCTGGGCTGTGGTGACGCTGATGCGAAGCCGAACCACGGTGATGCCCCATAAGGGCGTGTCGAGCCTCGTCGTCAGCGGGCCGTATCGCTGGTTCCGCAATCCGATCTATCTGGGCGACGTGATGATCATGCTGGGGCTCGCGGAGATGACCAAGAACCTCTGGTTCGTGGTCGTAGCCGCAATCTTCGCGCCGCTGGTGACATTGCTGCAGATATTGCCCGAGGAACGTCATCTGGAGGCGAAATTCGGCGACGCGTATCGCGCGTACAAGGAGCGCACCCGCCGCTGGATCTGAGGCCGACGACGCCCGGGTCCGCGGCACTGGCAAGAATCGTCGTAGGCTTTAGTGCATGAGCACCGATTTCGCAGCCAAGGAGCGCGAGTTCCTCGACGCCCTGAAGCCCGACACGGGCCGGGATCTGTCGGCGTGGATGGAGGCGATCTCGGCACAGCACCTCGCCGACAAGAACGACGTGATCGACTGGCTGCGCCAGCAGGGGTTCACCTTCTCGCGCGCCTCCTGGCTGGAACGCATCCACCACAACGGCGGCAAGCCGATCTATTTCGACGCCGAGGCCCTGCCGCCGGAGGCTGACGCTCCCCTTCCCCCGCCCGCTCGCGAGCCCGCGACGGCCGCCGCTCCCAGACCGGTTGCTGCCCCAAGACCGCCAGCCACCCGACCGGCGCCGACCCCACCCCCTCCGGCCGCAGCGCCGCACGCTTCAGGCGCCCCCCCCGGCGTGACGCTCGATGAGGTTCTGGCCAAGGCCAAGGCCTACCGCCCGCTTGCCAACCTCGTTCTGGCCGAGATCGCCAAGGGCCGGCCGCACCTTTCGACCGTGCCCCAGACGGGCCATCTCGAGTTGTCGAACCCGGGTCTCTTCGCCGTCCTGACGATCTCGCCCAAGGAGCTGCGACTGGTGCTCGATCTTGGCGATGTGCCCTTCACCGCCCCCCTTGAGAAGGCGAAAAACCCCAACCCGACCATTCGCCTCGCCCCCCGCTTCAGCCATATGATGGTGCTGGACGACGCCCGGCAGGTGACGCCCGAGTTGCTGAGGCTCGTCGAGCAGTCCGAGCGGCGCTCCAACTCTTGAGACGGGTTCTCGGCCAGGCAGGAAATCCATCATCGAGTTGCCAAAATCGGAGCGCTCAGTCGGGTATGGAACGGAGGCGCCCCATGACCTGTCTGAAGCTCAACGCTGCCGCGTGCGCGCTGGCGCTGGCGGTCGGGTTGCCCGTCCTGTCGCCTGACGCCGCCGCGCAGACCCACCGGCGCGACGCCATCGGCGAGCTGTTGGCCCAGAACGCGGGTCCAGCAGCTGCCCCTGCGACCAGATCCAATGGTGCGCAGCCCCAGCCGCCGGGGTCCGCGGTGACGCCCGAGAAGGACCCGCGCGAGGGAGACGCCGCCTACGAGCAGGCGCGAAAGCTCATGGCGGCGATCGACGCCGTGCTTCAGGACACCGCGAGGAACCGCGGCGACCTCAAGAAGCTCCCCAGCAAGGAGGACTTCATCGTCACGCCCTTGTGGACGGAGACGCGCGAGGACCGCGAGCGCAAGGTGCGCGACCTGCTGGACGCCGCCCTCGGCATCGTGACGGATGCCCCCGTGGTCGACGTGCAGAAGAAGATCGAGGGCCTGCGCCGCAACATCCGCGAGATCGAGGATGGCATTATCAAGCTGAAGGAGAAGCAGCTCACCGCGCCCAAGGACGGCGTGCTGCCCGGCGTTCTGACCGACACCGTCGACAGCATCTCCGCCAGCATCGAGGACAGCAGGAAGCGCATCGAGGCCAACCGCGGCGAGATCGCAGCCGCCAAGGACGAGATCCGTTCCGCGCTGAAAACCTCCGGCGTCGAGATGAAGCCCGAGCAGGTGGACCTGCTGCTCGACAGCGTGCTCTCGGGCGATCTCGTGCGCCTCGTCGCGGTATTCAACGCCGCCAAGCAGATCGACGGCCAACTCGCCAAGCTGATGAGCATCGCCGGCGACAACATGGGCGCGACGCGCAAGTACTTTGCCATGCACGCGGTACTCTTTGCCATGCTGGTGCATGCGCAGGACATGACCATCACCAAGATCGACACGCAGTACCTGCCCAAGCTCAATGCGATCCTCAAAGACATCGAGACCGCCAAGGCCAAGACGGCAGAGCTGATGCGCGCGGAAAACCGGCCCGACCAGAAGCGCGTGCTGGACGCCAACCGCGAAAGCCAGAAGCTCGCAGAGGATGCCGCGAAGGCCTACCGCCGCTATCTCACCCAGCAGCGCGAGCAGATCGCCAAGGCGCGTGCGCGGGCAACCCACGACCTGCGCATTGCCGACAACACCTTCGAAACCGTCGAGGCGAGCTATCAGCTGCGCAACCTGATGCGCGACAGCTCCTCGTCCTTCGAGGCGCTGCAGAAGCTGGAGGCCCCGACCTTCGAGCAGATCTTCAAGAACGAGGAGCTGCGCCGCGAGTTCGAGAACCTGACCCGCAAGCTCGACGTGCCGTCCAGCTGAGCCGCGCGTTGCGTGCCGATCAACGCCAATCCACGCGATCCCGGCGCACCGTTGCACGCCTACACTCCGGAAACGAATGGTCGCGACACGGCACGATCAGTGTCGCGTTGTTGGCTGGACAGGCAATTCCCCCGGGAACAGACTGAGATATACAGGACGGACTAGGGCACTGCCCCATGGGCGCTCCGCAACGATCCTGCGTGGCGCGCCCGTCAACTCGCCCGCAAACGGAGCAGCACCCATGAACACCCTATCCAGAACGCAACCCAAGTACCGTGATCGCCTGCCCCAGCTCGACGGCCGTCGCGTCCTGTCCTGCGGTGGTCTCGAGACCACGCTCATATTTCACGAAGGCTGGGACCTGCCCGCCTTCGCCTCGTTCGTGCTCGTCGAGACGGAGCGCGGCCGGGAACGATTGAGAGCCTACTTCGACCGCTACATCGACATCGCGGAACGCCACGGAACGGGCTTCCTGCTCGAGACCCCCACCTGGCGCGCCAACCCCGAGTGGGGCGCCACGCTCGGCTACGACCTGGACGGTCTGGAGCGGGTCAACCGCGAGCTCGTCGCGCTTGCGATGGACATTCGTGACAGGCGCGAGACACCGGCGATGCCGATGCCCTTGAGCGGCAACATCGGCCCTCGAGGCGATGGCTACGATCCCCGCGCGGCCACATCGGCGCAGGAGGCCGCCGACTACCACTCCTGGCAGATCGGCGTGCTTAAGGACGCGGGCGCCGACCTCGTCTCGGCGTTCACCATCTCGAGCAGCGCGGAAGGGCTCGGCATCGCGCTCGCCGCCAAGAAGGCGGATATGCCATGCGTGATCTCCTTCACGCTCGAGACCGACGGCCGGTTGCCGACGGGCGAGCACCTGGGCGAGGTCATCACCGCAATCGACATCGAGACCGGCAACGCGCCCGCCTACTACATGATCAATTGTGCGCATCCGACCCACTTCGAGGGCATGCTGCGCGAAGGCGGTGCATGGACGCGCCGGTTGGGCGGGTTGAGGGCCAACTCGTCGCGGCGCAGCCATGCAGAGCTCGACAATGCGACCGAGCTCGACATCGGCAATCCGGCGGAGTTCGGCGGGGAATATGCTGAGATCCTGGAGCGGTTCCCGCACATCAACGTGCTGGGCGGGTGCTGCGGAACGGACGAGCGGCACGTCGCCGCCATCGGGGCGCATTGTTGCGGCGGAGCGACCGCGTGAGGCGTCGCTCGGTCTGCGGTCGGCAGGGACGGGACGCTATCCGCCCCGCCGCCAGACGCGGGCGAACGCCTTGAGCTTGTCGCCCGCACCCGCCTGCTCGTCCGCCAGCACCTCGAGGAAATCCGACAGGCGCTTGGATTTCTTGACCGTATAGAGCGTCAGCGCGGCGACCGCGACGAGGAGCCCCAGGAACACCCCGATGCGCCAGGGTGCGGGCTCCTCGGACCACGCGATCAGGTTCATCCCCAGCAGACCGCCCGCTACCGTGCCGATGAGGCCGAACGTGGTGACGACGGTCAGCCTGACGACCGTCTCGTTCTGGCGCCGCGCGGCCTCGACCTCGAGGAAGTTGCCCATGTCCTGCAGCTCCTCGCGCACCTCACGATAGAGCCCGTCGAGATCCAGATGGCGGCGTGACATCTCGAACAGCTCGCGCGCCTGGGCCTGGTTCGAGATCTCGTGGAACCAGTAGCGGTGCTCGAAGCGCAGGAAGTTCTCGAGCGCCTCGCGGATCTCCCTGCGGAACCTGCGGTTGGCCTCCGCGCTCGCCAGATCCAGCCGTGATACCATGGCCACCATCCGGTCCGAGAACATGCGCAGCGCCGCCTTCTGGAAATGCGCGATCAGGAACAGCAGGAAATGCTGGTGGCGGAAGCGCCCGAGGAACCCCCCGTTGCGATCCATGAAGAAGCTGTTCCTCGCCGGCCCCGTCACCACGAGCGTGTGGTCCGTCACCATGAAGCGCGCCCCGGTCCGCGCGCCCTCGCCCGGCTGGTCCACATAGCGGTCGTAGCAGAACTTGTCCTCGAACTGCTCCAGATAGCTTTCCGAGTAGGGCAGGCCGTCGCCGTTGCCCGGGGCCGCGCCCAGCGCCAGCCTTACATACCCCGCCCGCGACAGGGCACGGGGATCGTCGAGCCCGACGAACGCCATGTAGGGCATGCGATAGTACTCGAGCTGGCGAAAGCGCACCGCTCCCTTCTTGTCCCCATGATAGAGCACCAGCGGCTCGAGCAGGAACTCCCAGTGGGCCGCGACAGCCGGCGCGCGGTGCTGGCACACGAACTTGAGGTACTTGTCGCGCTTCTCGTAGTCGGAGACGGACAGCACCTGCCCCTCGCGCCCAAGCCACTCGACTTTCCACGGACAATGCCCGCCGCGACCGCTCTCCTCCCAATAGGCGGGGTAGGCGCGGCCGAACCTGAAAAGCAGCTCCTGCGCAAGATCGAAGTCGATGTCGTCGGCGGCGATCTCGAGGGCGAGGATCACCACGTCGATGTCAAAGAAGAAGTAGAGATCGGCGTGGATCACGCTGAGCTCGACGGGCTCGTCAGCCTTGTCGATGGTGACGCGCACGCGATCGATGTCGGCCCGGCGCATGACCTTGATCGGGCTCTCGCCATAGCCGCTGCGGACACTGCGGCCGAGACCCTGCCCGTAGAGGAACCGTTGCACGGGCGGCAGGAAGGTGACGAACTCGTTGTAATGCCGCTCCTGGAACTCGGCCGGATCCCCGAACTCGTCGTCGACCTCCCGCCAGGGGCTGCCGGACTGCTCCAGGTGCTCCCAGTGCCCCTCGAGTGGCGTCTTCTCGTCGAGCGGCAGCAGATAGACGGGCCAAAGCAGGATCTGGCGCAGGTGCTTGATGCGCAGGGGCTCGGTCATGTCGCGGGGACCCGGGATGCACGTTCTTCGGCTCGTTGGCACCGGCCGGCCGGCCAGCAGACCAGTCTAACCACGGTTCATGACGGCTTAGCAACGAGCCCGGTATCGGGCCGTCAAAGCAGCCACAGCGAGGCCAGCCCCAGGAACGCGAAGAAGCCCACGACATCGGTGATCGCGGTGACGAATACGCCCGAGGCGGGGGCTGGATCGAGGTCGAGGCGGTCCATGGTCAGGGGGATAAGGATGCCGGCGAGGGCCGCCGCCAGCAGATTGACGATCATGGCTGTCCCGATGACACCCCCCAGCTTCGTCGACCCGAACCAGAAGAACACGACGAGGGCCATGATGCCCGACAGCACCAGCCCGTTGACGAGGCCGACGAGTGCTTCGCGCGTGATGACGCGGGAGGCGTTCACGGGCCCCAGCTTGTTGGTCGCGAGCGCGCGCACGGTGACGGTCATCGTCTGGGTGCCGGCGTTCCCCCCCATTGAGGCGACGATCGGCATCAGCACGGCAAGGGCCACCATCTGCTCGATCGTCGCATCGAACTGCTTGATGACGGTGGAGGCGAGGATTGCGGTACCCAGGTTGACGACGAGCCAGGGCACGCGGCTGCGGGCGGTTTCCAGCACGCTGTCCGCAAGGCTCTCGTCGCCCACGCCCGCGAGCTTCTTCATGTCCTCGTCGGCCTCCTCCTGGATGACCTCGACGACGTCGTCCACCGTCAACACGCCGACGAGCCGCTTGTTGTCGTCGACGACGGGCGCCGACATGAGACCGTAGCGCTCGAACTGCCTGGCGACTTCCTCCTGGTCATCGGTGGCGAGCACGACATGGCGATCCTCGCTCATGATCTCCGAGACGCGGACCTGTCGCTTGGTACGCAGCAGCCGCGACAACTGAACAGCGCCCAGCACCCGGTAGGTCGGATCTATGACGAAGATCTCTGCGAACGTTTCGGGCAGATCGGCGGTCTCGCGCATGTAGTCGATCACCTGGCCCACCGTCCAGAACGGCGGCACCGCGACGAAATCGGCTTGCATCAGACGGCCGGCCGTCTCCTCGGGATACTCGAGGTTGCGCTCGACCGCCGCACGGTCGCTGGTGGTGAGCTGGGCGAGGATCTCCTCCTGGTCGCTCGCCTCCATGTTCTCGATCAGATAGGCAGCGTCGTCGGTGTCGAGCTCGGTGATGACCCGGGCCAGCAGCTCGTTGGGCAGCGCCTCGGAGAGCTGGTCGCGCACCGCCGGATCGATCTCGGAGAACACCTCCGGGTCGAGCGAGGCCCCCAGCGACTGGATGAACGCGACGCGCTCCTCCGCGCCCAGCAACTCGATCACCTCGGCAAGATCCGGCGCTTGCAGTTCCGCGGCGATGCCCCGCAGGGCGCTCGCATCCCCGACGGCGAGGGCCTCTCTCACCCGCCCGACCATGGCGGCCGGGTCGCGCTCGAACGATTCGGCCGTCTGGCTGAAGTCGGCCATGGGCGGTCTCACAGGATCAAGGATTGGAGGGCGCCAGCATACTTACACGACCGGCCGACTTGGCTGACATATCACAGCATTGTCTGATTTGGCACTGTGATGCCCGGATGTCACAGCGGCGACGCAGCTCTTGCTTTGTTTCGCCGCCATTCTGTAGGAATCCTAATGTGATTTGCGCCGCCCAGGCCCTCGCCCAGGCGATCGCGGACATCACGATCCGGATCCCGAGGGACCAAGCAAAATGCTGCGCGCAACGACCCTGCTGATGTCCGCGAGCCTGACGCTCGCATCGATCGCCGTCGCGCAGACACCGGAGCGGCCGGCCGCGCCCCAGGAAGCGCCCCCGTCACATTCCGATATCCGCAAGCCGGCCGCCGCCGCGTCGACGGCCTGCGCCGGCCGCACCGACGTGCTCGGTGTCTCGCGCGTGGTCGAGGTCGACACCAAGGGTGGCCCGCAGTTCGGGCTCCAGCAATACAAGGGGCTCGACTTCCTCGAGGACGGCGAGGTGGTGCTGACGTTCGACGACGGCCCGCTGCGCCCCTACACGACGCCGGTCCTCAACGCGCTGGACGCGCACTGCACGCGCGCCACGTTCTTCATCGTCGGCAGGATGGCGGTTGCCGATCCGGAGATGGTGCGGGAGATGGTCCGCCGGGGCCATACGGTCGGCACCCACACCTGGTCCCACAAGAACCTCAGAGCGTCGGCGCCCGTGCAGGCCAAGGGCGAGATCGAGCTCGGGGTGAGCGTTGCCGGCAAGATCATCGGCAAGCAGACGGCGCCGTTCTTTCGCTTCCCCTACCTCAGCGATCCCAAAGGAATGATCGGTCACAACAAGTCGCGCGATCTCGGCATGTTCTCGATCGACGTCGACAGCCGCGATTTCCGCACCAGGAACCCCGCCGACGTGATCCGCGTGGTGCTGTCCCAGCTCAAGGAGAAGCGGAAGGGAATCGTGCTGTTCCACGATATCCAGCCCTCGACGGCGGGAGGCTTGCGCATCCTGCTCGGAGAGCTGAAGTCGCGCGGCTTCAAGATCGTGCATCTGACGGCGAAGGAGCCCGCCACCACCTTGCCGGAGTACGACGCCATCGCCGAGCGCGAGTTGTCGCGCAAGCAGATCGCCGCCGCGCGCGATCCGCTCGCAACCCGCTCGGTGGTCTGGCCCGTCGCAGCCGCGCCGGGCGGCGAGCCCGCGGCAAAGAGCCCTCCCCGCGCCGCCACCCAGCGCCAGCTCGCGCCGACGTCCGCCTCCAAGGATGCCACGCTGCCCTGGCAGAAGGCCGCTCCGAACGCTGCCGCTCCGCCGCCCCCCGCAACCGCGGCCGTGCCTGCCCCGCCTCCTCGCAAGAGACCCACGGACGACGACGAGGACTGGGCCCTCAAGATCTTCCGGAACTGAATCGGGCGTCGCGATCTGCCAACCAAGTTCCGCCGGTTAACGCTTTATTCACCACGACATCCTCCTCATCGTTGTCCGGCCTGAGGCGAGACGGGCACACTCGGTTCGGCAACGGATCCGTGGCTCGGCTTGCTGCTTGTCCCTGCGCGCCCGCTGCTCCAATCTCGCCGGCAACTGTGCCCGGTATCGGAACCGCGCGCGCCCCACGCGGCAAATCAATGCGGACCACACGATGCGCAAGATCATCGCTCTCGCCCTGCTGGCCCTCTCGGCTTCACCCGCCGGCGCCGCCGACTGCGACGCGGCGGGCACCGGACTGTCCGTGTCGCGGATCGTCGAGATCGACGCGACGAGCGGCCCCCTCTATGGCGAGCTGACCAGATACGACAAGGAGCAGCGCTTCCTGGCGCCGAAGGAAGTCGTGCTCACCTTCGACGACGGCCCGATGCCCTGGATCACCAAGTCGATCCTCGACACGCTCGACCGCCATTGCACCAAGGCGACCTTCTTTTCCGTGGGCAAGATGGCCCTTGCCTATCCTGCCTCGGTCAGGGACGTGCTCGCCCGCGGGCACACGCTCGGCGGACACACCCACACGCACCCCCTGAACATCGCACGCCTCAATACGGCTCGCGCCAAGGACGAGATCGAGCGCGGGTTTGCGGCAATCGCTTTTGCCGCCGGTCGACCCATCGCGCCGTTCTTCCGCTTCCCCGGCTTGAGTGACAGCCCGGCGTTGCTCGACCACCTGCAGCAACGCGGGATCGCGACGTTCACCGTCGACGTGGTCTCCAACGACAGCTTCATTTCCGATCCAGGACGCCTCGCCGCCCGCACGCTCGCCGAGATCGAGCGACGTCAGGGCGGCATCGTACTGTTCCACGACATCAAGGCATCGACCGCCAAGGCCCTGCCGACAATTCTCACCGAGTTGAAGGCACGCGGCTACAAGCTCGTCCATATGCGGTCCAAGGCGCCGCTCGTCGTCTCGGAACCCCACGAGACGGAGCTGCGCGCGAAGTTCGCAAAGACCGCCGCAGCCACTCCCGCCCCGGACAAGGCGGTTCTCGTCCCCTTCTACGGCTCGCCCGCCCTCATGCGCCCCGACGCGGAAAGGGCAGGGAGCGGGCCCGTTGCTGCCGGTCCAGCCGTGACCACGCTGGCTCCTGCCCCGCGCCAGCGGCTGGCAGCGGTGGAGCCGCGCGAGCCCGCGCCCCGATCGCGTGCGCGCAGCCTCGGCCGAGCAAACGTCGTTCCGCAGATCGGCGGCTGGGTGACGCGGGTCAAGCGCCGTCCCCAGAGCTGAGACCGGTCGAGTCAGCCAGGCGTTGCGACACCTCCCCCGACCGAATAGGGTCCGCAGGGTCCAACAAGCCTGCGCGCGGAGCCCCATGAAAATCGCGACCTGGAACATCAACGGCGTGAAGGCGCGCATCGATGCGGCCGTGGCCTATCTCAGGGAGGCTGCGCCCGACGTCATCTGTTTCCAGGAGATCAAGTCGGTCGACGAGGGGTTCCCAAAGGCGACGTTCGAGGATCTCGGCTACAACGTCGCCACCCACGGACAGAAGGGGTTCAACGGCGTCGCGATCCTTTCCAAGCTTCCGCTCGAGGACATCACGCGGGGCCTTCCAGGTGATCACACCGACGAGCAGGCGCGCTTCATCGAGGCAACCGTGTCGGGCAAGCACGCCGCCCTCCGCGTCGCCTCGCTGTATCTGCCGAACGGAAATCCGATCGGTACCGACAAGTTCGCCTACAAGCTGGCATGGATGAAACGGCTCAAGTCGCATGCCCGGACGATGCTCCACCATGAGATGCCCGTGGTGCTGGCGGGCGACTACAACGTCATCCCCGAGCGCATCGATGCCAAGCGCCCCGACGCCTGGACGAATGACGCTTTGTTCCAGCCCGAGAGCCGCGCTGCGTTCCGATCGCTGCTGGCGTTGGGCTTCACCGACGGGCTGCGCGCCTGCCACCCGGAAGGCGGCCATTACACGTTCTGGGATTATCAGGCCGGCGCGTGGAGCAAGGACGACGGCATCCGCATCGATCACCTGCTGCTTTCCCCTCAGGCGGCCGACCGCCTCGAGGCGTCGGGCATCGACCGCTTCACCCGCGGCTGGGAGAAGCCGTCGGACCACGTGCCGGTATGGGTGGAAATCGCCGTGTAACCTGAGATGCCTATCGTGTGCGCTCGGTTTCCACGGTGCCGACGTCGCGAAGCCCGGCGGCTGACGAGCCCTTCATGAACTCCCGCGGCTCCGGCATGGCTTGAGGGATGGCAGCTGGCGCTCCCGCGCCTGCCTCGATCACACCGGGACCGACCATCACCGGCTCGCCATTCGAGCAGCTGCGCTCGGCGTGCACGGACAGCACGCCAAGGCCGATGCGGTCGCGCCGCACCTCGGGTTTGCGGCCGTAACGGTCGCGCCAGTCGGCGACCATTCCCGTCGCCTGCTTGCGGATACCCTGACCCGCGCCGCAATAGATGTCCTGGTAGATGTCCTCGATCCAGACGCGGTCCCTGGCCGGTGCGTTCTCGACCGCTACCGTGATTAGGGCGAGCGCGTGGACCGTGTTCTTCTCCATCACCTTGCCGTGGTGGAGGAGCTGGGCGAGAAACGCCTGGGCGGGAGCATGCCCCTTCTGGCTCAATACTGACAGCCAATGGCGCCCGTACTCGATGTCGGCGTCAACGCCCTCTCCCTTGAGCTTCAGCTTCGCGAGTTCGAACTGGGCGTCCTCGTCGCCGAACACGGTGGCGGAATGGTGCAGCAGCTCGGCCGCGCTCTGGGGATCCTGTGTCACCCCGAACTCGGGCAGTCCGCTCAATCGATAGCGCGCAACCGCCGTCATCGCGTGGGCCACGTAGGGTGCCCGGCGGTCATCGTCGGGATCGATGTCGGCATGCTCGTTCGCGATGTGCTGATAGAGCAGATAGGCCTTTGGATGATCAGTGAAGGTCGCCCCGTTGTCGGCATAGATCCTGGCCAGGAAGTACTGGCCAAGGAACATGTTCGACTGCGCGGCGTGCTCCAGGGCCGGCACCGCGATCTCGTAGAAGCCGCCGTTGAACGCGCTCATGCCTTGACGCAAGGCGTCCTCGGGGGAGCGGAACTTCACCTGCCCGGCGAACGCCGACGCCCCCGAAAGGAGCGTGGCGGCGGCCACCAGGACAACGGCAAGCTTGTGCTTCATGTCAGATGTCCGCATAGCAGATGACTTCCGCGTCGCCGCCCGCGTGCGTCACCGCACCTTTGACGGCCGGCCCCACCTGATTGGCGTACTTGCGAAGTGCGCCGGTCTGATAGGGGTTGGCAGGAAGCTTCCAATCCTTGCGCCGGCGCGCGAGCTCGGCGGCGTCGACCTCCACGTCGAGCGTCCCCTTCTCGGCGTCGATCGCGATGATGTCGCCGTCCTTCAGAAGTCCGATCGGCCCACCGACTGCCGCCTCCGGGCCGACATGACCGATGCAGAACCCACGCGTAGCGCCAGAGAAACGGCCATCCGTGATGAGCGCGACCTTGTCGCCCGCACCCTGGCCATAGAGCGCTGCCGTCGTCGACAGCATCTCGCGCATGCCTGGCCCACCCTTGGGGCCCTCGTAGCGGATGATGAGCACGTCGCCGTCCTTGTAGTCGCGCTTGGAGACGGCGGCGAACGCGTCCTCCTCGCAATCGAACACGCGAGCAGGTCCGCGGAACTGAAGCTTCTTCATACCGGCGACCTTCACGATCGCCCCCTCGGGTGCCAGCGTGCCCTTGAGGCCCACGACACCGCCCGAGGGTGATATGGGGTTGGAAACAGGATAAACAACCTTCTGATTTGTATTGAACTTCACGTTTTCGAGATTGTCACCCATGGACTTGCCCGTGACGGTGAGGCAGTCGCCGTGCAGATGGCCACCCTCGAGCAGGGCCTTCAGCACCTGCGGGATGCCGCCGATGTCGTGAACATCCTTGGCAACGTATTGCCCGCCCGGTTTGAGGTCGGCGATGTACGGTGTCCTCTTGAAGATCTCGGCGACGGCGAACAGGTCGAAGTCGATGCCGCACTCGTGCGCCATGGCGGGCAGGTGCAGCGCCGCGTTGGTCGAGCCGCCGGTCGCCGCCACCACGACGGCCGCATTCTCGAACGCCTTCCTCGTGCAGATCTCGCGCGGACGGATGCCCTTGGCGAGCAGGTTCATGACGGCCTTGCCGCTTTCGAGCGCGAAGAGATCACGACTCTCGTAGGGGGCGGGTGCGCCGGCCGAGCCGGGAAGTGCGAGCCCGATTGCCTCTGAC
>WBZY01001270.1_pt1 | contig 13769 bp, 12 predicted proteins | sample 5204191 | NCBI WGS metagenome assembly WBZY01 (sample SAMN12344363, study PRJNA552823) | activated sludge metagenome | biome: Activated sludge suspended growth; feature: Anammox Sidestream; material: Wastewater; isolation source: activated sludge from anammox sidestream of wastewater treatment...
GAGGCGAAGATGGCAAGAGGATGGCGGCGGAGGTGAGTGCGGGCGCGCGGCGCTCCACGCGCCCGCAACCGTACCTGGAAGGTGCCCTGCGCGCCGCCTTCGACGCCTGGCTGGCCGAGGCGGTGGCGCGCCACTCCCGCGCGCTCGAGCTCCGCGAGATCCGCAAGGGCGTGCAGGCGCTCTCCGCGCTCTACGTCGAGCGGCGGCCCGGCGTGGACCTGGCGGCGCGCGCGATCGAGGGCCGCGGCAAGCGTGCGGCGATCGCCACCTGCTACGCGCCGCTCCACTTCCTGACCGTGCACCACCTGCTCGCGGCGGGGGGCCCCACGCCGTTCGGGGAGGTGCGCCGCGTGCTGGACCTCGGCTGCGGCACGGGGGCCGCGGGGGCGGCGGCGGCGGCGACCCTCGCCGCCACCGCCGCGGCGCCGCCCGCCGTGCTCGCCCTCGACCGCTCGGGCTTCGCTCTCGGCGAGGCGCGCCGGACCTACGCCGCCTTCGGGCTCGCCGCGCGCACGCTTCGCGGCGTACTCCCGGCGGCGGCGCCGCGCGCCGGCGCGGGCGATCTCGTCGTGCTCGGCTGGGCCGTCAACGAGCTGGATCCGCGCGCGCGCGCGGGCCTGCTCGCCGGGCTGCGCCGCGCGCTCGCGGCCGGCGCGCGGTTGCTGCTCCTCGAGCCGCTCGCGGGCCCCGCCTCGCCCTGGTGGCGGGAATGGGCCGATGCCCTCGCCCCGCTCGGGGTCGAGGAGCCGCGCCACAAGCTGCGCGTCGTGCTCCCCGAGTGGATCGCGCGCCTCGACCGCGCCGCCGGCCTCGACCACCGCGTGCTCGGCGCGCGCGTGCTCGCCGGCCCGCTCCGCGGGAGGCCCGGCCCCCTGGATCCCCCGCCGTGACGGCGCCCCTCGTCTCGGTGCTGATCCCGGCGCGCGACGCCGCCGCGACGCTCGCGGCCTGCCTTGCGAGCGTGCGCCGCCAGAGCGAGCCGCGCTTCGAGTGCATCGTCGTCGACGACGGCTCGGCCGACGCGACCCGCGCCGTCGCCGAGCGCTTCGCCGCCGCCGACCCGCGCTTCCGCGTGCTCGCGACCGAGGCGCGCGGGATCGTGCCCGCCCTGCTCGCGGGCCTCGCCGCCTGTCGCGCGCCGCTCGTCGCCCGCCTCGACGCCGACGACCTGGCCCACCGCCGGCGCCTCGAGCTCCAGGCCGCGGCGCTCGCGGCCGACCGGACGCTGGCCGGCGTCGGCTGTCACGTCCGGGTGTTCCCGCGCGCGGGCCTGCGTCCGGGCCTGCGCGCCTACGAGGCCTGGCTGCGCACGATCCGCGACGCGCGCGCCGTGCGCGCCGAGCGCTTCGTCGAGTGCCCGCTCCCGCATCCGACCTGGATGCTGCGCCGCGAGGAGCTGGTCGCAGCGCCCTGGCGCGACGCCGGCGGGCCCGAGGACTACGACCTCCTCCTGCGCTGGCTCGAAGCCGGGCGGCGGATCGGGGTCGTGCCGCGCCGGCTCGTCGGCTGGCGCGACGGACCCGCGCGCCTGTGGCGCACGAGTCCGGCCTACGCGCCCGCGCGCTTCGTCGCCTGCAAGGCGCGCTTCCTGGCGCGCGGTCCGCTCCGCGACGGCGCCGGGTACCTGCTCTGGGGGCACGGTGCCAGCGGGCGCGCGCTGCGCCGGGCGCTCGCCGCCGAGGGGCGGCAGCCCGCGGCGATCGTCGAGATCCACCCGCGCCGGATCGGGCGGCGGATCGGCGGCGCGCCGGTCGTGCGGCCGGAGGCGATCCCGGCGCTGCGGCGGGGGCTCCCGCTCGTGGCCGCGGTCTCCGGCGCCTTCGCGCGGGCGGAGATCCGCGCGAGCTGCCGGCGGCTCGGGCTGCGCGAGGACCTGGACTTCTGGTGCGCCGCCTGAGCGCCGGCCGGGCGTCTTCGCGCTCGACACGCACCCTCGCGCCGTGGTAACAGAGGCTCCCCCGCCCGTGAACCGACCCGGAGGCTCCCGTGCTGCACCGGCTGCACCGCTCGTTCCTCGTGCTCGCCGTCCTGCTGCTCGCGCTCCCCGCCAGCGCGCGCGCTCCCTACCCGCCGGACGCGCTCGGGCCCTACGCCGTCGGCCACACCACCTTCGAGGCCTACGACGCGACGCGCGACCGCACCCTGCCGGTGCACGTCTGGTACCCCGTCCGGCCGGCCCAGGCCGTGGGAGTGGGCACCGTCTACGGCCTCCTCTTCTTCGGGCTCGAGTCCGCAGTCGCGGTCGAGGACGCACCGATCTCGCGGCGCACGTCCTTCCCGCTCGTCCTGTTCTCCCACGGCAACGGCGGGATCGCCGTCCAGTCGATCTTCCTGACCGAGGCGCTGGCGAGCCACGGCTTCGTGGTCGTGGCCCCCGATCACGTCGGCAACACGCTCGTGGACGCGATCCTCGGCAACCTCGACGAGGCCGCGATCCTGCAGTCCGCCCAGGACCGGCCGCGCGACATCTCCTTCCTGATCGACCGGATGCTCGCCCGCAGCGTCGACCCGGCCGACCGCTTCCATCGTGCGATCGATCCCTCCGCGATCGGCGCGGTGGGGCATTCCTTCGGCGGCTTCACGTCGCTGGTCATGGCCGCGGGCTTCGACGGCGACGCGGCCGACGGGTTCGGCTTCGCGCTGCCGCCCGGCTTCGTGCCGATCCCGGCGGACCCTCGCGTGCGCGCCATCGTGCCGATCGCCCCAGCCTCGACTCCGCTCAGCGATCGCGAGCTGGCACGCATCCGCGTCCCGACCCTGCTGGTCGGCGGCACGCTCGACGCCACGACCCCGCTCGATCCCGAGGTCACGCGCCCGTTCGCGGTGATCCGGGCGCGCCCGCTCTATCGCGCCGACCTGCTGGGTGCCGCCCATTTCTCGTTCTCGAACGCCTGCGACCTGATCGAGCTGGCGATCGAGGCGGGCTTCTCGCTCGAGATGCTTGGCAGCACGATCGAGGGCGCCTACGAGGAGGGCTGCGCGCCGCACCTGATGCCGGTCGAGGAGGCGCACCGGCTCACCAACCTCGTCACCGTGGCGTTCCTGCGCCGTCACTTGCTGGGGGATCTCCGCTACGCGCCCTACCTGATCCCGGCACGCGTCGAGGCCCACGAGGTGGCCCTCGACTTCTTCAGCCGGCCATTGCCGATCCCGTGGTCGGTGCGGACGCTGCCGCGGCGCACCTCCGGATTCTCCCGCCGGTAGCGCGCTCAGCCGCGCGGCGGCGGCTCGAGCAGCAGCGTCGCGACGCCGTGGGTGGGGGCGCGCACGGTACACACTCGTGTGCCGGGTTTGCGCCCCGCGCGGACCTCCGAGACGTCGAAGCCGGTGTCGAGCAGGCGGGCGCGCGCGGCGACGACGTCGGGAACGCGCCAGGAGAAGCCCCAGCAGGAGTCCTCGGGTCCGGGCGCCGGAGGCGGCTTCGCGGGCGCCGCCACCTCGATCGTGACGCCGCCCACGCGGAAGAAGAGCAGGCGCGCGCCGAAGCTCTCGAAGCTGCGGTCGAGGGCGAGGCGCAGGCCCAGCGCGTCACGGTAGAAGGCGATCGCCGCCTCGGGCGCGTCGCTGCGCACCACCACGTGATCGAGGCCCGCCACCGCCGCCTCCGGCGCTCCGAGCGGCTGCGCCGGCGGCAGCAGCTCGGGCGGCGAGAGGTGCTCGATCGCGAAGACCAGGACCCCGCGCGCGGCGTCGCCGGGGAGCAGGACGTGGCGCCAGCGGCGCCAGGCGCCGCTCGGCTCGTCGCGCCCCACGCCCGGGACGGGATCGCTCGCGGCCAGGCCCCGCGCGCGCAGCGCGGCGGCGCAGACGTCCGCGTCGGGTGTCGTGAGCGCGAAGCCGAGCGGGCCCTCGCCGGCGGCGGCGAGCCGCGCACGGAGGAGCGCGCCGAGCGCGCCCGGACCGCTCGGCGCGAGCAGCTCGAGGTAGGTGTTGTCGAGCCGGAAGAGCGCGTTCGCGCTGCCCTGGCCCGGGTGCTCGCCACGCCACGACGGGGTGCGCCCGAGCAGGCGGGCGTAGGTCGGGGTCGCCGCGTCGACGTCGTGCACGAGCACGATCACGTGGTCGAGCGCCACGAGCTCGCTCATCGCGCCCTCCTCAGGAGGCAGCCGCGTCGAAGGCGGCCCGCGTGCGCGCGCGCAGGTCGGGATCGAGCCAGAAGTCGAGCGCCGTCATCGCGAGCGCCTTCGCGCCGTCGAGCGCGGCGCTCTCGCCGAGGGGGCTCGCCGCGTGCTCGGCGAACTCGGCGGCGTGGATCGTACAGTGCCAGGGCGCCGCGGCGATCATCGGGTGGATCGAGGGCACGCGGTGGCTCACGTTGCCCATGTCGGTGGTGCCCATCGCGCCGGCCGGGAGCTTGTCGAGCGGGAAGAAGCGGCGGCCCAGGGCCTCGGCGTTGGCCTGGTAGCGCTCGGCGAGCGGCCAGCTCGTGCGCAGCTCGAGATAGTCGGGATCCTGCCAGGCGAGCTCGAGAGTGGCGCCCGTGGCCTCGGCGCCGGCGCGGAAGCAGCCCTCGACGCGGCGCTTCAGCTCGGCCAGCTCGCCCGCGTTCGCCGCGCGCACGTAGAAGCGGCCGGCGGCGCGCTCCGGCACCACGTTCGGCGCCGTGCCGGCCTCGGTGAAGATGCCGTGGATGCGCTCGCTCGGGCGGATGTGCTGGCGCAGCTGCGCGATCGCCTGGTAGGCGCCCACCAGCGCGTCGAGCGCGTTCACGCCGCGCTCGGGCATCGCCGCGGCGTGCGCGGCGCGGCCGTGGTACACGACGTGGGCCTCCGCGAGCGCGAGCGAGGGCATCGTCGCGAGGTCGACGCCGGCCGGGTGCACCATCAGCGCCGCGTCGACGCCCTCGAAGGCGCCCGCGCGCGCCAGGAGCTCCTTGCCGCCGCCCCGCTCCTCGGCCGGCGTGCCGAGCACCCGCAGCCGGCCCGGGAGGCGCGCGCCGAGCGAGGCGAGCGCGAGGCCGGCGCCGAGCGCCGCCGTGGCGATCAGGTTGTGCCCGCAGGCGTGGCCGATCCCGGGCAGCGCGTCGTACTCGGCGAGCAGGGCCACGACGGGGCCGTGCTCGCCGATCTGGCACTCGAAGGCGGTCTCGAGCCCGTAGACCGGCGCCTCGACGGGCAGGCCCGCGTCCTTCAGGACGCGCACCAGCAGCGCGGCCGCGCGATGCTCCTCGAAGGCCAGCTCCGGGTGCGCGTGGATCTCGTGCGCGACGGCGAGCAGCAGCGCGCGCCGCTCGTCGACGGCGCGGCACGCGTCGCTCTTCAGGGCCTCCGGGTCCACGCGCGCCTCCCCTCAGATCGCCGCCTCGCGCCGGGGCGCGAAGAGCGACAGGGCCTCCCACATCGAGATCATCCGCACCACGCGGTCGGAGGCGTCCACCAGCGGCATGTGCCGGCAGCCCTCGATCGCCATCAGCTTGAAGAGGCCGCACAGGGTGTTGGTGTCGTCGACCGTCTTCACCTGCCCGGTCATCAGGTTGGCGACGCGCAGGTCGCCCAGGTCCGCGAACGGGTCGCGCAGGCCGCGCACCAGGTCGCGCCGGGTACAGATGCCCTGCGCGGCGCCGTCGCGCAGCGTCGTGAGGACGTAGCCGCGCCGGTCGACCCACATGCGCGCCACGGTCTCCTCGCCCGAGGCGTCGACGCGGATCACGCTCGGCCCGTGGCCCAGCGCCAGGCGCTCGCGGATCGTGCCGATCGTGAGGTCGAGCAGCGCGGCGACCAGGAAGCGCAGCTCGGCGGCCCGCCCCGGGTCGCGGAGGGCGTCGTCCGGGAAGTCGCCGTCGTAGATCCGGGTGAGGCTGCGCGCCATGTCCCGCACCGAGACGACGCGCTGCACGGCGCCGGCGTCGTCGAGGATCCAGAGGTAGCGGAAGCGCGTCCCGAAGCGGGTGGCGGCACAGATCCGGGCGAGCCCGGTCACCATGTCGAGCCCCGGCTTCGCGATGGCGAGCGCGTCGAGCGGCGTCATCACGTCGCCGACCCGCAGGCCGCCGAGCAGGTCCTGCCAGAGCACCAGCGCGTCGCCGACGTCGGCCACGTGGGTGGCCAGCTCGCCGAGCCGCTGCGCGGTGACCCGCAGGAGGTCGTCCTCGGAGAGCACGCCGGCCAGCCGCCCCTCGCGCACCACCCCGAGCGCGCCCACCTTGCGCCAGCCCATCCGGCTGGCCGCGACCAGGAGCAGGTCGTCCGGATCGGCGGTCTCGATGCGCCGGCTCGGGCGGGCGAGCGCGTCGCAGGGGACGTGGCGCAGCGCCTCCACCGCCGCGGCGAAGGGGCCGTAGAGGTCGCGGTGCGACTCGAGGGGCGCCGGGGCGAAGAGGCCGCTGCTCACGGCGTCGCTCCGGCCGCGGCGCGGCGGCTCTCGAGCAGCACCGTGCGCGCATCGACGGCCAGGAGCTCGGCCGACAGGAAGTCGGCGCCGTAGATGTTGCGCACGGCGCCCCGGTCGTCGACGAGGAACACCTTCAGCAGGTGCCGCACGACGCCGCTCGCCCGGCCGCGCGGGCCGACGAGCGGCTGCGCGTCCTGTCCGAACGCCGCGAGCACCGCCGCGATCGCCCGCTCGTCGGCGGCGGTGCGGAAGCGCCAGTCACCGGCCGGGCGCAGGCGCTCGCGCAGCGCGCGCATCACGGCGGGCGTGTCGCGTGCGGGGTCGAAGCTCACCGTGACGAGGCGTACCCGTCCCTCCAGCTCCGGGTCGGCGGCGACGGCGCGATCGAGCCGCTGGAGGGTCGCGAGGGCGCGCGGGCAGCCGCCGGCGTCGGCGCAGTGCGTGTACACGAAGGAGACGACCGCGACCTGGCCCGGCGCCAGGGCGAGGAGCGGAGCCGGGGCGCCGGCCTCGTCGAGCAGGGTCGCCTCCGGGACGTGCGTGATCGCCGGCAGCTCGTAGCTTCCCGGCGCCGGCAGGGCCGGCGCCGGCGTTCCCCCGGCAACGGGCGGCGCGTCGTGCGCACCCGCGGAGGCACAGGCCAGCAGCGAGGCGGCGAGCAGCGCGCGGGCCCTCATCCGCCGCTCCCGGCCGCCGCGACCCGCCCCCCGTAGAAGGCCGCCGAGCCGAAGTTCATGATGTGCGGGCGGCCGAGCTCCTCGGCCGTGAAGTCGAGCGTGAAGCGTGGGGTGAGGCCCTTCCCGTCCCAGGCGTAGCCGCGCAGGAACTGCTCGCCGTCCGCTCCCGTCTTGTCCCACTGCGAGAGCAGCGAGGACGTGAAGTACACGCGCTTCCCGTCCCACGACTGCGAGACCATGTTGACCTGCTTGCCGATCGTCTGCTCGTGCACGACCCGGGGCTTGCGCGGGTCGGAGACGTCGAAGACGCGCACCTTGCCGTCCGTGAAGGTCGACACGAAGAGGAAGCGGTCGTCGGCCGAGAGGCTGATGTCGACCGGCAGCGGTGTCTGCGCAGGATCGCCGATCGGCGCGAGGTCCACCGCCTCGAAGCTGCCGTCGTCCGCGAGGAAGATCCCCCACAGCCGGGACGTCAGCGCGGACGTGGTGAACGCATAGTGGTGATCGGGCGCGAGCGCCCAGCGGATCTCGAGCGGCGCACCCGGCACCGCGAGGGTCTGGAGCGGCTTGCGGGTGTGCGCGTCCCAGACGACGACGGTGTTGCCGAAGCGCTTCATCGCCCCGGCGTCGCCGAGCAGCTCGGACAGCGGTCGCATGTAGTTCTCGCGGCCTGCGAAGGACGAGGTGAGCATGCGGTTCAGGTTCGCGTTCACGCGCAGGTCGTAGCCGTACTCGGCGCCGGCCGGCATCCAGGTGGTGCGCACGTACTCGCCCTGGTTCGAGTACTCGACGAGCGCGGTGCGCCCGGTTCCTTCGGAGTTCGAGAGCGCGCTGATCAGCATGCGGCCGGGCAGCGGATAGTGCGTGTGCGGGCCGACCACGCCGCCGCTCTTCTCGACGAAGTCGGAGATCCGTTTCACGAGCTTCGGCTTCGCCGGGTCGGAGGCCACGTCGAAGACGAAGATCTCGCTCGTGTCGAGGCCGCCGAGCCAGAGCTGGCGGCGGTCGTCGGTGAAGCCGCCGTGGTGCGCCTCGTGGCGGCCCCCGACCGAGGTCGAGGCGATCACCTTCCCGTAGTCGGGCCGCGCCGGGTCCACCGAGACGGTCACGAGCTTGTCGGAGCCGTCCCCGAGCCCCTCGACCCCGAGCGTCCAGACGTAGAGGAAGTCCTCCTGCCCGACGATCTTCGGCAGGTAGGGCGACTGGCAGGGCTCGTCGGCGCGAGCCGGGGCGGGGAAGGCGGGAAGGCCGGTCGCGAGCAGGGCGGCGAGCGCCAGGGCCGGCACGGTCGGTCGAGGCATGGGGGGCTCCTCGGCGGGTGCGCCGCCCATGCTACCACTTGGCCCCCATGGACGGCGCACCGGTCCTCTGCGAGGCCGACGGCGGCGTGGCGACGATCACGCTGAACCGGCCGGCGAACCGCAACAGCATGACCCCGGACGTGATGGCGGCGTTCCGGGCGGCCGTCGCGGCCGCGGCGGCGGACCGCGCCCTGCGCGCCGTGGTGATCACCGGCCGCGGCACGAGCTTCTGCGCGGGGGCCGACTTCCGCAGCGCCTCGCCGGTGCCCGGCGACGCTCCGGAGCCGGCGTCGCTCGCGCCCTACGAGCGCCTCTACGCCACCTACGAGCCCTTCCTCGACGTCTTCGACCTGCCGATGCCGGTGGTGGCCGCCATGAACGGACATGCCGTGGGCGGCGGCTTCGGCCTGGCCCTGGTCTGCGACCTGCGCGTCGCGAACCGCGAGGCGCGCTACGGCGCCAACTTCGCGCGCCTGGGCTTCCACTCGGGCATGGCGATCAGCCATCTCCTGCCGCGCATCGTCGGCGTGCCGCTCGCCGCCGACCTGCTCTTCACCGGCCGGCTCGTCTCGGGCGCCGAGGCCGCCGCCATCGGCCTCGTACACGAAGCGGTGGCGCCCGAGGAGGTGCTCGCGACGGCGCAGGCGAAGGCGCGCGCGATCGCCGCCTGCGCGCCCGAGGCGGTGCGGCTCATGAAGCGCTCGCTCTACCAGGGCGCCGGCTGGGATCCGCGCGCGGCGGCGCGCGCGGAGGCCTTCGCGCAGGCCGCCACCATGGGCAGCGAGGACGCCCGCGAGGGCATCCGCGCGCTGCTCGAGAAGCGCGAGCCCCGGTTCACCGGGCGCTGAGGACCTGCGAGGGAGACGCGATGAAGCTCGGCCTGCAGCTCGGCTACTGGATGACCCCGCCCGACCCCGCCGACAAGGCGGGGGTCGCGATCGCGCAGGAGGCCGAGCGGCTCGGCTTCGACTCGGTGTGGACCGCCGAGGCCTACGGCTCCGACTGCTTCTCGCCGCTGTGCTGGATCGGCGCGCACACCTCGCGCATCCGGCTCGGCACCGCGGTCATGCAGCTCTCGGCGCGCAGCCCCGCCTCGGCCGCGATGACCGCGATGACGATCGACCACCTCTCGGGCGGGCGGCTCGTCCTGGGCGTCGGTGTCTCGGGCCCGCAGGTCGTGGAGGGCTGGTACGGCCAGCCCTTCCCGCGCCCGCTCGAGCGCACCCGCGAGTGGGTGGAGCTCTTCCGCCGGATGATCGCGCGCCAGGAGCCCGTGGCCTTCCAGGGCCGCCACTACCAGCTCCCGATCGCGGGCGGCACCGGGCTCGGCAAGCCGCTCAAGCTGATCAACGCGCCGCTGCGCGACACCATCCCCGTGTACATCGGGGCCGAGGGGCCGAAGAACGTCGCGCAGACGCTCGAGATCGCGGACGGCTGGCTGCCGCTCTTCTTCTCGCCCTACCGGACGGAGCTCTACCGCGAGGCCCTCGCGAAGCGCAAGCCGGGCTTCGAGATCGCCTGCACGGTCACCACGATCGTGACCCCCGACGTCCGGGCGGGCCTCGGCTTCGTGAAGACCTCGCTCGGCTTCTACCTGGGCGGGATGGGAGCCCGGGAGAAGAACTTCCACCTCGACCTGGCGCGCCGGCTCGGCTGGGGACCCGAGGCGGAGAAGGTGCAGGAGCTCTTCCTGGCCGGCCGCCGCGCGGAGGCCTTCGCGGCGGTGCCCGAGGAGATGGCGGACGAGATCTCGCTCGTGGGCCCGCCCGAGCGGATCCGCGAGCGCCTGCAGGTGTGGAGCGCGAGCCCGGTGACGACGCTCATGATCACGGCACGCGAGCCCGCCACGCTCCGGCTCTTCGCCGACGCGCTTCGCTGACGGAATCCCTCGGGCCTCGCGAAGAAGAGGCGGGGCCTCCGCGCTCCCGCCCTCGGATCGAGCGGCCCGGCGCCGCCAGCGCCCTCACGCCGGCCGGCACGCGAGGGCGTACGCGGCGCGCGCGGGCGCCGCCGGCGGCCAGTCCACGAGCAGGTCCGCGCCGGCGCGGCGGAAGCGCAGCGGGCCGTGGCCGAGCAGCTCGACCTGCGCCACCGGCGGCGCGAAGGCGAGGAGCCGCAGCTCCCTGCCCTTCGGCGTCCCGAGCAGCGTGGCGTAGACGGTGTCGCCCCGGGCCGTGAAGCGCAGCGCCACGCCGCAGGCGCTCGTGCCCTCCGCGCGCTGCCACGGGCGCGTGCCGTAGACGGCCTCGCCGCTCGCGGCGAGCCACGCGCCGAGGGCCTCGAGGCGCCGGCGCTCGCGCGGGTGGATCTCGCCGTCGCGCGTGGGGCCCACGTTCAGGAGCAGGTTGCCGTTCTTCGCCACGACGTCGACGAAGCTCCGCACGAGCTCGTCGGGGTCGATGAGGTTCGCCTCGTCCTCCTGGTCGTTCATGCCGAAGCTGTGGCCGATGCCGCGGGTCGCCTCCCACTTCTTGCGGCTCGCCTCGGCCACGTGCGCGTACTCGGGGGTGCGGAAGTCGGCAACGGGCGGGAGCGGCGGGATCATCTGGTAGCCGGGCCGGCGGACGATGCGACGCAGGAACGCGTCGGCGGCGGCTCGCAGGGGCGGCTGGCGCAGGGCGCGTACGAGCCAGCGCGGCGCGGGCCCGAAGCGGTCGTTCACCACGCCCTCGCCGACGGCCGCGTAGTAGTCGGCGAGCAGGTGCCAGAGGCGGCCCGCGTGGGGCGGCCAGGCGATGTCGTTCCACAGCACGCTCGGGCGCAGCCGCTCGACGAGCTCGCGCACCTGGGCGTCGGCGTAGCGCTCGTAGGCGGGGTCGAGGGGGACGGCCGCGAGGCCGTCGGCGGCGGTGCGGATCGGGCGCGGCTCGAAGCTCCAGTCGAGCCCCCCCGAGTAGTAGACGCCGAAGCGCAGGCCGCGCGCGCGCACGGCGGCGGCGAGCTCGCCCACCACGTCGCGCGGCGCGTGCCAGCCCGGGCGGCGCGGGTTGCGCACCGCGCTCGGCCACAGGCAGTAGCCGTCGTGGTGCTTGGTGACCTGGACGACGTAGCGCGCCCCGGCCGCCGCGAAGAGCGCCGCCCAGGGCGCCGGGTCCCAGCGCGCCAGCATCGCCTCGAAGGGCTCGCGGAAGCGCTCGTAGGGCGCGCCGCCGAAGACCGCCGCGTGATGGCGCGCGGCCGGGCTGCCCGGGATGCGCAGCGCGTTCTCGTACCACTCGGCGTAGGGCGAGAGCGCCTGGAGCTCGTCGTAGCGGGTGCGCAGGAGCTCGGGGACCGTGCCCGCGCAGGGCGCGAAGGCGGGCACGCACGACAGCCCCCAGTGGACGAAGATCCCGAGCTTCGCGTCCTCGAACCAGGCGGGAACGGGGTGGCGCCGCAGCGCCGCGGGGGTCGGATCGAAGCTGGCCACGCGAGTCTCCGCAAACGACGCGGCGGTGCGCGCCCTCAGGCGGCGGGCGGCGCGATCGCCTTGAGGCGCGGCGGCTCCCAGAAGGCGCGCAGCGCCACCACCTTGCCCGCCGCATCGACGCGATAGGTGAAGACGCCGTTCACGACCATCGCGGCGCCGTTCGGGAGCACGGTGGTGATCGTGCCGACGTTCGCGACCTCGAGGCCACCCGCATAGGACTCGCGCATGTCGAAGAGCACCCGGTTCGGCCCGATCCAGCGCTCCCAGAACGCCTCGATCGCGGCGCGCCCGCGGTGGCCGCGGCCCTCGGGATCGAAGCCCGACGGCCCGACCGGATCCTCGACGATCGCGTCGGGCGCGAAGTTGTCGAGCCAGGCCTGCTTGTCCTTGCGGTGCACCGCCTCCATCGAGCGCCGCGCCGCCAGCCGGGCCGGATGCTCGCCTGCCGGGTCGCCTGCCGCCTCCGCCATCGCCTCCCCTCCTCGTGGTCGCGCCGCAGTATACTCGCGCGCCATGCCCGATCACGACGCCGACGCGCGCGTCCTCTCCGGCGAGGCCTGGCGCGACTTCTGCCGCGCCCTCGAGCGCGCGGGCGAGGCGATCCTGCGCCCCGGCTCGCCGCGCGACGCCTTCGAGCGCGCCGAGGGCTTCCGCTACCTGAGCCGGCTGACGCGCGTCGCCCTCGAGTCGTACCTCGAGTTCGCCGACCCGCTCTTCCCGGTGCTGCGCCGCCCCGCGCACGAGACCGTGAAGATCGGCGCCGACAACCCCGACAACCACTACCAGAGCGCCGCGCTGAGCGGCGCCCACGAGTACCGGCTCGCGGGCACGCGCAACACGGTCCACACCCTGGGCTTCGGTACCTACGCGGGCGGCTACGGCTCGCCGGGCCGCCGCGGCCAGACCGGCTACCTGGACGCGCGCGAGCTGAAACTCGACCCCGGCGGGCGCTTCGCGGTGACGATCTCGTGCCGGCGCCCGGCCGACGGCAGCCACTGGCTCCCGATGGAGCCCGACAGCTCCTCGCTGATCGTGCGCCAGACCTTCCAGGACCGCGCGCACGAGCGCATCGCGGACCTGACGCTCGAGCGGATCGGCGCGCGCGGCGGGCCGGCCCCGCTCACGCCCGCCTTCCTCGACCGCGGCCTCCAGGCGGCCGCCGCCTACGTCCACGGCACCGCGTCGCTCTTCGCCGACTGGGCCGAGGGCTTCGCGAAGCGGCCGAACGAGCTGCCGCGCTTCGACCCGGCCGTCGCGGCCGCCGCCCACGGCGACCCGAACATCGTCTACTACCACGGCTACTGGGAGCTCGCGCCCGGCGAGGCGCTGCTCGTCGGCTTCACGCCGCCGCGCTGCGAGTACTGGAACTTCCAGCTCAACAACCACTGGATGGAGTCGCTCGACTACCGTTACCACCGGATCGCGGTGAACCATCACGGCGCCCGCCCCGAGCCCGACGGCTCGCTGCGGCTCGTGATCGCCGATCGCGACCCGGGCTTCGGCAACTGGCTCGACACCGCCGGCCACCGGCGCGGCACGATGTGCCTGCGCTGGGTCGGCGCCGCGACGCACCCGGATCCCGCGACGCGCGTGATCCGGCTCGAGGAGGGACGCACGTGAAGACCGAGGACTGCGTGCTCTACAGCGGCGCCGCCGGGGGCGCCGAGGCGGCCTTCGGCGCGGCGGCCGAGCGCTACGGGATCGAGGAGGTGAACTTCACCTTCGAGGGCCACAACGACGCGCGCCAGCGCGGGATCCGCGTGCTCACCCACGAGGAGCTGCGGCGCGGCGACGTGAGCCTCGCCTACGTGAGCCGGCTCATGCACCGGAGCTACCCCGACACGCCGCTGTTCAAGAGGGTGCTCCAGACGATCTGGCACCAGGTCAACAGCGGCCAGGAGATCTACGTGGTCGGCAAGGTGCTGCCCGACGACACCGTGAAGGGCGGCACCGGCTGGGGGGCGGAGTTCGCGAAGCTGTGCAACAAGCCGCTCTTCGTCTTCGACCAGGAGCGCGACGGCTGGCTCGGGTGGTCGGGCGAGGGCTTCGACG
>WBZY01001272.1_pt1 | contig 13731 bp, 11 predicted proteins | sample 5204191 | NCBI WGS metagenome assembly WBZY01 (sample SAMN12344363, study PRJNA552823) | activated sludge metagenome | biome: Activated sludge suspended growth; feature: Anammox Sidestream; material: Wastewater; isolation source: activated sludge from anammox sidestream of wastewater treatment...
ACCCCAGCGGCGAAGCCGCGCCGCGCTACAGGAACAGTCGTGTTTGGCTGGCTCTTCCGGGCGCATCGCACGCTGGGTGTGGCAGCCACCGCGGCGAGCATCGCCATCGTCGCCACGGTCGCGATGCTGGTGTCGCAGAACGTGTTCAACGGAGTGGAGACGGCGACCGCCCAGGTACTGACGCCGGGTGACTACGTGCAGGTTGGCGGTGTGGTGGCGGACGCCACGGGGCTCGACGGCGGGCGCAGGGTGCGAGTCTCATCTGAGTTTGGCGAAGTGGACGTAGCTCTCTCTGACGTTACATCGGTGATCGGCGACGCGGAGAGCAAGGAGCCGTCATCGGTGAAGAAAGGTGACCGTGTGCTGGTGAGCGGGCTCGTGGGGAAGGACCGCACCATCGCGGCGCAGACGCTTGCCATCTCCGCACCGGAGGCACCTCCGGAAAAACCCCCTATCCGGGAGCTGAAGGACTTCCGCCCGGGGATAGAGGGCCGGGTTGTGCTCGTTAGCCTCGGCGAAGACGGGCAGCGGGCACACGCGGTGATCCAGGTCCGCCGGGAGCTGCTGGTGGTGCGCATCAGCGACGATTCGTTGAAGGCGCTACTGCAGGGCGGGAAATCGCCGCTCGGAGCTCTCGTTGTGGTAGGGCAGACGCCGGGCCTGCCCCCGGGTGTCTTCTCGCTGGCGCCTGCGAGCGCGCCTGGAGCGACGCGGACACCGGGACCGGGAGAAGGCGGTGCGGGAACGGTGAGCCCCACCTCAGAGTCCTCCGCAACGAGAACTTCGGCGGGAACCGTGCCCACGGCTCCTGCGGGGAGTGACACGGGCTCACCGGTCGCGATCAAGTTCACCGGTTTCAAGGCGATTGTTGTTGGCCGGCGGGGGAACGTGCTTGAGGTGGAGACGCCAAAAGGGGTGGTGGCAGTTACGATGCGGCTGGAAACCCGGCTGGTGTTCGTTGGGAGCGGCCTGGCGCGGGAAGCGCTCACGACTGACAACGCGGTGGTGGGCCACGAGGTGACCATTTCGGGGATCCTGAAGGATGGGCGCGTGATCGCGGACCTGATCGTCTTTGGTCCGAAGGTGCGATAACCCCCGGCAGTTGCGTGAGCATTGATAGCACAGGCCGGCGCGGCTATTGTCGTTGGTGAGCCAGATGACCCCTGGGAGCCCGGCATGAGCAACGCACCCGTTCCCTCGCTACCGCAGACGGTGCAGATCGATTCACAGGAGTTCACGCTTCGCACCATGAGCGGGGCAGACCGGGAGGCGGTCCTGGAGTTCGCCCGCTCGCTCTCCGAACACGACCTCCTCTTCTTGAGGCGGGATATCACTCGCGTGGAGGTCGTGGACGAATGGCTCCGGGAGATAGACGCCGGGGAGGCGACGACAATCGTGGCCGACAGCGGAGGGGCGATTGGCGGATATGCCACGGTTTATCGGAGCGCCCTGCCCTGGACAGCGCACGTTGGTGAGTTGCGAGTGGTGACTTCGCCAGGGCTGCGCGGAATGGGTCTTGGGCGCATCCTTACCGGGCACGCCTTCGACCTGGCTCTCGCGCAGGGGATCGAAAAGATGGTTGCGCAGATGACTCTCGACCAGGAGGCGGCGATCGCGACCTTCCAGGCATTGGGTTTCCGGCCCGAAGCAGTGCTGCGAGATCACGTGCGTGACCGTGCGGGGAGAAAGCACGACCTGATTGTGCTCACCCACGATGTAGCCCGGTTCGAGAGAGAGCGGCAGACGTACGGGGTGTTGGAAGCGTTCGACCGGCCCTAGCTCAGGGGATTACGCGGTCGGCAAGCACGACCGTTCGGAAGGCGTATTCGCCTTCGTTGGAAGGGCCACTGCAAGTCATGAGGATGAGGCTTTCGGTCCCTTCGCGTCCGCGGAGGAGGGCGCCCATGTCGATGACTCCGAGGGCGTAGTCAACGGTTGATCGGACGCGATAGGTGTGACGCGAGCCGTCGGATAGCGCCACGGTCACGAAATCGCCCGGCTTCATGGTTGAGAGGCGGAAGAACACGCCCGGGACGCCGCGGTACTCGTAGTGGGCGACGATGAAGGTGCTGGCACCCTGGCCGGGGAGCGAGGTATAGGCCGGGTGCCAGCCTATGGTGGTGCTGTCGGCCGGGACATCCAGGCGGCCGAAGCGGTCGAGGCCAAGGCGAGCCACGGGCGCCTCAACGGCGAGCGCGGGGATGGTCACAGCCGCCAGGTCAAGGCCATTCGAGGGTGGTGGCGGCTCCGGGTCGACCTCGTCCTTGCCGTAGCGTTCGACAGCGGCGTCATGCGCGGCGATGAACCGGTCGTTCACCGGCGCAGGCTGGCCGGTGGCGTGGTCACGCCCCACGTACCGGAGCAGCCCGGGGATCCCGGGAGCGCCGGCCTCCTGCGCACGGCCCGCCGTGTTTGCGGAGGCGAGGACAACGACGCCAGCGACAAGCAGAAGGGTTTGAGCGACGCGGACCTGCATCGCTCCTCATTCTAGCTCCAGCAGGCGTGACCGAGGGGCGTTTGGGGAAATCATGCCCTCACAACGGCAGGGAAACGCAGCCTTACTCAAATCGCGGAGCGCGGTTAACTTCGCGGAGCGTGGTACGTTATCAGGAATAGCGGCAACACATCGGAGGACTCTCATGCAGATCAAGCTCGGCAACGCCGCGTCCTCGCGGGCGCGCACCATCCTGTAGTTACCCCACCCGGCAAAGGCGTTTCACGCCGTACCGCTGAGTGGTACGGCGTTTTTCTTTTTCTACAACGCCACCACCAGGCAACGATACCGGGCCAAGACTTCATCATCTGTTTCGCGAGCAGTCGCGAAGCAACGGTCATCTATTGCCACTTTGCTGGCGCAATTACCGCCGAATACTCATCCACGTACCGGCAATTTCACGTGGCCAGATTCTCGGATCCAGAACGAAAAGGACAACTACCAATGTTACGACTACCCTACCATGCGGACCTGCGGGACCTGGCCGCGGTCTCGGGCCGGAAGGTGATACTTCCCGGTGAGCCGAACCCGGAGTGGTTGCTGAGGCAGGCCGAGATAGCCCGCGGCCTGGCGGAAATGCGGGAAGAGGCTCGAAAGGCGCGTGCCCGGCGGCCGGCAGGGCTGCTGCGCACTGTCCTGCGGCTCGGCTTTGGCCGAGAGTGACGGGACAACGCCTCGTGCAGGGAAGGCAACGCCGCCGGGGAGTCCCCGGCGGCGTGCTCGTTTCTGCGCGGGCCGTTCAGGAGTTAAGGATGTCCTGGAAGCGGCCGTTGAGGTTCTTGCGAGTGATAGTGGATTCCTGGAGGTTCGCCAGGTAGGCGGCCACCTGGCGCTTGCGAAGCTCCTGGAGGCGGCGGCGTCCTTCGTCCATGTTCCCGCCTTCGCCCGCAAGCAGGAGAGTGAGTGGCTCCGAGACGGCGGGGTCGTTCCAGTCGCGGTTCAACTTCGCCTCAGCGCGGTTCAGGTAGAGCTGCTGCTCCTCACGCCTATCGGGCACCTTGAAGAGGAAGTGCTTCATGCGCTCGACGTGGTAGGCCATGTATCGCTTGCGGTCGCGGGCGCAGAGGCGGTACATCTCGCGCTCGAGTTCGTTCTGGGCGATAAGGTCGCCGCTTTCGTAGAGGGTGAGCAGCATGCTGTCCTGCACGAAGAGCGTCGCCATGAGCTCGACGTAGGAGCGGGACTCAGCAACGGTGCGCGAGTAATCGGTTGGGGCCTGGAGGCCGAGGCCACCGCCGTTGGCGAGGGCGCGCTTGCGGAAGGTCTCGGCGTGGCGGGCGAGGTCGTAGATCACCGTGGAAAGGAAGAGCTTCAGCTCGAGATAGCCGTAGCTGATGGCCGGGAGCCAGCCGCTGAGGATTGCACCTTCGAGATAGGCGCGCTCGCTCAGCTCGGTCATGAGCTGGCAGACGGCCTTTTCGCGGTCAGCAGGAAGCGGCGTGAGGCTTGCCCAGTCCAGGTCCGTGGCTGAGATCCAGCGGTCGCGGATGGCGACTTCGTAAAGCGGGATGCAGCAGTCGGCCCAGACAATGGCCTTGTCGAAGATGGTGTAGCCCATGTCCTCGCCCACGGCTGCGGGGAAGGAGCCGCGGGCGATTTCCGTGCGATTGGTCCACACGTCGGGAACATCGCCGTAGGTACCGACCATCAGGTCCTGGATGGAGAGGCCGAGTTCGGGGTCGGCGGGCCGGGCGCGAATGCCCCATTCCGTGGGGACGCTCATCCACCAGGGGTCAGGCCGGGTGAAGCCGCCGCCGGCAAGGAACTGCCGGGCGCGAGCGCCATCGACTCCGCCCCGGAGCGCCTGCCAGACCTCCTGGAGGGAGTGACCCTGTTCGAGCGCGAGCTCGATTAGGCCATCTTCCCAACCGAGGCCGCGGGCGCGGTCGCGGGCTTCCTGCGGGACCTGGACGGTGGTGGTGGAATGAGACATGTGCTGGGGAATCCCTTCGAGGCGTGATATGTGACGTGGCGGGCAGGGGAGCGGCGGGGGCCGGTCAGGATGCGGGATCGAGGAACTGCGCCATCAGGGGCCCGAGGCGGTCGCGGCGGTCGCCAAGCCCGGCCACGCCAAGGCGATGGACGTATTCGTTGATCTGGCGCTTGCGGAGCAGGAGGAACTTCTGGACGCCCTCGTCGAACTTGTCGAGGCCGCCGCCGAGGAGGATGCAGAGGGATTCGAAGACGGGCGGGAAGGTGACATCGCCGGAGCCGCCGCCAGAGGCATCGCCCTCTGCCTTGTCGAGGTAGTGGTGGATCTCTTCGCGGCGCTCAGGTTCGGTATCGAGCACGTACTTGAGGTGCATGACACCGAAGGCGAGGTGGCGCGATTCGTCCTGGGCGCTCATGCGGAAGATGCGCTTGTCGGCCTCGGTCTGGCCGATGAGCTCGCCCATTCGGAACATGGACTGGACGAAGCCTTCGGCCTGGACGTGCATGAGGACGGACATCTCGGTGAAGTCGCGGGCTTCGATCAGGGTGCGCAAACCGAGGCCGGAGCCCTGGGCAAGAAGGCCGCCACCGTTGGCAAGGGCGCGCTTGCGGAACACGTCGGTGTGCCGGGCCTCATCCATGATCTGGCTCATGAGGAAGAGGCCGGCCTCGAAGTCCTGGGCGCTGACGAAGGGCATCCACTGGCCGGGGACGTCGCCGGCGATGAACTCGACTTCGGTGAGCATGGTGCACAGCTGGCACATGGCGCGTTCGAGCTCGTCGGACAGAGGTTCGAGCGTGTCCCAGGGGATATCACGCGCGGACGACCACTGGCGCTGGGTGGCCTCGTCGTAGAGCATGAGGCAGTTTTCGGACCAGACGTCGGCCTTGGACTGGTAGTTGGGGCCAAAGCGCTGGGCATTGGCGCGGGCGATGGCGCCACGCAGGCGATAGGTCATGTCGCCGCCGTTACGGGCGGAATCGGCATAGCGGCCGAAGTTGATCTCCTTGAGAGTCATTCCCTTCTTGCCGGGCGTGGCCGAGGCGGCATCGTCGTAGAGGTTGAGCCAGGAAAGGTCGAGGGCCGGGGCGGGCGTGGAGCTGGCGGCCATGGGGAGTTCCTCCTGAGAGTTCGGTGGCCCGCTCAGTCTACTGTGCCTGTTTAGACTTTGTGAAGTATGCATTTACCAGGAAGTAATCTCCTGCTCGCCGGGCGGCCACGCGGCGACCACCGGAAGAAACTCTGTTGCCACCCCTCATCCACCGCGGGCGGGAGCCGAATATCCATTTAGTGGGAGAAGGAGTGAGAGAGCCATGGAACGTGCAAACGGAACCTGTCCCCTGGACGCTGCTCTTCGCGCTTCGCGCTGTGCTGCCTGTTGCGAAGCGAACGAGCTGCCGCCGTGTGTGACGAGCTGGCTGAAGGCGCGAACGAGCGCTGCACCGGTGGTCATGATGCGGGCCGAGGCTCCAAAGCGGCGAGCGGCCTGAGCCTGCGGCGCGACGGTTTCCCCCTGCCCATAGCCTGACTCCGAGGGACGTGGCACGATTGTGCCGCGATGCCCAAACAGGTTTCGAACGTCGCGAGCGACGATTACCTGACCGCGATCTACCGGATTCATCACGACGAGGGCCAGGATGTGATCGCGGTGCGGCTGGCGGACCGGCTCGGGATCACGCCGCCATCCGTGGCGGGGATGTTGAAACGTCTCCAGCGCGACCGGCTTGTCCAGGTCGATGCGAAGAAGGTCATCCACCTGACGCCGGCCGGGCTGCAACGGGCAGAGCGCATGGTGCGCCGGCACCGGCTGGCGGAATGCCTGATCACGCAAGTACTGGGGGTGCCGTGGTGGCGGGCCTTCGAGGAGGCGCACCTGCTGGAGCATGGCATCTCGGATGTGACTGAACCGCACCTGTACGAGACGCTGGGCCGACCGGCGCGGAGCCCTTTCGGCTATCCGATCCCGGGGCCGGGCGCGACCGCACACCTGAGCATGACCACCCTGGCCGATGTGCCGGAGTCGCGCACCATGGAGATAGAGCGGGTCTTCGAAGAGGACGAGGAGCTTCTCCGGTTTTTTGACGCGGAAGGGATTCGGCCGGGCGGGACGGTGACGGTCGAGTCGGTGGCCCCTTACCGGGGGACGGTGACGCTGAGGGTGGATGGCCGGCAGGTGGTGATGGGAACGCAGGTGGCCCGGCGCATCTGGGTATCGGACGAGGTGCACAGAACGAGAAACCCGGGCCCAAAACGAGGCGATTGACCCTCGCCAAGCGGCAGACTCTTCCGACAATCAAATCGTGGAAGTTCCAGTTTCCCTGGCCCGGCGCCGGGGCCCTGCCGTACTGCTCGTGGAAGACGACGCGAATCTCGGCCGGCTGGTGGAGCGCGTCCTCCACGGGTTCGCCGACGAAGTGACGCTCGCGACGACGGGGCGCGGCGCCCTGGAGGCGCTGCGAACGGGCCACTACGGCGCGATCGCCACCGACATCAGCCTGCCCGACATGTCGGGGCTCGATGTAATCGCCGAGGGGCGCTTGCTGGCGCCTGCAGCCGGGATTGTGGCCATTACGGGCTTTGTGGACGTGGACGTGGCGGTGCAGGCGATGAAGGCAGGAGCGGACGATTTCCTGGGGAAGCCCTTTGACCCGGAGATGCTCTGGCACGTGCTGAACAAAGCGGCGGACCATCGCACGCGGATGATCGAGGCCGAGCAGGCGGCCGTTTACCGCCATCTTGCCTATACCGATGCGCTGACCGGGGCTCCGAATCGCAGGTTCCTGGACGAGCGCCTTGACCTTGCCGTGAGCGCGGCGAGGGTGAGTGGCGAACCGCTCACAATCGCCTACGTAGACATCGATAACTTCAAGCTGCTGAACGACTTCCTGGGGCACATGCAGGGCGACGAGGTGCTGATCCGGGTGGCAGATGCGCTGCGAGCGGAGATCGCCGAGCCAGCGGTGTTTGCGCGATTCGGCGGTGACGAGTTCGTAATCGTGTTTCCGGGGGAGACCGTGGCCCAGGCGCGACGGGCGCTGGAGACGGTGCGACGCACGGTCTCAGGGCTCGGAGTGGTGAACGGCTCCCAGGTCACGCTGCCGATACGGGTGAGCTGTGGCCTCGCGACGCTGCGGGGCGACGAGTCACCGCGAAACCTTATTGCCGAAGCCGAAGAGCAGATGTACCTGGACAAGGCGGCAACGCCAGCCATTGTCTCGGGTGCGATGGGCGGTGGCGGCCACCCGGCCACCAGTGTGAAGATCGCGAACCTGAAGGCGCTGCGCAGCCTGGTGAAGGCAATCGACCGGCGCGACAGCTACACGCGCTTCCACAGCGACCATGCCACGCACCTTGCCTTGCAGATGGCTCGCCGGCTGCGGCTCCCGGAGGAGGACGTGAACGCGCTGACCATCGGCGGTCCCATCCACGACCTGGGGAAGATCGTGGTTCCGGACGAGATCCTGCGAAAGCCGGGGCCGCTAAGCGCGCACGAACGGCGGAACATGGAGGAGCACCCGGTGATGGGCGCGGCGATCACGGCAGCGGTGATGGACTATGACGTGGTGGTCGAACTTGTACGGCATCACCACGAGCGTTTTGACGGCGAGGGCTACCCGGGGCGGCTGCGGGCGGAGGAGATCTCGCTGCCGACCCGCATCTTCACGCTCGCCGATGCGTACAGCGCCATGACGACGGACCGGCCCTACCGGAAGGGGCTGACGATCGAACAGGCAATCGACCAGGTGGAACGGGGAGCGGGCACGCAGTTCGACCCTGACCTGGCGAGGGAGTTTGTTTCAATGCTGTCCGGCGATGAGCAGGCAACGGAGCGTGCGGCGTGAGGGTCGGCGCCTACCATCTCTTCGAGCTTGTGGCGTGGCCCGCGCTGGCCTGGTGCGCGCTGGAACTGCCGCTGCGGGCGGCGAGCGGCGCAGCAGCGGGCACGATGGTGACCGCTGTTACCCTCGGCTGTGCCGTTGCGACGGTGGTGGCCTGCCGCTGGCGGAAGCGGGCGCTGGCAGTAGGGGCTCACCTCTCCTGAACCGGGTGCCGCGCTCTTAGTTACGTATAGAAGAGCCCGGCAATCGCCATCGCATAGCTCATGAGCTGCTCGGGGGCCAAGGCGTAGGCGGGCGGCATGAGCGTTGCTGAATCAGCGACTTCCCAGATCTTGTCGACGCGCTTCTTCACCTCGTCCGGGGTGCCGCAGACCACAAACGTCTGCGCCATCTCATCGGGCACGAGGTGGGTGACGGTTGTGTAGTCCCCGTGTTTCACGCCCTCCTGGAGCAGCCTGGCCTCCTTGCCGAAGCCATGCGCGGCAAAGAACGGCTCGTACTGCTCGACGCCACCGTAGAAGGCGACGGTTGCTTTGGCATCCTGGATGGCCTGCTTACGGTCGTTATTGGGCGCCACGAAGAGCCACACGTTGAACTCGACATCCGAACGCTTGCGGCCAGCCTTCTCGAGGCCGGCCTTGATGTCGTCCATCACCTTCGTTGTAGCCCACTCAATGGACCAGATGGGGTGACCGATGATGCCATCGGCGACTTCGGCGCCGAGCTTCAGGAGGGGCTGGCGCAGGCCGGCCACCCAGATTGGGATGTCAGTGCGGAGGGGCTCGCGGAGCGACTGGTACTCGCTGAAGTCGTGGTGATGGTACTTGCCGTCGTAGCGCTTGAGCTCGCCGGTGTGGCTCTTCTGGATGACGAGGCGAACGATTTCGATGACCTCGCGGAGGTGCTCAACGGGCTTGCCGTAGGGCATGCCGAAGAAGCCTTCGCTCCACGAGCGCACGCTGGAACCGAGGCCGAGGACGAAGCGGCCATTGCTCACCATGTCCATATCCATGGCAGCGACGGCGGTCTCGAACGGGCTGCGCGCGAAGGCAAGGGCGATGCCCGAGGCGAGCTTCATCCTTTGCGTGGCGCCCGCGACGGTGGCGAGGGGGATCCAGGGTGGGCCGTAGACCTGGGGCGCGAAAACGCCTTCGAGTCCCATTGCCTCCAGCTGTTGGGCCTGGGCGACCAGCATCTGGCCAGGCATGGGGGTCACAGTCCCCCAGAACTTGTGGTTGTCCGCCATCTTGACTCTCCTGAGGTGGCTTTGTCGCGGGGGCACTAGTCCCCGGTTGCGACGGCTACTTTAGCGGGCAAAGGGCAGGAATGACAGGCCGCGGGGCGGATTGGCCACACCACCGGGGCGCCTGACGGCCGGTGCGGTTATGCTTCGGCCACTCCACCTCCAGCAAGGATGCACGAACCATGGCCCGCCTTCCCTTCGCCACTCGCGAACAGTTCCCCGAGCAGCTCTGGTACGTCTGGGACAAGCTCGGCGTTGATGGGGAGATGCCGAACATCTTCCGTACCATGGGGAACAACCCTTACCTTGTGCGCGGGTACGTTCGTATGGGCAACGCCCTGTGGGCCGCCTGCGGGCTCGACATGGCAACCCGGGAGCTCGCAATCCTGCGGGTGGCCATCGAGGTGCACAACCAGTACGAATGGCACCAGCACGTGCGGATTGGGCGAGCGGCCGGCCTGGCAGATGAGCGCATAGTCGCACTTCACCACTGGCGGCAGAGCGACCTCTTCTCGCCGGCGGAGAAGGCGATGCTCGCCTATGTCGATGCCATTGTGGCGTCAGACCACCCTTCGAAGGAGGTCCACGACGCGCTCGCAGCGCACTTCCCGGCCGCGACGGTTGTGGGAATCAACCTGCTGGCGGCCTTTTACGTAATGACGGCGAAGTTCCTGTCGGGCATGGAGGTGGAGACGGAGGGGCCATTTGTAGGGTGGCACCTCGGGCTCCAGCAATGATCAACAGGATGAGGCAGCACACTCAGGCAGGAGAGCGAGGTCACAGATGAACCAGGAGCACGGGAGAAGGTACGCGGGCCCCGAGCGCCCGGGAGGGCAGGGGCTCGATCGAAACCAGGAGGAGTCGGGCAACAACGCCATCTACAGGCTGTTGACTTCGGATGACGGGCGGGATTGGACGGACTTTGTGGCAACCTGCCGCGAAGAAGGGGATGGCTCAGTTGCCTACGAAGCGTGGGCTGCACGCGGGATGGTTCGCTGGGTGCGGCGGTACGCCCCGTCCGGGGGCTATGAGTACGAGGAGGTGGAGGTGCTCGGGGAGAACCCGCTGAGCCAGCAGGACCCGCGCGCGCTTTCGACTCTGGCGGAGGAGCTGGCGGCGGGCCGCGACGCTGCCGATCCTCAGCAGTCGTTCATCGAGCCCGGGAGCCTGACGTACCCGTACGCCTACGAACGGCTATCGCAGCTTTTCGATAGCCCCAACGCGCCCGACCTGGCGGTGAACCCAAAGAGCTACGCTTACGGGCGCCAGCCGGGGCAGCACGGCGCCCTGGACGTGGTGCAGTCGCGCTCGCCTCTTATCTTCTGCGGGCCGGGGGTTCGGCGGGGGGCGATTGTCGAGGCAACACCGAGGCAGGTGGACGTTGCCCCGACAATCGCGAAGCTGATGGGCTTCCCTCTCATCGATGGCAGGGACATCACGGGGCGGACAAGCAGCGAGCGGGGGGTGGGCCCGGATGTGTACCTGCGGAGGCAGGATGGGTCTGTCATCGAGGGCGCACTGGACCCGGCCGGGGGCAGGCCGGAGCGGGTGTACATGGTTCTCCTGGATGGGCAGTCGCACACGGAGCTGGTGCACCGGCTGGAGTCGGCGCCGGGCACAATCCCGAACCTGCGACGGCTGATTGGCAATGGTGCGATGCTGCGCTGGGGGAGCATCACCAATTTCCCGAGCATCACCTGGCCGAGCCACAACGCCATTGGAACGGGAGCGTGGTGCGGGCATCACGATATCGTGAACCCGTCGTACTACCTGCGGGAGGAACGGACCACGGTTTCGCCGCAAGGGCAGCAGTTCGATACGGCGAAATTCCTTGCGAGCGGCGTGGAGACGTTGTTCGAAGCCTTCCACCGCGTCTTCGGCTCGTGGAACGGGAAGGAGGGGGCCTTCACGGCCTCGATCAATGAGCCCTGCACCCGGGGGGCGGACCATGCAACGCTCGAACACCGGGTGGTAGGCGACAGGGAGCGGCTAAGGGCGCTGACCGAGGAGACGGATGCCGAGATCAGCCCTCGCTGGGCGGCTGAGCTGCAGGAGCACGGGCATCACCTGTCGGGGATTATCGACAACCGGGCGCTGGCGCAGGCGCGGCAGCTGCTGACGGACGATTCCCATCCGTTCCCGATCTTCGTCTTCCACGAGTTCAGCCTGCCCGACGCCGCGGCGCACGACTACGGGCCGCACCACGATGGCGCGCGCGAGGCCCTGGACGAATCGGACCGGGAGCTTGGACACGTCTTGCGCATCTTCGATGAGAAGGGGCTGTTCGAATCCACGCTGTTCGTGGTGACGACGGACCATGGGATGGCGATCCAGGACGTGAGCCTGCGCGCGAACCCGGCGCGCATCCCGGAGCGGGACGGGATGGCGGCGGTCTCGGCGGAACCGCTCATCTACCTGAGGGATCTCGATATCGCGGTCGAGGTGGCACACGACGGACGCACGGCGCGGGTGAGCGTTCTCGACAACGACGCAACGCGTGATGGCGAGAAGCCTCCCGTGGCCGGGGCCGAGGTGCTGGTAACCGACCACCGTGATGGGGTGGTGGCGAAGGCTCGCACCGGCGAGGACGGCGTGGCGGGATTCGCCATCCCCGCCGACATGACGCCGGGGGACCTGCGCATGGCGGTGCGGGCGCATGGGTTCAACCCGCGCCACCTGCTGCTGGACGGCACGAACCTCGCGCTGGACCTGCGCCGGGCACTCTACGGGGTGTAGGCGGGCAGTTCCCGGCTACACCTCGCGGAACTCTCCCTCAACGGTGCCCTCCTCAGATCCGGCTGATTCGGGCCCGTGTTCGCCGTCGTGCCCGGCGGCGCCCGCCTGGCCGTAGACAGCCTCGCCGATCTTCTGCATCGAGCTGCTGAGGGCCTCGAGGGCGGTGCGCATGCGGTCCGCGTCGTCGCTTTCGATGGCCGAGCGGACGTCTTTCACCTTCTCCTCGACCTCGGTCTTGAGGTCAGCAGGGATCTTGCCGGCGTTGTCGCGGAGGGTCTTCTCGGCCTGGTAGGCGGTGCTATCGGCAGTGTTCTTGAGCTCGATGGTGTCGCGGCGCTTACGGTCTTCTTCGGCGTGGAGCTCGGCGTCGCGCTGCATCTTCTCGATCTCATCCCTTGAGAGTCCGCTGGAAGCCTGGATGGTGATCTTCTGTTCGCGGCCGGAGCCCTTGTCCCTGGCGGAAACGTTGACGATGCCGTTGGCATCGATATCGAAGGTGACCTCAATCTGGGGGACGCCACGGGGCGCGGGGAGGATGCCATCGAGGATGAAGCGCCCGAGCGACTTGTTGTCGGAAGCCATGGGGCGTTCGCCCTGGAGCACGTGGATCTCGACGCTGGGCTGATTGTCGCCGGCGGTGCTGAAGACCTGGCTCTTGGCAGTGGGGATGGTGGTGTTGCGGGTGATGATGGGGGTCATGACGCCGCCGAGGGTCTCGATGCCGAGTGTGAGGGGCGTGACATCGAGGAGGAGGACGTCTTTCACTTCGCCTTTGAGCACGCCTGCCTGGACAGCGGCGCCAATGGCGACGACTTCATCGGGGTTGACGCCCTTGTGGGGCTCTTTTCCGAAGAAGTCGCCCACGATCTTCTGCACGGCTGGCATACGGGTCTGGCCGCCGACGAGGACGATCTCATCGACGTCGGAGGGCTTCTTGCCGGCGTCTTCGAGGGCCTTCTTCACGGGCTCAAGGGTGCCGGCGAGGAGGTCGGCGACGAGCTGTTCGAGCCTGGCGCGCGAAAGGGAGATGTTGAGGTGCTTGGGGCCGCTGGCGTCGGCAGTGATGAAGGGGAGGTTGATATCGGTCTGCTGGGCGCTGGAGAGCTCGATCTTGGCCTTTTCGGCCTCGGCCTTCAGTCGCTGGAGGGCCTGGCGGTCCTGGCGCAGGTCGATACCTTCGGCCTTCTTGAACTCCTCGATGAGCCAGTCGATGACGCGCTGGTCGAAGTCGTCACCGCCGAGGTGGGTATCGCCGTTGGTGCTGAGCACCTGGAAGGTGCCCTCGCCGAGTTCGAGGATGGAGATATCGAAGGTCCCGCCGCCGAGGTCGTAGACGGCGATGAGCTCGTCGTGCTTCTTATCGAGGCCGTAGGCGAGGGCGGCGGCGGTGGGCTCGTTGATGATGCGCAGCACTTCGAGGCCGGCGATCTTGCCGGCGTCCTTGGTGGCCTGGCGCTGGGCGTCGTTGAAATAGGCGGGGACGGTG
>WBZY01000522.1_pt2 | contig 13726 bp, 18 predicted proteins | sample 5204191 | NCBI WGS metagenome assembly WBZY01 (sample SAMN12344363, study PRJNA552823) | activated sludge metagenome | biome: Activated sludge suspended growth; feature: Anammox Sidestream; material: Wastewater; isolation source: activated sludge from anammox sidestream of wastewater treatment...
GTTGTTCACCATGATGATCCCATCGGGGTCGAATATGTCGCCGATTGACGGACATCCATAGTATATTGGGACAGTCCCAGTCGCAAAGCAATCAAGAAGCTTTTCAGTAAAGTAGTAATCGCTCTTGTTGTTTTCGATGGCCACTGAGAACATGTACGCTGCCAATCCGTCCTCTTTTCTGGCAATCTCATTCCAGCCCCTACCGTATAGATCTAGCCGATTTTTTAGCCTACTGATCACTTCAAATCTAAGCTTATGACCGCTTGTTGACTTTTTCTTCGATGAGATCATCGAAACTAGCTTTCTCTTCGGATACAGCTTAGAACTTTCTGGAGAAATCCAACAGGAGCTTGCCATGACAAATTTGCACTTGTCTGGATACTGTTGTAAGAGGTCCCTCCTAAAAGTAAACACGTGTTGAAACTTATTGATGTTCTGTTTGAGCCACACGTGAGAAGACGCGGTGATCTCAGGAGATTCTAAAAGCCATGCTATCTTGGTCTGGTGATTGAGAGAATCGACCCTGTTGAATGAAGTATCAGTAACTATCACATAATTATACTTTGAGATGTCTCGATCCCAATTGAAATACTTTGTTTGAGAAGAAACATGAGAAAACAAAGAATCCAATATTGGAACACTTGGATTTTGAGAGGAAGGGTGAGGCATCTCTGCCAAAGGAATCAACGATAACGTTTGGCTGTTTGCAGGTCGAGAGTATCTCAAGGCTTGGATGTGACTTTGTTCCACACGCCTAACTTTTCTATTTGGTATGGTGGGTCTCATTGGCGAAGTTTCCAGTTTTCCCAAACAAAATCGTAATTGTAAGTCAGCGCATGCGTCTTGCTCAACTTGTCGCGTATGGCTCGCCTACGCGCTTGACAATTAGGATAGAACGTGTGAAACTGTACCTGTATGTTTTCGATTTTCAAGAGCTCATTTTTAGTGAGACAATCAAGTAGATCGTACTCTGCACCTTCAATGTTTATCTTGATGAGATTGACTCGGCCAACTGTCTCAAGAAAATCGTGCACAGAATCTACAGTTATGGGTACGACTTCTCCTCCTTTACCAAACATGCTCGAACCGTCGGCCGACATCGTGATTTGTGATGTTCCCTTCTCGTTACCCAACGCGGATTGATAAACGTGAATTTTTGGAGAGTTGGCGAATTCCTTTTTTATGACATCACAGAATTCTGCGACTGGCTCAAACACATGGACGGTGCACCCATACTTTTCATGTATGGTTTTAGCCCACTTTCCTTCGTATCCTCCCAAGTCTACGACGACTGAGTTTTGAGTAAGCGGATACGTCACCCGATGGGTTTGGTCTCCCTTATCGTTGAACCAACGACGGATCTCAGATAGAAAGTGTTTTTGGAGTTGGTTTTGTGTCATCATGGTTTTGCGACTAAGATGTCGTTTGGTATGTGGCCGTCCTCATATGAAAATTGATAGGTAGGGTTGATACTAAGAATCATTTTTTTGAGATCTTCTTCCCCAAATTGGATCTCAGGATCCTCTTTTACCCAACACCGCATATCATCAATGAGTATTGTGTGATTCTTGATGTGATGTTTTGCGATCTGAGCAAACTCTTCCATTAAAGGAGAGTTCTTTTTTCCATACGCGGTTTCTCCATCAGACCAGTGACCGTCAAGCCAAAAGGTTATTGGGGTGGAGATACTCTTTATCGCATCGTATAGAACATCTGCCGAATCTCCATGTATGATCACTACGTTTGGATTATTCTTAAATCTCTCAACACAGCGTTTGTAAAACTTCTCAGAGAGCTCGATTGAGACCACTCGCTCGAAACCGGCGTCAAGAGCGCCTTGGATCCCGTCCCCAGTATATGAACCGGTTTCGACTAGACAAGGATTGAGATATTTTTTGAATGTTTCTTTCTTTATTGGCATGACTGCTTAAGGTTAGATTTTTGACCAACTTTCCGGTAGAAGATCCTTTGTGTCAAGACTATGGTATGCAGGACCAAACCATTTTGATGGAGCAATTACCTTCTTGTTTGGGTTTTCATTGAGGTATGCACCCCACCAACTGAAGCTTGAATTAGCTATCACATTGTGCTTACACTTAGACATGAGAACAAGGTCGCATATGTCTGGCCAACTATTCTCGACGAAGACAAAGTGTTTACCTACAAAATTCTGTTTACACCAAGCAATATCGTCGGAGAATACGACAAAGGTGCAGTCTCCGATCACCTCCATGGCTCGAGTATAATACGCAACTGGTAGAACTGGATGGTGATCCTTTAGGTTTAAGTAATCGGTTCGTCTCACGTGTAACGAACAGGTAGCATTGTCTAGAGAACTGATAACTCGATCGACCTCCTTCATGTGTGAGTCAGCTAACTTAAAGTGACTGATTGCCTGATCTCTAACTCGATCGAAATACCTCCAAGATTGGAGATAGCCTACAATGTCATAATTGCCCGAACCGAGTCGTATTTCTCCATAGTGAAAACCTGCCTCATTTACCTTGGTCGCCTTTATGTTGCCGAGAGGAAGAGACTTCTTCATAAATGAAGAATACTTCCACTTGGGAAAAACATAGTCGTGCCGATTTGCATGAGCAATCCCGATGACTGACGCTATCTGGAACAGTTGGTTCCCAAGGCGTCCGTACTTACCAAGATTGCTAAACGTTATCATCTTATTCGATAGGCTAGGTCATTCATATTTGAAGAGGAGCATATCTCGGCTATACACCCTTCGGACTCGTTCATCCATCTCAGAAGACAACTTTATTTTGGTTGAACTTGTGTTGTGAGAATAGATCAATCCATTAGAGACACTTGTTGGAAATATCTCGTTCAACTTTCCGATCACGTTATCCTCACATCTGATGATGTGAACGCCCTCTAAATCTCCCAACCAGGATTGAGGACAGGTATGGTGATCGAAAAACGGGCCAGCCGCCTCCATTGCTGTTAAAAGACGCTCGGCGCTTTTTTGTAAGCTGTTTTTTACTCTGAATGACAGATGGGGCTGGTCCATGAATGGATGAGGCAGCATTGAGACAAACCTAGTAACTGGGTTTCTCACAACCAATGCGACCGTATATCCAGAGTCAAGCAAGCGAGGAATGTCTCCGGGATATGCTTGTGAATAATCAACAAAATAGTGAATGTCTAGACTAGGGATCTTGACCTGGTGCTCGTGAACAGTCAGCTCAATTTCAATTTCCTCTCTGCCATAAAAATAGAACCAGTTCTTTATGCTTGTGCAAGCACATCGAGTGCTCCAAAGAACTGCTATTTTAGCATCATCGTTTTTGGTGATATACATCTAAACTGATTCTTTGATGAGATGTTATGAATTCGGTTTCATCCTCTTGGTGTAGTCCATGAAGGCACCCTGTATGTCACTGTATCCTGGTTTTTGCCAAGCGATACTTGGATTGAACACGTAACATTTGTGGGTTCGTTGAAATTGTGAATACACAACATCGACTTGAGAGTGCAACTGTTCGATTTTATTTATTGCTAGTCTAGCCATCTTACGAGTTATCGCGTAGTGACTGGTGGTGTAAGTCTTCACTACTCTAGACACGTGAGGCGTCACTGGCGTAGGATTACTGATGTGATTCCCTCCTAAATACAGCATGTCCCAATCTTTCGGGACTTGTGAGATCCATTGGCTAAAATGACTGGCCGCATTTGGAGAAAACTCAACATCATCTTCTAAGATAAGGATTCTTTCCCAACCAGCTGCGACCATCTTCTTCAAGATCGCAGCATGGCTTAGAGAACAACCGACTTCGGCTCGATTGATTTTTCGGTTGGCAGCAATAGGTAGTCGGTTTCCATCTACCGCTGAGAACCGCTCAACAATAAGGCCAACCTTTTCAAATTCAGGTAAACACGCAGACCATTTATCGTTTCGTCGATCTAGATTTACGCAGAAAACCCTATTGAAATACTGGTTGAAGGTCATGAAAATAACGGTATGTTGAATCGGTTTTCACACCGAGTCAGGGTCATCTCTTTTTGGCCTGGATAGATTATCTGATTGAAGTCTACTGAGGTTGACTCTGAGTTTGTTTGACGGATAGTATGAACTAGCTGTTGGATCTTGTCTCTTTTGAAGTTTGCTCTAGTCGTAGAGCAATACTTAGCAGTAAGATCGCGCCGCACTGTTTCCATGTGATGCATCGTGATCTCGTTTGATGCAAACTCATGCGTAAGATCGTGAGAAGGAGAGATGCCTCGAGTAGGATCGCACTTCACAAAGAATGCCTGAGTCATCTTTGATCCACGAGAGACCTTACAGATAAATGGAACCCTCTTTGGATCGTAACCCCGATGAAGCGTGGGCAAATTGACATAATTGATGAATCGAACAGCCGTTGTGCCGAATCCGTCTCTTTCAATCTTTGATTTTGCTAACGAAAACTCAATCGGATCGTAGAATTCATCCACATCCATGCACAAAAAATGAGTGCATCGTGCTGCTATACACGCATCTAGTCCAACTTGTCTCTTTGCTCTCTCATAGGACTTTGCACGAATGATGGAGTCAGTCGATGAGTCAGAAAGAGATCTAAATGAGTTAAAGGCGATCAGTTTGTTGGTAAGCCTCCTCTTTTGCATTGACTCTAGAGCCTGAAAATCGGCACGAGACATTGGCTTCCCAAACCACGAGATCTTTTGATAAACCACACAGATAAAATCGACATGAGGTCGGATCTGTCGTATCGAATGCTCGAGAAGTTCAACTCCATCAAACACGATATATGCGACTCCAAGCTTCATGCAAGCAAAGCAGATAGGTGTTCTTCTAGATCAACGTCAGTCTTATCATCGATCGGGTAAAAGACGGTCGAATCGCAATAGAGGTTCTTGTTGAGGAAGACTAGCTCACTGACCCGAAATATCGAGATGAAGTGGCTGATCTCAAAACACTGAGGGTAATCTTGCCGGCGGTAGAGATCGTGCTGGACGATCGGTCGACCAAAGATGCCGTCGATGCCGTGCTCATAGAGATGCAAGTAAGGATGGACCTTCGGCTCCTTCTTACAGAGGAGGGATCCGGTGATCCCGATCTGATAGAAATTAAGGAAGTAATCTATTGCGGCCTTGACGTCATCCCAAGTTCGTTGAGGATACGTGAGATAGAGCATTGTGATCAGCTCTGAACGATCTGCCGCCATCTCGTCAAGAGCATGGACCATCACGTCTCGGATCGAAGTGGTGTCCTCAGCAAGTTGAGACGGCCGATCGATCACATGAAAACCATATTCTTCGGCCGCCCTCTTGATCTTAGGGTCGTCGGTCGTTACCCAAACAGAATCTGTCTTCTCTTTGGGGATAGAGTCGGCAGTATATCTAAAAAGCTTCTGATTCTTCAGAGGAAAGCCCTTTGATCCTAGCCTTGCAGGTATTACTATCCTCATAGCTTTTCGAAGTTATCGATCGTTATTTTTGGAACGTCGATCCTACTAATTGGGCTCAGGTTGTAGAAAGGCACTCCTTTGTTATTTAATTTCTCCCACAGCTTCTTATATGACTGGTTGACGGCATCAAAATACTTGACCCGAACCACTGAATGCGTGCCGTCGTTGGGATTGTAGAAGTGACCGTCTGTAAAGTCGACACCGATCATTCCGATCGCTGATGCCCCAAGCTTATACGCTAGGTTGACACCAACGAATGGAGAGTTGACGAAGTGGTCGATCTTGTGGTGAGAATCAAGGTGCTTGATGTCTCTAGAGCCTAGCTCAAAATGGACGATGCTCTTGTGTCGCCAACCCTTTGCGCAAGTAAAAAGGTGCTTTGCAGCCGACCTGTTGACGATCTCACGGCGCTTTCCAAGGAATCTCGCAGGTTGGTCTGTGACCAATGAGTAGGTCGGATTGAAGAGGGCAGGTACGTCATTGACTCCGATTGTGATGAACTTATGGTGGTGATCCTTAAATCCTAGTAAAGATGTTCCACAACCGCACACAACGATCTTTTGGCCACGATGGATCCCAATGAATTCCCTTAGTTGCTTGACCAAAGCCATCGTCGAGAACTTTTTACTTCTCTCTTATACAAAAGAAGATCGACAAAGTTTACTAATCGAATGGATCATTACGATGTCCTTGGAATCCAGAGCAATGCTAGCGAAGCTGAGATCAAGAAGGCATATCGCAAGCTGGCTCAACAACACCATCCAGATAAGAATCAGGGAGACAAGGCAGCAGAGGAGAGATTCAAGCAGATCGCCGAGGCGTATCAAGTGCTCAGTGACCCGACCAAGAAACAGGAGTATGACGCTAGGACTAGGCCCAATTTCTCAAGGAAAACGAGTTTTGATGATTTCGTCAGCGGTTTTGGAGGAGACGGATTTAGGAACGGTGCCAGATTTAGAAGAACTCACAACCATACCGGTGAGAAGCAGCCGAGCACCGAGTATTTGGAAATCAAGGTCCAGCAAAAAATCAGTCTAAAGGACGCAGTCGTAGGTACAAAAATCGAGATTGAGTATACTCGAAAAAAGATCAAGTATACTGGCACGATCGGAAACCAGATAAGTTTCATCAAGGAAGATGAATCGAAGGAGATCTCAATCAATCTCAACCTAAGATCTCTTCATCTAGCACTAAAGAAAGAGGGAAGTCGGACCGTCGCTAGGGTCAGAGTTGCAAAGATGGGCCACGAAGACGTGTATTCTAGACGTAACGTATGGGGAGATGTTGAGCAAATACCCCTATTCGGTGACCTGTATGTCGAGATAGAGATTGAAATGCCAAACTCAGTAGAGATACAGGGCAAAAACATTGTTCACACAATTGAGATTCCACTATACTCTGTATTAACAAAGGATGAGAAGGTCAGGATCGAAACGGTCTTTGAAAAGAAATATGATGCTGAGATCAATGCTCCAAAGACCCTGAGCGAGATGAGATTTACCTTGCCAGAACAAGGCATCCTCGGAGAAGACGGACGGTTAGGTGACTATATAGTCAGGTTTGAGGTTTTGACGCCAAACATCAAATCGTTGAGGAAAGAGGAGAGGGACAAATTATTGCTGGCACTCAAGGACATTTAACGAGTCGTGGATTTTTTAAGCAAAGCTCTGATAAATAATCAAAAAATCGAGGGCTTTGATCAGACCAAACGACCCAATCGAGCAGCTAGGCAACGACGCTGTTCTCATCATTGAGAACATCGGCCAGGCGCTCAACGTTCAAGCTAGCGATCAAAGCGGCACAGTCCTAGAGGGAGTCTGTGCCGTTTTTGGTCAGATGAACAACAATCGTCGAGTATATGAGAAAGAGGAGTATCTACCTCACCTCGCATACTTGCAAGAAAAGATCAACAAGCGTCAGCTCGTTGGGGATCTTGATCACCCGCAACACTTCGACATTACTCTGAAGAGCGCGTCACACCTCATCACCGAGCTCAAGCACGACGGCGGTGATCGGGTAATGATCAAGCTCCGAATCCTCGAGAACACGCCGAACGGCAAGATCGCCAAGGCACTGCTTGAGGGTGGAGTCAATCTCTCGATCTCATCTAGAGCGGCAGGAACGGTCAACGAGAACAACCGTGTAAAACTGCAAAGGATCTTCACTTACGATCTTGTAGGTGAGCCCGGCTTTACTGAAGCAATTCTCAAGAAGACCGTCAACGAATCGCTGAAGAGCGAGTTCCAGATGATCACTGAGAGCTACAATCATCTCAAAGAAACGTCGATTATCCGTTCACGAGAGCTAGTAGATATTTCTGAAAGTCTAGGTTTCGCAGATAATTTCAAGATCTACAAGATAAATAAATCTACCAAAGAGGTCAAAAACCTACTTCAGTCGACTCAACAAACTCAAAAAAATAGCACAAAGATGGCTGATTTTGTAACGAGAGAGCAAATGGACCAGTATTCAGAGGTCCTCAAGAGCCAATTCGCAGGGATCAAGAAGGAGCTCAGCGCTCAGAAGGTTCTGCTCGAATCCACTCAAACTAGCGAGGGAGTGGATCAAGTTAAATTGGTCGGATTTGTCAACTATCTAGCAGAGCAACTTGAGGGAGTAGTGAACTATACTGACTATCTGTCAAGCAAGCTCAATGAGTCGATCAAATATACTGAGCACGTTGCAGAGACGACTAACAACTCTATTGAGTACTCAAACTACGTAGGCGAGAAGCTCAATCAAGCGGTCAACCACCAAGACTACCTTGCTGAGAAGCTCAACCAGTCGATCAATTACGCTGAGTACTTGAAAGAGAACGTCAACAATTCAATCAAGTATCAGAACTACCTTGCTGAGGAACTTGATAAGGGACTCCAGTACACCGAGTACGTTGCTGAAGGAGCAAACAAGACGATCGAGTTTGCTGAATACCTCGCTGAGAATATCAATCAGAACCGTGAGTATTCCCAGTACATCGCAGAAAAGCTCGGACAGTCAATCGGTTACACCGAATACCTAGCTGAGTCTCTGAATGAGGGAGGAGTTGCCACAAAGCGTAACCTCCTAAGCGATGTCAACAAGATTGATGAATCTAGCTCGGTTGATGCCCTGATCGCTAAGGTTGACCAGGTGATCACCGAAGTCAATGACAAGTCGTCTAAGGCAGTGCTCGAGAGCAAATACCCGTTCCTCAAGGTAATGAGCGAGCCGAAGCGTAAGGCTTTCTACGAACTCGAGAGTGACATGAAACAAGCGATCGTTGAGACTCTTAACGGTGCCGTTTGGTTCAATGAGGCAGACGTTCTCTCTATCATGGAAGCGGTGGTCAATCACAAGAATCAGGACCTGCCGAACTACGTAAAGTTCATGCCAGCAGAATACAAGAACGCGTGGAACGTGATGAATGAGAACGAGAAGAATCGCATCCACGCTAGGGCCCAACTCTATTCTATCCGGACTCCCTATCAGGCAAAAGCCTTCTGGGACGAGATGGATCTGAGAGGTATCAACGAGCGTATTGAGCTCGAGAAGAACAACGAAAAACTGAAAAAACTCAACGAGAGCCAAAGTCCAGAAGGCATGATCCCTGTTAACCAGGTCGTTGAAGCCCAGAGAGGTTACTCTCAAAACTATCTAGAGATGCTGCAGCGTCAAGCTCAGTATCGAGGATAAGCCATTCAAAAAAACCCAATCTCACAATGGCACGTACCAAAGTGTTCAAGCGTTCTAGCGATAAGCGCTTGCTCGACACCTGGAAGCCCATCCTCGAGGGATATGGTGCTAGCGCGGAGAAGTCTCCTTGGCTTGCTGAGTACGCTCACAACCACGCGATCTTCGAAAACGCTACTCCTCTCTTCGAACAGGCGGTGGCTCCCGGTCTTTTCTTCCAACAGCCTGCCTCACTCGGCGGTTACATGGGCAACCCTGTAGCTCCGACACAAGGCCAGGTGCCGTTCCCAAGCGGCGCAAAGGGTTCCTACGCGGACTCTGGTTCAGGTGACAAGTTCCCTTCTCTTCTGCCAGTGGCCATCCAGGTCGCTGCAAAGACGATCGGCTTCGACCTCGTTCCGGTCATCCCGATGGACTCACCGGTAGGCTTCCTGCCGTACCTCGACTACCTGTACACAGGTGGTCGTACGGACAAGGACTTTGATCCTTATCTGATCAAGCTGACCGGCCTGACTGCTACTGATTACCCGAATGCCTCATACGGCGACCCGGTGACCGGTGCTTCAGGTTTCACAGCAGAATTCGTAGGTTTCTCACGTATTGACGGTAACGTCATCGTGCGGATCATGAGCGACAGCGGCGCAAGCACGGTTGCTGCCGAATTCGAAGGAACCGCAATCACCATCTCTGGTGATACTGCTACTCCGGCAACGGGTGCAGTCCAGCTGGTGTCGGCCCTAGAAAACCACATCTCAGGTTTCACATCAGTGACGACCGACGAGACTGATGGTACATATGGCACCAACTTCAACGGCCCGTACCTACCCAGCACTGGGGACGTTCCGGGTTCAATGACTCGTGCAAAGAGCGAACTGTCTAAGTTCCGCCAGATGGGTCTGAAGATGTTCACCAAGTTCGTTGAGGCTGAGACCGACCAGGTAGCAATCTCTGCGACTGTTGAGCAGATCCAGGACCTCAATCGGGTTTGGAACTACGACGTGATCTCAATGCTTGAGAACGTTGCGGTGAACGACATCGCCCAGTCGATCAACAAGCGTCTTGTCGATCGCGTGTTCAACCTTGCTGACATTCATGCAAATGAAGTTGACCTGGTTGAAGGAACTGGCATCACGACCCTTGATCTTACGGCCGGTGCAGGTGGATTCGAGAACGTCTCGACCCTCCAGCGCCGCCTGGTGACCAAGGTGCTTGAGCTTGCCAACCTCATCTACCACAGAGGTCGCTTCGGCGCTGGTACCTTCATGGTGACCAACGGCCGTATCGCTTCTGCTCTGGCCGATGTTGCTGGTTACTCAATCGCGACTGTTCCGACCGACATGGCCGGCACCGCAGGTAACCTCTACCCGGCTGGTAAGGTGTATGGCGTTCAAGTGTACGTCGATCCTAACCTCCGTTGGGGAGACACCCGTCTGGCCATCGGCCGTAAGGGTGCCGACGAGGAGCCTGGTGTGAAGTTCATGCCATACATCATGGCTGAGTCACTGCAGACCATCGCTGAAGGTACGATGTCACCAAAGATCGGTATGAAGTCTCGTTATGCTATCACGGAAGCGGGATGGCATCCTGAGACCCAATACGTCAGCATGGACATCCAAGGCGACATCGCCGTCCTGACTGGTGGTATTGCTCCGCAGCCTTCACTCAGCTAAGCTGAGTTGAACCAACAAGCAAAGAGGGCCCGTAAGCCCTCTTTCTTGCTTTGGCTAGATAAATAACCAAAAGATCTTAAAACTATGCCGAGCATGATCTCCTCTTTTCTAGGCATCCAAGCCCAATTCAAAGTCTTCCACTGGCAGACTAGTTCGTATTCAAAGCACGTCGCATATGGAGCAGTCTATGATTCTTTAGACGCTCTGTTCGATACGTTCATGGAAACCTACATGGGCAAGTATGGCAGAATTGCTCTAGAAGGAGAAGAAGATTCGATCCTCCTGAGCAACATTGGGGAGGTCAAGGTCGACGCGTATCTAGATACTCTATGTGAGTTCTTTCATGGGCTCGGGAATCGTCTGAACCCACAGCGGGATACCGACCTGCTTAACCTTAGAGACGAGATGCTGGCTGAGGTCAACAAGCTCAAGTATCTGCTGACTCTAAAGTAAAGAGTATGCTTGAATCTTTTTTTAGGATTCAAGTATAATCTTTCATGCACGATACTTCAGTAAAGAACGCGAGGCGGTTCATCAATACTTACGTGAGCCGCGACCAGAGTCAAGTGTTTGTTGACTTAGGGTCTAAGAGCTACGGCGGACAAGCGACCCTCAGGCAAGACGTTCCGGCCAATGTCAAATACTTGGGACTTGACCTAGAGCCTGGAGAGAACGTAGACCTAGTGATGGATGATCCATATAGGATCCCACTAGAAGACGCGTCTGTTGATTATGTGGTTAGCTCTTCATGTTTCGAACACTCGGAATTTTTTTGGTTGAGCCAGCTTGAAATAATGAGAATTCTCAAACCTGGTGGCCTTTTTTATCTCTGTGTTCCATCGAACGGCGCGTTTCACAGGTATCCAGTAGATTGCTGGAGATTTTATCCAGACTCGGCGTTGGCGCTCGCAAGGTGGTCAGATAAGAACGGACTTGACTGTGAGGTTCTTGAGCAATACACATCGATACGAGAAAAAGACATCTGGTTCGATTTTGTTGCGGTGTTCGTTAGAGGTAAGGATCAAGCAGAATTTCACAAAAGGCGGATCATCGATGAATTTAACAATTACATCAATGGGTCAAAGTGGCCAGATCTAGAAAACTACAGAAACTACTCATGGTCGATCAATGTTTCTCCAAATCCTAGTTTTGAATCTGAACTAGTGGAGAAGCCGCACGGCATCAAGTATTGAACCGGTTTCAGCTTAGGGAACCGCCCAGATCAACGCTACCTCAGTTTTTTGAGGTAGCGTTTTTTTGTAAATAACAGAAAAAATTATGCATTGTCTGATAAATAATAAAGACAAAATAATCACTTGCCGTGAAAAAGTTAGCGCTAATCCTCGCACTGGTGCTGAGCAGCCTTTCGACTCTCGGCCAGAAACCATCTCTCGTCTTCGCTAGGATACTAAAGGATTCTCCGGACACAGTGTGGTGTGACGTCAACATCTCTAAGAAGATGGAAGACGGCACATACAAAGTAAAGACCAAGAGGTTCCACGACCAGATGATGGTGTCCCTTGATCAGGGAGAGTACATCTTTCAGTACTTTGTCTGCGATCGCTTGCTCTTTACCGATCAGCTAAAACTTGAGGATGAGGCACAAACGGCGATCATGAACATCCTGTTGAGACCGGAGACGCTAGCGGACTTTGATTTTTCTAGGGTCATTTACTCTGACCCTATCTTATATGACTTCGTCGATCGTCGGTACAGCCACATCGAGTTTTAATCGAGAGGGTCAGATCTCTTTTCAATAAACTCTTCGCACTTATAGAAGAGGACGACGGTCTTAGGAGAGTCCTTTCTCACCTTCAATTTACCCTTGACTATGAATCCAGAAATAGATAGGTCTGAATCGACCGGTGACTTGGTACAGTATGAAGAAAAGATCTGATCGGCAAGGTCCTGTCTGAGATGGTGATCCTTGTAGTTAGAGATGTCTACCAAAAAATTAGTCTCGCCGACCTTGTAAATCGTCGTTAGCCCATTGTACTGAGCTTGAGCACAGAGTCCAGTCGCTAATGCAAGAATCGAAAGAATCTTCTTCATTGGATAGACATGATTTTTAAGACCCTAGCGGATCTCTAATCATATTTATCCTTAATCTGCAAAAAATATGAAGTATGCGGCAAAAGCGATGATGTTGAGCATCATTGCTAACAAGAGGACGCCGGCAAACTGTTGCAGCCTTCTTGGATCCATCTCAAACGAATGGGAATTGTGATGCGCTATCAACACTAGAATGAACGCAATCGAAAGAACCGCAGAGATGATGAAGAATGGGATCATGGTAAGAGGAGGAAGTGGAAAAGCAGGGAAAGGACAGCTATCCCTATGAAAAAGAAGATGAGAAGGAAGAAAGAGGCAGCAAGTCGGTAGTATACTCTAGACTCAAACCGATATTGTGCTGCAAGAGTCGCGCTAGCGACTAGTGCGAGCAAGAAAAACACGGCCAAGCCAAGGAAGAACTTGCACAAAAACATCTTAGTAGGTCTTGATTAGGGCCTTACGAAGCTCCATCAGGTCCTCGCGGTACATCCCAGCGGGCTCCTTCTGCCGGATCCTATCTAGTTCATCAAGCTTGAGGTCCCTTTCCTCTAGAAGGCTCTCGTATTGTTCCTTGGTCAGGGTGTGGATCGGCATCGTCAACAAGTAGGAATAGGAGCCATTGACCTCGTCGAAATCAGCAGTCCCTAGATAGAGGATAATCTCTTTGCGAGGAACGTTGTTGATCTTGAGCTTACCGTCAATGATCGACTTGATGAACCACGCCTTGTTTGAGAGTACCTGGGCCTCGTTGGTGAGCCGCTCGATGAGGTGTGCCTTACGCTTAACGTAGTAGGTGAGTCGAAAATCGACGAAGTATCTGATGATGTCAGACGCGTTATCGAAGATCTTCAGCTCTCCATGCTCATCGAGCACCGTGAAGTTCTCGGACTCCCTCTCTTCCATCTTAAGAAAGCG
>WBZY01000567.1_pt1 | contig 13714 bp, 10 predicted proteins | sample 5204191 | NCBI WGS metagenome assembly WBZY01 (sample SAMN12344363, study PRJNA552823) | activated sludge metagenome | biome: Activated sludge suspended growth; feature: Anammox Sidestream; material: Wastewater; isolation source: activated sludge from anammox sidestream of wastewater treatment...
CTGTTGAGCAAAATGACACGCAGTTCACGGCGAGCGTTCAGTCCGAATTGGGTTCGCCGAATGAAGCCAACACGATGGCAACCGCACTGCGGAACTTTATTACTTTGGGTGCTCTTGGGGCAAAAGATGACGATCTAGAGTTTCTCAAGGCTGCGAGCACGTCGAGCGACGGCAATAATCTGGTGTTGAATCTTAAGTTTGATAAACCGGTCGTTCAGCAAATGATCCAGCGAAAACTGGCCGAATCAAAGACAACACCGGCCGAGCCGAGCAGCACTGCGGTAAACAAGCCGGCGAATCGCACAGCCGGCAAATAGATACGTGACCAATCGTCAGGGCCAAACTTCTATCATCATTCTCACCACGCTCGGCGTGTATCTCGGGCTACTGCTCGTGGGTGCGACGCCGGTATTGGGGCATGCCGCGACGACCCGGCATTTTGAGATCTTGGACGAGATCGAAATAAGGGATGATCTCGACCGAAAGCCCGACGACGAGCGTGATCTGCTGGAACTGTCTATCAGCAATTACTACGCCGATCTTGAAGATCTTGTCTCAAGCCTCGGCCGACTGGATCGCATCCACAGATTTGACGTTTCGGCCGATACTTTTGAGGTATCGCAGTCGACGGTCCTTCCCTATGTTCGTGACAACAAGATCGGCAGTTATACTGCCGATTCGTTCATTGTAGCGAACGCAGCGTTGAGGCCCATGCTTGAATGGGCCGAAAAGCGAATGACCGATGGGTATGGCCTCGGCGACTGTATCCCCAGCGACAGGTTTGGTGGCCATGATGCCACCCATTCAAAGTTCGTATTAAAGCTGGCCTTGAACGGACTCTCGCTTGAGGTCTCGAACATCAAGAGATCGCCCGCGGATGCGCGGTCATTCCTAAAGCAACTCGATACCGCCTGGGCTCTTTTTCGCAAGAGTTCAACGGACCCTGCCAAAAAGGTCATTTCTGACCGAACCAGGCTTTCAGCCAACGGCTGCAATGTAGTGGTCGTCACCCGTTTGCCTCGTGCCGCCTTAGACGTGCTGCGTGCGAAAGGCGAAAAGTAGCGGCAGAGTCTGAGCGATATTTCAAATTTCCTTTTCTCCGGCTCGCCAATCAACAGGAATATTTCTAGAATTGCATCTTTGCGGCGTCACCGCTTCACCGGTTGCAGAGTGGAAAAGTTATGCTTTCCCTGCTTGCGGCTACTGAAAACCTACGGAAGGCCGCGCCTCCGGCCAATGGGTTGGCTATCTCGGAAGGCAAAGCCTTCCGGTCGTCGAGTAGGCCCGAAGGATTGCGATTCTTAACAAAAGGAACAAAATGGCAACGAACAAATTTGCAGACAAGCTTGTAAAAAAGGTCTTTGGATCATCGAGCGATATCTTTCTGAAGAAAGTTAAACCTATCGTCCAACAAATAAACGATCTCGAACCGCGAATAGAGGCGATGTCGGACGAGGAGCTGCGTGCACAGACCGCCAAGTTCAAGGACCAGATCGCCGCCACGCTTGACGGCATTGCTGACAAGGGCGAGCGCAGGAAAAAAGAGCAGGAGATACTTCACGAATTACTCGTTGAAGCGTTTGCAACGGTGCGCGAAGCATCACGTCGCGTCACGGGAATGCGTCACTTCGACGTGCAGCTTATCGGCGGCATCGCACTCCACCAGGGCCGCATCGCCGAGATGCGCACTGGCGAAGGCAAAACGCTGGTCGCCACACTTCCCTCTTACCTCAACGCCCTGACCCGCCGCGGCGTCCACGTCGTAACGGTGAACGATTATCTTGCATCGCGCGACGCCGAATGGATGGGCCGGATACACAAATTCCTCGGCCTCACGGTCGGCGTTATCCAGAATGATTTGGACGATGTCGAACGCAAGGACGCCTATGCGTGCGACATCACCTACGGAACGAACAACGAATTCGGCTTCGACTATCTTCGCGACAATATGAAGTTTGACGTCGAATCGCTTGTCCAACCGGACCACTATTTCGCGATCATCGACGAGGTCGATTCGATCCTGATCGACGAAGCCCGGACGCCGCTTATCATCTCGGGTGCCACCGACGACGCGACCGACAAATACTACGTAGCGAACGAGATAATCCCGCATCTTGAACAGGGCACTAAGGATGAAGAGACCAAGGTGACCACGGGTGATTACCTGCTGGACGAAAAGAACCATTCATCGGTGCTGACCGAACAAGGTGTGAGCAAGGCCGAAAAACTGCTCGGCGTCTCGAACCTTTACGATCCGGCGAATATGGACATCCTCCATTGCGTCGAACAGGCACTGAAAGCACACACGCTCTACAAGGTCGATCATCATTACGTCGTTCAGGACGGCGAAGTCATAATCGTTGACGACTTCACCGGCCGCCTGATGCAGGGACGCCGATGGTCTGACGGGCTGCACCAGGCCGTCGAAGCAAAAGAAGGCGTCAAGATCGAACGCGAGAATCAGACCCTTGCGACCATCACGCTGCAAAACTATTTCCGAATGTACGAAAAGCTCGGCGGCATGACCGGTACGGCCGAAACGGAAGCGGAAGAATTTGGCGAGGTTTACTCGCTGGACGTCGTGCAGATCCCGACTAATATGCCGATGATCCGCAAGGACACGCCGGACGTCATCTACCGCACGCTGCCCGAAAAATGGGATGCCGTGGCCGAGGAGATCAAGGAACTCCATGCCGAAGGGCGGCCTGTACTGGTCGGTACGGTTTCGGTTGAGAATTCCGAACTGATCAGCGACCGACTCAGGCAGATGGGCATCAAGCACAACGTGCTGAACGCAAAATATCACGAACGTGAGGCCGAGATCGTGGCCCAGGCCGGCCGACGCGGCTCGGTGACGATCGCGACCAACATGGCCGGCCGCGGGACCGACATTCTGCTCGGCGGCAACCCGGAATTCCTCGCCCGTGAATTTCTGAAACGGCAGGAAATAAATCCCGACGAAGCAACGCCCGAGCAGTTTGAAGAAGAGCTGAAAAAGGCAAAGGCCGTCGTCGCCGTGGAGCATAAGGCCGTTGTCGCGGTCGGCGGGCTGCACATTCTCGGCACCGAACGGCACGAATCGCGCCGCATCGATAATCAGCTTCGCGGACGCGCCGGTCGTCAGGGCGATCCCGGCTCATCGCGATTCGTACTCTCGCTGGAAGACGACCTGATGCGTATTTTCGCGGGCGACAAAGTGCGTTCGATGATGGAATGGCTTGGCATGGAAAAAGGCGTTGCCATTGAATCACGCACCGTTTCACGCCAGATCGAACGCGCCCAAAAGGCGGTCGAAGCTCGCAACTTTGAAACACGCAAACACGTTCTCAAATACGACGACGTGATGAACAAACAGCGCGAAACGATATACGGGCTTCGCCGCCAGTTGATGTTCGAGCCGGAGCATCGCGAGTATCTCCTTGGCGACACCGGAGTCGCCCGCGACCTGCTGCACGACCTGACCGATCATTTCCTTCCGCTGACGACCGCACCCGACAAATGGGACGTGGATACGTACGCGGCAGAGATCGAAAGCATCTATGCGCTCGATCCGGCGGCGGACGCAGAGGTCGATTTCAAACGAATGGACCCGGACAGCATCCAGGACGCGATCTGGAAAAAGGCTTCTGCCGGATACGCCGCGAAAGAGAAACTCGCCGGTGAAGACAGCCTTCGTGCCTACGAGCGTTACATTATGCTCAACATCATCGACTCGCAGTGGAAGGACCACCTCGCATCGATAGATCAGGTCAAACAAGGCATCGGCTTGGTCGGCTATGGGCAGAAAGATCCGCTGGTGGAATACAAAAAACAGAGCTTTACGATGTTCCAGGACATGCTCGACCGCATCGACACGAACACCACCAAAGCCCTGTTCCACCTTCAGATCGTCACGCAGGACGAACAGGAAGAACAGGAACGCCTCGCCCGCCTCGAACAGCAGCGCGCCCGACGGCAGGCCGCCGGTATGGCATTCACCGGCGCCATGGCCGGAGCCGAAGCCGCCGGTGCCGAAGCCGCCCGTCATACCCCGTTCGTCCGCGACCAACCAAAGATCAAGCCCAACGAACCGTGCTATTGCGGCTCAGGCAAGAAGTTCAAAAAATGCCACGGAGCGGGGATCTAGGTTGAATGGCTAATGGCTTGAATTGCCACTAGCTTCAGCTAGTGGGCAGATCTCATACATTGACCGCACTCGGGCGTTAAGCCGACCGATCGGCTTAACGCCCGAATTCATATGGGAACTACTAACCTCCAGCTAAAGCTGGAGGCAATTCAAAGATTGCGAACGAAGACGAGAAGATCCCGCTGTTGAATATCAACTCGTTGTTGGCTCCAAAACCGGTCAAACGGCTTCCCTTTGAAGGCTCGGGTCTATTGCGACGAATGTATGGGGCAGAAGTCTTTGGGCTGCGAGCCGATCTTGAATATTTTTGTTTCGTGCCTTGGACAATTCACAGTCGCGCGAAGCCCGGAAACAGGGCAGATCTCGACGCTGACCATTCCGCGATCGGCGCCCGGTCGAGAACCGGACGCGGTATTGTTCGAGTTATCCAATCCTTCGGACCACGTTTCAGCGAGTGGCGTCGCCACCGTTGATGGCGACTGCGGGTCATCGCCCGTCAAACTGGGGTCGTCCACCGGCAAAAGTGCCCTGTTCGGGACCGTGCCGGCGATGAATATCTCGACGCGGCGAAATTCGGGCGGCACGTCGGTCACATACACTTCTTTCGGCTCGGGAAACTCTTCGGTCGCCCAGGCTGAAAGGTCAGGGTCGTCGGGACCGGGCGTTGGGGTCGGAATTGGCGTCGGCGTGGGCGATGCCTGGCCGGTGACGTCGGCCGAAGCATCAAGTTCGCGAATAAGAGCTCCGTTCCTGATGTCGATCTCCGCCTTTCGGATACCGGCGGGCATTGTCCAATCCTCGTTCCAATCCGGATGGAGTTCTAACGCACCCTGCATAAAATCTGCCCAGATCGGCATTGCTGAATCCGAACCTTTCATTCCGAGATCGTCGTTATTGTCGAAACCGACGTAAACGACGCACACGATCTCCGGCGTAAAGCCGGCAAACCAGCCATCGCGCGAGGTTCCCGTTTTCCCGGCGATCCCGGCTTTCCCCGGTGTATTTCGTAGTCCCCATGCCTGGGCGTGTGCGGCCGTGCCGCGATTGATCACGTCCTTCATAATGTCGTCCGCAACGTACGCGACGTCCGGACGGAGCACATTCTTTCGATCCGGCTTGGGAGCCGACACCGTTCGTCCATCGCCTGCTGTGACGCGTGTGATCGGAGCCGGCAAAACTCGGTCGCCGAGGTTTGCGAACATCGTATAGGCGGTGGCGACGTTCAGCGGCGTGGCCTCGGCTGTTCCGAGTGCCATCGATGGATAGGCCTTATCGACCTTTGGCATTCCCGCCCGATGTGCCAGGTTCATTACCTTGCCGATATTTACCTGCATTCCGATATCCACGGTGACAGTATTCTTGCTCTTGACCAGGGCGTCGCGAAGCGTAATGTCCTTATCGGAAAAGGTGTCGCCGTAGTTGTTCGGGGCGTACGATTCGTTTCCGTATGTAAAGATCTTCTTTTCGTCCTTGATCACCGTCGCCGCGGTGAAAACACGGGAGGCGGTGTCGTACGCCGAATTCAGGGCGGTCGCATAAACGAACGGCTTAAAAACCGAGCCCGGTTGGCGCATTGCCATGGTCGCGCGGTTGAACTGATTCTCGTAATAATTGCGGCCGCCGACCATTGCAACGATCTCGCCCGTTTGGGGACGCAGGGCAACAAGCGCGGCGTTCAGGTTGCCTTTCGGCTTTTTCGGAAAGTACCTATCAAGCTTTTCCAGGCGATCAGCGACGGTTTTATAAGCCAGCTTTTGCAGGTCCGGGTCGATCGAGGTATAGACGCGCAGGTGCTGCAACGCTTCTGGGTCACTGACGACGTTTGGGAGTTCGTCAATGACGTACTGAGAAAAGTATGGCATGCCCTGGAGATCTCTCGCCGGCGTGGACGGCTTTAGCTCCAAGGGGCTTGTCGAGACCTGTTCAAACAAACCACGGTCGACCTCGCCCGCTTCAAGCATAGACTCAAGCACCTGGTTTCGCCTTTCGCGAACACGCTCGGGATTCTTGAATGGGTTGTATCGGTTAGGGCTGCGGATAATCCCGGCAATAAAGGCCGCCTCCGGGAGCGTTAATTGCGAAACATCCTTTCCAAAATACGCATTCGCCGCTTCACCCACGCCATATATTGAAACTCCATTCTGCTGGCCAAGATAGATCTGGTTCGCATAGAGCGTAAAGATCTCCTTTTTGGTCAAGCGGGTCTCGAGAATGATCGACATATATGCTTCCTTGACCTTGCGTTCAAGCGTCGGGTCGTTATTAAGAAGCAAATTCTTCACAAGCTGCTGCGTTATGGATGATCCGCCCTGGTTCGATAGCGGTGTGTTCTCTTCACCCTCGTATCTCCGCCACAACGCCCGGGCGATGCCGCGAAAGTTAACGCCATAATGATCGAAGAAGGCACGATCCTCGGTAACGGTTATCGCCTTTACAAGGTGCGCCGGCAGATCATCGAACGTGACGGTCTTTCGTCGGCCGTCGCCTTCGGCGGCGATGGTGCTTAATTGCTTTGGCTCAAGCGCGGCGCTTTGAACGGCCGAATTGGACGATGTGTTGGAGATGCTCGAGACCGACTTTCCATCCTTGGCAAATGAAACTGCGAGCGCCGGAAACATCTTCTCGCCATCGATGATGCCGGTTATACCTGGATCTATCTCGACTGTGCCCTTCTCATCGATCGAAAACCGGCTTCGGGCAGGATCAGCCTTGACGTTCTTGTCGATGTAGCCCGCCGACTTAAGATAGGCGATCAATTCTTCACGCGAGATCTGCTCACCGGCGCGCAAGGTCTTTGGGGCGGAATATATTCCGGCGAACGGCGTAAAAACCTCTCCGCTCAACAGTTTGCGGTCGATCCGGTCAGAGAACTCGAACCAGTAATAGCCGAGGGTCACACCAGCCGCAAGCGTAAGAATCATTGCGAGCGAGATGGTCCAGCCGTTAAAGATGAACCGGGACAGCCGCCTAGTCCTCGAAACGGGGGCCGCCTTGCAGGCAGATACGCGTCGCGCCTTCACCCAGCCTCGGGGCGGCGCCTTCGATCGCGTACTTTTGATCCTGTTCTGGTCGCGCATTTTACTGCGGGTGTGGAGGTTTAGTGCGGTTTTTCTTTTAGGCGGTTGCCTTGTAGAATTTTAACGAGTTTGCACGGCCCATGTCCACCTAATTCCATGAGCCGACGCTTTGGCTACTGAAAGATGCGAATTCTCGTAACCGGCGGAAGCGGATACCTCGGCACGCACGTAAAGAACTTCTTCGGTGCCGACGACCTTTCGCGCCGATCGGGTTTGGACATATTAAACCTTGATGATGTTGAGACGGTCGCCGAATACGATCTGATCATTCATCTTGCCGCGATGCTCGACAAAGACCCATCTAAAGCCGATGAGGTGTTCAGGGTCAACGTCGAAGGCACCGTAAATGTGCTAAAGAATGTCCGTAAGGACGCGGCCTTTATTTTTGCTTCGACAAAGGACGTTTACGGCCGCTTCGCCGGCAACTTCTCGGAAGTTCCTGAAAGCTGTCAGACGCTGTATAGCGGCCAATCGGCGCTTGAATGGTCGAAACTCGTTGCCGAACGATACGTCGAATACTACGCCCATCAAAGCGGTTTCCGCGGGTGCATTCTCAGAATGTCAACCGTTTATGCGCCGCCAACGGAAGGGAACGCTCCGAACTTTGTTGGCCACTACGCAAACGCGATAAATATGGGTGAACGGATCCGGCTTCCAGGCGCTGGGCGCCCACGTCGCGATCTCCTTCACGTGAACGACTTCGCAAAAGCGTGCTCAGCGTTTGCCGATTCCGTGATCCGTCACGGCACGTACAACCTTGGCGGCGGCCGCGATAATGCGCTTACGCTAAATGAACTGGTCGCCAGGATGGAGGACGTGTCCGGGCTCGAATCTCTTGTTGACACCGAGCACCCGCTCGCCGATCCGGCCCCGTTCGACTATGTTTCGGATATTTCGATGATAGACCGCGAACTCGGCTGGCATCCGACGATAGGCCTCGATGATGGATTGAGAACGCTTTTTGGCGGGAGGCTCGAACCTTAAACGGCCCGCCTGGGTATCAACCGTGCGAACATCAGGTCCGATCAATCGAATCGTTGTACGGGGAACCAACTGGATCGGCGATGCCGTAATGTCTGTCCCGGCCCTGCGGCAGCTCTCGCGCATATTCCCTGACGCCGAGATCGTCCTTTACACAAGAGATGCGGTCGAAGGAATTTTCGAAGACGCCGATTTCATCGACCGGGTCCTTCCATTCAACAAAAAAGGCTCAAAGGTCAGGCAGGCCGTGACACATGCGGATGTGCTCGGAGAAGGATCGTACGATCTCGCTATTCTCTTTCCCAATTCGTTCGAATCGGCCCTGACCACAAAACTTGCCCGCATACCTAGGCGGATCGGGTACAACAAAGACCTGCGCGGCCTGCTTCTGACCGATCCGATCGCCGTACCGGATTGGAAGAACAAACGACACGAGGTCTTCTATTATCTGAATCTGATCGCCGAGGCCGAGCAGAGGTATCTCGGAACCTCCACCGTTCGTGAGTTCGCACCGGATATTTCGCTTGGCGTTTCGGAAGACCGGCAAAACGCAGCCAGACGATCGCTCGAAGCGGCAGGAGCAGATCTGACCCGTCCACTTGTGGCGATCGGTGCCGGCTCGACCAATTCGATCGCAAAACGTTGGGGCACAGCGAAGTTTGCCGAACTTAATGACCGCCTGAAGGCAGAATTCGGTGCGGAAACTGTTCTCGTAGGAGCCCCTTCCGAGACCGATGTGGCGTTGGAATTGCTTGCCTTGTCGAAAAGGAAGACGATCGATCTCACCGGAAAGACCGGTGTAGCCGAAGCCGCCGCGATCCTGAGTGTCGCCGACCTCCTGGTATCGAACGATATGGGGCTCGCACACGTTGCGCCCGCGGTTGGAACGCGGACGGCGGTGGTATTTGGGCCGACCGACCCGGTCACCACACGGCCATTTTCGGATGAAGCGGTCGTTATCAGGAACGGCGTCGAATGTTCGCCGTGTATGCTTCGCGAGTGCCCGATCGATCACCGATGCATGACCGGCGTTTCGGTCGACCAGGTTTTGAACGTATGCCGCGAATTGTTCTCGCGAGAGAACCCAGTCGTATGAATGAAAGCGTATTGAGACCTGCGGCGTTCATCGACCGCGACGGGACCCTCATCGAAGAGGTCAACTTTCTATCGCGTGTAGAAGACCTGCGCGTATTTTCATTTACGGCCGAGGCGATCCGATTGCTGAAAGAGCGTGGGTTTTGGATCTTCGTCGTCACCAACCAGTCCGGGATCGGTCGCGGCCTTTACACCGAGGCTGCGATGAGGACGATCCATGACGAGATGCAGCGGCGGCTCGGCGGAACGATCGACGCATTCTTTCACTGTCCTCACCTTCCCGACAGCGGCTGCCGATGCCGCAAACCGGGACTAGGCATGATCGAGGAGGCACACAGCAGCTTTCCGATCGATATGGCCCGATCGTGGTTCATCGGCGACAAATTGCTCGACTCAGAAACAGGCTGGAACGCCGGCATCAGGACGGCAATGGTGCGAACCGGTTACGGCCGAGCGGTCGAGTCGGCGCTGGTACGTAAACCTGACATCGTTACGGATGATCTGCTCGCCGCCGTAGTGGAGGTCCTAAAGTTCGAGGACAGCGTCCTCAGCGGCACTGTGTGAACTGCAGGGCAATGTGACGGTGAATATCGAGCCCTTGTTCTCGCCATCGCTCTCGGCCTTCACCGTTCCGTGATGCATTTCAACAAGATTTCGCACGATGGCGAGTCCCAATCCGAGCCCGCCGTTGTTCGAAGTGCTCGATACGTCCTGCCTAAACCGCTCAAATACAAGCGGCAGAAAATCCGGGTGGATGCCTTTGCCGCTATCACGAACGGTCGTCGTGACCGAATGTTTATCAGAGACCATTGAAACATGAATGGCCGATCCGTCGGGGCTGAATTTTACGGCGTTTCCCAGCAGGTTCGTAAAGACCTGGACAAGCCGGTCATGATCGCCGTCGATCACCGCGGCCGAGCCAGGCGGCTCAACTTTGAATTCAGTGGAAATGCGACGGGCTTCCGCCGTTGGCCGAACGGTTTCAATAGCCTGCTGAATGATCTCGGCCGGATCTTGTTCAGCTATCTCCAGCTTGAGTTTGCCCGAGATCACTCGGGCGACATCCAAAAGGTCCTCGATAAGGCGGTTTTGCGATTCAGAGCTCTTGATTATTGTGGCGAGGGCCTTCTCCCGTTGTGCATCATTCAGCGTTCCGCCCTTCATCAGCCGAGCCCACCCAAGTATGGAATTCAATGGTGTTCTCAGTTCGTGGGAAACCGCCGCCATAAATTCATCTCGGAGCCGGTTCGCGATCTCGGCTTCCTGCCTGGCCTGTTTCTCACTGAACAATATCGATTCGCGCTCAAGCCCAGCCTCAAGAAGCTTCTCGTTCGCGCTCTTCAACTCCTGTGTCCTTTCCTCGACATTTTGTTCCAGCCCTTCGTTTACTTCGATGAGTTTTGTTTGGGCCGCCTTTCGCTTCTTGATCTCCGAGACGACCGCGAGATTCGCCACGCCGAGGCCGATGATCCCGGCTATACTGCTCACGATCAGCACCCAGACAGTGATCGAAAACCTCCTATCACCCGCCTGGTCACGCTGCTGTTGTTCACTCACCTCAATGCTCTTTACCCGTTCGCCCGATACTCGGATCTGCTCAAGCATCGTCCTGCCTTCCTGCCACGGCAACTCGACAGCGTTTACTTCCGGGCCTTCCATTTTTCGGCGGTCGACCTTCCTCGAAATTTCCGCAATATATTGATCCAGTGTCTGCTCGATCCTGTTGATCTCTTCGATTTGGGCCGGGTCATTCGCGGTCAATACGCGAAGTCGTTCAAGGTTCTGACGTATCTTGACCTTCGCTCGTTCAAGGGGATCAAGGTAAGTGTTATTGCTTACGAGCATGAACGTAGAGAAGGCCGATTGTATCTCGAAAACCCGGGCGACGGTCTGGTCAACGCGGGACAAGACCTCCTCGGACCGTTTGCGCACGTCGATCGCATCCTGCATTGAAAGCGTCGTCTGATAGATAACGATCCCGATCGTCGTCAGCATCAAAAAGACGAAAAAAAGGATTATCGGCAGTTTTCGTTCGAATGGCAGAGGCATTGCAAACGGGAGCTTGTAATTCTGGGGCTAGTTTTCACGCGGTGCGGCCGAAATCGTCTTCCAGCCGTTCGATATCGTCCTCGCCAAAATACGTTCCGGTCTGAGTTTCGATAAACACCAGCTTTTCCGCGTCAAGGGGGTTTTCGACGCGATGGGCCATTCCAACCGAAATATCAATGGCCTCGCCGGTTTTGACTAGAATTTCATTGCCGTTTAATGTTACTTTAGCAGTGCCTCGGACGACAAACCAGTGCTCGGCACGTTTTTGATGGCGCTGGTAGCTGAGTCGTTTACCGGGGAACACTTCGATCCGTTTAACTTTATAATTTTCCGCCTCGTCCAGGATAGTAAAACTACCCCACGGGCGCTGCTCGTAAAGCTCTCGGCCGTTCTCGCGTTCGCTAAAGTCCATAACTTTCCCGTCGGATATGTTCAGTCTAAACGAAAAATACCGCCGAGCCAATATGCGACAGATGTCTGTGCAAACTCTTGTCCTGGGCAGGCTGGTGGTCATCTTTCTCCTGCTTGTTACCGCGTGGATATGGCAAAGCGGGCGACTGACCCTTTCGTTCGAGAGTTTTCCGCAGAGCATCTTCCTTGGCTTTATTGTTTCGGTCGGCCTTACGATCGTCTATTTTTTCTTTCTCCGGTTAAGTTCCCAACTCCAATGGCAGATCAGAGTACAGTTCGGCCTCGATGCTCTGCTGATCACGTGGCTGGTATGGCGGACGGGCGACCTTTCGTCGCCGTTCATCGTCCTCTATCTCGTCCTTATCAGTGTCTCGAGTTTGTTCCTCAGGCCGCTTGGATCACTCGTCCTTGCGTTCGTCTGCATGGGGCTTTTTGTAGTGCTATCAATTTTGACGGGCCTTGGCCTGATCTCATCGGTCGGGGCTCCACTTTCGTCGGCAAAGATAGTTCAAGGGATCAGTTTTCATGTGGTTGCCGCCCTGGTTGTTGGGCTCCTTGCCGCAAGGTTGGCAGAGCGACGGTCGTCGGGTGAAAGCCTCGAGGAAGCAACACGCGAATTGGCGGACCTCAGGGCCGTTCATGAACGGATCATCGAATCGATACGGTCAGGACTGATCACAACGGACCTGACCGGCACGATCTACACCTTCAATGCGGCGGCCGCAGAGATAACCGGTTTCAGCTCCGATGACGTAGTTGGCCAGAATATCAGCCGTTTCTTCGGGGAGATCGGCCCCGAGATCGAACAGTCGATCGACGCGGCAGCGGCAGGCGAACAACTTCCCCGCTTCGAGGCTGATCTTCTTTCGCCCGACGGATTTGCGGTTCGTATCGGCTACGGTATCTCACAGTTATTTTCCGAAGAGCAGGAAGCCACGGGCTTAATAATCACGTTTCAGGACCTGACGGAGATCCGTTCGATGGAAGAAAGCGTTCGCCGCAAAGAGCGGCTTGCGGCCGTGGGACGCGTCGGGGCGGGCCTCGCCCATGAGATCAGAAATCCACTGGGGGCGATGCGGGGAGCCATCCAGGTGCTCGAGGCAACTACGCCGAAGAACTCGATCCAGTCGGACCTGATGGGAATAATCCTGCGCGAATCTGACCGGCTAAACTCGATAATCACTAACTTTCTCAGCTACGCGCGGCCAAAGGTCGGCAATTACACCGAAATCGATATTTGTGAGGCGGTGCGTGAAACGATCACGCTGCTCCGACACAGCCCCGATGTTGGCCCGGCGCACGAGTTGGCGGATGAACTGCCGGTCCAGCCGGTCTTTATCTCGGCTGATACGACACAGGTAAAGCAGATCTTCTGGAACCTTGCACGCAATTCGATCCAGGCAATGCCCGATGGCGGCAAACTCACGATAAGGCTCGAAACCGTTGGCCGCAGCCGCATCAGGATCACGTTTGAGGACACGGGCGCGGGAATGCCCCCGGAACGTGTCGAGCAGCTTTTTGAGCCATTTTCGCGATCGACCTCAGGCGGCACCGGGCTTGGGCTCTCGATCGTTTACCAGATAATTCGCGATCACAGCGGCACGATAAATGTGAGCAGCATCGAAGGTGAGGGCACCACGATCACCGTCGAACTGCCACAGGAAAACCGGCAAAAACCGCTGCCCGAAGGCGATATTGAAGATTCGGTCGCACCGAATCCCTTGCGCGAGCACCTGAACGTAAAGGACCCGGCGGAGAAAGTTTCTGCTTGAATATACGGGGCCGAATTTGTGACAATGATTGTTGGGTACGTCCTCAGCGCGTCCCCAACCGAATTTCACTTTCGACCAAACATAGAGTTTTCCCGACTGAATAGCGGGCGTGAACCCGTTTTGTCTATTCCGGTTTGCCGCCGCCAGTGCCTGATCTACCGGCCCAAAGTTCAAGAATTGCAATGTCGAATCTGCTAATCGTT
>WBZY01000302.1_pt2 | contig 13690 bp, 9 predicted proteins | sample 5204191 | NCBI WGS metagenome assembly WBZY01 (sample SAMN12344363, study PRJNA552823) | activated sludge metagenome | biome: Activated sludge suspended growth; feature: Anammox Sidestream; material: Wastewater; isolation source: activated sludge from anammox sidestream of wastewater treatment...
TATGAACTCGGCATGAAGAGCGAGTTCATGGATCGCCGCCTCGGCCTCGAGTTCGACGTGTACTACATGGACTGGACCGACATCGTGATCCCGCAGGTGTTCGAGGACATCGGCGGCCGGCCGATCACGTTGCCGCAGTCCCTCAGCGTCAACGCCGGCGATGCGACGGTCAAGGGCGCGGAACTGTCTCTGACAGCGCACCCGGTGGCGGGCCTCGACCTGAACCTCGGTGTCTCGTACAGCGACGGCAAGTACGACGACGCGGATGTGTCGTCGTTCGCGCAGTTCCCGAGCTTCTACCCGGATGGCGACGTCTCGGGCAACCGGATCCTGCGCTCGTCGGAATGGCAGTGGAATGCGGGCGCGGGTTACAGTGCCGTGGCCCGCGGCGACATGAGCTGGTTCTTCCGCGCCGATGCCGCCTACCGCGGCAAGCAGTATGCGGACGCGACGAACCAGGCGATCGTGCCGGATTCGCTGAACGTGAACGCCTCGCTCGGGCTGCGCACCGACCGCTGGAGTCTCGAGCTGTGGGGTCGCAACCTCACCGACGAGGACGCGCCGACCGGCGCCTTCCGCGAAGTTCTCTTCTCGAACACGTTGCCGAACGGCACGTCGTCGGGCGGGACCTTCTTCCCGATCCAGTACACGGCCTCGCATCCGCGCCGGCTGACTTACGGTGTGACATGGCGCATGAAGTTCTGAAGAAGATCGTCGCCGCAGGCTGGCTCCTCGCAAGCCTGCCGGCGACGGCCGCCGAGAATGTCCTCGACCTCCCGATCGGCGACCCGGCGCGTGCCGGTCGGGAAGTCGCGGTCACACTCGACGGTGTTGTCGACACCCGCGCCGGCGAGCTGATCACGCCGGCAGAATTCGCGAAGCGGCTCGCGAACACACGGGTGCTGTTCGTCGGCGAGGAGCACACGACACCCGAGTTCCACGATGTCGAACTCGCGGCGATCAAGGCGCTGCACGAGGCGGGGCGCGAGGTGCTGATCGGCCTCGAGATGTACCCGTACGACCGGCAGGCGCCGCTCGACGAGTGGATCGACGGCAAGCTGACCGAAAAGGGCTTCGTGGACCTCTCGGGGTGGTACGTCTACTGGTCGCACCACTGGGGCTACTACCGCGACATCTTCCAGTACGCGCGCGAGCAGGGCCTGCGCATGTACGGCGTGAACCTGCCGCGCGCGGCGGTCGATCTCGTGCGCGCGAAGGGCTTCGATGCCCTCGATCCCGAGACACGCGCGCACCTGCCGCCGAAGATCGATGTCGCGAATGCCGAGCATCGGCGCCTCTTCCGCGCCTATTTCAGCGACGAGGACGCGCTGCACTCGCAGATGTCCGACGCGGCGCTCGACTCGCTGCACCGTGCGCAGGTCGCGTGGGACGCGTCGATGGGATGGAACGCGGCCCAGGCGCTCGAGAAGCACGGCGGCAAGAACGCGATCATCGTGATTTTCATCGGTGCGGGCCACGTCGCGTACAACCTCGGCGGCGTGCATCAGCTCGAGGCGAACTACGACGGTGAAGTGCGTTCGCTGATTCCGGTGCCGGTGCGCGTTGCCGGCAAACCCGTCGGCCCCGTGCGTGCCTCCTACGCGGACTTCATCTGGGGCGTCCCCGGGCGGGACGGCCCGGGACTTCCCGTGCTCGGCGTCTCGCTCGCGGGACGCATCGGGAAGGAACCTTCGAAGGTCATACAGGTCGACAAGGATGGCAGCGCGGCAAAGGCCGGCGTGAAGGTGGGCGATGTGATCGTGCGGCTCGGCGGCACGGCCATCGGTTCGACCACCGACCTGCAGCGTACCACCGGCAATTACGCGTGGGGCGACGGCACGAAGCTCGAGATCCGCCGCGACGGCCAGCCTATGACGCTCGACCTCGTGTTCAGACGCCCGACACCGAAATAATGAAGACAACCCTGCTCGCCCGGGTGAGCGCCGGCGCGCTCGCCCTCGTCGCCCTTTCCGCGGGCGCCGCCGATCTGCCGCGCTACGACCTCGATGTGCGCGTCACGCCCTCGGCCCATCAGCTTGACGTCGAGGCGACCGTCGCGTTTCCGCCCGAATACGCGGGCCGGCAGGTCGAGTTCCTGCTCGCGGCGCCACTCGCGATCAGCCGCTCGTCGCCCACGGTCGAGCGCTTGCCGGTGGGGGAGACGGCCGGGTTCTCCGGCATCAATGGATCGAGTGGCGCGCTCGAGAAGGCCGGCCACGCGGCGCGCTATCGCGTGACGCTGCCGAAGGATGCGCCGACCCTGAAGCTCGCCTATGCGGGCCCGATCGACTTCAATCTCGAGACGCCCGAGGAAGAATACGCGCGCGGCTTCAGCGAGACCGCGGGCCTCATCAGCGAGAAGGGCGTCTACCTCGCCGGCAGTTCCCTCTGGTATCCGTATCTCGGCGACACACTGTTCGTCGCGGCGGTGACGACGCATCCACCCGAAGGCTGGCACCTGGTCACGGTCGATCCGGCGCCGGTCGATGAAATCGCGCTCGTCGGCGGACCGCTGACGCGCTACACGGAATCGGTGGGTGCCGTCGAAGCGCAGGTCTTCCTGCGTACGCCCGACGAGGCGCTCGCGCGGAAATTCCTCGATGCGACGGCGCGCGACCTCGAGATGTACCGCCAGCTGATCGGCCCGTATCCCTACCGCAAGTTCGCCATGGTCGAGAACTTCTGGGAAACGGGCTACGGCATGCCGTCGTTCACGCTGCTCGGCCCGCAGATCATCCGCTTCCCGTTCATCCTCACGTCGTCCTATCCGCACGAGATCCTGCACAACTGGTGGGGCAACTCGGTCTTCGTCGACTACGCGACCGGCAACTGGTGCGAGGGCCTCACGGCCTACATGGCGGACCACCTGTTCAAGGAACAGGTCGGCCAGGGCGCGGAGTATCGCCGCGACACGCTGAAGCGCTACCGCGACTACGTCAAGGAAGGGCACGATTTCCCGCTCAGCGAGTTCCGCTCGCGCCACAGCGCCGTGACCGAGGCCGTCGGTTACGGCAAGACGATGATGGGTTTCCACATGCTGCGCCGGCAGCTTGGCGACGACACGTTCCGCAAGGCGCTGCAGGGCTTCTACCGGACCGAACGCGGCAAGCGCGCCGGCTTCATGGATGTCAAGCGCGCGTTCGCGCAGGCGGGCGGCGCGAACCTCGACACCTTCTTCGACCAGTGGGTCAATCACGCCGGCGCGGCCGACCTGCGGGTCGAAGACGTGCGGGTGGACGGCACGCGCGTGCGCGGCGTGATCCGGCAGGTGCAGACCACCGGTCTCCTCGCGATCGACGTGCCGGTCTCGGTGCGCACGGCGAAGGGATATACGGTGCGGACCATCGCGCTCTCGGGCGCGCGGACCCCGTTCGACGTGAACGCCGACAGTGAGCCGCTGCTCGTCGAGATCGACCCGGAATTCGATGTCTTTCGCCTGCTCGATCCGCGCGAAACGGCGCCGTCGATCGGCCAGGTCTTCGGTGACACGGCCGTGCTCGCCGTGCTGCCTGCCCGGGCCGACGAGGCGACCCGGGAGCGGTATCGAAGTGTGCTCGCGCGCTGGGCGAGCCCTGCGCAGAAGCTCGACGTGAAACTCGACAGCGATGTGCCGCAGTTGCCGGCGGACCGTGCGGTGTGGGTGTTCGGCCGCGACAACCGCTATGCCGCCGCGCTCCTGAAGGAAGCCGCCGCGGAGAGCGCGCTCGCGCGCACCGACGCGAGTGTCGTGTTCGCGCGCCGCCATCCGGCGAACGTGGCGAAGGCCGTCGGGTTCATCGCGCTCGGCAGTGCCGCGGCGGCGCCCGCGCTCGCGGGCAAGCTGCCGCATTACGGCAAGTATTCCTACCTCGTGTTCGAAGGCGACGAGGCGAAGAATGTCGTCAAGGGCGAATGGAGCGCCGACGAGTCGCCGCTGCGTGTCGACCTGCGCCGCGGTGCCGCGGCGCGCACGGCACTCGCCCCGCTCGCGCGGGCTCCCCGTGCGCCGCTCGCCGAGCCGCCGCCTGTCTTCGACGAGCGCGCGATGCTGGGCCACGTGCAGTATCTCGCGGCCCCGGAACGCGAAGGCCGCGGCCTCGGCACGCACGGCATTGGCGAGGCGGCCGACTACATCGCGAGGGCGTTCGCCGCGGCGGGTCTTGTGCCCGCGGGCGACGATGGCGGCTGGCTACAGGCCTTTCCCGAGGGCAAGAACGTGATCGGCGTGCTTCCGGGCGCGAACCCGTTGTTCAAGGACGAGGCCATCGTCGTCTCGGCGCACTACGACCACCTCGGCCCGAACCATCCCGGCGCGGACGACAATGCGAGCGGCGTGGCCGTGCTGATCGAACTCGCGCGCACCGCGGCCCAGCAGGGCCGGCCGCCGCGCACAGTGGTTTTCGCGGCGTTCTCGGGCGAGGAATCGGGGCTCCTTGGCTCGCGCTGGTATGCGACGCACGCCTCGCCGGTGCCGCTCGCGGGCATCCGTGCGAACATCAATCTCGATACGGTCGGCCGTCTCGGTGACGGCCCGGTGCGCGTCATCGGCACGGGCACCGCGACCGAATGGCCTCATGTCTTCCGCGGCATCGGGTTCACGACCGGCATCGCGATCCAGTCGATCGACGGCGCCACGGTGTCATCCGACCAGCAGGCCTTCATCGAGCGCGGCATCCCGGGCGTGCAGCTCTTCTCGGGCGCGAACCTCGACTATCACAAGGCGACGGACACGGCCGACAAGATCGACGGCGCGGGTCTCGTGAAGGTCGCGACGGTGGCCAAGGAGGCCATCGACTATCTCGCGGCGCGTGCCGAACCCTTGCACGCGACGACCCATGGCGCCACACCGCCGGCATCGGCGGCCGCGGCGGCACCGACCGAGCGCAAGGTGTCGTTCGGCGTCGTTCCGGACTTCGCCTACACGGCGGGCGGCGTGCGCATCGATTCGATCGTGCCGGACTCCCCGGCCGCGAAGGCGGACCTGCAGGCAGGGGACATCCTCCTCGCCCTGCACGGTGAGCCCGTCGACACGCTGCAGGCGTTCTCGAACGTGCTGAAGGCGATGAAGCCGGGCTCGCTCGTCAAGGTGAAGTACCGCCGCGGCGATGCGATCGAGACGGTCGAAGTGGAGCTCGCCGCGCGCTGAGCGGCCCTGCGCCCATAATGGGCGCATGACGACGCACGTTTTCTTCATCCACGGCCTGTTCATGACCGGTGCCGAGGCGACACCGCTGCGCCGCGAGCTCGCGCGTGAACTCGGCGCCCGCACGCATGTGTTTGCCTATCTCGCGACCGCCGAACGACCCGAGGCGGTCGCGGCGCGCCTCGCCCGCAGGATCGCCGCGGTCCCCGCGCGCGACACCGTGCACCTCGTCGGCCACAGCTTCGGCGGCCTGATCGCGCTGCGCGCGGCCGCCGCCGCAAATCGCGCGCCGGGCGGGCGCCTCGTGCTGCTCGGGACGCCGACCGCCGGCAGTGGCGCCGCGGCGGCGCTCGCGCGGCTGCCTGTCCTGCACTTTGCCCTCGGCCGCAGCAGCGCGGCGCTCACATCGCCCGTGGCGCGACTCGAGGTGCCCTGCGAGATCGGTGTCATCGCCGGCAGTCGCGCGGCGGGGCTCGGGCGATTCTTCGCGCATTTCAGGGAGCCGAACGACGGCACGGTCGCGGTGCGGGAGACGGAACTGCCGGGCGCCACCGATCGCATCGTGCTGCCGGTGAGCCACACGGGCATGCTGCTGTCGCGCCGAGTGGCGCGCGAAACGGCGCAGTTCCTGCGCTATGGCCGCTTCAGCCTCGACGCGAGTTCATAAAGCGCATCGAGCGCCGCGCGCGGCGTCAGCGCGTCCGGATCGATCGCATGGAGCTCGTCCAGCACGGCGCGCTCGGTGAGCGCCTGTGGCGCCGGCTCGGGCGGCGGCGCAGTCAACGCGAGTTCGCGCTGCGCGGCGCCGTTGGCGCGCGCGGCGGCGTGCCCGTCGCGCTGCGCTTCGAGTTCGGCGAGGTAGTCGCGCGCCGCGGCGATCACCGGCCGCGGCACGCCTGCGAGCTGCGCGACTGCGAGCCCGTAGCTGCGATCCGCCGGCCCGTCCTTCACTGCGTGCAGGAACACGAGCGCATCGCCGTGCTCGGTCGCGTCGAGGTGGACATTCGCGCAGGTGTCGATGTCGGCGGCGAGCGCGGTCAGCTCGAAATAGTGGGTCGCGAAGAGCGTGTAGCCGCGCACCTTGAGCGCGAGGTGGCGGGCGACCGCCCACGCGAGCGACAGGCCGTCGAACGTGCTCGTGCCGCGCCCGATCTCGTCCATCAGGATGAGGCTCTGCGCGGTCGCGTTGTGCAGGATGTTCGCGGTCTCGGTCATCTCGACCATGAACGTGGAACGACCGCCCGCGAGATCGTCCGCGGCGCCGATGCGCGAGTAGATGCGATCGACGGGCCCGATGATGGCGCGCGCGGCGGGCACGAAACTGCCCATGTGCGCGAGGATCACGATCAGCGCGCACTGGCGCATGTAGGTCGACTTGCCGCCCATGTTCGGGCCGGTGATGACGAGCATGCGCCGGCGCGCATCGAGCGCGAGGTCGTTCGGCACGAACGGGTCCTCGATGAACCGTTCGACGACCGGGTGACGGCCCGCCTCGATCACGAGCTGCGGTTCGGTCACGAGCTCTGGCGCGACCCAGCGCAGCGCGAATGCGCGCTCGGCGAGCGCCGCGAGCGCGTCGACCGTGGCGATCGCCGCGGCGGTGGCTTGCAGCTGCGGCAGCCGGTCGATGAGTTGCGTCAGCACCGCGTCGTAGAGCTCGCGTTCGCGGGCGAGCGACTTCTCGCGCGCGCCGAGCACCTTGTCCTCGAACCCCTTGAGCTCGGGCGTGATGAAGCGCTCGGCGGACTTCACGGTCTGGCGGCGGATGTAGTCGGCGGGCACGCGGTCGGCCTGGGCGCGCGTCACCTCGATGAAAAAGCCCTGCACGCGGTTGAACCCGAGCTTCAGGTTCGCGATGCCCGAGCGTTCGCGCTCGCGCCGCTCGAGTTCGAGCAGGAAGGCATCGGTGTCGGTCGAGATCCGGCGCAGCTCGTCGAGCTCCGCGTCGTACCCCGGTGCGATGACTCCGCCTTCGCGCAGCAGCTGCGACGGCTCGTCGTCGATGGCCGCGGTCAGCAGCGCGAGGACGTCCGCGTGATCCCCGACCTGCGCAGCCTGCGCGGTGAGCAGCGGCGAATCGGGCACGGCGAGTGCGGCACGCAGCGCGGGCAGTGCGCCGAGTGCGCGCCGCAGCTGCGTGAGATCGCGCGGCCGCGCCGAGCGCAGCGCGACGCGGGCGAGGATGCGCTCGATGTCGCCGATCGCGCGCAGCGGCTCGCGCACGGCGTCGTAGCGGCGCGAATGCACGAGCTCGCCGATCGCGTGATAGCGCGCGCGCAGCACGGGCGCGTCCCTGAGCGGCCGGTTCAGCCAGCGGCGCAGCTGCCGCGAGCCCATCGCGGTGATCGCCACATCGAGCTGGGCGAGCAGCGTCGCGTCCGGCCGGCCGCCGAGGCTCGTGTCGAGCTCGAGGTTGCGGCGCGTCGCGGCGTCGATCGTGAGCGCCTCGCTGCGTTCCTCGACGGCGAGGGCCGTGAGGTGCGGCAGCGCCGTCTTCTGCGTGTCACGCACGTATTGCAACAGTGCGCCCGCCGCCGAGATCGCGAGCGGCAGCTCATCGGCGCCGAAGCCCGCGAGATCGAGCGTGCCGAGCTGGTCGGTCAGGAGGCGCGAGGCGCTCGCGAGCTCGAAGTGCCACGGTGGGCGCAGGCGCACCGGCAGCTCGCGTGAGAGCACGTCGCGCGGCAGCGCGCTGCCCTCGGGGGCGAGGGTCTCGGCCGGCTTCAGGCGCTCGAGCTCGGCGGCGAGCGTGCCCGGCCCCTCGCCCTGCATCACCGTGAAGCGGCCGGCGGCGAGGTCGAGCCACGCGAGCCCGAAGCGGCCCGCGCCGTTCGCGCTGCTCGCGCCGCCTGCGCCCCGCGCTCCGGGTTCGAGCGCGACCGCGGCGAGCAGCGTCTCGCGCCGGTCCTCGAGCAGCGCCTCGTCCGTGAGGGTGCCCGGCGTCACGACCCGCACGACCTGCCGCTCGACGGGGCCCTTCGATTTCGCGGGGTCGCCGAGCTGCTCGCAGATCGCGACCGAGACGCCCTTCTTCACGAGCCGCGCGAGATAGCCGTCGACGCTGTGGTAGGGCACACCCGCCATCGGGATCGGCTCGCCGGCCGACTGGCCGCGCGCGGTCAGCGTGATGTCGAGGAGCGCCGCCGCGCGGCGCGCGTCGTCGTAGAAAAGCTCATAGAAATCGCCCATGCGATAGAAGAGCAGCACGTCCGGGTGCTGCGCCTTGATGCGCAGGTACTGCTGCATCATCGGCGTGTGCAGACGCGAATCGGGGCTGTTCAATGACGTGCGGACCTCCGGGCGAGGTTCGCCCCGGAGCACAATTGTGCCCCAGTTCCCGGCGCGCTTCAGCCCGGGACGTGCCAGCCGATGACGTTGTACACCGCGAGGATCGCGCTGATGGCCACGCCGCACACGCCGACCGCGAGCAACGCGCGACTGCGGCGTGCGCCGCCGCGCGACATCAGCGACACGGCGAGCGTGCCGAGCGCCGCGATCAGCAGCACGTGCGCCGCGACCACGAATGCGATCAACCGCCCCGTGTGACCAGCGTAGAGCGCCTCCAGCATGCTCGCGCCGTCCGCGCGTCCGTAGAGTGCGAGCGGCAACAGCGAGACTCCCGCGATCACCGTGATCCACGCGAGCAGACGAGCGATCCGCGGCACGGGCCTCGCCCGGCCGCGATGGAGCAGGCCGAGCGCGATGCAGCCGATGAGCAGGGCCGCGAGCGCCATGCGGACATGCAGCAGCGGGTGCTGGTACCAGCCGATGCGCGTCGCCGTGTAGATGCCGAGATCCGGAATGAGGACGGGCGCGCCGACCCGGGGATCCTCGCGGACGATCGCACGATCCCGTGTCGGCGCATCGAGCACGAACGCGCCGTTGCCCGCGGGCCGCCACGGTCCGGCGCCGGCGATCTCGAGCCCGGCCGGTGTCGCCGAGATTGCGAGCGTGCCCGCGCCCAGGTAGACGAGATCGCCCACGGCCTCTGCCGTCGTGAACGGACGGCGGTCGAAGCGATACCGGCCCGCGAGCGCGTGATTGTCGCTGCGGGTCGCGTCCGGCAGCGCTCGGCGCTCACCGAGGAATCGCGTGAGGAAAGATTTGACGTAGACGTTGCCGGACAGGACCGCCGGCGAGGCCGAGGGTGTGGTCCACGGCAGGACGAGCTTGCGCAGATCGCTGCCCACGGTCGGGCCGGGCGCCTCGCTCATCAGCGACACGAATATGCCGGCGCGTTGCGCGGGGATCAGCGTCATCCAGCTGTGAAACCCGGTCCAGTTGCCGCCGTGGGCCACGGTCTGCGTGCCGGCCCAGTCGTCGAGGAAGAACACCATCGCGAGCCCGGTCGCGTCCGGCGCGTTGCCGGCGAGGCGGGTGTGCAGCCTCTCGAGGACCGCGCGGTTCAACACGGGTGCCTGTCCCGCCGTCGGGTCCAGGCTCTCGCCCAACTGCGCCAGCATGTAGCGAGCCATGTCGTCTGCAGTGGTCGCGATGCTGCCGGCCGCGGCGATCGGCGGACTGATCGCCGTGAACTGCGTCGGGCGATAGCTGCCGTCGGGGAGTATCGTCGCGGGCCGGCCGAGCGCGGCAGGCTCGCCGAGGTCGTCCATCAGCAGCGTGTGACTCATGCCGAGCGGGCCGAAGAGCCGTTGCTGCATGGCCTGCGCGATGCCGAGACCCGTGAGGTCCTCGACGATGCGCCCGAGTACCGCGACACCGAAATTGGAATACTCGACGCGCGCGCCGGCCGGCCGGACATACGCCGGGCGCAGGCTGTCGAAAACCCGGGCCGGCGGGTGCGTCGAGATCGGCGAGTCGGCGCCGATGAAGAAAAACTGGTCCTCGAAGCCCGCCGTGTGCGTCAGCAGGTGGCGCAGCGTGATCGGTACGCCACCGTTGTCGGGCAGCCGGTAGTCGCGCAGGTACGTGTTGGCCGGATCGTCGAGCGACGCGATGCGGCCTTCGTCGACGAGCTGCGCGATCATCGTCGCCGTGAAGGTCTTGGTGATCGAGCCGATCCGGAACTGCGTGCGCGCAGGATCCACGGGCCCCGGGCGCGAGTAATCGGCGCGACCATAACCTTTCGAGAAGATGAGGGCGCCGTCCTTCACGACACTGACGGTTGCGCCGGAGAACTGGTGTTGCGCCAGGGCCTGCGTGAACGTCTCGTCGGCCCACGCGGCGACATTCGCGGCGTCGAGCGCCGGCGGCGCCGCAGGCGCCGCGGCAATAGCCGGTGGCAGAGCCGGCAGCAGCAGGATCGTGAGCAGGCACCGGGATGTCGCGAGGTGGCGTGGTGCGTTCATTTTCGGTATTTTCCTGTCTGGCAGATTTTTCTATACGGAAACGTCATTCGACGGCAAGCCATGATCCAGAGCCGCACCCAGACTCCCGCCGGGGCGCCCAGCGCCGCGGACATGACACGGGCCCAGCCCTCGGCGATCGGCGCGCGCATCCGCGAGCTGCGTCGTGCGCGACACTGGACGCTGAAGCGATTGAGCGAGGCGACGCAGATTCCGCTGTCGACCCTGTCGAAGGTCGAGACCGGCGGCATTTCGCTCAACATCGAAAAGCTCCTCAAGGTGTGTGCTGCGCTCGGGGTCGACGTCATGCAGCTCGTGGCGGCGGGCGACGGCGCGGCGACGGCGCGCGAGTCCGGCGCGGTCGTGACGGGTCGGCGCAGCCTCACCCTCAAGGGACAGGCGCGCCGGGTCGAAACCGACAAGTCCGTCTACGAGCATCACGCCAGCGATTTCCTGCGCCGCAAGCTGCAGCCGTCGGTGCTCGAAGTGAAGGCGGGCCATACACCCGAGCTCATTCGTCACCAGGGCGAGGAGTTCATCTACGTGTTGCAGGGCACGGTTGAATTCATCAGCGAGTTCTACGAGCCGACCGTGCTGCGGGTTGGTGAGAGCATCTATATCGATTCCTCGATGGCCCACAACCTGCGCGCGATCGGCAACAAGCCGGCGCGCGTGCTCAATATCATGACGAGCCCGGGTCACGAGGCCCACCTGAAGCGCCGCGGGGAGTAGTCGCGCGGCTCGAGCGCCGCCGGCCGGTGGTCGACCAAATCGGCGAGCAGGCGCGCCGAGCCATCGGCCATGGTCCAGCCGAGGTGGCCGTGGCCCGCGTTCACGTACAGGCCGGCCGGACCGCAGGGGCCGATGCATGGCACGCCGTCGGCGCTCATCGGGCGCAGTCCCGCCCACGACACGACATTTCCGGCGAGCAGGCGGTCCGCATGGCGCGGCAGGATCGCCCGCAGCAGGCGGCGCAGGTTCTCGATGCGGGGTGGTGACAGTTGCAGGTCGAAGCCCGTGAACTCCGCGGTCCCGGCAATGCGGATGCGGCGCCCGAGCGGGGTGACGGCCGCGTGCAGCGCATCGTCCACGACGGGAACCGCGAGCGGAGGTGGTGCGTCCGTGCCCGAGGGCTCGCAGGTCAGCGAATAGCCCTTGACCGGCGCGACCGGCAGCCGCAGGCCGACGCCGCGCAGCAGGGCCGCCGATTGGGAACCGGCCGCGACGACGATCGCATCGGCGGGCATGTCACCCGCCGTCGTCGCGAGTGCGCGGACCTGCTTGTCCGCAATGATGCGTGTCGCCGCCGTGCCGAACAGGAAGCGCACGCCGCGCCGCTCGGCGGCGGCGCCGAGCACCTCAGTGAAGAGCCGTGCGTCCCCGGCCTCGTCGCCCGGGAAATGCAGCGCTCCGGCGAGGCTGCCTTCGATGTCGGTGAGGCCGGGCTCGAGTGCGACGGTCTGCGCGGCGGTCAGCGCGCGCACTTCGACCAGCGGGTGACCGAAGGTCCGCGACTTGCGGAGGCCGGAGTCAAATGCCGCGGCGTCGCGGTAGATCTTGAGGGTGCCCCGTGTCGCGGCCCCGTATTCCAGGGCCTCCTCGCGCCGCAGCGCGTCCATGCCGGATACGCTGTAGGCGGCGAGTCGCAGATTGCGGGCCGTGTTCTCGCCGTAGCGCCGTGTCGTGGAGGCGCCGAGGAAGCGCAGACCCCAGCCGAGGAGCGAAGGGATGGCGCGCGGCCGCAGCAGGAGCGGCGCCTCAGCATGACCGAGGGAATGCAGCAGCTCGCGCCAGACCCCGGGCGCATTCCACGGATCGGCCATGCTCGGGGTGAGCATGCCGCCGTTGGCCTGGCTCGCGCCGCAGGCGACCGCCGCCTCGCGTTCGACGACGGTGACCGAGTGGCCGGCCCGTTGCAGCCGGTAGGCGGAGGTCACGCCGACGAGGCCGGCGCCGACGACGATGATTTGCATGCCACCCCGCATTGCCAGTTATGAAAAAATTTAGCACGAAATTTTCATAGATGATAATTTTCGCATATGAAATGCTATATGGCCTTCCTGGCCCACGAGACCAATTCGTTCTCGCCGATCCCGACGGACCTGTCGAGTTTCGAGGAGGCGGGCATCTACCGGCCCTCCCTCGGCCCGCCGGGCCAACACCTCTCGCTGCTGAAGGGCGTGGCCGATTTCCATGCCGAGGCGCAGCGCCGCGGCGATGAGGCCGTGGTCGGCCTCTGCGCGATCGCGCAGCCGAGCCTGCCGTGTCTGCGGCGCGACTACGAAGCCCTGCGCGACGAAATGCTCGCCGGCCTGCGCGCGGCGATGCCGGTCGACATGGTGCTGCTGATGCTGCACGGTTCGATGATGGCCCAGGGCTATGACGACTGCGAAGGGGACGTGCTGGCGCGCGTGCGCGAGATCGTCGGCAGCGACGTGCCGGTGGGCGTCCTGCTCGACCTTCACTGCAACATCACGCCCGCGATGGTCGCCAACGCGACCGCCATCAAGGCCTGCAAGGAGTATCCGCACACCGATTTCGCGGAGCGTGCCCGCGAGCTGTACGCGATCATCGCCGCGACGGCCGAGGGGAAGGTCAGGCCGGTGACGCAGTTCGCGCGCGTGCCGATGCTCGGCCTTTTCCAGACGACCCGCGAGCCGATGCGCAGCTTCGTCGACGGACTCATCGACCGCGAACGCGAGCCCGGCGTGCTGTCGATCACGCTCGCCCACGGCTTTCCGTGGTCGGATTTCCCCGGCGCCGGCGCCGGCGTCCTCGCGATCACCGACGGCGATCCGGACAAGGCCCGGTCGCTCGCGGAGTCGATCGGCCGGCAGTTCTTCGCCCTGCGGGAGACCGCGCAGGTGCCGCTGCGCGACGTGGCGTCCGCCATCGACGACGCGCTGCGATGCAAGTCGGGCACGGTCGTCATCGCCGACATGTCGGATAACCCGGGCGGGGGCGCGCCCTCGGACTCGACGTTCCTGCTGCGCGCCCTGCTCGAACGCAAGGTGCGCGACGCGGTCGTCGGGCTCGTCTGGGACCCCGTCGCGGTCCGCATCGCGTTCTCGGCGGGCGAGGGCGCCCGCATCCCGATGCGGATCGGCGGCAAGCTCGGGCCGTCGTCGGGCCTGCCGCTCGACGTCGAGGCGACGGTGCTCCACCTGCGCACCGACGCCGCCCAGCCGCACATCGCGGACGGCTATCCCGTGGAACTCGGGCGCACGGCGGTCGTCGACGTCGACGGGATCGCGATCGTGCT
>WBZY01001276.1_pt1 | contig 13687 bp, 18 predicted proteins | sample 5204191 | NCBI WGS metagenome assembly WBZY01 (sample SAMN12344363, study PRJNA552823) | activated sludge metagenome | biome: Activated sludge suspended growth; feature: Anammox Sidestream; material: Wastewater; isolation source: activated sludge from anammox sidestream of wastewater treatment...
TTTGTAAGTTTTTTCATAAGCCCCTTTCAGGAGGTACCGTTTTTTATGAGTGAAAGATTGCTTCGCTTCACTCGCAATGACAACGTGCAGTGTGCCATCAAAGTGCATGGTCACTGTCATTGCGAGGCCTTTTCCGAAGCAATCTCCCCACTTTCATAAAGGAAATTTGGTTGCGGCTGTGCTGCGCTATGTATACCTTCTGCGAAACGGTAAGCAGGCAACCCGTGTATCCTTATTCTGGGCGGCAAACATCAGCAACGCCGGAATTCTGAGAAGACTAAACGGTTGCCTTTTTTACCCACCATTTGGACGTTATCCCATACCATAAAAAGGCAGCGGTGGCGGCGCCAACCGTATCCGCCAGCCAGTCAAAGACGCTCACTGAACGATGCGGGGTAAAGACCTGGTGAAATTCATCTGATGCGCCGTAGAGGGAAGTAATGCCGATTGCCACGATAATTTTAACTATCCAATGGTTTCCAAAAGTAAAAGAAGAAAGCGTCCAGCAGATCATAAGGCTTAAAAGACCAAACACGATAAAATGAATGGCTTTATCGTAGTGCAAGGGAAGGGGAACAGAAGAGGTATCCCGCGAGGATGCAAAGTATATAAGAGAGGCATACATTATGGTTACGATACCTTTATAAATCCAATGCGCCCTAATCTTGATGTTCATTCTTTTCGGCTTCTTTAAAGACACGCGCCCAAAATTGCGTCTCATCCGCAGACGGGCCCTGGTATTTGTATGGCGGTTCATTCTTGTCAGACGCGGGCGCCTTTTGTCTCCTTATTTTAGGCATGCCTGTTTTCCTTCCACACGATTTTAGCTCGTCATCGGTGAGATCTTTGAAAACACCCTTCCAGTATTTTGCGTCATCTTCCGATGGGCCTGTTTGCTTATCTTCCGGCTCATCAGAGATATTTTTTTCCCCGTTTGTTAGAATTTCCACGATTTCCCGGTACATGGCGATTGGTTCAATAACATGGCAACCGCATTTCCTGACGTGCCGCTTTATTTCATTGTCGTAGGTTACAATATGAACATCGCCTGGATTTTGACAAAGACTGGTAAGGTTCTTTATTTCTGTGTCTGCACTTATGCCTGATCTTGAATAAATCACGTTAACCCCTGAATACGTTTGTTTTTTTGGTAATGAGGCCTGGGTGTAATTGCCATCAAATACCACAATGACATCATAGCGTTTCGCCTCTTTGTATCGCGAAAAGAGGGATATGATGTGATCCCGCGCCGGCTCAATGCGGTTTATTCCCACATGCCTTTCCAGGGCAGGCACCGTAAATATGAAGTTGTAGCCATCTATGATGATTAACATACCATATTGCCATGATCAACAATGATCTTGCCACCGACAAGGGTGGTGGTTACTTGCCCGGTCAAATTCCAGCCATGAAAGGGACAGTTGCGTGCCTTTGACACAAATTTGTCTACTGCCACCGTCCATGTCTTGTTCATATCAAGAATTGCAATATCTGCTGGCATACCTACCGCCAGACTGCCACCGGCAACATTGAATATCCGCGCAGGGTTCGTTGACATTTTCCGAACGATCTCTTTCAGTGACAAAATCCCCGGATGGACTAATTTTGTAACAATGACACCCAGTGCATTTTCAAGCCCGACAAACCCGGACGATCCTTTTTTAATATCGTCATGCGTATGGGGGGCATGGTCAGTCGCAATAACATCAATTACCCCCTCTGCTAAACCTCTCTGCAGCGCTTGCCTGTCTTCAGGCGACCGGAGGGGAGGATTAGTTTTGGGTACCACTCCGTGTTCATTTCTGAAAGTATCGTCCAATAACAAATGATGGGGCGTTACTTCACAGGTTATTTTTGCAAGGTTCCTTTCCTTTGCCTGCTGGATAACCTCCAGGGATTTTTTAAAGCTGACGTGTGAGACGTGCAACCATCCGCGCGCCTCTTCGGTATATTTGATTTCGCGCATGATAAAATCCGTTTCATGACAAAAAGGCTTGCCAGGGAAATGCGCCACCCTGCTGTTTTCTTTTGCCTTGTCTAAAGACATTTGGGAATCCTCACAGTGGGGGCTGATGATAAGATTGCTCCGTGCAGCCAGTTCACATGCCCGTTTTATTAAGGCCTCGTAAAAGACCGGGTTGCCATCGTCCGAAAGGGCTTTTACCCGTTTATCGGTTGCCAGCTTATCAATGTCCGTTAATTCCTCTCCCAGCAACCCTTTGGTAATGCACGCCTTGGTAAAAATATTCACCACGCTTTTCTGGCGAACCCTGTCCATGAGCGCTGCCACCATTTCTAGAGAGTCGATCGGCGGAATCGTGTTGGGCTCACAGATGAGGGTGGTAAAACCACCCTTTGCCGCAGCCCGAGACCCGGTTTCAATTGTCTCTTTATACTCCAGCCCCGGTTCCCGAAGATGGACATGACAATCGATCAGTCCGGGAATTACATATTTTGAACGTGCATCAATAACCCTGGCAGGAGCACTTGCCTTCACATCATCTGAAATGGCGCTGATCTTGCCATCTTTGATTAAGATATCTGCCCTGCCATCCAGCCCGGTTGCGGGATCAATAACATGTCCTCCTTTTATTATTACTTCGGTGTCTGTCATTTTATTGCTCCAATTACGAATTACAAAAAATCCTTCAAAGGGCAAGGCTCACAGGCCTTTTTCGGTCTACAGTATCTCTTGCCTATATGCACCAATAAGGCATGGTACTCATTGTACAAGGTTACATCTTTCGGAAGATTTTCCTCGAAAAAAGCCTTCATCTCATCATAGGTGCTTTCTTCGGCAATAAAACCATGCCGTGAAAAAATCCGGTGGGTATACGCATCCACAACAAAGGTAGGCATGTTTCCTGCATACAGCAAAATCGAATCTGCTGTTTCCGGCCCGATACCTTTCACCGAAAGTAATTCGTCCCGAAGTATCTGCAAGTCCTGATTGAACATTCGGGAAAGATTACCTTCATACCTTGAAAATAACCAATTGATAAAGGCCTTCACCCGCTTAGCCTTGACGTTAAAAAAACCGGATGGACGAATAAGCTGCGCCAACTCTAACATACTCAGTTCATGAATTCCCCGGGGAGAGAGTTTTCCGGCCGTCTTAAGATTTCTGATGGCCTTTTCAACATTAGACCAGTTGGTATTCTGTGTTAATATAGCGCCAATGACAATCTCGAATGGGGTTTCGCCCGGCCACCATTGCTGGGGACCTAAGGTGTCGAGCATTGTTTGGTATATCTGCAGTATGGCTTTGGCCTTATTCATCTCCTCTACCAAGTTTTGTAAGAACACCCATTCTCAGGACGGGCAACATAATTTCATGGTGGCCGGTAATCGCATATCCGTGTGGGGTTGGTCTTCTTAAAACATTCGTCTGAGGCCTATAGTGCTGAATCATATCCATATTCACCGTCACAAAATTTTCAACCTTATGACCAAGATTCCTTGCAATGCAGAGCGCCTTCAGAAAAACCTCCGGCAGAATGACCGCCGAGCCCACGTTGAGCCACACCCCCCCTTCAAGCTGCGAAACGACAGAGGCAAGGATTTTAAAATCAGTATGGCTGGATTCTCCCAAATCTCTCCCCGATACATTCGGATGCATGTGTATGGTATCGGTCCCCAGGGCAACATGAACGGTAGTTGGTATATTCAGTCTTGCACCCCATGCGAGCAGGCTCAGGTCGTGATAGGTATTTTCTTCTTCAACTATTTTATCACCCAGCGCACGCCCAAGTCCCTTGCCCTCTTTTATTCCGTGTGCGGATGCGGCCTGAAATGCCTCCGCCGTCTCCTTTATCATGCCAAAACTGCCGTCCTTTAAAGTTTCCGCAACGTCCTCAGATGTTGCCCCAATGAGTGAGACTTCGTAATCATGAATCGCCGATGCGCCATGCATGGCAAGAGCGGTTATGATGCGGCGGTTCATGAGGTCGATAATCAAGGGAGATAGACCGCACTTGATCACATGAGCGCCAAGCGCCATTACCACCGGACGTTTCTTCCGATGCGCATGAACTATCGCGTCAATTACCTTCCGTAAATTTGCTGACGCCAGGAATTCCGGCAGGGATTCGAAAAAGGCATGCATTCCATCCTGCGGTGAAACGGGTTTTGCAAACCGGTTGACATGGGAAAGATTCTTTCGTTCCTTTATTGAATACGTCTTAATTTTACTGAGGTTTAATGGTTTAAAAAAACTACCCTCATCATCCTCACGTTTGCTTGACATTCCAGTCTCATCCTTAAAGGGATGTCCCTATGGGGCAAGAATCGCCTCGACGGGACATACCTCCACACAATTTCCACAATCAGTACAGGTCTCCGCACTGATGATCCTCTTATCGTCTGATTCCGATATTGCATTGACAGGACATTCACTTTCACATGCACCACAATTGATACAGTCATCCGTGATCTTATGAGCCACGTTACTTCTCCTTTCCATTCAGAAGAGCATTCATCTTCTTTTCAAAAATTTCACAACCCTTTGTAATACGAATTTCTATTTTTAATGTCCATAACGGGAAGTCCCATGATTCGCCGACATTTTTTATCTTGACGCGATCCTTTTGGGTAATCATGATTACCTCCGGACTGACGCGCTTCGCCTCTGCACTCAATGCTCGCAACTCCGATGCGGTATAGACATGATGATCCGGAAACGCATGGAAACAGAGCAATTTTCCCCCTAAGCCTTCTATGCTTTTCCTAAATGATTCAGGATTGCCAATGGCACAAAATGCAAACACCCTTTTCCCCTGCAGTACACGAATATCCGTCATTTCTGTGCCCGCAGACGATTCTAACCCGATGGGTTTATGAACGGTCTCTACCACCGGAACATGCCCTGCAATCTCACGCAACCGTTCCTTGATGGATTGCATTTTATCATGACCGCACTGATCTGTGTGGGTTAGCACAAACAGGTCCGCCCGTCTTAATTCTTCCAGAGGTTCGCGCAACATGCCGCGGGGGATGGTATACCCAAAACCAAACGGATTAAGCGCATCAATAGTCACCATATTTATATCCCTGGCCAGACGCAAATGCTGGAAACCGTCATCCAGTAATAAATATTGAGCCTGAAATTGTCCGATTGCGCGTAGCCCGCTTTTCACCCGATCTTTATGTATCAGGTGAGGAACATCCGGGATATTTTCCTGAAACACGAGATGCTCATCATTGCAAAAATTTTTATGCAAAGCGTCCGGTTCTTGTTCGATTGTGGCTGCGTACCCCCTGCTGAGGATGGCAACCCTTTTCCCTTTTTTCTGTAAATAGTGCGCTATATACTCAATAACCGGCGTCTTACCCGTTCCTCCCAACGTAATATTCCCCACACTGATTACCGGAATGGGTAGCCGAATGCTCTTAAAAATGCCTTTTTTATAAAAAAAAATACGAGTTTTAACGACAAACCCGTATATTTTTGAGAGAGGACAAAGCGCCTTCAGCATCGCTCCGGAGCGTATATCTGAAGCCCCCTCTTCCAGGACTTTTAAATAATATTCCCGAAAATAGTTATTAATAAACGCGAGAAAAGAAAAAATTCCTCACGAAATCTGAACCTGCCTGGAACAGGTTTTATTTCAGAGGAACGGACCAATATGCCTCATTTAAAAATTGCTTCCAGGAACGATACCTGTCTGAACGAAGTTTAAGACTCAAAATGGGGCTGTGCCTCGGCTTCACGGGCTTACGAATTAATCTCATGCTTGCCTCTTCCGGAGTCCTTCCGCCCTTTAATTTGTTGCACTCCGTGCAGGCACAGACGATATTTGTCCAAGTGGTTTTCCCATTATACGCCTTCGGGACAATATGGTCTAAACTCAGCTCCATTGTTGGAAAACGGCGACCGCAGTATTGGCATTTGTTTTCATCACGCGCAAAGATGTTTCGCCGGTTAAATTTTACATTAGACTGCGGATGCTTATCGTAGAACAAAAGGCGAATAATCTTCGGCACCTCAATTTCAAAGGAGACGGTCTTAATCCAGCTTGTGGTATCCTCTTCAGGCAACCCTGATCTGGCCTTGTAAAGGGAGACGTCCTTCCAGCCGTAAAAATCATAAGAGTTAAATTTCCCTTCGTCTACGGAAACCACCTCTGCCGTCTCTTTACAGAGTAAAACGAATGCCCTTTTTGCTGAAATGATATGGAGCGCCATGAAAAATTTATTTAACACCAACACGCTGGATTCCAATGATGCAATGTACTGCATATCAGCGTACAACCTCAATTATAAAAAAACCGCTTGCCGGGATACGGAGAAGGAATACATCAGAACGTTCACAAATCTCAGAAGATAATGGGGTGAAGTATACCAAGAAGCCGGACGCAATTCAAGGTAATTGTACTGTATGGTATTGATCTAACGTTCCGTATCCCCTGCCAAGTTCAAATGATTTCTGAATGGCTGTGGTAACGAATTCTTTTGCCTGAACAACGGCATCCACAAGACCGTTTCCCTTTGCCAGAAATGCGGCTATTGCTGAGGCATAGGTACAACCGGTGCCGTGGGTATTGTCTGTTCGGATATAGTCGCCTTCAATATATTCAAAGCCTTTTCCATCATAGACAATATCGATTACCTTGTCTTTCCCCTGACGATCCCAGGATCTTTTTGCATGTCCCCCCTTAATAAGCACATAGGCCGGGCCTAGCTGATAAATGCTCCGGGCGGCTTCTTCAGCATCGGAGATGCTTTTTATCGGTAAACCAGTAATATCTGCTGCCTCCGGAATATTTGGAGTAACGAGGAGGGCTAAAGGAAATAACTGGACAGTGACGACACGAACAGCATCGGCTGTCAACAAGCGCCTCCCGTTTTTGGACAGTATGACCGGGTCAACCACCAGGCGTTCGATCTTATATTCCCTGACCTTCGAGCACACCACCTCCACAACATCTTTATTCATCAGCATCCCTGTTTTAACGGCACCGGTACCAATATCCGTCATAACTGCATCAATTTGTTCTCCCACAAAGGATGCCGGCACCTCAAAAATGGAGTGTACTCCGAGGGAATTCTGTGCGGTCAGCGCCGTAACAACGGTTGTCGCATAGCAACCCAGCGCGGTAATTGTTTTAATATCTGCCTGTATGCCGGCGCCGCCGCTGGTATCAGAACCGGCGATAGAAAGAACTTTAGAGAAGGACGGTGCCTGGGTCTTCATTTTGAATGATACTTTGGCAGAGGAAAAAGGAGAGCCCTGAACAGAGAAAAAACCCTTCGGATTCGTTTGGGTCAGGAAAAGAGGGAGATATGAATATCCGCATAGTTTGCCGGCTGCTCAATCTTTACCCTCGCGAGCCGAACCAGTTCCAGCAAGGCGAGAAAGAAACCAATAATCCGCCTCCTTTCATAGATCCCGGCAAAAAGGTCTGCAAAAGATACCGAGGTGTGGAGATGCACCTTTTCGAGGACAGTATCCATATACTCCTGTATCGGTGTGTCATCATACGTTACCTTGGTGGATACATCCAGCGATAGCTGCTTCATGAGCTGGGAAAACCTTTGTAACAGGTCCCATATCCTGATGCCCTCCAGCGGCAGTTGCTCCCCTTTATCTTCTGGTATTTCAAGGAGGGACTCTCCGGGAATCCGGGAGCACTTCTTTTCCCACTCAGCAGCCCGGTCAGCCAATATGAAGGTGCGCTCCTTATACCGTTTGTATTCCAATAATTGCTTTACCAGGGATGACCTGGGATCTTCTATTTCCTCTTCATCCTCTTTTATTTCGGTGCGCGGAAGAAGCATATACGATTTCACGTACATAAGCGTAGCCGCCATCACTAAAAAATCACCGACAATATTCATATCCAGCGCATGCAAGGCTTCTACGTACTGTAAGTACTGATCGGTAATCCGCGCAATAGGAATGTCGCAGATATTAACTTCCTCTTTTCTGATCAGGTACAGGAGTAAATCAAGGGGACCGTTGTAAACATCCAGATCGACTTTATATTCGTTTGCCATTTCTTGTGCGCCGGAGAAAGAGGTGCAAGAAACTTAAGATACGGTGCCGATTAATGCTACAAACCAGTAAATAACCTGAGAAAGTAATGTATCGGCGGACCGAGTACGATGCTTAAAATCGAGATACCTGCATAATTCCCCATAATGATAATTCCCAGCAGGATAAAAGGGCTGTAGCGTTCGATCTCCTTATATTTCTGTGCCATTCTATAAGGCAGCAAACCCTCAAGGATGTGGGAACCATCCAGGGGAAATAAAGGAATCATATTAAAAAATGCCAGCGAGAGATTTACCCCGATCCCTGCCAGGAGCAATTGAAGCACATTGGCGGAAACGTTTACTGGTATGAACGTCGCATTGCGCAGGAGTTGAAAGGTTACCCCAAATAAAAAAGCGGAAACGAAATTCGAGGCAGGTCCGGCAAAGGACACAATGACGTTATCCCGGCGGGGATTTCTAAAGTTGTAAGGATTGATGGGCACCGGCTTGCCCCACCCAAAATTTGCAAAAACAAAACACAATGCACCGAGAATGTCAATATGGGCAAGGGGATTTAATGTCAGACGACCCTGAAGCCTTGCCGTGGAATCCCCGAACTTATTTGCCGTCCATCCATGAAAATACTCATGAATCGTGAGCGCATAAAGGATCACAGGAATGGTAATAAGTAAGTTGTTGAAATTCATCAATTCTGCATCTTCTCCCCTCATTGAGTCTATACGTGAAAAACATCCTAACACAAGGGAAATACGTTGTCAAGCGCAGAACACGGAACGCCCTGTTTCCCGGACGAGGTCGTTCTTTTCTCTTGAATGTTGCAGGAATGACCACTATAATCAAACTGCGTGCGCGCAAAAATTCGCTGATTTCACCGATGTACAACGGAATGAAAACAACCAGATGAAAGAAAACCTTCTGTCTGATATTGATTTCGCAAAGGAGGTACTCCTTCTTGAGTCAGAAGCAATTAAAAACCTGACCAACCGCCTTGATCAGAATTTTCAACGGGCTGTTGATCTGATCTTTGCCTGCAGAGGGCGGGTTGTCGTTACGGGCATCGGGAAGGCAGGGATTATTGGTCAGAAAATTTCTGCCACCCTGGCCAGCACGGGGACACCTTCTTACTGGATTCATTCGTCGGAGGCGCGGCATGGCGATCTGGGACGCATTGTTTCGGATGACATTGTTTTGGTGCTTTCGAACAGTGGTGAAACTGAGGTGGTTACCCTCTTGCCCTTTGTGAAACAGATCGGGGCACAGGTGCTTGCCATTACGGGAAATCACAAATCTTCTCTGGCAAAACACAGCGATGTTGTGCTTGACATCGGCAAGATCGAAGAACCGTGCCATTTGGGTCTTGCCCCATCCGCAAGCTCGACGGCGATGCTCGCGCTCGGAGACGCCTTAGCCCTTACAATATTCAAAAAACGGAATCTCAGAAAAGAAGATTATGCCTTCTATCATCCGGGAGGAGAGCTCGGCAGAAAATTGCTGACCGTAGAAATGGTCATGCGCAAGAATGAAGAGAACCCTGTCGCCGATGAAGATACGCCTTTACTGGACGTTCTTGCTATTATGACAGAAACAGCGGGCAAGCCGGGAGCCGTGAGTATTGTCGACAAACAAAATAAACTCGTGGGGTTTTTTACTGACGGAGACCTGAGAAGGCATTTGAAAAATGGCATCTCATTTTTGCATTGCAGCGCAAAGGAAGTTATGACACGATCGCCAAAGGTCATCCATGCCCAATGTTTAGTCGCTGAGGCATACAAGATACTAAAAGATTACCAAATTGATCAACTTCCCGTAGTCGACGATTCCCGCACCCCCGTCGGTATCATCGATGTGCAGGATTTACTTGCCGTGGGGTTTTAACAATTTTCTTTGGACGCGGATGAACGCCGGTTGCCAGGATTAGAGACTAACAAAATATCTCCGTTTGTCTGCGAAAATCAGCATCCTATAGCAAAGGACAAAAATACGTCGTCATTGCGAGGAGCGGAGCGACGAAGCAATCCCGGCGATAGATTGCTTCGCTGGCGCTCGCAATGACAACGTGCAGTGTGCCATCAAAGTGCATGATCGGTGTCATTGCGAGGGCCTTTTCCGAAGCAATCCCCCCGCTTTCATAAAGGAAATTTGGTTGCGGCTGCGCTAGGTATACTTATTAAGACGGTCACTATAATTTAAGGCTGGAATTTCGTAACAATTTAGTTTTTTGAAAAATCCCAATAGTGGCGATGTTTACCATACCGTGTAGGGGCGAAGCATTTGCCCGTTTTGGTATGGACGTGTTTATGCCAATTACAGCAAATGCTTCGCCCCTACTTTTTCAAAAAACCAAATTGTTGCGGAATTTCAAAATTTGAGATTCTTCGGTCGTTTCACTCCCGCAGAATGACACCGTTTGTCATTCTGAGCAAAGCGAAGAATCTAATTACTATAGTATAAGGAATTTTTCATTCTGTTTTAAGCTGGCCTTAGGGTGGCAGGGACTTCATCGTGAGCGCTCAGTCGAACGATAAACTTGTTTGTCCGTGTTTAACTTGATAAAAAATATAAAGCTCGTTATTATTGATGTTGATGGCGTTTTGACAGATGGCGCCATTTACATTGATTCCCAGGGGGTTGAAACAAAGGCATTCCATGTATTGGACGGCACTGGCATCTCCTACCTTCATCGCTCAGGCATTAAAACCGCCATTATCAGTGGAAGAAACAGTGATGCAGTAATCCATCGGGCAAGAGAATTGGATATCGGGGATGTTTACCAGGGGGTTAAGAATAAAATAGATGCTTACAGACAGTTACTGAAAAAATACACGCTCAGCGACAAGGAAATCTGTTATATTGGCGACGACCTGATAGACCTCCCGATACTTTACCGCGTGGGATTTCCTGTTGCCGTCGCCAATGCCTCCCCACTTGTCAAAAAGCACTCAGCTTATGTTACCAGGGCAAAAGGAGGGGGTGGCGCGGTGAGAGAGGTTGCAGAAAAGATACTCAAATTTCAGGATAAATGGCATCTCGTCATGGAACGGTATCAGAAGCCTGCTATTTAGAGGCCACGGAATTTCAAACTAACCCTCATAGCATGTCAGACATGCAGCAGGCCTGCATTCCCCTTTGAGTAGGGGCGAACGGCCGTTCGCCCCTACGTGAGAAAATCCCCCTTGAGAAAGGGGCAAGGGGCTGTGAGAAAACTTGCTAAAAAAAGAAGATGATGAAAGGCTAAAAAATATGCAAACGACATTAAAGAATCGTGCCAAAAAAACGATAGATGAACTGTCGGGGGATAAAATAAGGGTTGCAGTTGATTTTTTAGATTATCTTAAAAACAAAGAAGAGGCAGAAGCAACACTTGAAATTTTATCGAGTCATGAACTAATGAGACAACTAAAAAGTGCGGGGAAAGCCATTAAAGCGGGCAAATTAGATGAGTTTGTTCCGTGGGATAAAATAAAACGGCATGTTTGAAATCACACTCCATAAAAAGGCATCTAAATATTACGAAGCACTGAGCGACAGGATAACTAAAAAAATAAACGATGCTATTGAAAAGATTGGTAATAATCCTTTTCATGGTTCTCACATAAAAAAGCTTGCTGGAAAATTAGAAGGTAAGTTTAGATACGAAATAGGAGATTTGAGAATCGTTTATTCAGTAGATGAAAATAAAAAAATAGTGTTAATTGAAGCAATTGGTCCGAGGGGTGATATTTACAAGTAAACATAAACTTTCATGAAAGGAAGTATTATCTATCTTGATAATAATGCAACTACACAGGTAGATGAAAGGGTGCTTGCTGAAATGATGCCCTTTTTTACTCATCATTATGGCAATCCGTCCAGCCGATATTATCCCCAAGCTGAAACCGCTAAAAAGGCTGTTGAGAAAAGCCGTTTTCAATGTGCCAAATTAATCGAGGTAAAGCCACAGGAGATCACTTTTACCAGTGGCGCGACCGAATCGAATAATCTTGCCATTAAAGGATACTGTTTGGCTAATTCAACGAAAGGCAAACATATTATTTCCTCTTTAATTGAGCATCGTAGTGTGCTCAATCCTTTAAAAGAGTTAGAAAGGCAAGGATTCAGTATTACATATTTAAAACCAGACCACTACGGTAGGATTTCACCCGATGCAATAAATGAAGTAATTACACTAGAAACTATTCTTGTTACAATCATGTTCGCCAATAACGAACTAGGAACCATCAATCCAATCGATAAAATATCTGAAATTTGTCAGAAAAAGGGTATAGTTTTTCATTGCGATGCCACACAGGGTATAGGCAAAATTCCAATTCAGTTTAATAAAATACCAATAGATTTACTTTCATTTTCGGGTCATAAAATATACGGTCCTAAAGGGGTAGGCGCTTTGTATGTTAGAAAAAAATTACCAAAAATTAAGTTGCATCCTCTCATAGACGGTGGAAACCAAGAGGATGGGTTACGATCAGGGACATTGAACGTTCCTGGAATTGTAGGTTTGGGTTGTGCTTGTGAATTAGCGGGAAAGTTTTTAATTGAAGAAAACAAGCGTTTACTTGCTTTATCAGAAAAACTTATTAAAAATTTATCTTCATTGAATGGTATAACTTTTAATAACCATCCTACTGAAAGGTTGCCCGGTACTTTAAATTTTAGCATAGATAGTGTTAACGCAGAATCTCTTTTATCTCGAATAGCAAATAAAGTCGCATTATCTTCCGGTTCTTCTTGTTCTTCAAATAGAACCGAACCTTCACATGTTCTGAGAGGCATTGGTTTGACGGATTCTACAGCTAAATCAACAATTAGAGTTAGCATTGGGCGCTTTAATACTGAGAATGAAATTGATTTTGCTTATAAAGTGTTAATACAGGAAATTAAACAGCTTCGGAATTTATTATAAGAGTGGTGTCTATGTCATCAGCCTTTTCTAGTTACTATACTGATGAAGAAAAGAAGCTTCTCGAAGAAATTTGCAATGTAAAGGAAGTCCCGTTTTCCGCAATTGAACAGCTTATAGAAGAAGAATTTAACTTTCATGGTATGGGAAGGCGAATAGGTTTATCTTCGGCTATAAGAAGAATCATCGAAGAAGCTACGGAAAAAAGGTTAAGAGAGGTTAAATAATAGTGTTCTTAAGAAAAATTGAAATAATTAATTTCAGTGTATATTACGGTAAAAGTAGTTTAGATCTTGGAAGAAACCTCTCCGCCGAAGGAAAAAATATATACTTAGTTGGGGGTTTAAATGGTGCTGGAAAAACATCTTTATTAAAAGCTATTATCCTCGGATTATTAGGAAAAAATTCCAAGATGGTGTTGGATATTATGTCTTCCAATTCTGATTATAAACGAACTATACAAGAAAACTTTAGCAGACAGGCATTCGAAAATGGTGATAAACAAATGTCTACAAAGCTAATTTTTGAGGATAGAGGCAAAGAATTAAGGTTCTTCTCCCAATTAGTCAATAAGAATTGAGAAGAAAATCCTTTAAATCATTGAAAAGAGTGGACATTTGGTGTTTCCTATAGATAGATATATACCGTTCTATAAACTATTTACAGGAGACCAGCAATGTCCCCATTAAGTATATTACCATATTTTCCTTTTCAGCGGGTAAGAATTACGAAGCAAACTGTTTTTCCTGATGCTGAGATATCTCAGCTTACTGCCGTGCCCGATGAACGATTTCG
>WBZY01000361.1_pt1 | contig 13658 bp, 18 predicted proteins | sample 5204191 | NCBI WGS metagenome assembly WBZY01 (sample SAMN12344363, study PRJNA552823) | activated sludge metagenome | biome: Activated sludge suspended growth; feature: Anammox Sidestream; material: Wastewater; isolation source: activated sludge from anammox sidestream of wastewater treatment...
CCGCAGTTCTTTTCGCCGCTCCACGATCTCCTTGATCGAGCCTATCAGGCTGGCTGTATCGTGGTGGCCGCCGCAAATAATTTGCCGCATCCAAGTTTCCCGTCCGTCTTTTCGTCATCGTTGATCTCGGTCATTAAAGGTGAACAGGCCGACCCGCTCAATTTTGGCTTTCACTTTGGCGAGGTCATTGAACTGACGGCGCCGGGCGTCAATATCCGAACGGCATGGCCGAACCGGAGTTATCGTACGCTGACCGGCAACAGTTTCGCTTGCCCGCATATTGCCGGGGTCGTCGCACGCCTGCTTGAGAAACATCCTGAAATGACGCCATTCCAGGTCAAGGCGGCTCTCTACGCCATCGCCCGCGAAAATCACTATCGGCGGACCGCCGAATCCGTGTGAACCAATTATTTCCGTACCTTGGCCAATGCCCGGTGCCTTGTTCATGCTTTTTGCATTTTCCTGGTCAAAATGCTTTGATTAAGGCAATTGAAACAAGACTGTCTGGCCTTGCCGAATTGTCGAATATGTCGGAAAACTTCAATATTTCACCCCTGAAGATCGAGCAATATACACTGGGCAATGGCTTGCGGGTGGTTCTTAACCCAGACGACGCGGTGCCGGTCGTCGCACTTGCCGTTTATTACGATGTCGGCTCTCGAAATGAACGCAAGGGCCGAACCGGCTTCGCTCACCTTTTCGAGCATATGATGTTCCAGGGTTCGGAGAATGTTAAGAAAGCTGAACACTTTCAATACATAATGAAGGCCGGCGGCACAATGAACGGCACTACCTCGAGCGAGCGCACGAATTATTACGAAACGCTGCCGGCAAGTGAATTGCCGCTTGGTCTGTGGCTAGAATCGGACCGAATGCGTTCGTTGGCGGTGACGCAGGAAAACCTCGATAACCAACGCGAGGCTGTGAAGGAAGAAAAGCGGCTCAGGTACGACAATCAGCCCTACGGTCAGATCTTCGATCTGATCGCTGAGATGATATACAAGAATTTTGCGAACGCACATTCGACGATCGGCTCGATGGAAGACCTTGATGACGCGACCGTCGACGACGTGCGTGAATTCTTCCGGATCTACTATGCGCCGAACAATGCCGTTCTCACCCTTTCGGGTGCCTTCGATGTGGAGACGGCCAAATCTCTGATCCAGACGTATTTTGGTGATATTCCGTCTCAGCCCTTGCCGCCCCCGATCGATGTAGAAGAACCGGAGGAAGTGGCGTCAAACTACAGGGAGTGGGAAGATCAACTCGCCCCGTTTCCCGCATTTCTGATCGGCTGGAAGATACCGAAAAGGCGTTCGCCAGAATACAACGCACTCTATCTGACGGGTAAGCTGTTATACGACGGCGATAGCTCGCGGCTGTATCAAAAATTGGTAAAGGGCGATGAGAGCGTGATCCAGCTCTTTGGCTTTACCGATGAACGCCGTGGGCCGTCCAGCATCTATGTCGGTGCGATCCCGAAACCTGAAAAGGACCTAAGCAAGATACGCGATGCGATCATGACCGAAATTGGCAATATTGCCGCTCACGGCCCGACTGCGGACGAGATGCAGAAACTTCACAACCAGTTGATAAATGATGTTGTCCGTATGCGGCAATCTTCGCAGGCCAGGGCTCAGTCGATCGCCGAATTTGCACTCTACGACGGTGATCCGACACTCATTAACACGGAACTTGAAACGCTGTTGTCGATCAAGCCCGAGCAGATCCGCTCGGCGACGCAGAAGTACCTTCATTCCAAAAACCGATCGCTTCTCGACGTCATTCCTGCCGGAAAGGGATAGGCCTTCCGGACCAAGCCGTGTACCGAAACCCATGCCAAAAGCTGCACTAAAAACACCGCCGCAACCGCTTGCTCCAATTTCGTTCAATATTCCGCAAGCGAAGCGAGAAACTCTGGAAAATGGTCTTCGCGTGGTTGTCATCAAAGATTCCCGACTGCCTCTAGTCAGCTGGCGGCTCGCATTTCTGGCCGGCGATGCGGACGATCCAAAAGGTTCGGTAGGCTTGACCTCGGCGATGGCGGCAATGCTGACCGAAGGCACGGCCGACCACTCGAGTAAGGACCTGGCCGAAAAGGTCGAGCGGCTGGGTGCAAGCCTTGCCGCAAGTTCATCGGATGATTTCACGATAATTTCTGCGTCCACGCTGGAACTCTACAATTCCGATATTCTGCAGCTGATCGCCGAGATCGCTTTCTCTCCGACCTTCCCGGAGAATGAACTCGACCTGTACCGGCGGAATACCATCGAACACCTCAAGTTTCAGCGATCGCAGGCGAATTTTCTCGCCAGCGAGCAGAAAGCCCGGATCTTGTATGGCCATCATCCATATTCACGGGTCTCGCCGACAGCCAAAGAGATCGAGAAGATAACTGCGGCGGACCTGGCCGCACGACGCGACAAATTGGTCGTGCCGAACAATGCAGTCCTTATCGTGATCGGCGATGTTGAATATGAACCGCTGCTTGACGAGATCAGGGAGCATTTTGGCGATTGGGGCCGCGCTCCTGTCGGCACGAGACACTTTGACGAACCACAAACGCTCAGCGGTCGAAAGCTTACGATCGTTGATCGGCCGGGTTCGGCACAGTCGAATATCGTGATCTCGAATCTTGCGATTCGACGAAATCACCCCGACTATTTTCCGGTGCTCGTAATGAACCAGGTGCTTGGCGCGGGAGCGTCCTCGCGAGTATTTATGAACCTTCGCGAAGAGAAGGGTTACACATACGGCGCGTACACGCGGATCGATGCCCGCAGGGACGCAGGCGATATCGAAGCCACCGCGGAAGTGCGGACCGCGGTTACGGGGGATTCGTTGAAGGAATTTTTCTACGAACTTAACCGCATCCGTGATGGTGAGGTCTCACCCGACGAACTTCGCGACGCAAAGAACTTTCTTACAGGTGTGTTCCCGATCCGGGCCGAAACGCAGGAAGGATTGACGAACCTGATCGCTTCACAGGAATTGTACGGGCTTCCTGATGACTACCTCAATACCTACCGGGAGAAGGTTGATGCGATCACCGCCGATGATGTCGCCCGGGCGGCAAATGCCTATATTCATCCTGACAATATGTCGATCGTGATCGTGGGCGACGCCCGCGAGATACTTGCCCAGACCCGCGGGTATGCGGAAGACATTGAATTATTTGACACCGAGGGCCGCCGAAAGGACTTGAACGAGTTCGAGGCTGGATCGGACGGCGAAGCGGCCGATCTGAGTGGCGAATGGAAACTCGATCTCGACTTTCAAGGCCAGTCGGTTCCGCTCAGTCTTAATATCGAGCAGACGGGTGATACGGTCAAAGGCACTATTGAAACGGCGCTCGGAAATGGCGAGATAGCGGCCGGATCGGTTCGCGGTACACACCTGTCGGCAACCGCAAATACTGACATCCAAGGTCAAAGCGTGGAATTCGTGATCTCTGCGGTGCTCGATGGCGAGATCCTATCAGGAACTATATCGGCAGCGGTTATTCCTGACTCGCTTCCGTTTACCGGGACCAGGCAGCCATAACCGCCCGGCCCTTTAGGACATCGCAAACTGGATCACGGCAAAATTCGCGCCCGCAGGGTCGGCGACCATAGCCATTCGGCCGACGCCGGGAGCGTCAAACGGAGCGACATGGACAGATCCGCCATTCGCCTTGATCTTTTCCACTGTCTCGTCGGCATTCTCAACCGCAATATATGTGGCCCAGTGAGATGGAGGCGGTTCGGGCCCCCAACTATCATCGATAGGCATCATCCCACCGATCGCGACGCCGTCAACGATGACCTCCTTGTAGCTCATTTCGCTGATCTTGCTTTGCTCCAGTGTCCAGCCAAGAAGTTTTGAATAGAATTCGATCGCTGTGGGAAGGTCGCGAGTTCTAAGTTCGCGCCAGCAGATCTCTCCGGGTTGTGGAATAGTGAATTCAGCCATTTCTTATCCTCCTTTAGCCGATCATCTTGAACGTGGCGATGATACCGCCGGTCGGGTCCTGAATAATGGCAAAGCGACCGGTATTTGGAATGTCCATTGGGCCTTTGATGATCGTGCCGCCAAGCTCGGCGGCGAGTTTCGCGCTAGCGTCCACATCATCGACGGCCACATAGTTTAGATGATGCGGCGGCGGCAGTTCACCTTCACCGCAGATCGCGTGAGAGATCTCGTAAAGGCCGCCAGCCGGGTAGTCGGCGCCCGTCGAGAATTCATGATACGCAAAACCGTCCGTCACCGCTTCGCTATCCTGAAATTTCCACCCGAAAACATTCGAATAGAAATCCTTGCACACCGCTGCGTTGGTGCTGGCGATCTCGGTCCAGCAGAATGTTCCAGTTCTCGGCCCGGCAAAACCGGCCATCTCGCTTGCTTCTTGAGCCATACACTTACCTCCGATCGTGATCTAATTAACGGATCCCGCTTGAGACCCACCAGATGTTACGGAAACCGTGGGCAAATTGTTCTACTAGCTTTTTGAGGCCTGTGAATTGGCTAATTTAGTCGTCGCGGCTCGCGTGGGCGGCGACGATCGTCCAGCGGCCGCCCTGCTTCGCAAAGAACACAGTCACCTGCTGAATCACGTCGGCCGCCGGGCCAACGCCTCCCCGGACCTTGAACGTATAGATTGCGGCATCGTCATAGATGATGATCACGTCATCCTGATTTCTGAAGGCCGACGATCGACTCGGAAGCGGCACACGGATCGTCGCCAGTAGCGCTCGGTCTGCAGCGACCTTGCCTGCGGGATCGGTCGAAACGAAAGTATCTGGCACGTAACGGGCGAGAACCGCCTCGAAGGCTTCGGTTGACAAAGCCTTGGCCGCCGCGAAAGCCTGGATGACATCGCGGACCTGTCTTTCGGCTTGCGTATCGGTATTGGCCGGCGGTCGTGTCCTCGATTGGAGGGCGGCGACCGCAGGATGGATCGGGTAGAAAGGTTTTGGGTCACAGTCGAACGTGTTCGTATGGCTCGCCGCAAATTTCCATTCCCCTTCTTCTTTGACCCACAGTTCTGTTCCCTGGGTCCTCGTAAGGCACTTCTGGCCGTGATACTGCCAGTAGTGGTCTTTCGTTACCGTCACAATTGCCGTCTGGCCGTAGAGGTAAATTTCTGGAGGTTTGTTCTCATATCGAAGGGATTGATAGTCAAGCCGCTTGCCGGCCCTCAGGACGATCGAATCGGCGCTCATCATCGCGATAAGCTGCTCTCGAAGATTGAAAATGGGCCTGCCGCGGATCGCAGCGTGATGTTCAAGATATAGACGTTCGAATGGTCCGGGATCGCGTAAGAGGTAAGCCTTTGATATCTCTGAGATGGAATTCTCGATCTGCGTTCTGTCTGCTGCAGGATCGGAGTTCGGGGCCGCCTGCGCAAGGGCGAATTGGCTGACGGATACGAAAAGTACCAGTGCGCAATTCGCAAATCTCATTTCTCGCCCTCCTCTCCTGGAAAAGGCGGCCGCGGCTTTCGATCAAGCCCGCGAATACTCTGTATCTACCGCCAACTCCTCTACTCCTTCGGGGGAAACATTGAACATCTTGATCCGAAGCGATTCACCCGCAGGAACTATCTCGGTCCTCCATCCCCATTCCGGATGTCCTTCCACCTTGTAATGGCCCAGAACTGAGACCGAACCATCTTCGCCAAACTCGCCGTCCGAGAGCATTATCGTGTGGCTGCTGTGCCACGAATCGGTCCAAACCGTTTGGGCCGCATTCGATTTTGTGTCGCCGCCGAGTAGTATCAATCCTTCCTGCGGCTCGCCTTCGTAGGCCCATGTGTACTCAAAAGCAACGAATTGCTTGTTCGCCTTTAATGAGACGGTCAGTGTTGATTCAGATTGCCTAAGCGGATCAGGCAGCCAGGAAAGGTAAAGGTTATTGGTCCCTTTCCACGCGCCGACATAGGCCGCAAGTTGGTTGCTCACACTCATATGATGTACGTACCGGACAGATAGTTTTTCTCAGGATAGCACAAATACGACTGATGGCCCGTAACTTTTGGACTCCGACGGGCGTTCACGAGAACCGGGGGGCGTTTTGAGTTGCGGTCTTCGGGCCGCCCTTTGACGGGGAAGCGAGCCGGTGGTGGTAAGTTGTCGCAACTCAAAACGTTCGGGAGGAACTGTTTCCTAACTCGCACGCCGCAGCGGAGGCACGGCGCTCGCGTGCTTCTGTAATTTCAGAAGATGATCGATAAATGACGACGCCGCCTTTTTCGACAACTCAGCCGTGCCGCATCGCATAAGACGCATACACTCATCTTCGGGGTCGATCTCCGATTCACGGCCGATCGCCCGGATCATTCCGAGCTGTTTTGCGGTGACGAGATCAGAAAGCACGGCCGCCACCGGGTCAGAAGGGAAACCTAAAACCCGATTCTCTTCTGCATCCAGGTTCTCGATGTCCGTGTTGTCTGCCTCACTGACCCCCTTTCTATATAGTTCGCGGGCGATCCCAAACTTTACGGCCGCACGCTTCAAACCATCGTGCTCGGCCCTTTTAATACCGGTGTCGTTAAGGGCGCTGCCCGTTCCGATACCTTCCCGCGTAACACCATCGATGGTGATCGCAACTGTGACCGCAATAATGTCGCCGATCTGACGCACGGCCTTTATCGAATGGGCCCAGTTCGGAGCGGCTTGATCAAGGATATCGGCAACGGTGTGCCACTCGACATAGTCGAGCATCTTTACGTTCCCATCCCGGTCCCGCCAACCCCGACGGTGGCGGATCAGTTGCGGGTCGACATTCTTGCCCAATTCACGCAGCGTGTCGCCAAATTCCAGTATGTTGCGGCTATTTTCGGTTTCGATCGCGTTCGCCGTATCTTTATTGCTAACTTGTAACATTGTCGTCATTGCTCCTTGTCATCACTACTGCCGGTCACAGGCTTTGCTTCTTTGATCTGCCTCTCACCCCGGTATTTGTTGAGGCTGCCTCACCATATTGCCGGCCCTGTCCGCGACGTTCCGGGCCGTTCGTCACTCAGTTTTCAATGGATCGCAAAAGCTACGTAAATGCTTAAGCTTGTGCCATCCATGAAACAGTGTATCAGAACGATCTATGCGTTGCAAGCCTGAAACAAGGTGTTGCATTTAAAATTTCACTGTGCTATGTTTTATCTGTGAAATGCACTAAGCACCCGTGAGACTTCCATTCTGTCGGGTACTCAGGAGGAGAATGATGGCGTTTAAGAACGACAATTTCGTGAATACGGTCGAACTCGGCCGAGCGATCAAGCGGAGAAGGGAAGAGCTCGGATTGAGCCTTCGTGATGTGGCGAACGTGACTGAGGTCTCGGCCTCCACGCTTTCGCGGATCGAGAACGGCACGGGCAAGCCGGACGCAGACAACATTGCGCGGCTCACAGGTTGGCTTGATATGCCGATCGACCGCGTGATGAACAAACAGGCGGCATCAGATGTTGAACCTGTGATCTATTACCCGCATGAGGCAACGCCCGAGATCGTCGAAGCCCACCTTCGGGCCGACAGAAAGCTGACACCGGAAACCGCAAAGGCGCTGGCCGAATTATTTCGCGTGGCATACAAGGAATTCAGCAAGGCCGGCAAGAGATGATCTCCTGATCCTGGGAATCGTTTAAGCTCTTCCAAAACCAAAATAGATCTATGAACACCATCGCTCACGCACAGGCTGCTGTGGCGGAAAGGATTGTCAACCTCAATTTTTCGGCGGACACGACGTTCGTCCTCTTTTTTCTTGCATTCGATTGCGGGCAGAGGTTCACGTTCGGCATTGACGGCGTCCTGTCGGCTACCACGTTGATCTTGTTTCTCGTGCTCCCGTATTTTCTGCCGTTCGGCGCCGAAAAGCCGCCGTTCGAGATGTGGGTGCTTGGCCGTGCCGCAATAACCTGCCTTGCTATTGTTTTGGGAGTAACCTTCGGCCGATCGGTTGGGGTTCTGCTGCCTGAAATGTTCCGATTTCTTCCGCTAACGCTTTTGATAGTCGCCGGTGCGGTTAGCGCGTCCTTCCAGCTATTCAATCTTTTGAAACTTCGCCCGGTCAAATAGGCAAAAGGCCCGGGTGAGGAAAAACAAAGGTCCGTGCGTGTATCTGGAACTCGCACGGATCTTTATTTTTCAGTTGAGACTTGTTATAACGTCTGTTATAGTATGCTGAGGGAGACTTATGACTGCTACCTTAAAGCTCACAACCGTTGGCAACTCGACAGGAGTGATACTTCCGAAAGAGATCCTTGAAAAACTTCGCGCATCAAAAGGGGACATCGTTTTTGTAACGGAAACAAAAGACGGGATCGAACTCACACCTTACGATCCGGTCGTTGAGCATCAGCTCGAGATTGCTGAACGGGTAATGAGGAAGCATCGAAGCGTTCTACGCAAGTTGGCCGAATAGCAGTGGGGATCACTTGGGTCGAATCAGCTACGGTCCTTGCCATGCATAGTAGGCAGATCGCGGAGCATGGTGGGAGCAAAGGTGTGCGTGACGAGGGCTTACTTCCGTCCGCCTTGGCGCGCGTGCAGAATCTTCATGCCTACACCGAGAATGCCGATCTTCCGGCCCTCGCCGCAAGCTATGCATTTGGCATTGCCAAGAACCACCCGTTTCTCGATGGCAACAAGCGGACGGCCCTGGTCGTCGCGGTAACTTTTCTGAACCTGAATGGCTTTGATTTCGACGCGCCGGAGGACGCAACCTATATCACGTTTCTGAAACTTGCCGAGGGCACACTTTCAGAAGATGAGTTGGCTGAGTGGTTAAGGGAACGGCTTCATCCAATGACCGAAGACTAAACCACTGAAAGTTCGTTTTCAGTGACCGCTTCGCGGATCTTTCCGACCTCTTGTACAAGTATGTTGTACTGTTGGAGAGTCAACGCTTGAGCTCCGTCGCACAGCGCTTCTTCCGGACATGGGTGAACCTCGATTATCAATCCATCGGCGCCGACAGCGACGCCGGCGCGGGCGAGAGGCGTTACCATGTAATTGTGGCCGGTGGCGTGCGATGGATCGACGATCACAGGCAGGTGCGTATAGCGATGCAGGGCTGGAACGACTGACAGGTCCATCGTGTTGCGAGCGTGATCCGCAAAGGTGCGGATGCCGCGCTCGCAGAGGATAACGTCATAGTTGCCTTCCGCCATCACGTACTCGGCCGCAAGCATGAATTCGTCAAGCGTTGCGGAAAGGCCGCGCTTCAGAAGCACAGGTTTCCTTGTTTTCCCGACATACTTGAGCAGCGAAAAATTCTGCATATTCCGGGCGCCGATCTGTATGCAGTCGCCGTATTTTTCGACCAGATCGACCCCGCGCTCGTCCATCGCCTCAGTGACGATATTCAGGCCGAATTGATCGCGAACCTCGGCCAGTATCTTCAATCCGTCCTCGCCTTTTCCCTGAAACGCATACGGCGACGTGCGCGGTTTGAAGGCTCCGCCGCGAAAGAATTTTGCTCCGCTTTTTGCGACCGCTTCTGCAACGGCAAAGACCTGATCGGCGGTTTCGACGGCGCACGGCCCGGCTATCACCGCCAGCTCGGGACCGCCGATCGTAGCATTTCCGACGGTTATCACTGATCGTTCCGGCCGAAGCTCGCGCGAGATCAGTTTGTATGGCTTTGTGACGCGGATCGCCTCAGCGACGCCAGGCAGATTCTCGAAATGGGCCGGGTCGACGGCACCCCGATTGCCGGTTATCCCGATCGCGGTGCGGTTCTCGCCCGGCATGGCATGGGCCCGGAATCCCAATGTTTCTACGATCTCAACGACTCTCGAAATTTCGGACGCCGAGGCGTCAGGCTTCATCACGATCAGCATAATTATTCGACCTGGACCAAATCCTAAACTCTAAAGTTCAATAACACGTTTTGCAACACGGCGGAAACACGACCGGTAGGGAGTGTGCCTTGTAAGATGTCCAGACCGCGCGGTCATTACAAAGTGTGCCTATCCGGCGACCTAGGATACAAGGCGGCTAACGAAACCTCGTACGCTTTCTACAGGGTCAGCTTCGCTGATCACCGATCTTTCGATCTGAGCCACGATCGCCGAACCGACCACGGCCGCATCCGCGTAAGACCAAACATCCCTGATCTGCTCGCGCGTCGAGATGCCAAAACCGACCGCGATAGGAAGGCCAGTGAATTCCCGGGCACGTTTCACAAGTGTCTCAGCCGTTGAACTCGTGTCTTCGCGGGCACCGGTCACGCCCGCACGCGATACGGCGTAAATGAATCCGCTCGAGGCGGCAGCGATCTTCTCCAGGCGCTCATCAGAGGTTGTAGGAGCGATCAGCGAGATCAGATCAAGCCCGTGGCTCCGTAAGATCGTCCCGATCTCGGCCGCCTCGTCATCGATGGCATCGGTCACGAGCACACCGTCAACACCTGCTGCCGAGGCGTCATACGCCAGCCGTTCGATCCCATACCGAAACAACGGATTAAGATAGCTGAACAAGACGATCGGCACTTTAGTCTCCTTTCGCAGATCGACGACCATCCCTAGTACATCGGCCACTGAAACGCCGTCTTTCAATGCCCTCTGAGATGAAGCCTGGATGGTCGGCCCGTCCGCCATCGGGTCGGAGAAGGGAACTCCAAGTTCGATGATGTCGGCACCGCTTTCTGCAAGTGCCAGGACGATCCGCAATGACGTTTCAATATCAGGATCGCCTGCCGAGACGAACGGAATAAATCCCTTGCTGCCGTTCGCTATTAGAGTCTCGAATCTTGTCGAAATGCGTCGCATTCGTAAATAGTTATCAGCTTTCAGCTATTGCAAACCGGCCACGGAGTTTACATCCTTATCACCGCGACCCGAAAGGTTGACAATAACGATCGAATCACGCGGCATTTCGCCCGCGATCCGAATAACGTGGGCGACCGCATGCGACGATTCGAGTGCCGGAATTATTCCCTCGGTTTCGGACAAGGTCCGAAAGGCCGCAAGGGCTTCATCATCTGACGCCGAGACATACTCCACACGACCTTCGTCGTGCAGATAAGCGTGCTCGGGCCCGATCGACGCGTAATCAAGCCCGGCCGAAACGGAATGCGTTAACGCGATCTGGCCGTCTTCATCCTGAAGCAGATAGCTTTTTGTGCCCTGCAGGACACCTACCGCAGAGCCCGCCATGAATCGAGCCGCGTGTTCACCTAACGCTTTGCCACGGCCGCCTGCTTCTACGCCGATCATCCGCACCGACGTGTCGTCCAGAAACTCATGGAACAAGCCGATCGAATTCGAGCCGCCGCCGACACACGCGATCAAGAGATCCGGCAGGCGGCCTTCTTTTTCAAGGATCTGCGCGCGTGCCTCGCGTCCGATGACGCTTTGGAGGTCGCGCACCATCAATGGATAAGGATGCGGCCCCAGGGCCGAACCGAGCAGATAATAGGTCGAATCGACATTCGTCACCCAATCACGCAAGGCTTCGTTGATCGCATCCTTTAACGTCCTCGAACCCGAATCGACGCCGCGCACTTCGGCACCGAGCAGCCGCATACGAAATACGTTCAGCTCCTGCCGCCGCATATCCTCGGTGCCCATGTAGATAACGCATTCAAGTCCAAAGCGTGCACATACTGTGGCCGTCGCTACTCCGTGCTGTCCGGCTCCTGTTTCAGCGATGATCCGTTTCTTTCCCATGCGGCGGGCAAGCAGGATCTGGCCGATACAGTTGTTGATCTTGTGGGCTCCGGTGTGATTCAGGTCTTCGCGTTTCAAATAGATCCGCGCACCGCCAAGCATTTCGGTCAGACGTTCGGCAAAATATAGCGGCGTCGGCCGGCCAACGAAGTCCTTCAGCAATTGATCATACTCGTTACGAAACGCCGCATCACCGCGATACCTAAAATAGCTTTCCGTCAGTTCGTCCAGCGGCGCGACCAGCGTTTCCGGCACAAAGCGTCCGCCGTATTCGCCCCAATAACCTCGTTCGTTGGGTTCGTATCTGCTCATGCGTGTTTTGCATTCCGAATGAATGCCTCTACTTTTTCCGGGTCCTTTTTACCGGGCGATGATTCGACACCACTTGCAACATCAACGGCGAATGGACGGACCTGCCTTATCGCCTTGGCAACATTGTCAGGCGTTAAGCCCCCGGCGAGATATAGAGCCGACACCGATCGCCGAACAGCTGCCGCAATTGACCAATCGAAACGATCACCCGTGCCTCCATATTGATTCGCGGAATAGGCGTCGAGTAGGATCGCGTCCACCTGATATTCGGTCACTGATCCAGGCTGAAAGTCCTCGGAAACTCTGACCGCTTTGATCATCGGCACATCCGTCAGCCTGCTCAGCCGCTCCACGAACATTCTATCCTCGTCGCCGTGGAGTTGAACGGCGGTAAGGCCGACCAGATCGACCAACTCACTGATCCGTTGCACCGGCATATTCACAAAAACACCGACCTTTTCAACGCAATCAGGGACCTGTTTCGCGATCGCACTTGCGGTCTCGGCCAAGACAAAGCGTGAACTCTTCTCATAAAAATTGAACCCAAGCATGTCCGCGCCGAATTCGGTCGCTCGACGAGCGTCCTCGAGGTTGGTTATGCCACAGATCTTTACCTTCGTCATAGCGTCGTGTCCGCGGCCAACTTTGCCAGATCTGCGGACGGGTCGCTGCTTATCATCAATGATTCGCCGATCAGAAAACCCGAATAGCCGATCGCGAATAGCTCTTCGATCTCGGCCCGGGACCTAATGCCGCTTTCGGCGATCAGCGTCGCCCCCTCGGGGGCATGGCCTATCAACCGTCGCGAAACATCGAGCGATACCTGGAATGTCGAAAGGTTGCGATTATTGACCCCGATCAGGCCAGCTCCGAGTCGGGACGCGACGTCCATTTCATCGCTGTTGTGAACTTCGACCAGTACATCAAGGCCTAACTCGCCAGCGACCGCATGAAATCGCCGCAAGTCGTTTTCCGCGAGTGCGGCAACGATAAGAAGTATCGCATCGGCCCCAGCACGCGCCGATTCGCGGATCTGAGTTTCATCGATAATGAAATCCTTTCGCAGGACCGGAAGATCGACGGCCGCGCGGACAGCCCGTAGATCATCAAGCGAACCATTGAAAAAATCTTCCTCGGTCAGGACCGAGATCGCCGCCGCTCCGCCGCGTTGATACTTCATCGCGGCCTCGGCCGGTTCGAGCCCATTGTTGATCACGCCTCTTGAGGGCGAGGCACGCTTGAATTCGGCGATGATCTTCGGCCCCTTGCCCGTTGTCAAAGCCTCACGAAAACGTCCACGAGTTCGTTCGTGTTGCGGTTCAACAACCGGCGAACCTCTCCCGGCCGCATCAATGCGGCGTCGCTTTGCTTCGATTATCTTTTCGAGGATCGTTCCCTTCATTGTTGCTGATACTCTGCGAACTGTTCAAGTTTCCGCAATGCGTTTCCGCTTCTTATCGAGTCGACCGCCATTTCCGCAGCCGCTCGAAGATCTTCTCCCGCACCCGAAATATGCATTGCCGCTGCCGCATTAATAGCGACCAGGTTTCGTCCGGCAAATTCATCATCGGCCGACTTGAAGACACGCCTGATCATCGCCGCGCTCGACGCAGCCGAATCGGCAGCCAGGCCATCGGGATCTCGCGCCTGAAGTCCAAAGTCCGCCGGCGATATTCGAAAATGCTCAACGTTGCCGTCCGTG
>WBZY01001280.1_pt1 | contig 13654 bp, 8 predicted proteins | sample 5204191 | NCBI WGS metagenome assembly WBZY01 (sample SAMN12344363, study PRJNA552823) | activated sludge metagenome | biome: Activated sludge suspended growth; feature: Anammox Sidestream; material: Wastewater; isolation source: activated sludge from anammox sidestream of wastewater treatment...
GCCAGCGAGGTCGTCCCGGCCGAGGTCTCGACCGCGGTCGTCCGCCCCGCCGAGTCGTAGGTGAACTCCTTGACCGTCTGCTGGCCGATCTTCACCTCCAGCAGCTTGTCGGCGTCGTCGTAAACGTAATCCTCGGTGACCGAATTCACCGTCCGCGTCAGGCGGTTGCCGTTGGCATCGTACGTGTACGAAGCCGAATAGCCGTTCCTGGACTCCGAAACGAGTTGGTCGATGTCGTCGTAGCCGTAGCTGGTCTGCACCCCGCCGATGGTGTGGCTCAGCACGTTCGAAGCGGCGTCGTAGGTCCAAGTCTGCGTGCGGACCGTCTGGTTCGAGGAGTTCTTCAAAAGAACCTGCGTCACGCGGTTGCGGACGTCGTACGAAACCGTCTCATACATCCCGCTGTCCAGCGTCCTTTGGGTGACCCGTCCCCCGGCGTCGTACGCAAAGGCCGTAACCTCCTCGAACGGGTTCTCCAGGCTCAGTAGACGCCCGGCGTCGTCGTAGGTGTACGTGGTCACCCCCACCCCGTCCACGTCCATGCTCGTTCTTCGCCCGGCGTCATCGTAGGCGTAGGCGATCTCGCCTTCGGGGGTCTCCAGGAGCGTGAGCTGCGAAGCGGCGTCGTAGGTCCAGTTCGTCGTGCCGGTGGCGTCGGTCATCTGGGCGCGCCGCCCGGCGAAGTCGTAGCTGAAGGAGGTGTCGGTGCCGGTGGGGTAGTCCACCCCGGTCATGCGCCCCGCGTCGTCGTAGGCGTACGAGACGGTCTGCGAGAGCGGGTTGGTGTAGCCCGACACCTGGCCGTTGCCGTTGTAGCTCCAGGTCTCGACCGAGCTATCGGGAAGGGTGAGGGTGTAGACCTCGCCCCTTGCGGTGTAGGCGTAATTGCGGGTCTTGCCGCGCCCGTTGGTGACGCTGGTGAGCCACCCGTTCGAGTTGTAGGCGTAGGTCTCCGACTCCTCCTCGGCGTTCGTCACCTGGGTGAGCCTGCCCGCGTCGTCGTAGGCATACGAGGTCACCTTGCCCCGCTCGTTCGTAAGGCTGGTGATCCTCCCCACCTCGTTGTAGGAGCGAAGGACCTCCTCCTCGTCGTCGTGGGTGATCACCGATAGCCGTCCCCACTCGTCGTAGGCGAACGACTCGGTGGTGCCGTTCGGGTCCGTGACGCCCGTGACCCACCCCAAGCCGTTGTAGGCGATCTCGGTCAGGCCGTCCTCGGGGTCGGTGATGTCTGTGAGGTTGCCGCTGGTGTCGTACCCCAGCGTGGTGGTCTCTTCCTCGCCGTTGGTGGTGCTCAGAACCTGGCCGTAGGAGTCGTAGGTGTTGGTTTGGACGGCGCGCTCCAACGGGTCGGTGACGGTCTCCAGGTTCCCGTAGTCGTCGTAGTCATAGGTGGTGAGGTTCTCCAGCGGGTCCTCGGCGCTCAGAAGGTCGTTTGCTGTGCTGTAGGTGAAGGTCCAGGTCTTGGAGAGCGGGTTGGTGACCGTCAGCACGTTGCCCCTGGAGTCATAGGTGTAGCTCCAGGATTTACCCCGGCGGTCGGTCTTGCCCGTGACCTGGTTGCTGCCGTTGTAGGAGTAGCTTTCGCTGAAGGACGCCTGGTCGGTGATGCTGACGAGCTTGCCCGAGGAGTAGTTGTGAACGATCGTCTGGCTGCCGGGCAGGGTGATCGTGGTGGCGCTGGCGGTGTAGGTATAGCCGGTGGTGTGGCTGAGCGGGTTGGTGGCGCTTGCCAGGCTCCCGTCGGAGTTGTAGCTGTAGTCCCACTCCTTGCCGCGGCGGTCGGTGTAGGTGGTGATCCGGTGGGAGGCGTCGTATTCGAACGCGTCGGTATAGGTCGTCTGGTCGAGGTCCGGCCACTCCACGGCGTCGAGTTCGTCCGTCTGGGAGTTGAGGTCGAAGGTCCAGACCCTGCCCAAGGGGTCTTCGACGGAGGTGAAGTTGTTATCCTGATCGAGCGAGATCGTGAGGCTGCGCCCGCTGGGGCCGGTGACCTCCGTGACGTAGTTATACTGGTTGAGCGTCAGGGTGACCGTGTTGCCGTTGCGGTCCTCGATCTCCTGGCAGAACCCGTCGTCATTGAACCGGTACTCGGTCTGGTCCTTTTGGGTCAGGGTCCAAGTTCCGTCGGTGTGCTTGACGAGCTTATCGTAGATACCCGCGGGCGGGTCGTAGTCGGTGTCGAAAGCCGCCGAAGGGAAAGCGAGCGAGGCAAAGAGCTTCGAAAGGCCCCAAACCTCTCCGCCTCCCCCGCCCATCGACTGCGAAAACGGGATCGCCGTGCCGTCGCCCCAGTGAACGATCGCGGTGCCCATGGACTCGTAGATGTAGATGTCATAGGTCCAGGTCCAGCCGTGGCCGAGTTCGTCGTTGTAGTCCGACTGGCTGTTGTGAAACAGCGTGAAATCCACGGCCATGCCGCCCCGGTCCTCCCAGGACACCAGGGGAACCCGGGTGAGCTTGTTGCCGTTGCCGCTGTTGACCTGTCCGCCGGGGGAGTTGACCTGTCCTTCCCAGGGCAATCCCGCTCCTGGGGCCTCTTCGCAGGCGAGCGTGTGGGTGGGAGGCGGTAGCGCGCCGCTTGTGGAGGCCAGGAGCCTTGCCATGCGGCTTTGAGCGGCGGCGGCCTTGGTGCGGGCGTTCCAGAGCCCCCCGCGAGTGGCCGGATCGCGGCTGGGATTGACCCCCCGGTAGGCGGGGAGTGGCCGGTCGGTGAAAGGCCCCACCCTGCCTTGCAGCGCCCTTTGGGCAAAGTCCGCCGCCGCCAGCAGAGCGCCGTTGATCCCGGCCGAACCCGAGCTGTAGGCAAGGCTCAAAACGAGCGTGATCGAGACGAGCCTGCCGAAAACCCCCTTCCGCGCCTGCTCCCTCATGCCCTTACTTATACAACACATTCCGCCAAACGTCAAGACCAAAGTTGGGAGTGCTTTTTTGGGGAAGTGCCTCTTGTGATCCCGGCAAGAACGCCATGCAGTAGTCGCTCGGAGAGCCTATGTCGGTGTGTTTCAGTCCGCCGGGCGGCCGGGAAGGGGGTGCTGGGCGTTGTCCTTTGTAGTGATTTGGAGGCCCTTTGGACCGAGGACCAGCATAGCGATGGGATCGAGAAGCATGCCTTTACAAGAAGTCGAGGAGAGGATCTCGCGGTCTTTCAGGTCGCTGCGGGAGGTCGCAAAATTCGCCCGCTCACTTGGGCGAGGATAGGAGGTAATCGAGCACGTCGTTCGCGGAGTACGAATCTCTGCCGGGCGGGAGGAGCAAGTGAACGTTCACCACATCGTCGCCGCTTGTGACGATCGCGGGCTCGGCCACCCCTTTGCGAACCTGGCCCATGCCAACCGTCGCAATCAAGCCGTTGCAGATGCACTTTCGGCCGACGGTGTCCTCGATCTTGCCGCCCTTCTTAAGGTAGTCCTCGACCGGTTCAGCGGGGCACCGATAGCCGACCTTGCCATCGGCGGTTCGGTAAGGTTGCCGGAGGTACCCAAGATCGCAAATGCGAGTGCGCGTCTCGTAGGTCGCCGGCTCGGAAACCGTTCCCGGTAGCTGGACCACCTTGAACGGAAACCCGGTCGGCGAAGCCAGCGCGTCGGTTCGCACACACGCTGTGCCTGCGGCGCTTCGCTCCAGAATGGCCCTTTTGATCTCCGGCGCGATTCCCGACTCCTCACAAAAGGCGAACAAGGTGCCGACCTGAACTCCCGCCGCGCCGGCCGCAACGGCTTGCTGAAGCCCTTCAGGACACCCATACGAACCCGCCAGCCAAAACGGCACGCCCAGTTGCCGGATGGCGTCCAGGTCGGGCGCGTCCTTCGGGCCGTAGATCGGCTGGGAGTGCTCGTCGAAGAAGGGAGTCCCACGAGGCGGGGCGTTGTGCCCTCCGGCGGTCGGACCCTCGACGATCAGACCATCAACGGGCGGCGTACATTTCCGCACCAACGTCAGCGCGAGCGCGGTCGAAGAGACGATGGCCAAGAACTTCGGCCTTGCGAGGCTGGTGACTCCTGCGGGCTGGAATTCCCCCGGATCAAAGGTGGAGTAGAACTCCTCGTTGGCTGCGGCGTCCGCCACGTCGATTCTGAGCCGCGTCCGCTCGAACCGGGCGAGCGAGTCGAGAGCCCCTGGAATCTGGCGGGGGATGCCCGCGCCCATCAGTACGTAATCGACGCCCGCGAGCATAGCGCCGAACAGCGAGGGCAAGGTAGGAAGCTGAATCTTCTCCAAAAGATTGATCCCCACCGCGCCTGCGTGGCCGCGCTTGGCGAGGTAAACCTCGACGAAGTTCGCAAGAACGGTCAATTCGGAAAGGGCGCTCGAAAACCGGATCGTGGGGATCGGTTTGGACTTGAACGCGTCGCGCGGTTTCTTTTCCTCCGAACTGAAGTAGCGGGCCCAAACCCGTTCGGCGATTTCGGGAATGGGGAAGGCGTCGAAGGCCGCGCGAAGGTGTCCGCCGACATCGCCCATCTGGAGCCTGCGGGCCAAAATGGTGTCTGCGCCAGTGCCGGAAACGACGCCCAACTGCCCCCGCATCGAAACCGCACGCGCCAGCCGCCAACTCGAAACGGCAGCCCCCATCCCACCTTGAATCACGATTGGAAGGGGCGTCGTCACTTGGAGCATCGAACCATTATGGTACCTACCAACCGGAGGGAACTGCGTCGGCAAACCTCAATTCTCGCTGAGGGTTCGGTTTTCGAGAAGGCGGGGTGATGCTGGCGGAGTGAGATGCGGGCAACGTGTCACGGGCCCAATTGCGACTTCACGTCCTGAATCTTGCGGACCAGCTTTTCCATGTGCCCCGAAAGGGACTTCACCGCCGCCAAATAGCCGTCCGCGTTCTTGATGTTCTGCGTCAATCGGAGGTAGCTGCGCCAAAACGTCTCGACATCGAGCCCGAAGTCCAAGACTGCTTTCGTCCCCGAAATTACCTTGCCGTACACCCCGGCGTATCGGATCGCCTGCTGGACTTCAGGGCGGCCGAAGGCGAAGGCGGCGCTGTTCATCGCTGTATCGATCACCTTTTCGTGGGTCGGAACGTCCGACGCCGCAGTATCCAAGGTCTCCACTGCCAGCTTCTTGGCCTTGAGGGCCTCGATGATCCTAGCGTCCCACTTGAGTTCGCCGATCTGGCGCGTACGCTCGGCCGCACGCACTTTCTTGCCCATTCGGCTCGTCGCTTTGGCGATGGCGTCCAGGCGTGCCTTGTGCGCAAGTTCGAGGGAGGAGATCGCGCCGTCGAGGGCCGCGAGGCAGGTCTTCTTGGCTGAGGACCAGAGCGCGCCTACTGCGGCCGCCCTCCAACGAGCGGACTCCTTGTTCCCCTCCACGATTGACTTCTGAAGGGACCGGAGCGCCTCCTGAGTCCTTTGGACTTCGCCGCGCAAGGCATCGAGCTGGTCCTGGAGCCTCCGTCGCTCTTCTCGAACCTCTCGTATGCTGGTCGTCGCTTCTTCGATCAGCGTTGCGAGGTCGCCAACCCCCTCGTCGAACAATTCGACCCGTTCGTCCCAGTCCAGGATCGTGCCGGAAAGCGTGCGTCGCCACACGATCAGTTCGCGCATCCGAGCGTCGATGCGATCGGCCCATGCGTTGACGTTGATGAGCTCCTGGCAAGGGCACTGGTGCGGCCCCCGGCTTTCGTGAGCTCGCCCGGCGGCCACCTGGCGGTCCGCTTCAGCGTTGTGTTCGACGACGGCGCGGCCTTCTTCGGCGACCTCGGCCATCAACGCCTTCCGGTCCGCTTCCAGATGGCTGGCCTCTTCGAACAGTTCTTTCCAGGTCGCGCTGATGAGTTCGCCCAAGCCCGCAGGCGTGTCGGAGCCGCCCTTGATCGCGAGCCAGTCTCGGGACGCTTGGATCCAGGCGGGTCTGGCGTCGGGCGCTTGGTCTCGTCGGGCGGCGGCTTCCCATTCAGTCTGCGCGAGTCCGAAAGCGGCGCAGCCGACGGCGGCTAGGTGCGCGGCGACTCGGAACCGCAAGAGGCGCCCGTTCATATTTGTAAGGACGCGCAATGGTCGGCAACGTGCTACTAATTCGGAGGATCCCATGTCGATTCGCCTGCCTTCGTTTTATCGGAAGAATCAGGTCGGACAAGGAGGTGGTCCACATAGGGACTTTGTTGCCCGCTCTAGCGGTCTTCGCCAAACGTGATTCTACGCTTCATCGCCAGCAGCCTCGGCGTCGGGCGACATCCGAGTTGCCGACGGGACAAACTCGCAGATTGCCATGTCGAGGCCGCGCCGCTCAGATCTCCTGCCGCAAGGCGGCTTAAGGCCAACGCTTCAGAAAAGTAGAGCGCGTGCAATGTCCAACCTTTCTCCTGGTAGCGGGCCCGCTCTTTGAGGAGCGTCCGAACGGAGTCTTCGGGCGAAACGGAGCGTAGCTGGATTGCCAGGGCCAGCGTCAGGTTAGCCCTCGGAGGGGCGTCGAGGCCTGGCAGCAGGAGAGCCTCAGCTTGGCCGAGCGCTCGTTCAAAAAAGCCGTCGTCGCCGGCCTCCGCCGCCAACACGGCAGAGTTCGACCAAAAGTGCAATCGGTCGAGCCGAGGGTCGCCCTTACTCGGTCCCTCCATCGACTTGGCCAATTCAAGGGCTTGACCGATCTCCCCCGTGTTCCAATGGTAGGCCACCATGCCGTTTTGAGCCAGCATCCGATGACGATGTAGTTCTGGCTGGAGGAAGCTCACAATGCCGCGCCCAGTCTCAAGGTCGCCGGACTCCAATGCAAGGAACAGCCCCCAAACGTTCGCACGCACGATGTCGCGATGGCGCCGCGCATGGGTGGCGATGCGAAGGCCCCGATGGATCGCCCGCATCGCCTCGCCAAACTCTCCCGATTGCATGTGAACTGTGGCGTCGAGTTCGCAATGCTCGAAGGCAAGCGGGTCCCGTCGGGAATGCGGTTTCGTAAGCGAAAGCAACTCGCGGCATTGGCGAAGGGGAAGGGACTGCGTGAACGACCGCGCCCCAAGGAGCACCGCCCGAGCGCTGTCGATGTCGAGGCTCGCGGTGTACCGGACCGTATCTGCAAAGCCGTCAAGCGGCCGACTCTCGTCGAAGGGCACTGGGTTCGGTGCTAAGTCGATGCGCTTGAAAAAGGGGTGATCGTACGCGCTTCCCGCCCCCAGTCTGCTTTCCGCGACCGGATCGAGAAGCCAAGTGCCTCGCGCAGCGATCGTCTTCGCCGTGATGCTCAGAACACCGTCCCCGAGCCAATATCTCAGCCTCCTAAGCGTCTGGCGAAGCGCTGTCCGGGAGGAGATGGGGTCGGCGAAAGGATAGACTTCTCGGGCCAAACCGGCCCTCTCCCGCGCAAGCTGGGGTGTTCGAGCGAGGCAGAGCGCAAGGGCGGCGACGCTCGCGTTCGGCGCAGGACCGCGAGATCGACCAGCTACGGTCGCGTGAAGTTCAGCGCCTAGCCGGAACCGAACGGTCGAACCCGTAATTTTCCTAGGAGTGTCTTGCCGCATCGTCAAACGCCTCTGCTGTCACGTTATCGTCACGGTGTCTATTGTAACGTAGGTCATGAATGCAAGACCTGCTTGCGATTCGAAAAAGAAGTCAACAGATGAAATACATACATGCTATGGCGGCGTCCGCACTGCTTGCCGGCGTCTGTGCCTCGGCATCCGCGCAATGGTCGACGTTTGCCGGCACGGGCCACTACTACGGGGTCTTCCTGATCGAGGGCGGCGACCATTCGTGGTCGGCCGCACGCGCTCAGGCGCAGGCCAAAATCGCCCCGAATGGGCAGACGGGCGACCTTGCGACGCTCACGAGCGCGGACGAAAACGCGTTTGTGTTCGCCCTAGCGGATTTCCCGCAATTCTGGGCTATGGATGGGGCAGGGAACAATGAAGGCCACTATCTTGGCGGCTTCCAGCCAGAGGGTTCCCCCGAGCCCGCCGGAGGCTGGCAATGGGTGACCGGCGAAGCGTGGTCGTACACTTCTTGGATGTCCGGGGAGCCGAACAATTGGGGAGGCGAAGAGGACTTTCTTTGCTACTTCGCGATCGGCGGCGCGAGGACGGATCGCTGGAACGACGTGGGGGACAGTGCATCGGCGGTTCATCGGCGTACGTCGTCGAGGTCGTTCCGGAGCCGGCTACCGCAGTAGTCCTCGGCCTGGGCTTTTTTGCCACTGCCCGAAGACGAAAGGGGGCTTAGGAAAGGGGAACAATGCGCCGCTCGCCCGGCGTCTCGTCGGGCGGCGGCCACTTTTTTGTGGGCTTTTTCATCCCTCATCCCCCGCCGGGGTTGAGGGTCTATTCCGGGAAGCTGGGAACGAGAGAATCCAGCGGAGCTTCAAGCGGCTGGACAGGCCGACACCCGCCGAAGCACCCCAAAACGAGTTTGGGGAGGCACCCGTGGGTAGTAGGTCTGTTTCACGGGTTGGACACCCGCCGCAGTCCTCAAGAAGGTCGCCGTGCCATGAGCGAGCGGGTTCCCCGGTTGACCGCCTCCGAGATCGAAGAGTACATGACCGGGGTGGCTTTGGTACCTGAACGAGACCCTCAACCCCATGGGGATTGAGGGATGAGAAACTGAGCGCGAAGGAGGCCCACCTCGCGCTCGATAATCCTATCGCCCCCTGAGCGAGTGCAGCTAGGTATCGCGCACTCCAGACTCTGAGGGTTTAGGAAGCGGATCAGAACACCGATGCGTCGGCGCGGCCGTTGAACCAGCCGTTGTCCTTAGCTCCGTTGCCATCGAAATCGTCGAGCGCCTTGGGGTCCTTCACGCCCGCATGGCCGTCCGCGTACGTCAGGCAGGTCTTGCCCGCATACCATATCCCCGGCCCACTGCGGCATCCCTCGGGACCCGGACCACACTCCGACCCACCACCATAATAGCCGCTTGGCTTGCCGCTTCCGCGAAGGCTCGGAAGAGGCGGGTCGACGGTGTACTCGCCGGCAGTCAGTAAGTCGCCGTTCCGCACGCCTCGCGTGTCCGAGATGATGAGCGTCTGCGCGGGCGCTTCGATGCCGCTCTCCGTCGCTGACCAAGGGAAGCGCGAATTGCCGAAGTACTGGTAGTTGTAGCCGTACCCGCCGTACTTGACGCTCGGGTTGTGCGCGAACGATTTGCCCTTCATTTCGTCTGGCGCGAGCGGGCTGGTGAAGATCGGCTCGTTCTTCACGTAAGTGTAAATGTGGTCCGGCCAGCGCGTGCGCGGCACTTGGTTGGACGGCGACGACATCATGGGGTAGGCGCCGTCGTTGTCGGTGACATACATCACCACGCCTATGCCGATCTGCCGCAGGTTGCTCACGTTGGTCGTTCGCTTGGCCGACACCTTGGCCTGAGCAAAGACCGGGAAAAGGATCGCCGCGAGGATCGCGATGATGGCGATGACGACGAGGAGTTCGATGAGGGTGAACGCGTGTCTTTTCATTGGGGTGTGCCTTGACAGGAAAGTCAGGAATCACATTACCCCATTCATACGCCGTTGCGTATGATACGCACTTTTGTATACGTATGATATGATGGAAGAGATGAGCGAATGCACCGTTCTCAGTTGCCCGGCCCAGTTTTCGAGGCTTTCGGCCGAAGCCAAGCTCTTTCAGAGCTTGTCGGACGCGACTCGGCTGGCGATTCTCAAGGCGCTGGTCGTACGGCCGCTCAGGGTGGTAGACCTTTGCGCCTTGACCGGCAGGGCTCAGCCAAACGTGTCAGCTCATCTCGCTTGCCTGCGCGATAGCGGGCTCGTGATCGGGAAGCCGAAGGGAAGGGAGACCTATTACGCGATTGCCGAGCCCGAGATGATCGCGGCCCTCAAGGCGACGGAACGGGTGGTGTCGAAGGTCGGCCACCGGATCTGCGGCTGCCCCCTCCTCCCACTGCTCGAACAATAGCCTCGCCCGGGGCGCCGGCCGCGCCTATAGAACACACAGGCCGTAGTAAGTTCGACGATGAGCGAGTCTCGCGGCATTACCACCCGCCGACACGATCCCCTGCCGGGAAGAACGCCTGCCAAGCTCCAATTCAGCCTGAATCGCACTCCAAGCGCAGGAAGTCGCCCATAATGTCGCAGGGAGGAAATCGGACGGTGGCAGCCGCCTCGACGAAGATGTGCGCACTCCTTCTGACGGATGTCGAAGGCAGCACGGTGTTGTGGGAAAGGGACCGTCGAGGAACGGCCGCAGCGTTGGAGCGCCATGACACGCTCGCCGCAGCAACCGTCGCTCGCCACCAAGGAACCCTCGTCAAACCTCGAGGCGAAGGCGACAGCTTGTTCTGCGTCTTTGATCGAGCCTCCGATGCCGTTGCCGCTGCATTGGACCTGCAGATTGCCTTTCGTGAGGTCCCAGCGTCGGGTGGAGCCCCCCTCCGGGTCAGGATCGCCATCCACACCGGAGAGATGGACGCTCGCGAGGGCGACTATTACGGCCCAGCGGTGAATCGCTGCGCGCGCATCCGATCGGCAGCGCATGGAGGACAAGTTCTGGTTTCGCATGCCGTGCAGCAACTTGCCTCGGAAGCCTTGCCTGTGGGCTCCCACCTTGTCGATCTGGGCGTACACCGTTTGCGCGACCTCTCTCGCCCTGAGCGCATCTTTCAGTTGGCTCACCCCGACCTTCCGTCTGTGTTTCCTCCGCTTCGAACCCTCGACCACCAGGTTCATAACCTCCCGGTGCTTCTGACCAGCTTCGTCGGTCGCGAACGCGAGGTCTCGGAAGTGCTGGAGCTGTTTGAGAAGACGCGCCTTCTCACTCTGGTTGGAGTGGGCGGAACAGGGAAGACCCGAATGGCGCTGGAGGTCGCGGCCCAGGTGGCGGATCGGTTCAGCGATGGCGTCTGTTTCGTGGATTTGGCGCCGCTCCGGGACGCGCACCTGACGGAAAGAGCGCTGCTGTCTGCGATCCAAGAGACGAATCCCGACCTGGCCGGCACGCTGGATGCGGCGCTTGCCGATCGAGAGCTTCTCCTCGTGCTCGATAACTGCGAGCACCTGCTGCGGGCGACCTGCGCGTGCGCGGACCGAGCGCTCCGGATTTCCCCTCGGCTGAAAGTGATCGCAACGAGCCGCCGGCCATTTGGGCTGAGTGGGGAGCAGATCTACCCGGTGCCGCCGATGAACTCTCCCGCTCCGGGCTCGAAAGGACTTGTGCGAAGGCTGTTCGCCTCCGACGCAGGCAGCTTGTTCCTCGAACGCGCCCGCGCCGTACAACCCACCTTCGACCTCCATTCGGCCAACGCGGAGGATGTCGCGGCCGTGTGCGCAGCCCTGGACGGAATCCCACTCGCGATCGAGCTCGCTGCCGCGCGGCTCCGGGTCCTTTCGCCTGGGCAGATCAGGGAGCGGTTGCAGGACCGTTTCGCGCTGCTCACCTCGTCGGCGAGTGCCGGTGACGAGAGACACCGCACGTTACGCGGCGCTCTTGATTGGAGTTTCGACCTGCTCTCCGAACCCGAGCAGGTTTTGCTGGCGAGGCTCTCAGTCTTTCGCGGAGGGTGGAACCTGGAGGCCGTGGAGGCTGTGTGCTGCGACCCTGAGTTTCCGCCGCCCAAGCTGCTGGACGTGCTCCAAGGTTTGGTCGAGGCGTCGCTGGTCCTCTATATGCCGTCCGAATCGGGACCGGGCCGTTACAGAATGCTGGAGTCGGTTCGCGAGTACGCCGCAGAGAAGCTCGTCGAGAGCCCTCAAGCCCCTACGCGGAGTCGCCACGCCGAATGGTGCGCCGATCTCGTGCGAGCGGCAGAGGCCGAGTTCACCGGAAGCGACCAGGCGCGGTGGTTTGAGCGCATCGAGGAGGACTTGGACAATGTTCGGGCGGGCATCGCCTACCTCCTCGAAAGCCGAGAAGGCGCCCTCGGAGCGCTCCAACTCGTCTTGGGCCTGCGGACCTTCTGGATCGTGCGGGGACATTTCGAGGAGGCGCGAGCGGGCCTCTTGGAGTCGCTTGCGCGGGCGGAGGACCTCGACCCTGCGTTGCGAGCCCGGGCGGAGAACCTCCTTGGCATCCTCGCGCTCCTGAGGGGTGACCTCGACGAGGCTCGCCTCAGACTCGCCGGGGCTTTGGAGTTGCGGCGCGCGCTTGAGGATTGGGGAGGTCAGGCCGCCACACTCAGCAACCTCGGCATCGTCGAGCGGTATTCGTTCCGATTCCAACAGGCGCTGGCGTTTTTTGACGAAAGCGTGCGCCTCTATCGCCGACTCGAACAACCCAACGAAACGGGCTACGCCCTACTGAACCTAGGATGCGCCTACTTTGAAACTGGCCAGTTCGAAATGGCTGAAAAAGTCTATGCGGAGTGTCTATCGCTCATGACCCGACTCCAAGATCAGAGCGGCCTTTCTCAGCTAAGGGCCAACATGGCGGACGTACGGCTGTCCCTCGACGATCCCGAAACCGCCGCCGCACACATCCTCGCGGCGATCCATGAAGCTGAGGCGTGTGGGTACGTCCAGTGCCTGGGCGACGGCTTCCACGCTCTGGCTCGCCTTGCCCTGTACAACGGTAACACCGAGGTCGCCGCGATCGCGTGCGGAGCGGCAAAGAGGGTGGCCGTGGAAGGCGGCGCAAAGCCGACCCCGATCGAAGGGCGCCGCGCGGCCCAACTAAGGAGCAAGATCGTCGCGCTTGCGGGAGAAGCGAAATACCGCTCCGGCCACGAGCAGGGCTTTGGGGTTCCCGAAAAGGGCCGATTCCAGCTTGCGCGTTCGCTATTGGACCGATTGACAGAAACGAGTGATTCTTGATAGGGTTTAGGCGGCCGCAAGTCAGTTGCGGCTCAATTGGGGGAGTCAAGCATGGGCAACAACAAGAAGGAAGGGCCGTTTTCGGGGACGAGGCCGATCCCCGCGCCTCCGCCACCGCCGCCAACCTACGCAAAGGTCACGGCGGGCGGGAGCCTCCAGTTCACGTATGAACTTGAGTGGACGCGAAGACGAGGAGTGGACCGACACATTCAGGTTCAGTGTTTCCTGCTCTTGCCGCCGCGAATTCGCAACGAGAAGTCCGTGCCGCGTGTCAGGATCGAGGACGTCGTCGAGGAGCCTACGATCCGCAAGGCTGTACCGGCCGGTTCGAAGGCGATGCCGATGGAGGTCAAGACGCGGGCTGGGCTGAAGGGGGTCCACCGCGTTCTCGTCGTGGCGACGGTCGGCAGCATCACGGGGTACCGTCTGATGAAGGTGATCGGCACGTAGCGGCCCCATTGCGTCGCGCAGGCGGAGGCTCGGCCTTAGGAGCGCGTACGTCCCGCATGGCCCCTGCAAAGTGCGCCCCCGTAGCCTCGGCCCCAGGAACGCATGCGTCTCGCATGGCCCCCGCCGAGTGCGTCCACGTAGCCTCGGTCCCAGGAACGCATGCGTCTCGCATGGCCCCCGCCGATTGCGCCCCCGTAGCCTCGGCTCCAAGAACGCATGCGTCTCGCATGGCCCCTGCCGAGTGCGCCCACGTATTCTCTGCAACAGGAACGCATGCGTCTCGCATGGCCCCCGCCGAGTGCGCCCACGTATTCTCGGCAACAGGAACGCATGCGTCTCGCATGGCCCCTGCAAAGTGCGCCCACGTATTCTCGGCAACAGGAACGCATGCGTCCCGCATGGACCCTGCCGAGTGCGCCCCCGTAGCCTCGGCCCCTGGAACGCATGCGTCTCGCATGGCCCCCGCCGAGTGCGCCCACGTATTCTCGGCAACAGGAACGCG
>WBZY01001282.1_pt1 | contig 13623 bp, 15 predicted proteins | sample 5204191 | NCBI WGS metagenome assembly WBZY01 (sample SAMN12344363, study PRJNA552823) | activated sludge metagenome | biome: Activated sludge suspended growth; feature: Anammox Sidestream; material: Wastewater; isolation source: activated sludge from anammox sidestream of wastewater treatment...
ATGCCGAGATCTGAATCCCGCGGTACGATCAGCACAAGCGCGTTCGAAACCATATCCTTGCGCGTCGCCGTGTCGATCAGCCCCTTGGCCACAAGATCGTTCATCTGCCTTATGCCCGCACTCGCAAAGACATCTACCGGCGCTCCCGCCTCGATCTGCCTCTGTAAGGTACCTGAAGCCCCAAAATTAAATACCGGATCGCGTCCCATCTTTGCCTTGTATAAGACGCCGATCTCTTTGAAAGCATCCTTCAAGGAAACCGCGGCCGAAACCGTGATGGAGTTGGCCCCAACCGTACCATCATTAATCTGGTCAGCGGTCCGCGGGACACACGAGCTGAACAAAAGGCCCAGCGATAGAACTACGATGAAGGTTCTCATAAAGGATCCCTAACGAAGGCCGTAAAAGTACCGGCTCGAGTTTGTCGTGGATGTCCTCAAACCCAAACGTGAGCAATAAGCTTTTATATCACGCCTCCCACCCGCATTTCATTCTCCGCCGGTGGTCCCAACGCCTCCAGCCTGGACTTCAAACCCCGATCCTTCCGCACGGGGTGGCGGTGGCCAGAAGGTAATGGCTTTTAACAATACGTCCCGACACTACCTTTAGGAGTCGTTCGTTTACTAATCCTCGGCTAACAATTACAATTGAACCTGACCAAGGATGAGCTATCAGGTAATTGCCCGAAAATGGAGGCCCCAGACCTTTGAGGAGGTGACCGGGCAGGAGACGATCACGCAAACATTGCGAAATGCTTTGGAATATGATCGGCTGCATCACGCCTACCTGTTTTCTGGGGCCCGCGGTGTTGGAAAAACCACGACGGCGAGACTTTTGGCAAAGGCCCTGAATTGCCATAAGACCGACGGCAAACCCAATTCTTCTCCGTGCCGCATTGACGATCCGGCGGCGTGCCCTTCGTGCATTGAGATATCCGAGAGTCGCTCGCTCGATGTTCTGGAGATCGATGCAGCATCACACACCGGTGTTGATGATATCCGAGACACGATCCTCGCCGGCATTAACATCAGTGCCGCCCGTGATCGATTCAAAGTTTTCATCATCGACGAGGTGCATATGCTTTCAAAGTCCTCGTTCAACGCCCTGCTGAAGACTCTTGAAGAACCGCCGCCGAACGTGATGTTCATAATGGCGACCACCGAGCTGCACAAGGTCCCTGAAACGATCCTTTCGCGTTGCCAGGAGTTCGAATTTCGGCTGATCCCGCTACAGAAGATATTTGACCGGCTCAAGGCCATTGCCGCCTTGGAAAAGATCAACGTCTCGGACGAAGCTCTGAAGGAAATTGCGCGATCGGGCGAAGGCTCGATGCGTGACGCCCAGTCGAATTTCGATCAGGTGATCAGCTTTTCGGACGAAAAGATCGGCGTGGCCGATGTAACCAAAGCTCTTGGCCTGGCCGGTGCGGAAATGCTCATTCGGGTGCTTCAGGCGATCGCAGAAAAACAGCCGAATCTCGCCCTGAGCGTCGTATCAGAACTTACCTCACGCGGCCAGGACCTCAGGAACTTCTGCCGCGACCTGCTTTCGCTCTTCCGTGACCTGTTGGTTTATAAGGTTTCCGAAGGTGACCCGACACTGGCCGAAACAGCCGCTTTAGCGCCGCACGAGATAGCGGAACAGGCGGCAAAGTTCAGCGAATCTGATCTGATCCGCTTCTTTAACAGCGTTGCCGAGACAGAGACAAAGCTCCGCGAAGCGACCCAGGGCCGTTATGTTCTCGAGATCGGGCTTGTAAAGCTGATAGAAATGCGCAGCCTTGTGTCGGTCGAGGTCCTCCTTGAGCGGCTTTCCGCCTTTGAAAATGGATCGGGTGCCTCAACAGCGAAAAGATCCGCCGACCTCAACTCGCCAACCGACGAAAAAAAAACTTTGAGCGAGGCACATCGGCCCACTGAACCGGAATTCGTTGTACCTATCGGTCCCGATTTTGGAGAACCGATCGAGCTTGGATCCGTAGATCTTCCTGAATCCCCAAAAGATCCCGAGATCGTGTCTGTTGAGCCGCCGGCAGATCAAGAACCGGGACCCGCTGCATTCGGCTACGATCTGGGCTTTCTGGATTCGATCGATCTTCCGCTGCCCGAGATCACCGCGGAAGACCTGGCCCATATCGACCACGAATGGCTCGACAACGCCTATGAACAACGACTTTCCGCTTCAGGAGACGATCTGAAGCCGTTGCCCAACGCTCCTCAGCTTTTGAGGATCGCTCTGAAAAAGAACTCCAGGCCCGAGAGCACCAGTAGAAGTCCCGGGGCTTCGGCAGCCGCCGCGGCGGCCCCGGCATTGGAGATCGTGCCGTTCTCAGCACCGGTCTTTGGCGAGGAGGAAGAGGCGGCCGACATACCCGTGCTTTCTGACGACCCTTCGGAGGAAGAGCTTCTGGCCTACGCCAACGCCAGCCCCGCCGTCCGGAAAGCTATGAAGGTATTCGGCGGCAAGGTGCTTAAGGTCCGCAAACGATAGCCGGAACCCGCTGTCCACAACTTTCGTATTTCTTTCATATTTGGCAGAATCAGTCCAACGAATGAAGACGCGCCTATCTAAGGCAATACCTATCTACTCACTCGCGGTGCTGATCCTGGCTCTTGGCACCCTAAGCGCAAGTGGTCAGTGGGACACGCCGTTTTCCTCCGACCGATCGCCGCTTCCCGCACCGACCAGTCCGATCATGGACTACGTCGGCGTTATCGATGCCGGCACAAGATCGGCTCTGGAAAAACGCGTCATAGATTATAGGAATTCTACGGGCGTTGAACTCGGTGTTGCTGTAGTAAAAACCACGGGCGATCGTCCGATATTTGATTATTCGCTTGCTGTCGCTCGCGGCTGGAAGTTAGGCTCAAAAGAAGACGACAATCCAAGTGCGTTGCTTCTTGTCGCGATTGACGACCGCAAGTACTTCACGCAGATCAGCCGCGACCTTGAAGATGAACTTCCGGACGGCGTTGTGGGCAGCCTTCAGCGCCAGTTTCTGGTACCGGAATTCCGTAACCGCAATTACGGTAAAGGCATCGCGGACACGATCGAGGCCTACATCAGAACGATCGACGCCAAACGCTCGGGGACAGCAACTCCCACACCGGTTTCCAGCATCATCAATGATCGGGGAGACGACGCGGATTCCGGTGGATACCAGTTGTTTTGCTGCCTTGCGATCGTACTTGTACTGATCATTATAGTTTGGACGAGCCGCAAAGGCGGCGGATCGAGTGGTGGATCGGGCGGCGGCAGCGCTTTGCCGTGGATAATTGGCTCGGCGATCGCGAACGCGGGCAGTAGTTCATCGTCGTCAAGCGACTGGGGCAGCAGCAGTTGGGGCAGCGGCGGCGGATCCGACTGGGGCGGTTTCGGCGGAGGCGGAGATTTTGGCGGCGGTGGAGCCGGCGGCGATTGGTGAGACTATGAAGCATCACTTTGAGGCGTTTATTGATGATCTGAAGACCACGCACGGCAAGAACCTCGTGTCGGTGGTTCTATATGGATCAGCAGCGGCCGGCGATTTTCTTCCCACGCGGTCGGATTACAATTTGATGATCGCGCTCGAACAAATAACGCCTAAGGACCTTCGCAACGCCCATGCATGCGTTCGCGAGTGGGCGAAAATGGGGCATCCGGTACCGGTATATTTCACGGTTGCCGAGCTAAAGGATGCGGCCGATGTGTTTCCGATCGAGTTCCATCAGATGGAAGCGGCTAGAAAGATCCTTTACGGAGTGGATGTGCTTGAAGGAATGAAGGTTTCGGACGAGCACCTTCGGCATCAGACGGAGTATGAACTTCGCAGCAAACTCATCAGATTGAGGCGAAAGTATATTCCCGCGGCGGCGTCGGCCGAGAGGTTAACGGATCTGATGGCAGAAAGTATTGCGAGTTTTGCCGCTGTTTTCAGCGCCGTACTGATACTTCACGGCATTGAACCGCGAGCGAAAAAACGGGAGGTCATCGCCCTCCTGGTCGATCATCTTGGCCTCGACGGCGTGGTTTTCGAAAAGATCTTGAACATTCGCAAGAACGACCTTGCGGCGACCCTGGACGAGGTAAGTGCCACGGAACTATTCGGCAAATACCTCGAACAAATAGAGAAGGTTATCGATTCTGTGGACAAGGCGGGTAGATCGTAAATCGGAAATTGTCGATGGTTGATCGCATTTCGGGCGGTCAACAATTGGCGATCGACACGAGACAATTGACTTTTTATGAGGAGAGAAACAATGAAAAGAGGAATTCTATTCGCTATCGCGGCATTCGCGATCGTTGGCCTGAGCGGCTGCAGCTATAACGAGCTGACCGCAAAACAGCAAGGCGTGAAAGGTAAATGGGCGAATGTCGAAAGCGCAATGCAGCGGCGGGCCGACCTTGTGCCCAATTTGGTAAAGGCAGCCCAAATGGCGGGCGTCCAGGAACAGGAAGTTTTCGGCCAGATCGCCGATGCCCGTTCGCGGTTGCTCAATGCTCAGCAGGCGGCTCCCGCTGGTGAAGGCGGCGACAAGACGCCAGAACAGAAACAGGCCGTGATCGACGCAAACAACAGCTTCGGCGGCACGATCGGCCGGCTGCTCAGTTTGCAGGAGCAGTATCCGAACCTTCGTTCGGTAGAGGCATTCATGAATGTGCAAACCGAGCTTTCGGGCACTGAAAATCGCATCAAGGTGGCGCGCGATGACTACAACAATGCCGTCACCGATTACAACACTACGCGGAATTCATTTCCGGCAGTGCTGACCGCTGGTTTGCTCGGATTTAAGGAGGAACCGTTCTTCAAGGCCGACGAAGGAGCACGAACGGCACCCGATATCGGCGATCCAAACGCGCTGCGGCGGAACAATTCGCAGCCCGCGCCGGCCGCTAACGCACCCGCGAACAACTAGCTAGAAGCCACGGGAACTGCATATTGAACAATGATCGCAAGGCCTGCCGTTTGGCTCGAACGTGCAGGCTTTTTCTTTCTTCAAGCCGTCAACGATCTCATCCGCGACCGCTTCAAGAACGGCAAACTTCTCACCGCTTGCGTGGATCGTGCCCGCCCTCGTGATGTCAGTTGGTCTGTTCGGGATTGCTGCCTCCAATTTATCGAGCCTGTGATTTATCTTCTCGATAGCAGCAAAGACAGACGCAAGATCACCCTGATGCTGCTCCGACTCCAGCAACCGGGCGATCCGTTCAGCAAGTCTTTTGGTGTCACTCATTTTCCTGTTATGTTTTCCATATGGCTGCCGAACAACAAAGCGAACGGTCGACACAGCTACAACCCGTCCAAGCCCCCTCGGATGGGAAACCTCGGGCGGCACATAGAAGCTACAGCGACTCCTTACACACTGAGGCACTCGCGTTTTGAGCGCACACAAGCTTTATCAAAGCCTCGATCTGTGCCCGCTGTGCTTTGATGCGTCGATCTTGTTCCTTTATCTTCGAATCAAGATCCTCGATCGCTCGGCGTTGCTCCCCGATCTTCGACCCCATATCGTCGACAGTTTTACTGAGACTGTTTTGAGCAGACTCCCCTTGTACCGACGGCGGCACATAACATTCGGAAAGGACTTGATTCGCATTAATACACAAATGTCGTGTGCCCGTAATTGAGGCAAGCTGGCCGATCCGAACCGTATCCAAACCATTCCGGCCGAGCTGAATGCGGTTGCTTTCCGTTACAACCGCTTGAGCTCCGATCGCAGTTGCGTAACTATAGGCTTGGCCATCGGCATAGGCCAAAGACCCGACAGTCGTATTATAGCTGCCTGAAACATTTGTTTGCCCGGAATACGTACCCAGGAAAACGTTGTAATTCCCAGTAGTGTTATTAACCCCTGCACTTCTGCCGACAAACGAGTTATAGCTTCCGCCGGTATTCGAAGATCCGGTCTCGCGGCCGAAGAACGAATTCTCGGTTCCGTTTACGTTTGATAGGCCGGCGCTCGAACCGAAGAAGGAATTGGCCCCTCCCGTCGTGTTGAATGCACCCGAAGCCGCACCAGCGAACGTGTTGTCGCTTGCCGTTGTGTTCGCCGAACCAGATCCTCTTCCGAAGAAGGAGTTACTCGAACCGGTCGAGTTTGAACCCGCACTTGCTCCGAAAAAAGAATTAGCGAATCCCGTTGTATTCGCCGCTCCAGCTCCGGCCCCAAAGAAAGCGTTAAAGCCTCCTGTTGTCACAGCCCCCGCACCAACACCAGCAAAGAGATTCTGGGACCCCGAATTTCCTAGTATCCGAACGCCGCCGAGATTGTATTCTGTGACAGCGTTTAATGATCCGGCGCTGCCCGAGCCTTGAATGTTGAAGTTGGTCGATAATTGCACAACCGAATTCTGGTTCTGTATGTAGTTCGAACTTCCCGCTAAAGGAGCGCGGGCGTCCGACAAGCGCGGATCCTCTTCCAAGACAAACTTGTACCAGGGAATGCCATTCAAGCTAAGCGCACTGTTCGCGGATCCTGCCTCGGCACTTCGAACCGAATACGGCGCCGATGTCACCTCCTGGCGAGGAGCCAGCGTCACGTATGATCCCGTGCCCGCCGGCCGAACCGCGATCTGCAGGAATCTCCCCGCGCCCGAAAACACCGTGCCGAAATCAAGCGTAACCGTAAATATCCCCTTCGTCACGGCCACGCCAGGTAGTGTCTGAGTCGATCCTATTTGCACGCCGTCAACGAGTGAATCCCAAAGACTAAACTCGATATCGTAACTACCATTTGCGGCCACTGCGCTATCGAGCAACTGCCCGGAATATGTGAACTTGGTTGGCTGCGCAGAAGCGATGCTTGAAAACAATAGAAAACCGACGATAAGAACAAATACAACAACTACGCCCCTTCTCATGCTTTTCCCCCTCCGTACGTTAGGCTTATGGCAGATCTTCTCGAAAGAGATTATGCCGTAAATCGGACAAAAACGAGAATCGGAACCCGGAGGTTTACTAAACCAGCGTCACCCGCCCGGCCGACAACTCCTCGACCCTCAAATATCACAATGAAATCCGGGCGTTAGTAATAGAGCTTAACTATACAAATGAGTGAGTAGTTGAGAAACTAACGGCTACCCGCTTCTTCTCACTATCCTTTGAAGCAAACGGATAGATCAAGGTCATAACAAGTCGACATAGTCCACCACTCCCACAATAGCCGAATCAATGGCTGCTCCGGGTTTGCCCGTAGCGGCGGTTGACGCAGACCAGCCTTCCTGGGCGATGATGACCATATCGCCTACGCCGGCATCGACCGAGTCGAGAGCAAGGCACGTGTAATCCATATCGACGCCATCCGGAGTGACCTGGCGGCAAAGCATTACGCGCGAACCTTCATAACGCTGGTTTTTCTGGGTGGCAACAACGTTGCCGATAACGCGGGCGATGAGCATTAACTTTTCGTTTCGCTGTTGCTGATGTGGTCTTCGGAATCTATGATCCCCACGATGGTACAGTCGGTCGGCGTTTCGTCGCGTTTGAACGGGAACGACGCCTCTTTTCCGCGACACCAAAACACAAGCTCACCTTCACCGGCCCCGACCGCATCAAGCGCGATCATCGGCTTCCCTTTCGCTCTAAGGCGCGCGTCGAGAGTTTGAACAATGAGGAACTTGCGGCCCTCAAGCGTCTCGTTCTTTACCGTGGAAACCACGGTGCCGATAACACGAGCTATCTGCATACGGCTTCGGGCCAAGGCTTCAGCCTGCCTTGGTTCATTCTTCGCTCTGAGTGAATTCGATAGTATCGATCACGCCGATGATGGCGGAATCGACCGGGCAATCCTTATTTCCCTCGGCCATTCGTGCGCTTGAACCGCCAACAACGATCACCTTTTCGTGGAATCCGGCCCCGACCGTATCCACGGCCACGACATAGCCGCTCTGATCGGTGCCGTCAAGATCGATCGGCCTGACGATCAGCAGCTTTTTGCCGCGCAGCCGTTCATCCTTCTGCGTGGAAACAACGGTGCCAAGAATGCGCCCAATGATCATAGAACGTGGTCGGCGGCCGGATCCCAGTGGTTGGTTAATTTCACCGGCCACTGACCGCCCGTCGGCTACTTCATAACTACGGGCAGGCGCTCATCAACGCTGGAGTGTGGACGCGGGATAACATGAACGCTGACGAGTTCGCCTACGCGGCGGGCTGCGGCCGCACCGGCGTCAGTAGCAGCTTTCACTGCGGCAACGTCGCCGCGGACGATAGCCGTTACAAATCCAGCGCCGATCTTTTCATAACCGACGAGCTGCACGTTTGCCGCTTTGACCATCGCGTCGGCCGCCTCGATCATCGCCACAAGGCCCTTGCACTCGACCATTCCCAATGCTTCTTGCATTTATAGTTGCTCCAATAAGGTTAGTCAGGATCTCTTCAAATCTACTGCGTTTTGTAATAAATCGCCAATTACAAAAGTATGCTTGCCCTTTTCGGCGATCTTGGTAACTGTTTCGAGAAGCTGTACGAACTTGATGTTGTCGTCACCTTTCATCAGCTCCGAAGCATTTTTCAGCGCGCGGGCTGTGGCGACAGTGGTCCTGGCGTTTTCAAGATCGTTCTTCGCCCGAATCTTTGCTTCAAGTTGTTTAGCAAAAAGATCCTGGATTGATTTTGGGAAAGTGATGTCCCGCACGACTATGCGAACAATCTCAAGCCCGTTTTCCGCAAGCTGTTTGGCCAACTCGTCAGGGACCTCAGGAATCAAGTCGCTGCGTTTTTCATTCAACTCCTCACTCTCGATGCCGGAGATCACCCTCCGCAGATAAACCTGTGAAAGATTGTGGACAAGCTGCTCCGCCTCGAAGAACGGTGAGTTGAAGTACGTAAACACATCGAAAGTATTAACGAACTTTTCTTCGTCCTTGACCCTGTATTCGACAACGTACGAGAAACGAAGCGCAACGTTGTCCTTCGTCAGGACTTCCTGGTTGGATATGGTCTGAAGCCGATTTGTCTTGGGCAAGGTTACGACGCTTAGAACCCTCTGATAATCGAAAAAATCATATACTCCCGCATCGAGCCGCATTTCCAGGCGGTTCCGTCGATAAAGGAAACCCGTCTGATTAGGTGCAACCGAAAAGCGTACGCGCCAAAAACTTCGGCGTATTTCGTTGTAGTGCGATTGATACATCGTTAATTAGCCATCGCGGGAAAGGAAGCACCAGAAAAAGGGAACAACGGTTGAGACACGGATCGAAATCCGTATCGGTATCCGCGTTGCTGCTGCTTTATTCGGGCTCGCTTTCGCGGCCTCCTTTCCGTTGACAGCTTGGTTGAGCGATTTTGAGTCGCATTGCTTCCAAAGCAATCGAGGATTCGAACCTCTTGGGATTTGCACCGCAATACCCTGTAAGAAATACAAATCCCGTTTTATACAGGTGGCGGTTATAAAGAATATACAGGCTTAGCTTTTAATTTTCTATCGGAGAGCTGCCGCCTGGCTCAAAAGGTCGATCAATTCTTCGCGCGTGAATGCGATCTTTGTCCCGTTTCCACCGATGGCCGCTTCGCAAGCGGGGCCGGAACCGCCGTTCTCGTGAAGATAGCCGCAGGCCTGGCAGCGGGCCGCTTCATCGAGGAATCCGGCCCGTTCGCGGATCTCGATCAGTTTCTCGATCGCATCTGCCGGAAGGTCATTGGCACCGCCAAGGGCCTTGGCAAGGATCGCGATCTTTGCCGTATGTTCGAGTGTTTCGAGCCGGTCGTAGGCCTCCCACAGGTGTTTGCCGTAAGCGACCGCACCGTGATTCGCCATCAAAAGGGCGTTGTGCAGCCCAACGAACGGCTTCATCGCTTCGGTCAGTTCGTCGGTCGATGGTGTGCCATAGCCCGTCAGCGGCACACAGCCAAGCGTCAGGATCACCTCGGACAAGATCGGCTTATCGATAGCTAGCCCGGCGACGGCAAAAGCCGTCCCGTGCGGCGGATGGGCGTGGCAAACGGCGTTGACGTCCGGCCGCATCCTGTAGATCAGCAGATGCATCGCCAGTTCCGATGATGCCTTTTTATCGTTCAAGGGCTTGCCGTCCATGTCGGTGACCGCAAGGCAATCTTCCGTCATTCGGCCCTTTGACGTCATCGTCGGCGTGGCAAGCACGCGGTTTTCGTCCAGACGAACGCTGACGTTGCCATCGAACGCAACGACATAGTTCCGATCATACAGGAGTTTCCCAACCTCAACTATCTGCTTTCGGGCGGCGGATTCTTCCATAAAAAGTGAAGCCACAGATTAACACATCCTCGTTTCGGCGTTAATCTGCGGCCTCACTCAAAAGCCACTTGTCGATCGCTAATTGGTCATGTAGGCAGAAACCGATTGATCACCACGGACAACCGCGAACTCGATCAAACAAAAAGCGTCAAGCCACAGGTTACCCTGTGGCTTGATCATTGAACGAAGGCCTAGTTGTCAAACCGCGGATGCTTGCGTCGCGGCGGAGGTGGCGGCGGAGGCGGCCCATCAGGCGGCAGATCAGCCGTGTCGAATGTAAACCCGCTGTGCTGGTCGCGGCGTACTTCGTCCAATTGCCGGCGAAGCTCATCATTTGCCCGTCTCAACCCCATATTCTCCTGCCTTAGCCGCTGCAATTCCCCATATTTATACGACCTTCGCGGCAAGTTGAACGACGGCGATGCTATCGATACGAAGAAACTCGCGATAAACAAGCCGACGGCGAAGGTCAGCAAAAACGGTACGATCCTCTTTAGTCCGGCAAAAAACAACATTTGATCCACCTCAATAACCTGTTTTGAAACATTACGCGCCGTATCAGAAAACGGTTTCAAGAATATTCCAAAACCTATTCTATACCTTTACATTCGGCTAGAAAAGTATTTTGTTCCACTCCCGGTGAAATTCATTCGATAAATGCTTCCCGCGGAGCAAAACCGTCTAATGACCTGATGCCCCGACCTACGGCCGCGTTGCTCTCGCTTGTGATTTACTCTACAATTAGCGTTTCATTCGTGCAACATGATAGCTTTTCTTGCTGGAAAACTGATCGAAAAGAATGCGAACTCCGTGATCATCGATGTCAACGGCGTAGGGTACGAGGTTTCTATCCCGCTTTCGACGTTCTATGAGATCGGCGAGGCCGGCGGGACTGTGGAATTGCGTATCTACACAAATGTTCGGGAAGACGCTATCCAGCTTTTCGGCTTCAAGACGCAGCAGGAGAAGGAGCTTTATCTGAAGCTGATCTCAGTGCAGGGCGTCGGGGCAAGATCGGGAATAACAATGCTTTCGGGAATGAGCGCGAATGAGATAATTGCAGCCATCAGAACTGGCAATTTTGCCAAGCTCACGGCGATCCCGGGTGTGGGCAGAAAAACGGCGGAACGCCTTGTGGTAGAACTGAGGGACAAGGTGGGCGATCTTGCGGCCGTGGCCTCGGCTGAAGGTTCGACGGCAGCGGCTCCCGGCGTTGGTGCTGACGCGGTCTATGATGACGCCCTCTCGGCGTTGGTCAATCTCGGCTACCAAAAAACCGCTGCCGAAAAAGCCCTGCAGCAGGCGCTTCAGGATGGCATTGATCCGAATGTTCAAAAACTGCTGCGTGCCGCGCTGCAGCGTCTGGCAAAATAACGCACTTCAAAGATGCTCGATCATCTCCAACTACTCCGCCGCGACATATCCTCTCTTGACCGCCGAGCTATCGTCGCGCTCGTTTACTCCGCCTTTGGCTTGACGTGCACCTATTATCTAAAGAACACGGAAGCGGTCGCGGTCGTTCTTCGCGACACCGGCCTCGACTGGTTCGGGCGTCTCATCACTGACACCCGCGAGAATAACCTTGCCGGGTTGGCTTGGTGGGTGACCGTTGTCACGCTCGTGTATGTTGTGGGGCCGTTTCTGATCATTAGATTCGGCTGGAAGGCGAACGTTCGCGACTTTGGGTTGATCCCGCGAATGGAGCCGGGATTCTGGAAACTGCTCGCCGCCTGCACCGCCGTGATGCTGCCGCTGGTCTATCTGATGTCCTTGACGGAAGGCTTTGCGGCAAAGTATCCGTTCCTTCGGATCTACAATGGCGAAGCCTATGTCGGCAGGACGCTGCTGATCTGGGAGCTGATATACTTTATCCAGTTCTTCGGCCTCGAATTCTTCTTTCGCGGATTCCTGGTCCACAGCCTGAAACGCAGTCTCGGACTATACTCGATCTTTGTGATGACCGTGCCGTATTGCATGATCCACTTCGGCAAGCCGCCCGCGGAAACCATCGCTGCGATCGCCGCCGGAATCTTCCTCGGCTGGCTGAGTTTTCGCAATGGCAGCATCTGGCTTGGATTAATGCTGCACTGTATCGTCGCATTTTCGATGGATATTTTCGCACTCTTTGCGAAAGGTTTGCTCTTGTAGAGTTATCTGCCCACGAAGTCGCAGAGAAACGGAAGTCAATGAAGAAGTTCCTTGTCGCTTTTGGCAATTAAGACCGATGGAGAATTCCGCAGCCGTAGATCGAAGAAATGAGGAACTATCGCCCGAAGAGAAACGCTTCGAGGCGACGCTGAGGCCCGCGCAGTTGGCTGAGTACATCGGCCAGGCGAAGGTCAAGGACAACCTGCGCGTTTTTATGAAAGCCGCCTTGAAGCGGCGCGAGGCCCTGGACCACATTCTGCTGACGGGTCCGCCGGGCGTGGGCAAAACCACGCTGTCGAATATTGTCGCGAACGAAATGGGCTCGACGCTCAAATCGACGGCCGGGCCGATCATTGAAAAGGCCGGCGACCTCGCCGCGATCCTCACGAACCTCGAGGAAGGCGACGTCCTCTTTATCGACGAGATCCATCGGCTCAATCCGGCTATCGAGGAAATACTCTATCCCGCGATGGAAGATTACAGCCTCGACCTAATGATCGGCCAGGGCACGGCGGCAAGGTCGATCAAGCTCGATCTGCCAAAATTCACGCTGGTCGGAGCGACAACGCGGCCGGGGATGATAACGGCACCATTACGCGGGCGATTTGGCATAATTTTCCACCTGGATTTTTACGGGATCAAAGAGCTGCAGCAAATAGTAGAACGCTCGGCTGGAATACTCGGCATCGAGATCGATGCGACTGGCTCGAACGAGATCGCCCGCCGGTCACGCGGCACGCCGCGTATCGCCAACCGGCTTCTGCGCCGCGTGCGCGATTATGCCGAGGTCGATCACGACGGCCATGTGACCGAGCATGTCGCGAACGATGCATTGAATCGAATGGAGGTCGATACTTTTGGGCTGGACGAGATGGACCGAAAGTTCCTTCTGACGATAATCGAGAAATTCGACGGCGGCCCGGTCGGCCTCGGCACACTGTGCGCCGCGCTTCACGAAGAAAAGGACTCGATCGAGGAAATGATCGAACCTTACCTTCTCCAGATCGGCTTCCTCAACCGCACGCCGCGCGGCCGAATGGCAACGCGGCTTGCGTATGAGCACTTTGGATTGAACCTGCCGCGCAGCACACAGGCTCCGACACTTTTCGAGTGAGCCGCGATCAGATCACAGCGTAGTCGGGCCCGACGCCAATGCGACTAATAAATAAACGCGCTCGGTGTTGGCGTGTCGCCGTCCTGGCCGAATGGGAGCGTCAGGAAACCGGCCGATGATTCACGCAGATACCATTTGCCGTTCGACGGCCTGAAAACAGCAGCATCC
>WBZY01000414.1_pt2 | contig 13611 bp, 24 predicted proteins | sample 5204191 | NCBI WGS metagenome assembly WBZY01 (sample SAMN12344363, study PRJNA552823) | activated sludge metagenome | biome: Activated sludge suspended growth; feature: Anammox Sidestream; material: Wastewater; isolation source: activated sludge from anammox sidestream of wastewater treatment...
TCCTCGGGGAGCGCTGAGCGATGGGACAGAAGGTCCACCCGTACGGTTTCCGGATCGGTACGCTCTACGGCTGGCAGTCGAACTGGTTCTCGGAGCGGCGCTACGCGCCCCAGCTCCACGAGGACGTGAAGATCCGGCGCTTCATCAAGAAGAAGCTCTACCACGCCGGCATCTCGAAGGTGGTGATCGAGCGTACCGGCGAGAAGGTGGTGGTGAACATCCACACCGCGCGGCCCGGCATCCTGATCGGCAAGCGCGGCGCCGAGGTGGACACGCTCCGCAAGGAGGTCGGCGCCCTCACCGCCGGCGAGGTGTTCATCAACATCAAGGAGATCCGCAAGGCCGAGCTCGACGCGCAGCTGGTCGCGGAGAACGTGGCGATGCAGCTCGAGCGCCGCGTGGCCTTCCGGCGCGCGATGAAGAAGGCCGTGACCGCGACCATGAAGTTCGGCGCCCAGGGCGTGCGCATCCAGGCGGCCGGACGGCTGGGCGGCGCCGAGATGGGCCGCTGCGAGTGGTACCGCGAGGGCCGCGTGCCCCTGCACACGCTGCGCGCCGACATCGACTACGGGCTGGCCGAGGCGAAGACCACCTACGGCGTGATCGGCGTGAAGTGCTGGATCTTCAAGGGCGACCTGGCAGACAAGGAGCTGCGCCGCGGCACGCTCGCCACGCGCCTCGCGGAAGAGGGACGGTAGGCGATGCTCCAGCCGAAGAAGGTCAAGTACCGCAAGATGATGAAGGGCCGGATCCGCGGGACGGCGACGCGGGGTGCCACGGTCGCCTTCGGCGACTACGGGCTCCAGGTGCTCGAGTCCGGCAAGGTCACCGCCCGCCAGATCGAGGCCGCACGCATCGCGATGACCCGGCACGTGAAGCGCGGCGGCAAGATCTGGATCCGCATCTTCCCCGACAAGCCCATCACCAAGAAGCCCGCCGAGACCCGCATGGGCAAGGGCAAGGGCAACGTCGAGGAGTGGGTGGCGGTGGTGCGGCGCGGCCGCGTGATCTACGAGATGGAAGGCGTGCCGCGCGAGGTCGCCTCGGAGGCGCTCCGGCTCGCCGCCCACAAGCTGTCGCTGAGGACGCGCTTCGTCGCGCGGGAGGAGACGGCATGAAGGCGTCGGAGCTGCGCGAGCTGACGCTGGAGGAGCTGCGCGCCAAGGAGGAGCAGCTGCGCCGCGAGCACTTCACCGCCAAGGTGAAGCACGCCACCGGCCAGCTCGAGAACACGGCCAGACTGCGACTGCTGCGCCGCGACATCGCGCGGGTCGAGACCGTCCTGCGCGCGAGGGCTGGAGCGAGCCGATGACCGAAAGAGGACAGCGAAGGACGCTGGACGGCACCGTCGTCAGCGACAAGATGGACAAGACCGTGGTGGTGAGGGTCGAGCGGCTGGTGCGCGACCTCCACTACGAGAAGTACGTGCGGCGCTACTCGCGCTTCATGGCGCACGACCCGGAGAACGCCTGCCGGGTCGGGGACCGGGTGCGGATCATCGAGCACCGGCCGCTGTCGAAGCGCAAGCGCTGGAAGGTCCAGGCGACCCTGCAGAAGGCCACCGGAGTCTGACGCCATGGTGCAACAGGAATCGCTGCTCGAGGTCGCCGACAACTCCGGCGCGCGCAAGGTGGCCTGCATCCGGGTGCTGGGGGGGTCCCGGCGCCGCTACGCCTCGATCGGTGACATCATCGTCGTGTCGGTGAAGGACGCGATCCCGAACGGGCGGGTGAAGAAGGGCGAGGTACGCAAGGCCGTGGTGGTGCGCACGGCCAAGGGCGTGGCCCGGCCGGACGGGTCGTACATCAAGTTCGACGACAACGCCGCGGTGCTGATCGACAACCAGCGCGAGCCGGTGGGCACGCGCATCTTCGGCCCCGTGGCGCGCGAGCTGCGGGCCCGGCGCTTCATGAAGATCATCTCGCTGGCGCCGGAGGTGCTGTGATGGCTCCGCGACTGCAGGAGCGCTACCGGCAGGAAGTGGTGGGCAAGCTCTCCCAGGAGTTCGGGTACAAGAACGTCCACCAGGTGCCGAAGGTCGAGAAGGTGGTGGTGAACATGGGTGTCGGTGCGGCGACCCAGAACGCCAAGCTGCTCGAGAAGGCGGTCGAGGAGCTGACGGCGATCACCGGCCAGAAGCCGCTGGTGCGCCGGGCGCGCAAGTCGATCGCCAACTTCAAGCTGCGCCAGGGCCAGGCGATCGGTGCCATGGTCACCCTGCGCGGCGACCGGATGTGGGAGTTCCTCGACCGCCTGCTGACGGTCGCGCTCCCGCGTGTTCGTGACTTCAAGGGTGTGTCGGCGAAGGCCTTCGACGGCCGCGGCAACTACACGCTCGGGATCCGGGAGCAGATCATCTTCCCGGAGGTGAACTACGACGCGGTGGAGAAGATCTCGGGGCTCAACGTCACGGTCTGCACCACCGCCCGCAACGACGCCGAGGGCAAGGCGCTCCTGGGGCACCTGGGCATGCCCTTCCGGCAGTAGCGAGGAACGTTCCATGATGACCGACCCGATCGGCGACATGCTCGCCCGCATCCGCAACGGCGCGCAGGCACGCCACAAGGAGGTGGCGCTGCCGCACTCGAAGGTGAAGCTCGCGATCGCCCGGGTGCTGGCGGAGGCCGGCTTCGTCGGCGAGGTGCGCGCGGAGACGCGCGAGGGGCTGCCGGTGCTGGTGGTGGGCCTGCGCTACGGCGACGACGGGCGCGGCGTGATCGACGGCCTGCGCCGGGTGAGCCGCCCGAGCCGCCGCGTGTACGTGGCCCGGGACGAGATTCCGCGGGTCCGCAACGGACTCGGCATCGCCGTGCTCTCGACCTCGAAGGGCGTGCTCTCCGACAGCCGGGCCCGCGAGGCCGCGGTGGGCGGCGAGCTGCTCTGCGAGGTGTGGTGATGTCGCGCATCGGCCGCAGGCCCGTCGCGATCCCGTCCGGGGTGAGCGTGGACCAGGTGGCGGGCGAGCTGCACGTGAAGGGCCCGAAGGGGACCCTGCGCGCTCCGGTGCCGCCCTCGGTGACGGTGTCGGTCGACGGCGGCCAGGCGCGCTTCGCCCGGGACGACGACCGCAAGCCTTCGCGCGCCTTTCACGGCCTGGCCCGCGCGACCCTCGCGAACATGGTCCGCGGGGTGACCGAGGGCTTCCACCGCGAGCTCCAGATCGAGGGCGTCGGCTACCGCGCCGAGGCGTCGGGCAAGAAGCTCACGCTCTCGCTCGGCTTCTCGCACCCGGTGGTGCTGGAGGTGCCGGAGGGGCTCGCGGTCGCGGTCGAGGGCCAGAACAAGATCCGCGTCAGCGGGATCGACCGCGAGCAGGTGGGGCAGTTCGCGTCGGAGATCCGCGGGCTGCGGCCGCCCGAGCCGTACAAGGGCAAGGGTGTCCGCTACGCCGACGAGCGGATCCGGCGCAAGGTCGGCAAGGCCGGCGCGGCGACGTGAGGGGAGTGATGAGGGCCAGGATCGGCAACCCGAGGATGGAGAAGTGGGCGGCGCGCAAGGCGCGCGTGGCGCGCAAGGTCGCGGGCGGCGATCGCGTGCAGCTCGTCGTCTACCGCAGCGCCCGGCACATCTACGCCCAGCTCGTCGACCCCGAGAGCGGCCGCACGCTGGGTGGCGTCTCGACGCGCACGGCGGGCGTCGCCCAGGGCCTGTCGGCCACCGGCAACGTCGAGGCCGCCAAGCGCGTGGGCAAGGCGATCGCCGAGATGGCCCGGGCGCGCAACGTCGAGCGGGTGGTGTTCAACCGCAACGGCTTCCTCTACCACGGCCGCGTGAAGGCACTTGCCGACGCGGCCCGAGAAGCGGGGCTCCAGTTCTGACATGGCCAGGATCCGACGCGACAGGCTCAATGCCAACGAGTACGAGCTCAGCGACCGCGTGGTACACATCAACCGCGTCGCCAAGGTGGTGAAGGGCGGACGGCGCTTCAGCTTCAGCGCGCTGGTCGTCGTGGGCGACGGCAACGGCGTGGTGGGGGTCGGCCTCGGCAAGGCCGGCGAGGTGCCCGAGGCGATCCGCAAGGGCGTCGACCGTGCACGCAAGCACCTGCTGCGGGTGCCGCTCCAGGGCGGGACGCTGCCGCACGAGGTGCTCGGCCACTTCGGCGCCGGGCTCGTGCTGCTCAAGCCCGCCTCGCCGGGCACCGGCGTGATCGCGGGTGGGGGTGTGCGCGCGGTGCTCGAGGCGGCGGGCGTCCAGGACGTGCTCACCAAGAGCATCGGCACCAGCAACCCCCACAACGTCGTACACGCGACGATGACGGCGCTCGGCTCGCTGCGCGATCCCGAGGAGCGCCTGCGCGAGCTCGGCCACGAGCCGGCGGGCGAGGCCGAGGAGGTGGCCCCGGCATGAGCGCGTCGAAGGGTGGCAAGCTCCGCGTGACGTGGGTGAAGAGCCAGATCGGCTCCGATCCGCGCCAGCGCTCGACGCTCAAGGGCCTCGGGCTCCGGCGCCTGCAGCAGACCGTCGAGGTGCCCGACGAGCCGGCCGTGCGGGGCATGATCGCCAAGGTCTCGCACCTGGTGCGGGTGGAGGACTGACCATGCTCGATCGGCTAGCGCCCCGGCCGGGAGCGCGCACCCGCCACCGGCGGCCCCGCGGGCCCGGCTGCGGCTTCGGCAAGACCTCCGGCCGCGGCACCAAGGGCCAGGGCCACCGCTCGGCGGGCGCCGAGACCGGGCGCCACTTCGAGGGCGGCCAGATGCCGCTCGTGCGCCGGATCCGGAAGTACGGCTTCCGCCGCCCGGACCGGGTCGCGTGCGAGATCGTGAACGTGGGCGCGCTCGCCGGCTTCGGGGACGGCGCCACCGTGGACGCGGAGGCGCTCCTCGCGCGCGGGCTGGTACGCACCGGCTCGGCGCCGATCAAGCTGCTCGCCGAGGGCGAGGCGCCGCGAAACCTGACGGTGCGGGTGCAGCGCGCCAGCGCGTCGGCACGCGCGAAGATCGAGGCGGCCGGCGGAAAGGTGGAGATCGTCGAGTGATCGGCGGGGTCCAGAACATCGGCCGCGTGCCCGAGCTGCAGCGGCGCATCCTGTTCACCTTCGGGATGCTGGCCGTCTACCGGCTCGGTGCGCACATCGTCACGCCGGGGATCAATCCGGAGGTGATCCGGAACTTCTTCGACCAGATGGGCGGCACGATGTTCGGGCTCTTCAACCTGTTCTCGGGAGGAGCCCTCGAGCAGCTGTCGATCTTCGCGCTGGGCATCATGCCCTACATCAGCGCGTCGATCATCTTCCAGCTGCTGACCGTGGTGATTCCCCAGGTCGAGCAGCTCCAGAAGGAAGGCGAGCAGGGCCGGCGCAAGATCACCCAGTGGACCCGCTACGCCACCGTCGTGATCGCGCTGCTCCAGAGCCTGCTGTTGGCCTTCGCGCTCGAGAACGGGCAGTTCGGCGAGAACGCCGTGATCGCGCCGGGCTGGGGCTTCCGCATCCTGATGATGCTGACCCTCACCACCGGGACCGCCTTCATCATGTGGCTCGGCGAGCAGATCACCGAGCGCGGCATCGGCAACGGCATCTCGCTGATCATCTTCGCGGGGATCGTGGTCAGCATCCCGTCGGCGCTGACGTCGCTGGTCGAGCTGATCCGCACCGACCAGTTCACGCTCCTCGGGGCGCTGCTGCTGCTGGCCTTCACGGTCCTGGTGACGGGCTTCGTGGTCTACTGCGAGCGCGGCCAGCGCCGGATCCCGATCCAGCACGCCAAGCGGGTGGTCGGGCGCCGGGTCATGCAGGGGGGCATGAGCTACTTCCCGCTGCGCCTGAACACGGCGGGCGTGATCCCGCCGATCTTCGCCTCCTCGATCCTGATGTTCCCGCTCACGATCACCCAGTTCGTCGAGTCCGAGACGGTCAGCAACTTCTTCACGGACTACCTGGGCTTCGGGAGCCCGCTCTACAACCTGATCTACATCGGGCTGATCGTGTTCTTCGCGTTCTTCTACACGGCGATCGTGATCAACCCGAACGACGTGGCGGACAACATCAAGCGCTCGGGCGCCTACATCCCCGGGATCCGCCCCGGCAAGAAGACCGCCGAGTACATCGACCGGATCCTGGGGCGGCTCACCCTGATCGGTGCCCTCTACGTGGCGGCGGTCTGCATCCTGCCGGTCCTGCTCTCGAACCAGGTGGGCGTGCCGTTCTACTTCGGCGGCACGGCGCTGCTGATCGTGGTCGGCGTGGCGCTCGACACGGTCGGGCAGATCGAGGCCCACCTGGTCTCGCGGCAGTACGAGGGCTTCGTGAAGGGCACCCGGATCCGCGGGAGGCTCGGGCGATGACGGCCACCCGCCTGCTGCTGCTGGGCCCGCCGGGCGCCGGCAAGGGCACCCAGGCCGAGCGCCTGGTCCGGGCCCTCGGGATCCCCCAGGTCTCGACCGGCGACATGCTGCGCGCCGCGGTCCAGGCGGGCAGCGAGGTGGGGCGCCGCGCGAAGGCCTTCATGGACCGTGGCGACCTCGTGCCCGACGAGGTGGTGATCGGCGTCGCCGAGGAGCGCCTGGGCCAGCCGGACGCGGCCAAGGGCTTCATCCTCGACGGCTTCCCGCGTACGGCGGCGCAGGCGGCGGCGCTCGACGAGATGCTCGCGCGTCTCGGCGTTGCGCTCGAGCGCTGTGTGGCGCTCCAGGTCGACGAGGACGAGCTGGTCGAGCGCCTGCTGCGCCGCGCCGAGCTCGAGGGCCGCAGCGACGACAACGAGGCGACGATCCGCACCCGGATGCGCGTCTACCGCGAGAAGACCCAGCCGCTGATCGACTACTACGCGGCCCGCGGGGTGCTCGCCAAGCTCGACGGCGAGGGCAGCGTCGACGAGGTGGCCGCGCGGATCGAGGAGGCGCTGCGCTCGTGATGGCCTTCGGCGAGGCGATCCGCATCAAGACGCGGCACGAACTCGAGGCGATGCGCGTGGCCGGCCGCCACGTGGCCGAGATCCTGCTCGAGCTGCGCGAGCTCGCGAAGCCCGGTGTGACCACCGGCGAGCTCGACGAGCACGCCCGGCGCGCGATCCGCAGGCGCGGCGTCGAGTCCTCGTTCCTCGGCTACGGCCCGCACGGGCTGCCGCCCTATCCGGCAGTGCTCTGCGTCTCGGTCAACGAGGAGGTCGTGCACGGCATTCCGGGCCGCCGCGAGCTGAAGGAGGGCGACGTCCTCTCGCTCGACTTCGGCGTCTCCTTCGAGGGCTACCACGGCGACTCGGCGGTGACCGTGCCGGTCGGGCGCCTGGGCGCGGAGGCGCAGCGTCTGGTCGACGCCACCCGCCGCGCGCTCGACGAGGGGATCGGCCAGATGCGGGCCGGCCACCGGCTCTCCGACATCGGCCACGCCGTGCAGGCGCACGCGGAGGGGGAGGGCTTCTCGGTGGTGCGGCAATTCGTCGGACACGGCATCGGGCGCGAGATGCACGAGCCGCCGCAGATCCCGAACTACGGGCCGGCCGGCCGCGGGCCGCGGCTCAAGCCCGGCATGGTCTTCGCGATCGAGCCGATGGTCACGGCCGGTGGTCCCGACGTCCGCATGCTGGACGACGAATGGACCGCGGTGACCGCCGACGGCTCGCTCGCGGCCCACTTCGAGCACACGATCCTGGTCACCGAGGCGGGCCCCGAGGTCCTGACCCGGGTGCCCGGATCGCACTGAACGAACGCGAGGGCGAGATGAAGGTTCGCGCATCGGTCAAGAAGATCTGCGACAAGTGCCGGGTGATCCGGCGCAACGGGGTCGTGCGCATCATCTGCGACAATCCCAAGCACAAGCAGCGACAGGGCTAGGAGAACGCCATGGCACGCATCGCCGGCATCGATCTGCCGCGCAACAAGCGCCTCGAGATCGCGCTGACCTACATCCACGGCATCGGCCGCACCTCCGCCAAGCGGATCTGCGCGAAGGCCGACGTGAGCCTCGCGCTGAAGACGGACCAGCTCAGCGACGGTGACGTGGTGCGGCTGCGCGAGATCATCGAGAACGACTTCGAGGTCGAGGGCGACCTGCGCCGCGACGTCCAACAGAACATCAAGGAGCTGATGGACATCGGATGCTACCGCGGCCTGCGGCACCGGCGGGGGCTGCCCGTTCGTGGCCAGCGGACCCACACCAACGCGCGCACCCGCAAGGGTCCCGCCAAGACCGTCGCCGGCAAGAAGAAGGCGCCGGCGAAGAAGTAAGGAAGCGAGGGACGAGTGGCCAAGGGAGCCAAGAAGAAGGTCAAGAAGAACGTCGCGGCGGGCGTCGCCCACATCCAGTCGACGTTCAACAACACCGTGATCACGATCACCGACACGGCCGGCAACGCGCTGTCGTGGTCGAGCTGTGGCCAGCAGGGCTTCAAGGGCTCGCGCAAGAGCACGCCCTTCGCCGCCCAGACGGCCGCCGAGGACTGCGCCAAGAAGGCGATGGAGCACGGCGTCCGTTCGGTGTCGGTCTTCGTGAAGGGCCCCGGGGCCGGCCGCGAGTCGGCGCTGCGCGCGCTCGGCACCGCCGGCTTGCGCATCAACATGATCCGCGACGTCACCCCGATCCCGCACAACGGCTGCCGCCCGCCGAAGCGGCGCCGCGTCTAGGAGCCAGCCATGTCCCGCTACACCGGGCCCGTCTGCCGGCAGTGCCGCCGCGAGGGCACCAAGCTCTTCCTGAAGGGCGACCGCTGCTACACGGAGAAGTGCGGGGTCGAGCGGCGCGCGTATCCGCCGGGCCAGCACGGCCAGGGCCGAGCTCGCGTGTCCGACTACGGCCTCCAGCTGCGCGAGAAGCAGAAGGTGAAGCGCATGTACGGCGTGCAGGAGGCGCAGTTCCGGCTCACGATGGGCGCCGCCACGCGCATGCGCGGCCGCACCGGCGAGAACCTGCTCTCGCTGCTCGAGCGCCGGCTCGACAACGTGGTGTTCCGGCTCGGCTTCGCGACCTCGCGCGCCGAGGCGCGCCAGCTCGTGCGCCATGGCCACTTCGAGGTCGGCGGCCGCAAGGTCGACGTGCCGTCGTTCCGCGTGAAGGCCGGCACCCGGGTGCGGCTGCGCGAGAGCTCGCGGCAGATCGCGCGGATCACCGAGGCCCTGGCCGCGCTCGAGCGGCGCAGCCTGCCGGCCTGGCTCGAGCTCGACGCCGAGAACTTCGAAGGCACGGTGAAGGTGCTTCCGACCCGGGAGGACATCACCATGCCGATCCAGGAACAGCTCATCGTCGAGCTCTACTCGCGCTGAGGCGCGGTCGGGCCGGCGGAACCGGGCAACAGCCTCGAAAGGGGGGCACGAGACATGCAGCAGCAGCTCATCGCACAGAACTGGCGCGGGCTGATCCGACCGCGGCGGCTCGAGTCGGAGGACGAGAGCGCCACCACGAGCTACGGCCGCTTCTGGTGCGAGCCGCTCGAGCGCGGCTTCGGCGTCACGCTGGGCAACGCCCTGCGCCGCGTGCTGCTCTCGTCGCTCCAGGGCGCCGCCATCACGTCGGTGCGGATCAAGGGCGTGCTCCACGAGTTCTCGACCATCCCCGGGGTGATCGAGGACGTCGCGGACGTGGTGCTGAACCTGAAGGAGGTGCGCCTGCGCATGCACGCGGAGGGCCCGCGAACGCTGCGCCTGCACAAGCAGGGCGAGGGTGTGATCCTGGCGCGCGACCTCGCCTCCGAGGACTCCGCGATCGAGGTGCTGAACCCCGAGCTGCGCGTGATGACGCTGAACAACGAGGCGGACGTGGAGCTCGAGGTGACGGTGGGCAACGGCAAGGGCTACCGCCCGGCCGAGCGCAACAAGAGCGAGGAGATGGCGATCGGGACGATCCCGATCGACTCGATCTTCTCGCCGGTCCTCAAGGTGAACTACACCGTGACGCCGGCGCGCGTCGGCCGCGAGACGGACTTCGACCGGCTCAACCTCGAGGTCTGGACCAACGGCGCCGTGCCGCCGGCAGACGCGGTGGCCTATGCCGCGAAGATCCTGAAGGACCAGCTCACCATCTTCATCAACTTCGAGGAGCCGACGGAAGCCGGTGGCCCGAGCATCGAGGAGCCCGAGCCGCTCAATCCGAACCTGTTCCGCTCGGTCGACGAGCTCGAGCTGTCGGTGCGCTCGGCCAACTGCCTCCAGAACGCCAACATCAAGTACATCGGCGAGCTGGTGCAGAAGACGGAGGCCGAGATGCTCAAGACCAAGAACTTCGGCCGCAAGTCGCTCAACGAGATCAAGGAGGTGCTGACCTCCATGGGCCTCTCGCTGGGCATGACGCTCGACAACTTCCCGACGCGCAAGGATCTCGAGAAGATCCGCGAGTCGCGCGAGGCCTGAGATGAGACACCGCTGGGGCGGACGCAAGCTGGGGCGCACCACGTCCCACCGGCTCGCGATGCTGCGCAACATGGTCACCTCGCTGCTCGAGCACGAGCAGATCGAGACCACCGACGCCAAGGCCAAGGAGGTGCGCCGCGTGGCCGAGCGGATGATCACGCTCGGCAAGCGCGGCGACCTGCACGCGAGGCGGCTCGCCATGCGTGTCGTGCGCACACGGGAGGTGGCGACCAAGCTCTTCGACGAGCTGGCGCCCCGCTACCAGGAGCGCGCCGGGGGCTACACGCGCGTGCTCAAGGTCCGCCGCCGGGTGGGCGACGCCGCACCGCTGTCGCTCGTCGAGCTGGTCGACCGCACGACCTCGAGCAGTGAGGCGAAGGTGCCGGCGCGCCGGGCGAAGGCGGAGGGCGAGACGAAGGCGAAGGGGCGGGCGAAGCCCAAGGCCGAGGACGACGCCCGGCCGCGCGGCCGCGCCCGGGCGGGCGGCAAGGCCCACGGCGCCGCGGGCGGCGCCGGCAAGTCCACGAAGCAGCGCCCGAAGGTCTGAGCGTTGGGCTCACGGGGCGGCGCGATCGCCGCGGCCGTGCTGGTGGCGGTCGCCGTGTTCGCGGCGCTCTGGGCGACGGGCCCGCCGCCCGAGCCGATCCGGCCTGGCCAGCCGGCCCCCGGCTTCACGCTGCCAGGCCTCGACGGCGGGAGCGTGAGCCTCGCGGACCTGCGCGGCAAGGTGGTGCTGCTGAACTTCTGGGCCACCTGGTGCAAGCCCTGCGAGGACGAGATGCCCGCGATGCAGCGCCTGCACGAGGCGCTGGCCGGCACCGACTTCCGGCTCCTGGCCGTCTCGACCGACGCGGAGCGCGCGCCCGTCGAGGCGTTCCGCGAGCGCCTCGGCCTGGGCTTCCCGATCCTGCTCGACCCGGAGAAGACGGTCGCGGAGGCGTACCAGACCTATCGCTATCCGGAGAGCTACCTGATCGGCCGCGACGGCCGGATCCTGGCCCGCTACATCGGCCCGCGCGACTGGGACGCGGCCGTGTACCACGAGCGGATCCGGCAGCTCGCAACCGGCGCGACGCAGGGGCCGGCGGCGGCGCCGGAGTAGCGCCGGGGGGGGCCGAGCCGGCCCGCCACCGGGCGGCCCGGCGGGCTCCCTGCTAGCGTGGGTCCGCCTCCCGAGGGGGTGGGGAGTGCGCCCGCTACTCGTTGCGATCCTGCTGGTCGCCGCCGCGGCCGTCTGGGCGTGGTTCGACGCGGAGAACGGCGTCGACACGTGGCGGCGGCTGCATCACGAAGTCGAGGAGGTCCGTGCGCGCGGGCGCTCGCTCGCGGAGCGCAACGAGGCGCTCCGCAGCGAGATCGATGCGCTGGCCGGCGACCGCTTCGCCCAGGAGCGGGCCGTGCGCGAGGAGCTGCGCTGGGTGCGGCCCGGCGAGATCCTGGTCCGGGTGCCCCGCAGCGACGCGCCCGGCGGCGGGAGCACGAGCCCCCCGCTTCCTTGACTCGCCCCGCCGCGGGGGGGATGTTCAGCCGCCATGCGCGAACGCCTGCGCCGAGCGCTCGAGACCGCGATCGGGGCCATCCTCCGGGAGGCCGGCGACGCGGGCCCGCTGCCGCCCTTTGCGCTCGATCCGCCGCGCCAGGCCGAGCACGGCGACTTCGCCTGCAACGCGGCGCTGCTGCTCGGCAAGCGCCTGCGCGAGCCGCCGCGTGCGGTGGCCGAGCGGCTGGTGGCGGCGCTCGGCGCGGCGGGCGGGCTCGTGGCGCGTGCCGAGATCGCCGGCCCCGGCTTCGTGAACCTCTGGATCGCCGACGACGAGTGGCGGCGTGGGCTGCTCGAGATCCTGGCGGCGGGCCCGGGCTTCGGGCGCGTCGAGCCGGGCGCCGGCGCGAGCGTGCAGGTCGAGTTCGTGTCGGCGAATCCCACCGGTCCCCTGACCCTCGGCCACGGCCGCCAGGCCGTGCTCGGCGACTGCATCGCCCGCCTGCTCGAGGCGGCCGGCGAGCGCGTGACCCGCGAGTACTACTTCAACGACGGCGGGCGGCAGATGCGCGTGCTCGGCCAGTCGGTGAAGGCGCGCTACCTGGAGCAGCTCGGCCGCGCTGCGCCGCCGCCGCCCGCGGCGCTGGCCCGGGCCGACGCCCCCTGGCCCGAGACGGTCGGGGGGCTGCCGGTGGCCTTCCCGCGCGACGGCTACCAGGGCGAGTACATCGCCGAGATCGCCGCCGCGCTGCGCGCCCGCCACGGGGACGCGCTCGCCGACGAGCCCGCCGAGGGCGCCTTCCGCGAGGCCGCCCAGGAACGCATCTTCGCGGAGATCGAAGCGACGCTCCGCGCCCTCGGCATCCGCTTCGACGTCTACACCAACGAGAAGACCTTCTACGAGAGCGGCGCGCTCGACGCCGTGCTCGCCGACCTCCGCGCCAAGGACCTGGTCTACGACGCGGAGGGCGCCACCTGGCTGCGCGCCACCGCGCTCGGGCTCGAGCGCGACCGCGTGCTGGTGAAGAGCTCCGGCGAGCCCACCTACCTGCTCCCCGACATCGCCTACCACCGCGACAAGTTCCGGCGCGGCTTCGAGCGGATCGTCGACGTGCAGGGCGCCGACCACATCGAGCAGTTCCCCTTCGTGCGCGCGGCGCTCGGCGCGCTCGGCTGCGACGCGGCGCGCGTCGAGCTGGTGATGCACCAGTTCGTGACGCTGACCCGCGGCGGCGAGCAGGTGAAGCAGTCCACGCGCCGCGCCACCTACGTCACCGTCGACGAGCTGCTCGAGCAGGTCGGCGCCGACGTGTTCCGTTTCTTCATGGTGCAGCGCAAGGCGGACGGACACCTCGACTTCGACCTGGATCTCGCCCAGGAGCAGGACTGGAAGAAGAACCCTGCCTACTACGTGCAGTACGCCCACGCGCGCACCTGGGGCATCGAGCGCAAGGCGGCGGAGCAGGGCGTCGCGATGCCGCCGGCCGCCGCGGCCGACCCGGCACCGCTCGTCCTGCCCGAGGAGCTCGCGCTGATCCGCAAGCTGCTCGAGCTCCCGGCGGTGGTGGCGCAGGCGGCAGCCGGGCGCGAGCCGCACCACCTCGCGTACTACCTGCGCGACGTGGCCGGCCTCTGGAATCCCTACGTGCAGGACGGCGTGCGCCACCGGGTGCTGTCGGAGGATGCGGCGCTCACGGGCGCCCGCCTCGCGCTGGCGCTGGCCGTGCGCACGGTGCTCGCCAACGGGCTCGCCCTGCTCGGCCTGTCGGCACCGGAGCGGATGTGAGCGAGGAGGAGGCTCCCCGCGCGCGAAGGACCGGATCGGGCCGCGGGGAGCGCCGGCGCGG